>FTHA01001573.1_pt1 | contig 47504 bp, 40 predicted proteins | sample 1640771 | NCBI WGS metagenome assembly FTHA01 (sample SAMEA3914789, study PRJEB12502) | metagenome | biome: forest; material: soil | place: Canada | collected 2011-07-03 | depth 0.3 m | reverse complement strand
GGGTCGGGCGGCGGGGGCGCGCGCGCGGGCGGGGACGGCGCCGTGCGCAGGATCCGGTTCCTTGAGCCCATGCAGGCGGCGCTGCTGTCGACCCGCCGGGACCACGCCCCGCAAGGTCTGGACGGCGGTCATGCAGCCAAGCGTGGCCTTGCGCGTTTGATCGACGCCGACGGCGCGGTGAGGGATTTGCCGGGCTGTTTCTCGATCGATATCCAGCCGGGCGAGGCCGTCGAGATCCAAACCCCAGGGGGCGGCGGATTTGGCGTTTGCGCACCGCGCGCCGACTAGAAGGACACACCCGCCCATGACCATCGCCGCCCTGCTCGCTTCCCTCGCGCTCCTGGCCGCTCCACCGCATGCGCTGCAGCTGGCGCAAGTGGACGCGCCGCCAACGGCGGCGGACGCGCCCCTGGCGACGACCAACGCGACCGCGGAGACCCAGGCCCGCGCCGACGCTATGGCGCGCGGCGAAACGCCATTTCCGGCGGGGGCGCCCACCGACGACTACGGCCTCATGGGTTGGTGCCTGGGCGCGCTGTCGGGCCACGTCGGCCTCTATGACCGGGTCCTGCCCGAGGTGCGGCGCATCGAAGGGGAGTTCCCCGAACCCGGCCGCTCGCTCGACGTGGTGATGAAGGACTATGCGGACCAGCACGCGGAAGGCGCGCGCCTTCTCAAGCGATACGCCCGCGCGCTCGCCGCCGAGGAGGCGGCCGGCAAGACCCGGGGCCATAAGCGCGGCGCCGTGGAGGCCAGGGGCGCCCTGGTCTGGAAGGGATCCGACAAGGCCGAACCGCGCCAGCTGGCTCAGCTGTGGATGTCCTGGGGTCTGCCAGGTCGCTGCCAGGTGACGGCCGCGCGGCTCGCACCATAGATCGCCTCGATATCCTAGAGCGCGTTCCGCAAAAGTGGAGCCCGGTCTTGCGGCAAGAACGCGCTCAAACTCTTGAAGCTGGAGCACGATTCAACGATCAGACGAGTCCGTCTTATCGCATCGTGCCCTAGGCGTCGCTGCGACGGTCGGCAGCCCAGATCTTCACAGTCAGGCCCTCACCGCTCCTGGCCGGCAGGGTCGTGACCTTTGGCCGCTTGAGGCCGGCGGCGGTCAGCTGACGCGACATCTCGTCATCGGGAAAGCCAAGACGGCGATGCTGATGCGCCTCGCGCAGATACTCCAGGCTATGGGGCGCGAAGTCGACGATCAGGAGCCGCCCGCCCGGCGCCACCAGCCGTCCCGCCTCCGCGACCGCCGCGGCCGGATCGCCGAGGTAGTGCAGCACCTGGTGCACCACCACGAGGTCCGCGGCTCCGTCGGGCAGTCCGGTCGAGAAGATATCCCCGTGCCGCAGTTCGCAATGATCCAGTCCGGCCTCAGCGACGCGAAGGCGGGCGATGTTCAGCATCTGCTGTGACAGATCCAGGCCCAGCGCGGATTCCGCGCGCGTCGCCAGCAGGGTGAGCATGCGGCCCGTGCCCGAGCCGAGGTCGATCATGCGGCCGATGCGCCCCTCCGGCGCCGCCGCCAGGATGGCCGCCTCGACGTCCGCCTCGGAAACGTACAACGAGCGGAGCTGATCCCAGCGCGGCGCGTTCTGTGCAAAGTAGGATTCCGCCGTCGCGGAGCGCTCGGCGCACACTGCCGCAAGACGGTCACGATCGCGCGCCACAAGGGTGTCATGGCCGTCGACGAGCGACAGGACTCGATCGAGTATGGCGCGTCGGGCGGGCTCTGCGGACAGGCGGTAGAACACCCATCCGCCGTCTGGGAACCGCTCCACAAGGCCGCTCGCAGTCAACAGGCGCAGATGGCGGGAGACGCGAGGCTGACTTTGATCCATGATCTGGCACAGCTCCATCACCGCGAGTTCTTCGCGGGCGAGCAGGGCGACGATGCGCAGGCGCGACGGCTCGCCGGCCGCGCGCAGCACTTCGACCGCCTCGGTCAGACCTACCGACATAAAGATATACGCATGTCTTTATGTCCTACTGTCAAGATGACGCCATGAACCGCCGCGCCGGCTGGATACTCCGCCTATGTTGGACGGTGGCCCTGGCCGCGGCCACGCCCGCCATGGCCGGCGCCGAAACGCTCGCGGGCGGACCGGCGGCGCCGGCCGACGGGCCCCAGACGCGGATCCTGGACCCCTTCGAGCCGGTCAACCGCGGCATGTTCAAGGTGGACAGCGTGATCAACCAGTTTTTCGCGGGCCGGGGTCGCATCCTCGCCATGGCCAAATGGTTGCCGCGGCCGCTGCGCGAAGGGCTTTACAACGCCTTCGACAACCTCGACGAGCCGGCCACGTTCGCGAACGACCTATTGCAGCGCAAGGTGCGCCGCGCCGGAGTCACCGCCGCCCGCTTCGGGATCAACACGACCATTGGCGGCCTGGGCGCCTTCGACGTCGCCAGCCGGCTGAAGATGAAGCGCACGCGCGAGGACTTCGGCCAGACGCTCGGGTTCTATGGCGTGACGCCAGGCCCCTACATTTTCATTCCCCTCTCCGGCCCCGGCACGGCGAGGGACGAGTTGGCCACCTTCGTGGACGGAGTGTTCAGCCCCCTGGGCTGGGTTCAGATGACCGAGTTGAAGCGGCGTAGCATCCAGATCGGGCGCATCGCGGTGCAGCCTTCCACCATCGGCATCCGGCAGATCGCCCGGGGCGCGGCCGAAGCCGGCGAGACGAAGGACGAATACGCCACCCTGCGCCGGTACTATTATGACCAGCGCGCCGCCCAGATCCTCGACCAGCCGAATCTCGCGGACGACCCCATCGCTACGGATCCCGACGTCGCGCCGGCGAAGCCGCCGGCCGCGCCGCCCAAGGACTGATCCCTCGCGCGCTCAGGCGACCCGCGTCGCCAAGCGTTCGCTCCGATCAGAGGATGAAGTCGGTGGAGACCAGGGGCTGCGTGGTCAGGACCGTGATGGCGAAATCGGCCAGTCCGTCGCCGTTGGTGTCACCCTCGACGAGGAAGCCGCCGGCCTTGGTCAGTGCGATCAGTTCGCCGGCGTGGTGTCCGAAGGCGCCCACCAGGGTGAAGGCCTGATCCCCAATCACGGTGCTGTTTGAGTCGATCGCCGACAGGTCGATCAGGTCTCCGTCCGTGTGGCTGAAGTCCATGACCTGGTCCTGGCCGGCGACCGACACCGTGGAGTCCGCCGCGGCGGCATAGATGAAGGTGTCCGCGCCGTTGCCGCCCCAGAGCACGTCGGCCCCGCCGGAGCCGGTGATGCGGTCCCCGCCATCGCCGCCGGCGATGGTGTTCGCCGTCGCGCCGCCCGAGAGGGTGTCGTTGAAGGCCGAGCCGGTCAGGTTCTCGAAATTCTTGACCGTGTCGCTCCCCGCCCCCCCGGTGATCTGGGCGGTAGCGAGCGCGAGGCTCACAGTGACGCCCGCGGCGGCGTTGGCGTAGCTCAGGGTGTCGACCCCCAGGCCGCCGTCGATGACGTTGTCGCCTGAGGTCCCCGCCAGGGTGTCGTTGAAGGCCGAACCGGTCAGGTTCTGGACGTTCAGCAGCGTGTCGTGGCCCGCGCCGACCGTATCCTGGGGTCCGACGATCGATAGATCTACGACCACGCCCGCGGTCGCGTTGGCATAGGTGACGGTGTTCACGCCGGCCGCGCCGTCGAGCACGTTGTCGCCGGATGAGCCCTGCAGCGTGTCGTTGAAGGCCGACCCGACCAGGTTCTGGATGTTGGTCAGGGTGTCGATGCCGCCGCCGCCGGAGGCCACGCCCGTCATCAGGTTCACCGTCACCGCCAGGGTGGCGTCCGCATAGCTGGCGGTGTTGATCCCGGCGCCGCCGTCGATGGTGTCGTTGCCCGCGCCGCCCAGCAGCAGGTCGTTGCCGTCGCCGCCATAGATCGTGTCGTTGCCCGCGGCGCCCGAGATCGTGTCGTCGCCCGCGCCCCCCGTCAGGATGTTGGCGAAGGCGCTGCCCGTCAGGACGTCGTTGAAGTCCGTGCCGGTCAGGTTCTCGATGTTCCTGACAGTGTCTGTTCCAGACCCGCCGGTGATCTGAGCCGTCGCCAGGCTGAGATTCATGGTCACGCCCGCGCCCGAGCCAGCGTAGGTGAGGGTGTCGACCCCCACGCCGCCGTCGATGACATTGTCACCGGAGGTTCCCGCGAGGGTGTCGTTGAACGCCGAACCGGTCACGTTCTGGATGTTCAGCAGGGTGTCGTTGCCGGCGCCCACCGTGTTCTGGGGCCCCACGATCGACAGGTCCACGGTCACCGCCGCCGTCGCGTTGGCGTATGAGACCGTGTTCACGCCGCCGGCGCCGTCCAGCACATTGTCGCCGCCGTCGCCCTGGAGCGTATCGTTGAACGCCGATCCGACCAGGTTCTGGATGTTGACCAGGGTGTCGACCCCCCCGCCGCCGGTCGCCAGGCCCGTCATCAGGTTGAGGGTCACCGCCAACGTGGCGTCCGAGTAATTGGCGGTGTTGACGCCCGTTCCGCCGTCCAGCGCATCGTTGCCCGCGCCGCCGAACAGCAGGTCATTGCCGTCCCCGCCGGACAGGGTGTCGTTGCCCGAGCCGCCCGAGAGGGTGTCGTCCCCCGCCCCGCCGGACATGACGTTCGCGAAGGCGCTGCCCGTCAGGGTGTCGCTGAAGGCCGAGCCGGTCACGTTCTCGACGTTCTTGATGGTGTCCGTCCCCGCCCCGCCGGTGACCTGGGGGGTGAGCAGCGAGAGGTTCACCGTGACGCCTGAAGCGGCGTTGGCGTAGGTCACCGTGTCGGTTCCAAGGCCGCCGTCGATGACGTTGTCGCCCGAGGTTCCGGCCAGGGTGTCGTTGAACGACGAACCGGTCAGGTTCTGGACGTTCAACAGGGTGTCATTGCCCGCGCCGATGGTGTTCTGCGGGCCCGCGATCGAAAGATCCACGACCACGCCCGCTGTCGCATTGGCGTAGGTGACGGTGTTCACGCCGGCGGCGCCGTCCAGGACGTTGTCGCCGGCCGAGCCCTGCAGCGTGTCGTTGAACGCGGATCCGACCAGGTTCTGGATGTTGGCCAGGGCGTCGGTCCCGCCCCCGCCTGACGCCACACCCGTCATCAGGTTCAGCGTCACCGCAGAGGTGGCGTCCGCATAGCTGGCCGTGTTGATTCCGATGCCGCCATCGATCGCGTCGTTGCCGGCGCCGCCCAGCAGCAGGTCGTTGCCGTCGCCGCCAAGCAGGGTGTCGTTGCCCGCGCCGCCCGAGATGGTGTCGTCGCCAGCCCCGCCCGCGAGGACGTTGGCGACCGCACTGCCGGTCAGAACATCGCCGAACGCCGACCCGGTGAGGTTCTCGACGTTCTTGAGGGTGTCATTGCCCGCCCCGCCCGTGGCCTGGGCGGTGATCAGGTTGAGATTCACGGTCACGGCCGCGCCGGCGTTGGCGTAGCTGACGGTGTCCGTCCCCAGGCCGCCGTCGATGACGTTGTCGCCCGACGTGCCGGCAAGGGTGTCGTTGAACGCCGAACCCGTCAGGTTCTGGAAATTCAGCAGCGTGTCATTGCCGGCGCCGATCGTGTTCTGAGGTCCGACGATGGACAGGTCCACCGTCACGGCCGCGGCGGCGGCGGCGTAGGAGGCCGTGTTCACACCGGCCCCGCCGTCCAGGACGTTGTCTCCGGCATTGCCCTGGAGCGTGTCGTTGAAGGCCGAACCAGTCAGGTTCTCGACATTCTTGATGGTGTCCGTGCCCGCCCCGCCCGTGGCCTGGGCCGTTGTCAGGCCGAGATTGACGCTCACAGCCGCCGTGGCGTTGGCGTAGCTGACGGTGTCCACGCCCGCGCCGCCGTCCAACACGTCGTTGCCCGCCGAGCTCAGCAGGGTGTCGTTCAGATGCGTGCCGGTGAGCGCCGGCTGCCCGGCGTTGCCGATGATCAGGCTGTTGGCGAAGCTCAGGGCGACGTTCGCATCGACCAGGCCCGCGCCCGTCGCGCTGTCGATGCCCGGGGCGCCCATGTTGACGGCGGCGTCCTGCAGCAAGGCCTTCATGTCGGTGGGCGAAAGGGTGGAGCGATTCTGCAGCATCAGCGCCGCGACGGCCGCCGCGCCTGGCGCCGCCGCCGAGGTGCCGAAGAAGTTCGGAAAGAAATCCGCATCCTGGGAAATGTCCGACCCGAAGAAGCTGGTGTTGCCGCCGTCCGGCGCCGTGACCGAGACGATGCGGACGCTGGGCGACCCGAGCGAATTGCCGGCGTTGTCGAACAGGACATTGTCCGGTCCGGTGGAGCTGTAGGGCTCGGCGATCGGAGGATTGACCCCGTAGGCGGGCGTGCTGCCGTAGAAGGCCGCGCCGACCCCCATGGCCCCCAGGGCCGCCGCGTGGCCGTAGAAGTTGCCGGTATTTGTGTTGGAGGGCGGCGAGGTGAAGAAGACATTCCCCCCGTTCGCCAGGGCCATCAGCTTGATCTCTGACGGCGCCGCGCCGCTGAACTGTCCCACCCTGAGGTAGTAGGTCCCGCCCTGCCCGCCGGTGAGACTGAGGATCTCCACCGGGTCGCCGCCGATGTTGTTGGTCGTGGCCTGGGCGTAGATGACCGAGCCGTCCTGGTTGGTCAGGAACATGTCGAGGTCGGACGTCGCGCCGGCGCCGCCCGCCGAGGCGCCGGGATTGGCCCACTGCAGCACGAAGCTTTCGCCGGCCGCCAGGGTCACGGGGATGTAGTCCTGGCCCGCCGCGAAATGCATCAGGGTGGTGGTCTCGCCCCCGCCCGTGTAGGTCGCGCCGGCGCTCCAGGCGCCTTCGTAGCCGGTGGCCTTGCCGTTGTTGGCGTCGTTGCCGGCCGCGCTGAAATAGGACACGCCATTGGCAGCGACCTGGTCGATGGCCTGGGCGATGGGCCCTTCCTGGTAGGCGAGCTCATTATAATAGATGACGTCGTCGACGATCACCTTTGCGCCGGCGGCGGCCAGCGCCAGGATGTTGTTGGCGAAGCCCGCCTGGCCGAAGTCGGCGGTGGCGAAGTCGATTGAGGCGCCTGGGGCGATGTCGTGCACCAGCTGGGCCATGGCCCGGCCCTCGTCCGTCCCGTTCGGGGCGTCCTGCAGGATGGTGGTCGCCGCGGGCAGGTCGCCTGAGGCGATGTCCTGCGCCATGTGGGTGGACGCCGAGGCGCTGGTGTTGAAGCTGTCGGACAGGACCCCAACCGTGATGCCCGCGCCGGTGACGCCGTAGTTGGCGCGCGCCAGATCGGCGTGTTCGGAGATGTCGGCCTGAGTCGTCACCACGCCGGCATGGGCCGAGAAGGCCGATTCCCGCGCGAAGCCCAGCGCGCCGCCCGGTCCGGCCAGGGCGGCGCTGAGGACGCCCAGGTCCGCCGTGTCGATCACGCCGGAAACGATACCCTTGTAGCTGGACGCATGTTGCAGGCCAGCGGCCTGCAACGCCGGCAGCAATGACGCGCCGTCGCCGTTCTTGGCGGTGATATCGACGGTGACAAAGGTCTGCCCGCCGACCGTCTGCACCGCGCCGGGCAGGTCCTGGACCACGGACGCGAATACTGATGCGTCAGCGGAATGGATGGTGTTCTGGAGATAGAGTTTGGTGAGCTGCGTGTCGAAAACCGACAGCTTGCCGGTCTTCATCAGCGAATTGATATTGGAGAAGAGGAGCGCGCTCGCCCCGACGACCGACGTTCCAGACAATCCGATGTCGGACATTTACCGCTCCCCAAGCCCATCCGCCGGCATCCCCGCAAGAAGCCGGCCAATCACGTTCAGCTCAAGCCGCGAGTCTAATCGCCGCGGCCCTTTGCGGACAAGCAGAATGGTCCATGACCAGCCGCCCACGCCGACGCGGCGCTATATACGCTGCGTTGCGCGCCCTCGCTCGCGGATTCAACCAGACGCCGATTTTATTTCAGAGCTGACAAGCGCCGTTAATACTTTAACCATTCCGACAGCCTGCCGCCTAAGCAGTCCAAATAAGTGAATGGACTTGATTCGACGGCGAATCAGTCGGCGTCAGCGCCCAAACTTCTGGAATTTGATGCGTTTGGGAATGAGGCTGTCGGCGCCCAGGCGGCGCTTCTTGTCCTCTTCATAGCTGTCGAAATCGCCCTCGAACCACTCGACGTGGCTGTCGCCCTCGAAGGCGAGGATGTGCGTGGCGAGCCGATTCAGGAACCAGCGGTCGTGGCTGATCACCACGGCGCAGCCCGGATAGTCCTCCAGCGCCGCCTCCAGAGCCTGCAGAGTCTCCACGTCCAGGTCGTTGGTCGGCTCGTCGAGCAGCAGGACATTGGCCCCCGACTTCAGGGTCTTGGCCAGGTGCACGCGGTTGCGCTCGCCGCCGGAGAGCAGGCCCACCTTCTTCTGGTGGTCGGCGCCGCGGAAGTTGAAGCTGGAGACATAGGCGCGCGAGGGGATTTCGCGGTCGCCCACCTTCATGACGTCCAGCCCGCCGGAAATCTCCTGCCAGACGTTCTTGTTGGGATCCAGGCTGTCGCGGCTCTGGTCGACGAAGCCGAGCTTGACGGTCTCACCGAGCCTGATCGCGCCGCTGTCGGGCTGTTCCTGGCCGGTGATCAGCTTGAACAGCGTGCTCTTGCCGGCCCCGTTCGGTCCGATGACGCCGACGATGCCGCCCGGCGGCAGCTTGAGGTCGAGATCCTTGAACAGCAGCTTGTCGCCGTAGGCCTTCTCCAGGCCCTCGGCCTCGATCACCACATTGCCGAGGCGTGGGCCGGGCGGGATCTGGATCTGGGCGAAGGTCTGCTGCTCGCGGCCGGCCTTGTCCACCAGCTGGTCATAGGCGGTGAGGCGCGCCTTGGACTTGGCCTGACGGGCCCGGGGCGATGAACGGACCCACTCCAGCTCGCGGTTGATGGCCCGCTGGCGCCCGGCGTCTTCACGCTCTTCCTGCGCGACGCGCTTGGCCTTCTGTTCCAGCCAGGAGGAGTAGTTGCCCTCGTAAGGCAGCCCCTTGCCGCGGTCGAGTTCGAGCGTCCACTTGGTCACCTGGTCCAGGAAGTAGCGATCGTGGGTGACCAGGATCACGCAGCCCGGGAACGCCTCCAGGTGATGCTGCAGCCACGCCACCGACTCCGCGTCGAGGTGGTTGGTGGGTTCGTCGAGCAACAGCATGTCGGGCTTTGACAGCAGCAGCCGCGCCAGGGCGATGCGGCGGCGTTCACCGCCGGACAGAGCTTCCACGTCCCAGTCGGCGGGCGGGCACCGCAGGGCCTCCATGGCCATTTCGATCTTGCTGTCGATGTCCCACAGATCGCCCGCGTCGATCTTTTCCTGCAGGGCGGTCATCTCCTCCATCAGCTCGTCGGAGTAATCCTCGCCCAGCTTGGCCGCGACGTCGTTGTAGCGGTCGAACAGCTTCTTCTCTTCACAGTCGGAGATCACGTTGCCCCAGACATTGAGCTGGGGGTCGAGGACCGGCTCCTGGGACAGGTAGCCGCGCTTGACGCCGTCCGCCGCCTTGGCCTCGCCGGAGAATTCCTTGTCGAGCCCGGCCATGATCTTCAGCAGGGTCGACTTGCCCGAGCCGTTGACGCCCACCACGCCGATCTTGGCGTCGGGATAGAAGCTGAGCCAGATGTTCTCAAAGACCTTGCGGTTTCCGGGATAGGCCTTGGTCAGGCCCTGCATCTGAAAGATGTACTGTGCGGCCACGGTGCGCCGTCCCCTGCATCAAAGATCTTGAGAGGCGCGGGTGATAGCTTCCAGGGCGTCGATGGGCAATGGCCTGGGGCCGCTCAGGTCGCGCAACACAGGTTGATCAATCCGGTCAACCCGTCAACGTCTCGCCGGCGGTATCTCAGCGGAAGTCGAATATCCGGAGCTTCTTATGCGGCTTGGGCGGCGGCTTGGGCTTGTCGAAATAGGCCACCGGCCCATCGCGGGTGTAGCCCTGGTCGTAGCCGTCGACGTTCCAGCCTTCCGGGTCGTCCCGATCGAATGACGACTCGTCACGCCAGCCGGCCGGCACGGCCCCCAGCGGCTTGCAGGATTCGCGCCCGCCGCCCCAGCGGAAGTGCTTGCAGTCGTACTTCGAGAAGATCCAGTTGGCGTCTTCCATGACGCCGGCCCCTGGCTCGCTGACGATGCCGTCGTCGTCGTCGAACACGTCGTAAATGCGGTTGTGGTCGACCCTCGCGCTGCCGGACGCCACGTAGACGCCGATGTGGTCGGCGCCGATGGCGGACTCGGTGATGCCGAAGTCCGCGCCCTCGGCCATCACGCCATAGCCGGACCGGCAGACTCGGCTGCGCCGGATCTCGACCTTGGACGCCCGTTCGAGGGCGAAGCCCACGCGGAAGCCGCAGACCGTGGCGTTCTTGACCCGAAGAGTCGACCCGCCGGACCGTTCCCCGCGCACCAGGATGCCGGATGATCCGGGCGGACCGTTGCGCGGCGTGAGCACGCCCACCTGTTCGATAGAATTCTCCGGCGGACCGAGGGTCAGGTCGAGTCCCGCCGTCTCGGCGCTCACCCGGACCTTGTACATGTCCACCCCGGCGTGTTCGGTCAGCACCGCGGCGTCATAGGTATGGGCGTCGATGCGGCTCTCGCGGACGATCAGCTTGCCGCCTGAGACGTAAACGGCCGAGGCGTCGCCGGTGTAGTCGATGTGGTCGCGCACCAGGGCGAGTTCGGAATCCCACGCCTGGATGCAGCTCGTCCGCAGGCCCTTGTCGGCCTGGAATTTCAGGCCCCTCAGCTCCACTTCCTTGACGCCCTGGGCGATCAGCACGCACGGCTGGCCCTCCGGCGGGGCGATGACCACTGGCGACGGCGACGGATTGGTGGAGAACGCCGGTGAATCCTCGCCGGCGATGACCACCGGATGCTCGATCTCGAGCGTCTCCTTGCAGGCGACGCCGCGGGCGCGGACATAGACGACGCCGCCATCCGCCACCCAGGAGGCCGCATCCGAGATGGGTGTCGGCCCCAGGCTCGGATCGGCGCAGTCCACCGTCAGGCTCTGCGGCAGGCCCTGGCCCGGATAAGGCGGATAATAGGGGGGATAGCGGGAATAGGACGGCGGATAGTTCGGACGATATCCGTATCCGTCATAGCCGTAGCGGCGGCCGCGCCACGGCTCATGATGGAACCGGCGCAGTTCCGGCTTGAGCAGGATTCCGAAGTTGGGACGGATCTCCTGGTCGATCTGGGCGGCCGGATAGGCCGCCGCGCCGGAAACGCAGGCGCCCGCGGCCAGGGCCGAGGCGACGGCGAACGACAGGTAAGGTGTGCGGCGGCTCAACGCGATCCCCTTTCGTTGCCGGGCGCGGCGGACCCCGCCGCGACCGAACCTGGCGCGGCGTGCTTGACGGATCCATTGAGGCGCTTGCCGGCCGAAGCGGCCCGGCGGGCCGCGCTCCTTGACTTGCCATGGTTGGGCGCATCGTCACGACGATCGTGCTCGCGCATGACCGGGTCGTCCCTGCGCCCCGGACCGCCGGCCACCACGCCGTTGGGGCCTCGCTGGCTGTATCCTGGACCGGGGCCGTACGCGGGTCCCTGGCCATTGCCTGGGCCCTGCCCATAGCCTGGGCCCTGCCCATAACCGGGGCCCTGACCGTAGCCGGGGCCTTGACCGTAGCCTGGGCCGCCGCCCTGAACATAAGCCGGGCCCTGATCGTAGGCTGGCCCGCCCGAATCCGGCCCGACCGCCCCGTATCCATAACGATCCCCGACGGCGTACGGACTCTGGTCCGGCCGGCCAATGGGCGCCCACGTGCGATGGCCCGGGGACACTCGCTCCAGCATGCCGCGCAACCGCCCGACCGATGGCCGGAACCCGGACAGGGCGGAATCAAGCTGGTGGACCACCGCCTCGGCCTTTTCCTGGTCGGCCACGCCGGCGAGGCCTTCGGAGAAATACGTCGCGACGGCGAATTTGGCCTCGGGCGACCCCTGGCGATCCGCCTCCTGGAACCAGTGGAAGGCTCTGGCGTAGTCGGCGGTGACGCCGACGCCCTGGGCGTACATGACCGCCAGCACCAGCTGGGCGTGGGGCGAGCCGTTGACGGCGGCGAGCTGGATGGCGCGCACCTTTTCCAGCGGGGTCAACCAGCCGGTGGCGGGCCGGCCCAGCATGGCCTGAAGGGTCTGGGCGTCGTGGGACGGCAGGGCCCCTTCGACGGACACGGCGTAGGCCGTCACTCTCAGATAGACCAGCGCCTCGGCGACATGGCGGAATGGCAGCTCCCTGATCCGCTCCAGCGCGATCCGGTCAGGCTCCTGGGCGGGCTCGCTCTCATCGGAGTGCGGCACGCCCGAGTCGGGCGCGTCCGGCGGATACAGTTCGTAGGGCGGCGTCCAGCGCCGCGCCCTCGCCTCGGCGATGTCCGAAAAGCCCTGCCACGGCGCGGTCCGCTGCAGGTCCTGGAGGAGTACGTAGGCGCCCTCGTCGCCGGTCTGCATGGCGAGGTAGTCGTACATATAGGCGTCGACGCTGTTGCGCTCGAACAGATGAGTGGCGTCGCGCAGGCCGTTGGGATCGAGCGCGAACCTGGACTGCGCATCGTCCTGCGGCTCGCCGAAGGGGCCGAACGCCAGGTCGTGCAGGCGCCCCAGGGTTCGGAAACCCGCCGCGCCCTGCGTCGACAGGACATAGCTGGCGCGGTCACGCACCTTGTCCCGCTCGTCGGTGGGCATCTGCGACAGCAGCCGGTCGAGCGCCCGGTAGGCGATGTCCCGCTCGCCGTGCCGGCAGTCGTCATAGAGCGAGGGGACCCGCACCGAGAAGAACTTGGGATCGGGCCGCTCGCCGGTGGGGGCATAGCCATCGGAATTGGCGAGGGCCAAGGCGTACCAGACCGCCGCCTCGACCGGATCCTGCAGATTCTTGTCGCTCGCGCGGCGGCCCTCATAGCGGCGGGCCAGTTCGAGCTGGGCGAAGAAATCGTTGTGGAAGCCGAGCCTGCGGAGATCCCGGATCTCGTGCTGCTGACCATTGAACTGCGGCTGACCGTCCGAGGGCCAGGGCGGCCGCGGACAAGCCGAGACCTGACGGCCGCGCATCCAGCCGCCAGAACTCGCTCCCGGCGAGGCTCCGAGCATCCAGATCAGTGCGATAAGCACGACGACGACCAGGGCGAGCAGTACACGGATCCCTGGCGCGCCCCACCCGGCCTTGAACCGTCTCCGATATTCCGGGGTCGCCGCGAACTGGATCGGCGCAGCGTCCGAGCCGTCGCTGTCCATACCATTCCCCACAGCCCGGTCATTAACCATAACCGGATGGGGGACTTTTGGGCCCGGTCCGCCTGCTGTCAAGGTTAAGTGCGCCCAACTGCCGCGGCCAGCCGCTCAGGGCATGAGAAATTCCCGTCACAGGCGAGAATCTCGCCGATCCGGACCGGGGCCTATCCAATCAGGGCGTCCGATTCCCGGCCGGCGTGATCCAAGCGCGCCGGCCGGAGCGACCCTGGCGGCCCGTCAGCTGCGGATTCAGGTGGTGGGGGAGGTCCCGCCCGCGGGCGTCGCGGGGAGCGCGCCATCGATGGCGGAAGGCGTCGGCCGCAAGGGTGGCGCGGCGGCGGACGGCCCTGGCGGCGCTTCCTGCTGGGCCACCCGCGACGGCGCCGGCAATGCGCCGGGCGCGCCGTCGAAGGTCACCCAGACATCGGAACGCGGCGGATCGAACATCCGAATGGTGAATCGCCGCGTCTCGCCGGGGCGCACCACCCGGTCGCCTGGCAAGGCCGTGCGCGCCAACACCCGTTTCTGGGACTTGTCGAGCAGGGCGATGGCCGGCGCGATGACGGGCTTGGCCCGGATGCTGCGCACGACGCCCGAGATCTGCAGGACCGCGCGGCCGTCCACCAGCGTGGGCTGGGCGTGGACGTCTTCGATGGAGAGGCCGGACCCGTTCACCGGCAGGCCAATCGAGGCGTAGGCGCTGGCGGACCTGGGCCAGACCTGGACGATGTCGACCCGGAACACGATCGCGACGACCAGCATCAGGGCCACGGCGGCGCCCATCCCGGCCCAGATCACGCCCTGGGCGGCGGCCCCGCGGACCCGACGTTCCGCCTGGGCGCGCGCCCGAAACGCCTTGGGCAGGTCTTCGCCGGCCAGTTCGGACACCGGGCGTTGGAAGAAATCCTCTTCCTCGACCTGCGGCTCGAAGTCCTCCTCGACCGCCAGGGCGCCTTCTTCAGATGAGACCGTGAGCTCGAGCGCGCGCTCCACCTGCGCCCGCCACTTGGCGCCGCACGCGGCGCAACGCACCATGCGGCCGTCGCCTATCGCCGCATCTTGGGCGAAATAGCTGGTAGCGCACTCTGGACACGTGAGTATCATTGCCGGCGAATCGGACGCTACCGCCCCCTGCATCGAGGTCGCCGATTTCCGCCCCCATGTCCAGAACGCCCATTTCCGAGGCGATCGGCCCGGACCCTATGAATGACCTGGAGCCAGTCGTCAGGTTCGAAGGCGTGGGCATGCGGTACGGCCGCGCCCCTGAGGCGCTGCGCGATCTCAGCTTCGTATTGCCACGAGGTTCCTTCCATTTCCTCACCGGCGCGTCCGGGGCCGGCAAGAGTTCGCTCCTGAAGCTGATCTATCTCGCGGTGAGGCCCTCGCGGGGCCTGATCACGATGTTCGGCCGGGACATGGCGACCCTGCCCAGACGGGACCTGCCAAAACTGCGGCGGCGGATCGGCGTCGTTTATCAGGAGTACCGGCTGCTGGATCACATCTCGGCCTTCGACAACGTGGCCCTGCCCCTGCGGATCGCCGGGCTCAAGCCCCAGAGCTACAAGACCGATGTCGCGGAGTTGCTGACCTGGGTGGGCCTGGGCCGCAAGTTCAACGCCCTGCCCCCGACCCTGGCGGGCGGCGAGAAGCAGCGTCTGGCCATCGCCCGGGCGGTGGTGGGACGGCCCGACATCCTGCTGGCCGACGAGCCGACCGGCAACATCGACCAGGCCATGGGCCTGCGCATCCTGCGCCTCCTGGCGGAGCTGAACCGGCTGGGGACCACCGTGCTGGTGGCCAGCCACGACCAGGACCTGGTGGCGCGCTCCGGCATGCCGGTGATGCGGCTGGAGGATGGACGCCTGATGAGCCCCTCGGAGGGGGCGACGCCATGACCGATGCGCCTGCGGAAACCGTTGCGCCCCGGTGGCGGCCGGCGCCGCTGCTGCCGCGCGAACCGGCTCAGGACCTGCTGCTGGTGTTCGTGGCGGCGGTGCTGTGCTTCTTCGCCTGCCTGAGCGTGATCGCCGCCCTCGGCGCCGACCGCGCAGCCCGCGGCTGGGCCGGCCAGCTGCAAGGCTCCGCCACCATACTGGTGCGGCCCTCGGGTTCGGAGTCCGCCGACTCCGCCGCGGAACGGGCCGTGGAGGCGCTATCCCTGCTGGAAGGCAAGGGCGTGGAAGAGGTGTCCGCGCTCGAAAAGGAAAAGGCCCTGGCCCTTGTCGAGCCGTGGCTGGGCCCGGGCGCCAAGCTCACGGACCTGCCCTTGCCCCGGCTGGTTTCGGTCGAGTTGTCGCGCAAGTCCCCGGCGTCGAAGGACACCCTGGAACGGGCGCTGAAGGTCGCCGGCGTCGACGCCGAGATCGATGACCATAGCCTCTGGATCCACGATATCGTCCGCTCCGGCGAACAGGCCCGCCTGGCCGCCGCGTGCGCGGCGCTGCTGATCGCCCTGGCGGCGGCGGCAGTCATCGCCTTCGCCACCCACGCGGGCCTCGCCGCGCGGGCTGAGATCGTGGAGATCCTCCACCTCAGCGGCGCGGAGGACCGTTTCATTATCGCCCTGTTCCAGAACCGGCTGGCCGAACTGGCCGCCGCGGCTGGACTGCTTGGCGCGGCGGCGGCGGCCTTGGTGGCGGCGCTCGCGCGGTTTATGGGAGGCGGGGCGGGCTTGACGCCAGTCCTGCCGATCGCTTGGTCGGATCTTCTGGCCGTCGCACCCTGCCCGATCATCGCCGCGATCATTGCGGCGCTGGCGGCGCGGTTCACCGCCTTGAGGCTTGTGGGAGGCCTGCCGTGAAGAGCCTGGCGCTGCTGCTGATCCTGCTCCTGATCTGGGCCGCCGGCCTGTTCGCCTTCGCGGACCGGGTCGTGAGGTCGACCCCCGCGCCCATCCCCGCCCGCGCGGAAGGTGTCGTCGCCTTGACCGGACCTTCGACGACCCGCATCGGCGTTGCGATGAAGTTACTGGAGGACGGGCGGGCGGGCCGCCTGCTGGTGTCTGGCGTGAACCGACGAGCCACCCGGGCGGACGTCCGGTCGGTCTCCAAGGCGCCGGGACGGCTATATGACTGCTGCGTCGACCTCGGCTTCTCGGCGGCGGACACCCAGGGCAACGGACGTGAGACGGCCGCCTGGGCCCGCGCCTACGGCTTCCATCGTCTGATCGTGGTGACCGCCGACTATCACATGCCCCGGGCGATCCTCGAGCTGCGCGGCGCCCTGCCCGAAGGTCAGTTCACGCCCTATCCGATCGCCACCGACGAGATCGACGCCAAGCGCTGGTGGCGCACCGGCGAGGGCGCGCGCCGCATGACCCTGGAATACTGCAAGTATCTCGTCATCCTGGCTCGGGAAGCCGTCCTCAGCCTCGGACCGAGGCCGCATCCTCCCGCCAGTGTTCCGGCCCATCGATGACGGCTCTGAGGTCGCTGGTTTTCTTCGTCTGGTTCTATCTGACCTCGACGATCCTGGCGGTGCTCTATTCGGTGACCTTGGTCCTGCCGCGGCGCGCCATCCTGGTCGCGATCCGCTTCTGGTCGAATGTCGTCATGTTCGGCCTGCGGTGGATCGCCGGCGTCCGGGTCGAGGTGCGCGGACTGGAGCATGCGCCGAAGGGCGCGGCCCTGATCGCCGCCAAGCACCAGGGCATGCTCGACACCATCGCCCCGTTCGCCTTCCTGCCGGACCCGACCTATGTGCTGAAGCAGGAGCTCATGCGCGTGCCGTTCTTCGGCTGGCACGCCACCCACGCCAGGATGATCCCCATCGATCGATCGGCGCACGCCAAGGCCCTGAAGGCGCTGGTCGCGGCGGCCCGCGACCGGGTGAAGGAGCCGCGCCAGGTCATCATCTTCCCGGAGGGCACCCGAAAGGCGCCTGGGGCGCCGCCCGACTACAAGCCGGGTGTGGCCGCGCTCTACCGCGACCTTGGCCTACCCTGCACGCCCATGGCCACGAACTCTGGAGCGCACTGGTCCGCGAACGGCCTGCAGAGCCATCCCGGCGTCGTGGTCTTCGAGTTCCTGCCCGCCATCCCCGCCGGCCTGAAGCGGGCCGACTTCATGCGCGAGCTCGAGTCACGGATCGAGACAGCCTCGAACGACCTCCTTGCCGAAGGACTCTAGGCCGGCGCCGCCGCCTCGAGCGCCTCAACCTTTCCCAGCAAGAGCTCCATGGCGCGGTCGGCCACCTGCTCCTCGCGCAGGTGGGACACGAGCTCGCGCAGATAATCGATGTTGCGCCCGGACAGGCCTTCGGAACCGGCGATGAGCCGCGCCTGACTGTCGAGGTCCAGGTCCCCCGCCCACTGCGGATGGCGCATGTCCGACACGAAGACCAGCGCACGGACGCGCCGGCGGTCGACCAGCCGCACGTCCGCGGAGGTTTCCACATAGGTCTCCGTGGGCTGTTCACGTTCGCGCAAGTAGGAATAGGTCTGCGGCCAGTCCGCGCCCGTGACCCGGAACGCGACGCCGCGCACCGAGCCGCCCGGCGCCAGGCCGAGGACGAGGCCGGGGGCTTCGGGCGCCCCGCGGTGATGAACCGAGTAGATGCAGAACGCGCGCCGGCGCCCGTGCAGGATCGCGCGCTGACGCTCGGCATGAGGAAAGCCCGGGCGCCACATCAGCGATCCGTAGCCGAACACCCAGCGGTCTTCCGCCCCACCCTGCATTACGTGCGCGCCATCGCGTGGACCATGCCAAGGCCCGGCCCACCTTGCCAAGAGCGGTTGCGCCCCGCGCGACAGCCTTTATGGTCCGGCGGCTGATTTTCGGGGGATCCATGGACGATCCGAGGCCATCTCTGGCGGCTGTACGCGCGCGCATCGACGAGGTCGATGCGGCGTTGCTGGCGCTGGTCGATGAGCGGTCCGCCCTCGCCTCGGCCGTCGCCGCCGCCAAGGCGGCGCAGGGCGACGCGGGGCGGTTCGGCCTGCGGCCCGCCCGCGAAGCCCAGGTTGTGCGGCGCCTCCTCGCCATGCCGCGCAAGGCCGCCAGCACTCCCCTGATCGTGCGGGTCTGGCGTGAGCTGATCGGCGAGAGCCTGGCCCTGCAGGGGCCCTTCCACCTGGCCGCCTGGGGCGGTTCGGACGCGGCGAGGACCGTCGAGCTGGCGCGGCTGCGCTTCGGCGCCAGGCCGCCCCTCGCCCACGCCGCGACGCCGGAGGACGCACTCTCCTCCGCCCGCACTCCGGGAGGCGTGGCGATCCTGGCCCTGACGCCGGACAGCGCCTGGTGGGGCCGGCTGCTGGCCGAGCCGCGGATCCGCGTGTTTTCCGCCCTGCCCTGCCTCAAGGCCTGGGGGCCGATGAGCGCGCTGGCCGCCGCGGACGTGCCGATCGAGCCGTCCGGCGCGGACGAGACCTTCTGGGTGACCGACGCGGGCGGACCAGCCCAGGCGATCGTCGACGCCCTGGCCAAGGACGGCGTCGCGGCCTGCATGGTGCAGGCGGCTGGGGGGCTGAAGCTGTTCAAGCTCCTGGGCTTCTACAAGCCGGACGATCCCCGCCTCGCCCGGGCGCCGGGCGGGCTCTCCGGCGTGATCGGGGCTGCGCCAGCGCCCTTCGACGTGTAAGAGCCGGTCCGTGACGTCCCCTTCCCTCTCCAAGCCGCGTCAGCACGGGCCTAGGCCGGAGCCGAAGGCCGGCATCCTCGACATCGAACCCTACAAGCCCGGCAAGGCCAGGGCCGATGGCTTCGAACACCCGGTCAAGCTGTCTTCCAATGAGAACATCCTCGGCGCCAGCCCCCGGGCCAGGGACGCCTTCATCGCGGCCGCTGACACCCTGAACCTCTATCCGGACAGCCGCGCCAACCACCTGCGCGCCGCGGTCGCCGCCCGGTTCGACCTGGAGCCCGAGCGCCTGGTCTTCGGCGACGGCACCGACGAGTTGCTGCACCTGTTGAACCAGGTGTTCCTGGAGCCCGGCGATAACATCGTCATGGGCCAGTACGGCTTCTCGGCTTATGCCATCGGCGCGCGCGCCTGCCAGGGGGAGGTCAGGCTCGCCCCTGAGCCGGGCTATCGGATTTCGCCGACGGAGATGCTGAAGCTGGTCGACGACCGCACGCGCCTCGTCTTCATCACCCAGCCCGGCAACCCTACCGGCGGATTTCTGACCGCCGAAGAGGTGCGCGCGCTTCACGAGGGCCTACCGCAGGACGTGGTGCTGGTGCTGGACGGCGCCTATGCGGAGTTCGCGACGGATCCCCGGTTCGAAGACGGCCTCGCGCTGGCGCGAAACTACCAGAATCTGGTGGTCACCCGGACGTTCTCGAAGATCTACGGACTGGCCGCCCTCAGGATCGGCTGGGCCTATTGCCCAAGCCACATCGCCGACGCCCTCGACCGGATCCGGGCGCCCTTCAATACGTCCACCGCCGCCCAGGAGGCGGCCATCGCGGCGCTGGCGGACGAGGACTTCAGGCTCCGCTCGGTTGCTCATGTGGAGCGCTGGCGCGCGTGGCTGACCCAGCAGCTCGCTGGCCTGGGCCTGGAGGTCGTCCCGTCCGCGGCCAACTTCGTGCTTGTCGGCTTCACCGCCGTCCCAGGACAAGGGGCGTCGGAGGCTGAGGCGTTCCTGGCGGGACGAGGCCTCATCGTGCGCGGCGTGGCCAACTATGGCTTGCCGGACCATCTGCGCATCACCGTCGGACTTGAAGAGCACAACCGGGCGCTGGTCGCGGCGCTGTCCGAATTCCTGCACCGCTGACCGCTCATGACCGAACCGATCTACGAGAAGATTGCAGTGATCGGTTGCGGCCTGATCGGTTCGTCGATCGTGCGCGCCGCGCGGACACATGGCGCGGCGCGCGTCATCGCCGTTGCGGACTCCGCCGCCGGGACCCGCGCCCGGATCGTTGAGCTGGGGATCGCCGACCATGTGGAGGAGGATCCCGCCAAGGCGGCCGAAGGCGCCGACCTGGTGGTCATCGCCACGCCCCCCGGCGCCATCGGCGGCGCGGCGCTGGCCTGCGCGCCGGGACTGAAGGCGGGCGCCACCCTGACCGACGTCGGTTCGGTGAAGGGCGCGGTGGCGGCGGCGCTCAATATGGCGGCGCCGCAAGGCGTGTTCGTCGTTCCCGGCCACCCCATCGCCGGCACTGAGTTCTCCGGCCCCGACGCGGGTTTCGCCGAACTGTTCCACGGTCGCTGGACCATCCTGACGCCTGTGGAGTCCCAGGACCCGGCCTACGCCGCCGCGGTCGAGCGGCTGAGCCGCTTCTGGGAGACCATGGGCGCCCGCGTCGAAATCATGGACGAGCGCCACCACGATCTGGTGCTGGCGGTCACGTCCCATCTGCCCCACCTGATCGCCTATAACATCGTGGGCACGGCTGCCGATCTGGAAGAGGTCACCCAGGCCGAGGTGATGAAATACTCCGCGGGCGGCTTTCGGGATTTCACCCGTATCGCCGCGTCGGACCCGGTGATGTGGCGTGACGTCTTTATCCTCAACAAGGACGCCGTGCTCGAGATTCTGGCGCGGTTCACGGAAGACCTGCAGGCGCTGTCGCGGGCGATCCGCTGGGGCGAAGCCGACAAGCTTGAGGACCTCTTCAGCCGCACCCGGGAAATCCGCCGCGGCGTCATCGCCGCCGGCCAGGAAAGCGCTGAACCGAATTTCGGACGCGACCGCGATCGCCATTAGTTCCAGGCAGGTTCAGGGCTTGCCTGGGCAAATCTTGGGCCCCAAGTCCGGGCCCGCGCCTCAGAACGTCCAGAGCGCGCCGCGAACCACGTCGGGGGCGCGATCGATCACCGTCAGGTAGGCGACCAGCGCGCTGTCCGGCTGGATCACGCCGCGCTCAAGGGCGCGCAAACGTTCGGGATCGATGCGGTAGATGCGTGCGAAGTCCGATTGGCAGAGACCCGTGTGCCAGCGGACCTTCTGGATGATGGCGCTGGATCGGACGGCGTCCCAGGCGTCGACATCGTCCAGCCAGTCGGCCGCTGACGGGCGCTGGGGCGCGGTGTCGACGGGTTGGAATGAGCGGGTCTCGAGCATGGGATCGGTCATCAGGCGACTCCTCCGACACGGTTTTTCTGGCCCCACCACCGGACGTCTAGCACGCGCTTGTGACAGGCAGGTGCTCACAATCCGGAGAGCCGAGGCCGTTTCAGCCTATATTCTAGCCATCGGCCATGGCCGGGGAGGCGTCCGAACGGTAGCCGAAGCGGTCCGCCCAGGGGGCCAGCCCATCCAGGACCGGCGCCATCTGCAAGGCATAGCGCCGCCACTGACCGACGCCCTCCGCGTTGAGCCCGCGCGCCACCTGCGCGTCACTGGGCGTCCTGTTGACCCCGCGGGCGCGATCGGCGAACCCCCCGACCGACGGCGCCCAGCTCAGGCCGATGAAATCCAGGACCTGACGCATTTCGCCTTCGAAGTCGGCCACCATCGCTTCGTGCTTCACGTCGTGGACGTCCAACGGCAGCAGGTCTCGGTAGATCATCGCCAAGGTCATGACCCGGTCGTAGTAACGCGCGGTCCCAGCGAGGGTCAGGAACTCGTACATGGAGGCGTTCATCTGGAACCGCCGCCTGAAACAACTCAGCACGACGTCGCGCGGATCGCGCAGGGCGAAGAGGATCCTGGCGTCCGGGAACAGTCTGGCGATGACGGGCAGCGCAGGCGTGTGCAGCGGCATCTTGTCGATCAGGACCTTGCCTGAGAGGTCATCGCCCACACTTTCGCGCACGGCGCGCCAGTAGGTCCTTCGGCAGTCGTCGGCCCTGGCCGCCGATAGGCCAGGCAGCCGGCGCAGAGCTGCGTCACCGTCCATCAACCGCCCGCCCGCGGCGGCGAGATGGTCGACTTCCTCCAGGGTCACCGCGTCCGGATGGCCGGCGAGCGCCTTCTCCAGCAGAGTCGTGCCCGACCTGGGGAATCCCATAAGGAAGACGTGCCCACGGACGGTCTCCGCGCCGACGGCGTCCGACGGGGGCCGGGCGCGCCAGGGCCCTGCCGACGCGGTGCTGAAATGGGCGATCAGGCGCTGCGCCTGATCTACGCGGCGCTCTCTGGGCGCCCGGATTGTCGGACCGCCATAGGCGCGTTCGAGGATCGCGTTGCGGGCCGTGTAGTCGGCGAACGCCTCGGCGGGCCGGTCCTGCCCGTCCAGAATTTCCGCGCGGAGATCGAGGGCGCCGACGCGCTGCTCGTCGTTCAGGTCGGGTCGCTCCAGAAGTCCGCTAAGCCTCGAGGCGGCCAGGTCCGCGTCCCCATCCATGACCTCCGCCCGCGCCAGGGCGATCTCGGCGCTGACGTTCCTGGGGTGAATCGCCAGCGCGCGAAGCGCCAGCGCCCGCGCTTCCGCCGGGTCCTGCCGCCGCGCGGCCAAGGCCGCGAGGGCCGCAAGAGGCTCGGCGTCGCCGGGCGCCAGCTCGGCCGCGCGTTGGTAATAGCCGCCGGCCGCCTTCAGCTGGCCGAACCTGAAACTCGCCGCACCGGCGTTGATCAAGGTCTGGACGTCGTCAGGATCAAGATCGAGCGCCGCATCGAAGGCGGCGACCGCGTCCTGCAGCAACTCCTGTCGGGCCAGGGCTATGCCATACCGCTTCAGCAGTTCGGGCTCCTCTGGCGCAGCGGCCAGAGCGCGTTGGAGCAGACCCAGGGCGTCCCCCCCGCGCCCGCCGTCGTCCAGCCCCTCCGCCGCCAGCATCAGGATCACCGGATGCGCCGCGCCGCGCCGCCACGCCGCCGTCGCGCGCGCGATCGCCGTCGCCCTGTCCGCCCGCTGAACCGCGTCGATGACAGCGTCCAGATCCTCGTCGTCGGTCGGGAGGGTTTCAGTCATTGGCGCACCTGGGAACTAGAGCGCGCATGGCATTTTCGTCAAGGCGGCGACTTCGGTGATAGAAACAAGCGTAGCAATAAACGGCGCAATAGACACAGCAATCAACCGTCACGTCGTGATATTTGACGAGAAAATGACGCTTAATTCTTGGTGAATTGCACTTGCCCAAGCGCGGCCTCACAACATAGTGTGCCCATCACGCCTCCGAGTTTCCGGGCGCTGGCCTGGTTGCTTAAGTTTGGCGGTGGGGCTGACTGGGTTGTAGGCCAGTATCAGCAGGAATTGTTGCTTCAACTGAAGCGCGGAGGGCAATACAATGAAACTGAAACTCGTAGCGGCTGCATCTATCGCGGCTTTGTCACTGGCGGGCGCGGCCCAAGCGGCGGTGGTGTCCCTGAACTTCGAGGGCGTCAACGCGACCTATCCCTCGGGTTACGCCCAGATCCTGAACTTCTACAATGGCGGCACCAGCAGTGACGGCACCACGGGCGTGAACTATGGCGTGTCGTTCAGCGACAACGCCCTGGCCATCTGCCTGAACTCGCAGACTGTCTTCTGTTCGAACACCTCCAGGGGCGGCCTCGCACCCGGGTCCGACAAGGCCGGCTTGTTCTTCCTGAACGGCTCGTCCACGACCTTGAACTATGGGGCGGGCTTCGACACCGGGTTCTCGTTCAACTATTCCGAACCCAACACCAACGGCGGCAACATTCAGGTGTTCGATGGCCTGGACGGAACCGGCACGTTGCTGGCGAGCATCAGCCTCGGGCTCACGCCCAGTTCATGCGATCCCAGCTACGGGGCGGCCTACTGTCCGTTCGTGCCGATCGGCGTGAACTTTGCGGGCGTGGCGAAGTCGATCGTCTTCGGCGGCGTGGCCAACTTCGTCGTGTTCGACGATGTCACCTTCGGATCCTCGAGCCCGGGCGGCGTGCCCGAGCCGGCGACCTGGGCGATGGCGATCCTGGGCATGGGCATGATGGGCGCCGCGCTCCGGCGTCGTCGCGGCCTGGCTCAAGCCGCAGCCTGATACCAGCGTCTTGTGTGTGTAGAGGGCTCCGCGCCTGTGGGCGCGGAGCCCTTTTCTGTGAGGCCGGGCGTCAGCCGAGGAAGCGCGCCGTGGCCTCGATCGCCTCCACGAGGCCGACGCGCTGAACCTCCACGCCCTCCGGCAGACCGGAGAACAGACGCGAGGGTGAGGCCGGGTCGAGCATGACGAAGACGCCCTTGTCGTCCGCGCGCCGGATAAGACGGCCGAACGCCTGGGCGATACGGGCGCGGGCCACGGAGTCATCATAGGCCTTGCCGCCGAAACGCTCTCGTCGCGCCTTGTGCAGCAGGTCCGGCCGCGGCCAGGGGATACGGTCGAACACCAGTAGGCGGAGAGAGCGGCCGGGCACGTCGACCCCGTCCCGGACCGCATCGGTGCCGAGCAGGCAGGAGTCCTCCTCCGCACGGAAGATATCCACCAGGGCCCCCGCCTCCAGCGGATCGACGTGCTGGGCGTAGAGCGCGAGGCCTCTGTCGGCGAGCGGCCCGGCGACGCGGTCGTAGACGGCGCGCAAGCGTCGGATGGCTGTAAAAAGACCGAGCCCCCCTCCCCCTGACGCGGCGAACAGTTCCCGGATTGCGGCGGCGACCTGACGGGGGTCGTCGCGACCGATATCAGTGACCACGAAGGCGCGGGCATTGGCCGCGTAGTCGAACGGCGAGGCGAGCCGCAGGGTCTTAGGCCGGTCAGGCAGGCGGGCCGCGCCGGTGCGCATCTCCGCCAGGGCGAAGGGATCCGCGAGGGTGGAATCGGCCAGGGTGGCGCTGGTCACCAGCACGCCGTGCGCCGGCGACAGGACCGCCGCGCGAAGGGGTTCGGTCGGGTCGACCCAGTGCCGGCGGCAAGCGACATCCACCACCCGACCGTAGAGGTAGACCGCCTCGAACCAGTCGACGAAGTCCGGGTCGTCCTCGGCGTTCTCGTCGATCGCCTGCAGCATGGCGCGCCAGGCGGGCAGCATCATCCGCGCCCGTCGGTCGAGCCCTCGCAAGGCGCCCTCGATCCTGGCCCGGTCGGTGGGCTGCAGGTCGCTGGCCTCCTCGTCGAGGATGTCCTCCAGGTGGCGGGACAGCGCCTGCAGGGGCGCTTCGACGGCGGCCAGCGCCACGGCCGCCCCGCGGGCGGCCTCGCGCACGAGGTCCAGCGCCGGCCGGGCGGCGCACTCCTGGCCAAGGTCCGAGGCGGCCGCGCGGGCGCCGAGCTGCTCAAGGGCGGCGACCAGGAAGGATTCCACCGGTCCGATCGGGCTGGACTCGCCGGTTGGTGGTGCGATGCGGCCGGACCATCCATCGCCGGGTAGGGACATGGCCGCTCGAACGGCTTCGCCCAAGGCCCGGCGGGCGCCGTCCCGATCCGCGACGAGCTCCAGAAGGCGCGCCTCCAGGCCCCGACCCCGCCGGCCGCGGCCCTCAGGCCCGCGCACCCAGCGGCGCAGCTCCGCCGCTTCGGCGCCCGAAAGAGCCGCTGAAAAGGCGTTGTCCGCCGCGTCGAACAGGTGGTGGCCTTCGTCGAACACGATCCGTTTCAGGCTGGTAGACTCGATATCGGCCTTCAACCCTCGGGCCGCGCGGGCTCCGTCGAAGGCCGCCTGGCTCAGCACCAGGGCATGGTTGGCGATCACCAGATCGGCGCGCCTGGAGCCGCGCACGGCCTTTTCGATGAAGCAGGCGCGATAGTGCGGACAGGCGGCGTGGACACATTCCCCGCGCCGGTCGACGAGATTGGAGGCGCTGGCCTGGGCGGATGGCCCCACCGCGAAGAGGGTCGGCAGCCAGCCGGGAAAATCGCCACCCGTCATGTCGCCATCGCGGGTGGCGCGGATCCACCGCGCCGCCAGCGCCAGGCCGACAAGGTCGCCGTTGCCCAGTTGGGCCGCCTGCGCGGCCTCCTGGAAGTTCAGCAGGCACAGGTAGTTCTCCCGCCCCTTGCGCACGACGGCCTTGCGCGCCCGGGTCGATGGGTCGGGGAAGACCGCATGGCTCTCGCGCTCGATCTGGCGCTGCAGCGCGCGGGTGTACGTCGAGATCCACACGGCCGGACCATTGGCTTCGGCCCACAGGCTGGCGGGCGCCAGATAGCCCAGCGTCTTGCCGATTCCGGTCCCAGCCTCGGCCAGCATCATGCGCGGCTCGCCCTCCCGCTCCCGCGGCTGGAAGGCGAAGGCGGCTTCGGCGGCGAACTCGGCCTGCGCCGGCCGCGCCTCGTCCAGGCCAAGACGTCCGAGCAGAATCTTCAATCGTTCACGCGCCTGTTCCGGCTCGATCGGCTTGGTCCCGGACTCACCTGGGGGCGCCTGGTCCTCCCACTCCGGGACGCGGCTCCAGACCTCCAGGCCCGAGCCCCGGTGACCGTCGCGGACGGGCTTGCTGCGCAGCGCGCCGACCGCCGCGGCCCCCCACGCCCAGCCGGCGCGGCCAAGGGTCTCGGCAAGGGCCAGCGCCTCCTCGCGGTTCGGCCAGGGCGCCTCGGCCAGCTCCGCCAGCAGCATGCGGCAACTCGCCAAAAGCGCCTGGGCTTGCGCCGCCGCGCCCCTGGGCTCCGCCAGGCCCAGCGCCAGGGCGAGGCCGGCGGCGGATGGAGCGCAGAACCGGGCCGGCCGGACGAAGGCGAAGAGTTCCAACGCGTCGAAGATGTCGCGCGATCGGGGCGGGGCCTGCAGGCCGAGGCGCCTTGCGGTCAGGGCGGCATGGGCGACGACGACCGGGGCCCGGGTGGCCAGGTCCTCCGCTTCCCGCGCCTTGAGATCACGCGCGCCCGACCCATCGGCCATGCCGGCCCGCGGCCCTGGCAGGACCACGAGGGCCGGCGCGAGATCCAGCGCGGGCGAAATCGCGTTCACGCACGACTGTTACCGCGCTTCGCATGGAAACGGAACAGGAACATTCTCTTGAGTCATCGCTGACGGTGTGGTAGATAGCTATTTCAAATAGCCAAATTGGAGCCCCACATGCGGTGGTCGCTCGCCGAAGCGAAGAACCAGCTGTCGGAGGTGGTGCGCAGGGCGAGCCTGCAAGGCCCCCAGACGATCAGCGTGCGGGGCGAGGACACCGCTGTGGTCTTGTCCAGGGCCGACTTTGAACGGTTGCGTGACCCTGAACGTCCGCGTGATTTCAAAGCCTGGCTGCTGTCCGGACCATCGTTGGATGGACTGGAATTGGAGCGCGACCAGACTCCGGCGCGTGACGTCGACCTGTGAAGTTCCTTCTGGACACCAATGTGGTGAGCGAGCCCGCGCGCCCCATACCGGACGCCGGCCTCATGTCCTGGCTGCAGGCGCAAGAACCAGACGACCTCGGCTTGAGCGTCCTCACGGCGGGTGAGCTCAGGCTTGGAGTCAGCCAACTTCCCCTAGGTCAGCGCCGCCGCAGCATCGAGGCGTGGCTCGCGCAGCTGCTGACCGAGTTCAATAGCCGAATCATACCGATCGACATGGATGTTGCGATGGTCTGGGGCGACCTCGTCGCTCGCCATCGACAGCAGGGAAGGAAGGCCGGCGCCATTGATGAGCTCCTCGCCGCCACGGCCATCACCCACGACCTGACGTTGGTCACCCGCAATCGCAGGCATTTCGAGGCCTCAGGCTGCAAATTGCACTGCCCGTGGTCGGCCTGACCGGGACGTCCGAGCGGACGCCGGCGCTCCTTCCGCCGCACGTCGCGGCCTGGTTCCAGAGCCGCGCCTGGAGCCCTCGTCGCCATCAACTGGCCATGCTGCAAAAGGCGCGGGAGGGTCGCCACGCGCTGCTGATCGCGCCCACGGGAGGGGGCAAGACGCTGGCCGGCTTCCTGCCGAGCCTGATCGAGCTGGGCGAGCGCGCGCCTTCGAATGACCCCGGGGGACCGGGACTGCACACGCTCTACATCTCGCCCCTGAAGGCGCTGGCGGTGGACGTGGCGCGCAATCTGATGACGCCGATCGCCGAGATGGGCCTGCCGATCTCGGTGGAATCCCGTACGGGCGACACGGGCGTCGCCAAGCGCCAGCGGCAGAAGCTGCATCCCCCCGACATTCTTTTGACCACGCCAGAGCAGCTGGCGCTGTTCTGCGCCTGGGAAGGCTCACGACGGTACTTCGAAGGCCTTCGGACTGTGATCGTGGACGAGATCCACGCGATCCATTCGTCCAAGCGCGGCGATCTGCTCTCACTCGGCCTGGCGCGTCTGACGTCGTTCTCGCCCGGGCTGCGCAAAGTCGGCCTCTCGGCGACGGTCAACGACCCGGACATGCTGCGCCGCTGGCTTGGCGGATCGAACCTCGCGGACCTGGTTCTTGGCGAACCCGGCGCGCCGCCGGTGGTGGACCTGCTGCTGGCCAAGGGCGAGGCGCCCTGGGCCGGGCACACCGCCCAGCACGCCATGCAGGAGGTCTATGACGCCATCCGCGGGACGAAGATGTCCCTGGTCTTCGTCAACACCCGCTGGCCGGCCGAGTTTGCATTCCAGGAACTCTGGCGGCTGAACGACGACGGCCTGAAGATCGCCCTGCACCACGGCTCGCTCGCCGCCGAACAGCGACGCAAGGTCGAGGCGGCCATGGCCAGGGGCGACCTCAACGCCGTGGTCTGCACCTCCACCCTGGACCTCGGCATCGATTGGGGCGACGTGGACCTGGTGATACAGCTTGCCGCGCCAAAGGGGTCTTCGCGGCTGGTGCAGCGGATCGGACGGGCGAACCACAGGCTGGAGGAACCCTCCCGCGCCCTGCTGGGGCCGGCCAGCCGCTTCGAGATGCTGGAATGCCAGGCTGCGCGCGAGGCCGTCGCCGAAGGCGCGCTCGATGGCGATCCGGAACGCACCGGCGCGTTGGACGTGCTGGCGCAGCACATCATGGGCGTGGGGTGCGGGGACCCGTTTCTGGCGGACGAGCTCTACGACGAGGTGCGCGCCGCCGCGCCCTATGCGGACCTCGGCCGGGCCGATTTCGACGACACGCTCGAGTTCGTCTCGACCGGCGGCTATGCGCTCAGGACCTATGACCGCTTCCGCCGCATCGTGCGGGGTCCCGACGGCCGCTGGCGGGTGAGAAATCCCCTGACCGCCCTTCGCCACCGCCTGAACGTCGGCGCCATCACCGGTCCCGCCGTGCTCAATGTGCGCCTGCTCGCCGGCCGCCGGGCCGGTCGCAAGATCGGCGAGGTGGAAGAGGGCTACATCGACATCCTGGTTCCCGGCGACACCTTCATCTTCGGCGGCTCGGTCTGGCGCTTCCATGGCGTGGAGGGGACCGACGTGCTTGTCTCGCCTGCCGCCGGCGCCGAACCCAAAATGCCGAGCTGGGGCGGCTCCAAATTCGCCATCTCCACCTTCCTGGCGCGGCGGGTGCGCGAACTGATCCAGGACGAGCCGGCCTGGGCCCGCCTTCCGGACGACGCACACGAGTGGCTGACGATCCAGAAGCGGCGCTCGGCCATCCCGCGCGAGGAGGAACTGCTGGTCGAGACCTTCCCGCTTGGCCAGCGCTGGTACCTGGTCTGCTATCCCTTCGAGGGCCGACTCGCCCACACCACCCTCGCCATGCTGCTCACGCGGCGGCTGGAGCGCCTGGGCGTGGGTCCCATCGGCTTCGTGGCCTCCGACTACGCCCTCGCTGTCTGGGCGATGCGGCCGATGGGCGGGCTCGATCTGGAAGAACTGTTCGCGCAGGACATGCTTGGCGACGATTTGGAGGCGTGGCTGGAAGAGAGCGTGATGATGAAGCGCGCCTTCAAAAACTGCGCGCTCGTGTCGGGCTTGATCGAGCGGCGATTCCCGGGCCAGGAGAAGTCGGGGCGGCAAGTGACCTTTTCCTCGGACCTGATCTACGACGTGCTCAGACGCCATCAGCCTGACCACCTGCTCCTGCGCTGCGCGCGGGCCGACATGGCCACCAGCCTCCTGGACGTCGAGCGCCTCGGGGGGCTTCTGGCGCGCATCAAGGGGCGGATCGTCGGCATGGACCTGTCCAGGGTGACCCCCTTCGCCGTGCCCATCCTGCTCACCATCGGCCGGGAGAGCGTTCCGGGCGGCGCGCAGGAAGCCGTGCTCGAGGCCGCCGAGGCCGATCTGATCGCCGAGGCCATCGCATGAGCGCGCCCGCGCCCGCCGCCGCCCTTGCGCTCCAGACGTTCGCCCCCGATGGCTCGGCCGTGCGCGCCGTCGTGGCCGGCGCCGAGGTCCTGCTGCGGGCCTCCGGCGCCCTGTGGCTCGATCGGAGTCGCGCCCTCGTCATCGCTGACCTTCACCTGGAAAAGGGGTCCGCCTACGCCGCGCGCGGCCAGATGCTGCCGCCCTACGACACCCGCGAGTCGCTGCGGCGCCTGACGGCGGAGGTGGAAGTGCTGGCGCCGAAGGTGCTGGTGATGCTGGGGGACGCCTTCCACGACATGGGCGCCGGCGCGCGGCTCTCCGACGACGACGCCCACACGGTGTGGGCGCTGGCGGGCGGGCGAACCCTGGTCTGGGTGACCGGCAACCACGACCCGAGGCCGCCGGCGCATCTTCCCGGCGACGCCATGGACGAGGTGGACCTGGCGGGCCTGCGCCTGCGTCATGAGCCCGAGGCCGGGCCCGTCAGCGGTGAGGCCGCCGGCCACCTGCATCCCTGCGCCCGGATTCGCGGGGCCGGGCGCTCCGTGCGTCGCCGCTGTTTCGTCACCGATGGCGAGAGGCTGATCCTGCCGGCCTTCGGCGCCTATGCCGGCGGCTTGAATATCCGGGACCCGGCGTTCGCCGGCCTGTTCATCCGCCCGCCCCTGGCGGTCGCGCTAGGTCCCCGGCGGGCCCACGCTGTGGGCTGGCGGTCGACGGTCGCGGATTAGACGGGATCAGCCGCTGAGCTTGGCGAAACGGTCGATCAGGCTCTGGTCGAGCGCGCCCGTCTGCCCCAGGCCCTGGTCGCGCTGGTAGGAACCGATGGCCATCTTCAGCGCGGGCGACGACACCCCGTCGGTCGGGCCCTTGTAGTAGCCGAGCCTGTTCAGGGCGCGCTGGGCCGCCGCAATGGCGGACCGGGGCGAGCCAAGGGCGGTGGCGATCTGCGCCGACGTCAGCTCCGTCTGCGGCCGGTAGCTCTGGGCGGCTCGTTCGGCGGCCTTGACGGCGTCGATGGAGAGCAGGGCTTTCAGGCGGTCCGCGGCGGAACGCGACTCGCCGTCGCCTTCGCGCCCGGCGACCAAGTACCACTTGTAGGCCTCCGCCATGTTGACGGTCACACCGAAACCGCCCTCGTAGAGGCGGGCGAGATTGTATTGGCTGTCCACCAGGCCCATGTCGGCCGCCTTGCGGAACCATTGCGCCGCCGCGGCCGCGTTCTTGGGGCCGCCCGTACCCTCGAAATAATAGAGGGCGAGGTTGTGCATGGCCTTGCGGTCGCCTGCGCTGGCGGCGCGTTCCGTCCACAGGCGGGCCTGGCCGACGTCCTTCGGCACGCCGGACTGGCCGGCTTCATATAGCTTCGCCAGATAGAATTGGGCCGGCGCGTAACCGAGCAGCGCGGCCTTGCGCAGGTCCGTCACGCCGTGGTCGTCCTTGCCTTCGATCCGGCGGACCGCGTCCGTGTAGAGGCCAGCCGCGTCCATGCCGCCTGTCGAAACAGAGACAGTGGGCAGCGCTCCGCCGACCTGGGGCGCCAGCGCTACGGCGGCCTGGGCGACCGGAGCGGCCGACGATGGCCCGGTCCGGGAGACATCGATCTCGAGGCCATTGCGGGCGCCGGAGGCCCGGCCCTTCGGGTGGCCGACCCACTGGGCGCTGAACAAGGTCACTGCGGCGGTGGACAGGCCGAGCACCGCGGCGGCCGCGGCCATCATCAGGCCGGTCCTGAGCTTGATCCCGGGCTTCTTGCCCTTCGCCCCGCCGATACCGAGGCTGAAGCCGGAGAAAAGGCCGCTCTTGGCCTTGCCAGGCTCGCCGGTGGCCGCCGCCGCGCGCGCGGCGGCCCTGGCCTGGGCGATCAGATCGCGCGTCGAGGTGCGGGCGAAAGGCTGAGCCTGGGCCTCGGGTTCGGGCGCTTCGGAAGCGTCCTGGGCTTCTGCTTCGACGTCGGGCGCGGGGGCGATCCCGAGCGTGTCGTCCTCGTCGTCCTCCTCGTCAGGGACGGATTCCTGCTCGATCTCGGGCGCCAGGGCGGCGGCCTCGGCCAGCACGGCCTCGGCTTCCGCCTCGAAGGCGTCGAACATCTCGGCGGCGTCGAAATCATCGCCCTCGAATGGCGAGCGCTCCGGCTCGGGCGGCAGGGATTCGGCGAGCGGGACATAGCCGGCCCCCGGCCGCACCTCCCGTCCAAGCGCTGTGGGGCTGAACATCTGCGGCTCGAACGGTCCGGGCGGCAGATCAGGCTCGGCGAAAAGCGAGGAGCGGTCCTCCGCGGGGGTCGCCGCCGCGGGCGCGACCTGTTCGACCAGCCGCCGTTCGGTTCCCGCCAGCCGCTGGTCGATCTTGTCCCTGGCCTCTTCCAGCAGACGCGCCGTGCGCTCCTCGCTCTGGCGGATGCGGTCGGCGAGGTCGGTCGACGTGCGTTCGTGCCGCTGGTTCAGGCGCTCGGTGATGCGCGAAACCTGCTCGCCGACGTCATCAATGGCCTGGGCGGATCGGCGCTCGGCGTTGGCGATGCGGTCGGCGAGTCGTTCGGTGATCCGGGCGATCTCCACGCCCAGCCGTTCCAGCGACTCAGCCTGGATCTGGTCCGCCTTGCGCAGGCGCGTCTCCATGACGTCGGCGATCCTGGCCACGTCGCCGCCGACCTGTTCCAGCGCCTCGGCGCTCCGCGACTCAACGCCCTCCATCCGCCGGCCGAGCGCTTCGGCGACGTGCAGCACCTCGCGGCCCACCCGCTCCATCGCCTGGGTCGAGCGCTGCTCGGCGGCGCGCACCTGACCGGTGACCTCGCGGAAGGACCGCTCCATCGCCTGGAAGCGGGCGTCGGCGGCAACCTCGAGCTTTTCGGCGATGTCGTCCCTGACGGTATCGAAGTTTCGCAGCAGCTCCGACGCGAGTTCTTCCAGCCGCTGCTCGGGGCCTTCGTCACGGGACTCGGCGGCCTTGAGGCGTTGATCGAAATCGCCAACCGAGACCTCCAGGCCCCGGATCGCGCCAAAGGTCCGGGCCTCCGCTTCTTCCAGCCGCTCCACGATGCGCGAGACGACGCCGTCGATCATCACCTGCGACGGGGCCGCGCCAGCCTCGTCCACCGCCTCAACCCGCTGGGTCAGGCCGGTCAGGTCCGCGCGCATCTCCGTCAGGCTCTCGCGCGTGCGGGTCTCCGAATCGTAGAGGTGCGCCGCCACCTTGCCGAGCGCCGCTTCCAACGCGCGCAGCGCCTCCACGGACCGGGGCTGGACCGCCGTCGCCTCGGCCTTGTCCAACCGCTGCTGAGCCCGCGACTGGCCCACCTTGATCTCGTCCACCGCCCCTTCGAAGCGGGCGGCCACGGCGACCTGCTCCCGCTCGGCCGTCTCCAGGCGAGACAACAGGCCCAGCACTGTCTGGTCGATCCCCGAAATGGCCAGGGTGGAACGGTGCTCGGCGGACTCGACGCGTGCGTTCAGCCGCTCCAGCGAGTCCCTCAGGGCGTCGAACTCCGCGCTCGCGATGGGCGAGGTGGCCGGGGAAAGGGAGAGATCTGGATCGCCGGACTGGAGGGTGTCCTCCAGAATCATCCTGTTGAGCCAATCGCCCAGGGTCAGCCCCTGTCGGCGAGCCAGGTCCTTGGCTATTTCGCGCGCTTTGGGGTCGATCCCCTTTACGCTCCAAGGCGCGGCCGCACTCATACGAATCGCTCTCCAGCGGGTGCGGAAAACGCTAGCTGTCCATTCCTAGCGTGTAAACGAGACGTTAACACAAGATATGGCGCCCACTGAGTTCTCTTGTGGACAGACCCAGAGGCCGGTCCGCCTTGGCCCACCAGGGCCGCAGCGGGATCACCAGAGGCTGAATCGCCTCCCGCCGCAAAGGCCTCCGCGCTTGCGTCCCTGCGTCGCAGCCTCCATCAGGGCGTCATGGATCTGACCACGACCCTCGGCGTCGCCGGCGTCGCCGCGCTGCTGGGCGTCGTCTTCGGCTGGCTTGGCGCGCGCGCGCCGAACCTGCAGCGCGGACCGCGGCTGGCGCCCTATCGTTTCCTGATGCTGCTCTGCGCCGCCACCGTGCTGCTGATGCTGGTGCACGTGGTCAACCTGGCGGGTTTCCACACCGGTCGGTGAACCTGGTCGTCAGGCGGCCCGTGGCAGCGGCGGGGTGCTGGCGGGGGCCTGCGGCGGCCGATTGCGACGGGTCAGCCCCGAGACTCCGCCCGACGACATCAGGCCCACGTCGGCCAGAAGCCCCGGGATCGCCCACTTGCTCGGGCCGGCGATGTAGCGCGGACGCCAGACGGGATCGTACTTGTCCTTGTAGCGGTGCACGCCGCGGAAATTGTACAGGTCCTCGCCGCGCTCGAAGAGCAGCTTGCCGATGCGCGACAATAACGGTGACAGCGGCCGCCCCAAGAGTCCGGCCAGAGGCGCCATGCCGAAATCGAATGCCTGGTAGCCCTGGGCGCGGCCCCACTGGAAGAGTTCGACGAACAGGAAGTCCATGACGTTCTTGGGCGCCGCATCGCTGTAGCGCATCAGGTCCATGGAGAACTCGGAGTGGTCCGGCGTGGTCCACAGGGTCGCAAAGGCGACGATCCGTCCGTCGACCCGCACGATGGCGCAGGGAAACTCGGCGATGTACCGCGCCTCGAACCCGCCCATGCAGAAGCTCTTGTCGCCGCCCGCATGACGCGCGAGCCAGGCGTCGGAGATGCACGCGAGCGCCGGCAGCAGCGCTTCCACGGCGTCACGCCCGACCACTTCGAACTTGGCCCCGCCCTCGGTGGCCTTGCGCCAGTTGCGGCGCAGAACCTCGCGGCGGCGGCCCGTCAGGGAGAAGTCCGCAAGCTGCACGGTGGCTGATTCGCCCGCCTTCTGGACCGCGAAACCCATCTCGACCATCTCGGGCAACAGATCCGCGCCAATGCCGTAGACGCCGGGCCTCGCGGCATGGGCGTCCGCCAGTTCGCGGAAACGCCACAGGAGCTCCATCCGCTCTTCGCGGCGGCCCACCGGCGCCCCGAGCGCGATCCAGGAACAGCCGCGCACGCCGAACATCAGGAAGCTGTGGCCGGACTCCGAGAACAGGAATCGCTTGTCGCCCAGCAGGGCCAGCTGGGCCAGGGGGTCGGCGGCCTCCGCGCTGGCCAGGATGGCGCGCACGCGCTCGAAGTCCGGATCGTGATCGCCGGACACCTTTGGCGTGGCGGGCGTGGCGAACATGCGCCACAGGCCGATCGCCAGGCAGAGGATGCCGGCGGCGGCGGATGAGCGGATGGCGCGGCTCGCTTCGGCGTCGCCCATGACCCGCCACCACTGCTCATCGCCGTAGTCGATATGTTGGAAGGACCACCAGCCCAGCACCCCGGCGCCCAGGACCGCGGCGAAGGCCGACAGCATCCAGCCCGGCGCAATTTCCATCCGAGTCAGCCGCGCCGTGCGCGGGAAAGCCCCGTGGAACGGCAGCAGGCCGACACACAGCGCGGCCAGAACGCCGGTCTCCTCATAGTTCAGACCCTTGAACAGGGCGAGCACGCCCGCCACCGCCGACAACAGCACGCTCGCGGCCCAGGCGGCGTCCAGTCGGCGCTTCAGGCCGAACGCGACCAGCACCAGCGCGAGGCCCAGGATGCTCGACAGGAAGTGGCTGATCTCGATGAGGGGCATCGGCGCCCAGCTCATCAGCCAGCCGAAACGCTCGGGATCGGAGGGTGTGGCGCCGGACACCAGGAGCATGACGCCGGACGCGAGAGTCGCCAGGGCGAGCACCGTCGGCGCGGCCTGCATGGCCGGCGGGCCCAAAACCTTCAATCGTCGCATTCCGATCTCGCGGCCCGCGGGATGTCCCCTCAGCGCGGGTCATATAGGGCGAAATCGACGGGCGACATAGGGCATGGCCCCGAACTGCGACCATTGGGGGCGCCCGGCGCGCCGATTGCATCCCCGCTCAGGCTTGGTAAGACAAGAGGACCTGCTCAGGAGGGGGCGTCATGTCCAAGCATAAATTCGCAATCGTGGGCGTCGCCCTGGCCGGGACGCTGTGCGCCAGCCAGGCCCTCGCGGGCGCCTACGGCACGGACAACCGACGCCCCAGCGGCACGCCCGAGCTGCCCCAGTGCGCCTCGCCCATCGGCACCGTCGCGATCCGGGAACCTGAACGGAACTGGTGGACGCCACTCGGCCTGTCCGATCCCGAAGCGCTGATCAAGCTTTTCGCCAGCCGGTCCAACTGCCTGCGCGTGGTCGCGCGCGGTCAGGCCATGGAGATGCGCAATGAAGAGCGCTCGCTAGGCGACTCGGGCGAGATGCAGCGCGGTCAGAACTTCGGCAAGGGCCAGGTGAAGGCGGCCGACTACTTCATCATCCCGGACATCGTGGACTCCAACGCCAATTCCGGCGGCGGCGGGCTCGGCATGCTCGGCAACGCCTTCGGCCGCCACCTGGGCGGCTTCGGCAGCGTGATCGGCAGCATCAGCGTCAAGTCCTCCACCGCCCATACCCTGATCACCCTGATCAACGCCCGGACCACCGAGCAGGAATATGTCGCGGAGGGCACGTCCGAGAAGACCGACGTCGGCTTTGGCGGCGGCGGCTGGGGCGGCTCGTTCGCGGCCATCGGGGGCGGATACTCCAACACCGACATCGGCAAGGTCATCTCGGCGGCCTATCTGAACGCCTTCGTCGACCTGATCGGACACATGCAAGGCGTTGCGCCCGGCGACGCCCAGGCGGCCGCCCCGATCCAGGCTTACAACGTGAAAGACGCTATGGTCATGCGGGGCGGGCCCTCGCCCACCGCCAAATCGGTCCGTAGCCTGAACACTGGCGATCTCGTCTATCCCACCGGCCAGAAGAACGGCGTGTGGTGGGAAGTGGACGACGAGAACGGCAACCGCGGCTGGGTCTCTTCGGCGCATATTTCGCCGCGGGGCTAGACGCGTCGGCTCCGCGGAAGGGCGGCCGCTAGAGGCCGCCCCCGCCACGCCTCACTCACAGAAGACCCGCACCTTGGTTTTCTCCTGATCAACGTCGACCTGCAGCTCGTCCAGCTGCTCGATCAAGGCCTCAAGGTTCTCAGGCTTCAGCTGGCCGATGTCGAAGGCCACGCCCCGCTCGCGCATGGCGGCGTTGACCTGATCGCGGGCAGGCGGGGGCATGAGCGCGCTGAGCCGGACGCCGGCGCGCAGCAGCGCCATCGGCACGCGGATATTCACCTTGGTGGCGCCTTCGGCGTTGTGGCGATCCACCGTGTCGACCACGACGCGCAAATACTTGGGCGGCCCGGTCCGGGCCCGGGGCCCGGCGCCGGCGGGCTGCGGCGGCGCGCCGTCGAGCGCGGCGATGAGGCGCTCGGCCTGATCCGCGTCGATCTTGCCGTCGGACAGCATCTGCAGAATCTGCCTGCGGTCTTCGCTCATGAGGTCTCTCCTAGAGGATGCGGACCAGGACCGACGTCCCGGGCGCCTTGACGTCCACCTGCACGCCCGCCAGGGCGCAGATCACCCCGCCCAGGCGCGCGACGGCGGCGATCGGATTGATCCCCTGCACGGCCCAGATCACGACCGCGAAGGGCAGGACCAGGATCGCCAGGGGCAAGAGCAACAGCCAGAGCAGGAACAGCGGCGCCCAGAACCGGAAACGGACACGCGGCGATCGCACCTGGACGATGGCCAGAACGGGGATCACTTCAGGGCCTCCAGCGCGCGCACGGCTTCGTCGGCGTCGATCTCGCCCTGCCTCAGGCGGTCCAACACCTCGCGGCGCGACGGGCGCGGATTGCTGTCCACGAACTCAAGGCTCTGGGCGATGCGGTTGAGGCGCGCCTTGATGGTCGGGTAGCTGACCCCGAACACCTGCTCCATCTCCTTGATCGAACCGTGACTGCGCAGGAAGGCCGCGACGAAGATCTGGTCGTCGGCGCCCAGCCTGGCGAGCTGGGGCAGCTCGAACCGCCCCTCGATGACGATGTCCTGGTCCGGCAGGCGGACCCGCTCGACCACCATGGGGCGCCCCTGGGTCAGCTGGACCAGCTCCTGCCAGTCGCGCGATACGCCGGATGTTTCACCCACGGATTCCATCTCCACGAAAACTCAGCACGCGGCCGACACATATCAATTTTCTTCATTTCTTCAAACAAAAATATTCACTTTCATGACTTTACGCCCCATCTCACGGCTGGTCCGAGGAGTCCTGCCGAGACTCTCCGTTGACGCCGTCGACCCTGGAGTGCTTGGCTCGGCCAACCGAGGATCAGGGACGAGGAAACGCCGCCATGCCGGACTACGGGCTCATTTCCTGCGACGACCATCTGGATCTGAACCAGTTGCCGGCGGACCTGTGGACCAGCCGCCTGCCGGCGGTGCTCCGCGAGCGGGCGCCCCACATCGAGGACCAGAACGGCCGCAGCGTGTGGATCTGCGAGGGGCGCAACTGGGGTCATTGGTCCGGCAAAGGCGGGGGCTTTGTCGGCCCCAAGCCGATCTTCACGGCCTTCGATCGTGGCGGGCTCACCGACCAGACCGAACGCCGTCCGGCCGTGGCCGACCTTCGCCTGGCGGATATGGACCGCGATGGGGTCTACACCCACGTGATCTATGGGCCCGTGACCTCAATCAAGACCGACGACGGCGCGTTCGGCGAGGAACTCCACCGGGTCTACAATGACTGGCTGAAAGACTTCTGCAGTGCGGCGCCGGACCGGCTGCTGGGCGTGCCCATGCTGCCCCCGAGCCCGGAAGCCGCGCACGCCGAGGTGCTCCGCCTCGCCAAGCGGGGGGGCGTCAAGCAGGCGAACCTGCAGATCGCCATGGCCGAGCCGCACCTGCACGACGCGCGCTGGGAGCCGCTGTGGCAGGCGCTGGAGGAGACGGGGATCATCCTCTCCTGGCACGTCACCGTATTATTCCCGCCCGAGGGCGACCCGTCGCGCGGCAAGCTGGCGGGCAACCTCACCCACATGAAGTCCTTTGTGACCCAGTTCCTCGACGCATTCGTCGACCTGTTCGCCTGGGGCATCCTGGAGCGCCACCCGAACCTGAAGATCGTGATCGCCGAGTCCGGCGCCGGTTGGCTGCCCTGGGTGGTTGAAGAGCTCGACTACCGCCACTGGCGCCTCTGGGAAGCCAAGGAATTCTGGGCCGACAAGGGCGGCATCCCGCTGAAGACCAAGCCTTCGGACCTGTTCAAGCGCCAGATCTATTCGACCTTTCAGCAGAGCCCCGTGACCATGCGGCTCCTGGAATTCTACGGCGACAACCTGCTCTGGGCGTCGGACTATCCCCACCCGGACAGCATCTGGCCGAACTCCCGCCGCGTCATCCAGGAAACCATGGGCCACCTTGAGCCCGAGGTGATCAAGAAGCTGACCCACGACAACGCCGCCAGGCTCTATGGCATCGACACCGCTGGCGCGGCTGCGATCGCGGCGGAATAGTCCTGGCGCGCGCACTTGCGGCTCCTTCCCGGCGCCGCCCGGTTGGCGCGGCGGTGCAAACCGGCTAGGGCTCCCCGTCATTGGCGTCGACGGCGGTAAGGGCATGGCGGAACACGACAGCAGGGATCTGCGCGGCCGGGAGCTGACGGCCAAGATCATCGCGGAGGTGCGCGAAGCGACCGATGAGCTCGAAGCCGCGGGCTGGAAGGCCAAGCTCATGTCGGTCACGGTGGGCGACACCTCGGCGGTGGAGCTCTATGTCCGCAACCAGCGCAAGCGCGCGGTCGAGGCCGGCATCGCCTTCGAGGAACGAAATTTCCCCGAGACCATCACCCATGAGGAGCTGGAGTCCTCGCTGCGGGCCATGAACGCCGATCCGAGGGTGACCGGCGTCATCCTGCAGCGGCCCGTGCCCAAGCACATTTCGCTTCGCGCCCTGCAGGGCTCCATCAGCCCGATGAAAGACGTCGAGGGCATGCACCCGGCCTCGATCGGCAACATCGTCTATAACCAGCTGGACCTCGCGCCCTGTACGGCGGCGGCCTCGGTGGAGCTCTTGAAGTCCACCGGCAGCCAGCTCGAGGGGCTGGAAGTGGTTGTCGTCGGCCACTCCGAGATCGTCGGCAAGCCGATCGCCTTCCTCCTGATGAGCGCCGGGGCGACGGTCACGGTCTGCCACCACATGACCCGGTCTGTGGCCATGCACGCACGCCGCGCCGACGCCGTCTTTGTAGCCATCGGCCGGCCCCGCCTGATCGACGCATCGATGATCAAGCCCGGCGCGGTGGTGATCGACATCGGCATCAACGCCATCACCGAGCCGGACGGACGGCGGCGGGTCGTGGGCGATGTGGACTATGACTCGGTCAAGGAGGTCGCCGGCTGGATCACGCCCGTGCCGGGCGGAGTTGGCCCCGTGACCGTGGCCATCCTGATGCGCAACACCGTCACCGCCTTGCGCCGCCAGAAGGCGGTCTATGAGGCCGCGTTCGCGGGCGGCGAACTCAGCCGCGTCGTCGCCGGACCGATCGCGACGCCGGACCTGACCACGGGCTGACGCCCCTCAGCCCGGCGGGTTGTTGGTCTCGAGGAACTTCACCGTCGCCTGCAGCATCTGCAGCCGCGTTTCCGAGCGCGACAGCCAGTGATCCTCGCTGGGCAGGGTGATGAACTCCACGGGCTTGCCCGCGCCCTTGAGGGCGTCCGCCATGATGCGGCTCTGCTCGATGGGCACCACCGTGTCGTCCTTGCCGTGGATCAACAGGATGGGGATCGAGACCTTGTCCACATGCTTGGCGGGCGAGATCTGATCGAGTGCCGGATCATTCGGGGATTTGACGCCCATGTAGCGGTCTTCGTACCGCAGGCCACTGGCGAGGTCGGGAACAGCGTTCACGCCGCCGAACATCTTGCGAAGGTCCGAGAGCCCGGACACCGACACCGCACAGCGATAGACGCCCGGATCCAGCGTCGCGCCCGCCAGGGCAGCGTATCCGCCATAGCTGGCGCCGACGATGCACACCTTCTTCGGATCGACCATGCCGTCGCGGGCCAAGGCGCGGACGCCGTCCGACAGGTCCGTCTGCATCAAGCGGCCCCACTCGCCGAAGCCGGCGGTGTAGAGTTCCCAGCCCAGTCCGTAGGACCCGCGGAACTGCGGTTGCAGGACGGCGTATCCCCGCGACGCCAGGGCCTGGGCCCACCAGTCGAAGCCCGGCTCATCCATAGCCTGCGGGCCCCCATGGGGCAGAACCACCAGGGGCAGGTTCTTGGCCTCGCGACCGTTCGGCAAGGTCAGAAAGGCCGGGATCTTGCGGCCGTCCGCGGCCGTGTATTCGATGCTATCAACCGCGGCGATGTCCGCGGGCTTGATCGCTGGATAGGCGTCGCCGAGTCCCAGGGCGTTGCGGGTCGCGAGGTCGAAGAGGATGTAGGCGTCGCCGTGGGTCGCGCCGACGACCTGGATCACCATCTTGCTCCGGTCGTTGGACCAGGACGCAAGTTCAACTTCTTCCCCGGGGAACATGGCGAGGATCTGATCCCAGGCGTCCTGATCCTTCTTTTCGAAGAAGATGTAATCCACGTCCAGGCCCACGCGGACGCCGCCGATGATCCTGTGGGTGACAGGGTCCGTGAGCACATTGGAAAAGGCCTGGTAGGCCTCGATCGGCGCGCCGAAGGAGCCGTCCTTCAGGGACATCGGTTTGAAGATGAAACGACCGCCATGCAGAAAGCGGATGATCAGCGCGCCGCCGTCCGGACTGATGCCCCATACGGACGGTGACTCGATGGAAGCCTGCTCGCCGTAGGCTTCCCGCCAGGTCCCGCCCTGCTTGATCCTCACAGACCAGTACTTGCGCTTCTGGTTATATCCGTATTCCGCGGCGGGCGCGCCTTGGGCGTCGGCGACCCAGGTCCAGTTGTTCTCCCCGACACTCTTGTCGATGAGCTTGTCGGCCCCGGTCTCGACATCGACGTCGAAGAGCGCCGGGGCGCCATGGCCATCCACGAAGCTGACCCCTTCCAGCAGGACTTTCGCACGGCCGTTGACGGTGCGGACCTCAGGCGCGCTGATGACGACATTCATCATCTCGCCATTGTCCTTGATGTGCGTCATCGTCGTGTGAGCGCCGTATTCCCTGAGCAGCGCCGTCGACCGCTTGCTGGCCACGTCGAAGACCTGCTCCATCCGCCACTCGCCCTTTTCGCTCTCGACACCGTAGGCGAGGCCGGCCACCGACTTGGCGACGAGCAGGTGATTGGAATCGGCCCAGGTCAGGTCGCGGACCTTCTGCGCCGTGCCGTTCAGGCCCGTCAGGAACTTCGGCGGATTGAGGGACTCGACGACCACCATCTGCTGGCCCTTGACCGGCGTGACGAAGGCGATCTTGGAGCCGTCTGGCGAAATGACCACATCGTCCATGGCCGGAAGCTGCCCGAACGCTTCCAGCGACGCGGCGTGGGCGCAACTCCACGACACCGCCGCGCCGAACGCCGCGGCCACCATGAATTGAAACCTCACGTGATCCCCCTGAACTCTGCTCCCTGGCGCACATTAAGTCATTTCGCGCCGAGCGTGTAGTCCCCGGGGGTCGATCCGGATCAGCCGGGCATGGCCATTGCGGCCAGGGCGTCCGCGTCCGCCGGCAGTGGCTTGTCGGCGGGCTTGACCCCGTTGGAGCTCAGGATAAACGCCATGACGGCGGCATAGTCGTCCGGCGGCAGCACGCCCGCCTGGCCCGGCGGCATGTTGGCCACGGCGAAGCTGTAGATGTCGCCTACGCTCTTGGAGGCCCACTTCGCCCTGAAGCCCCGGCCCTTGAGCGAGGGCCCGAATTGGCCGTCGTTCAGGTTGGGGCCATGGCAGGAGGCGCAGTTCGACGCGAATACGTCCTGGCCCTGGTCAGCCTGGGCCTTGGTGAAGCTCGCCGGCCTGCGAACGTCGGCCTGGGCGCGCCAGGCGAAGCCGACACAGGTGACGGCCACGGCGATGACCGCCGCGGCCAGGGGAAACAACGACCTATGCCTCAGGGCTGGTCGGGAAGCTCGAAAACCCAAAGCGTCGCCCCTCCTCCGGGCGGATTGCGGATGTCAGGCACGAGGCTGACCCAGGTGCGGGTGTAAGGGCTGCCGCTGCCGGTGGCCACCGCGACATATTGCTTGCCCGCGACGCTGAAGCTGATGGGCGCCGTGTTGGGCACGTCGTTCAGCCGGGTGCGCCAGAGTGTCTGACCGGTCTTGGCGTCGTAGGCGGTGAAATGGCGATCGAGGTCGCCTTCGAACACCACCCCGCCAGCCGTCGGCAGGGCCCCGCTTGATTGCGGCGCCCGCTCGCGGTGCGACCATGCGGTCTTGCGGCCCGCGAGGTCTATGGCGTCCAGCCGACCGATGTTCCCGTCGCTTCCGGGCTTCAGCTCCAGCACGAACTTGGATTCCGCGGTCTTCTCCCCCGGCTCCTTGGCCGAGGCGGTCATCTCGGTGCAGTGCTCCTGCAGGGGCATATAGAGCAGGCCGGTCTGCGGGTCGTAGGCCGAGGGGCCCGTGCTGCGGCCGCCCCCGGGGTGCGGACAGAAGGTGACGGGCTGGTTCAGCTGCGGAATCGTCGCGGGATTAAGGGTCTTCTGCCCGGTGACGGGGTCGATGGACTTGACCACGGTCTGGATGCCCAGGTCGTCCGCGAACACGAACTTGCCGGTCTTGGCGTCCAGGGCCTCGATGATGGCCATCTTGCCCGAGGTGACCGACAGCTTGCGCATCTGGCCCTTGACCGGCAGATCGATCAGCTCGCGCTCGAACACATAGTCCAGGTCCCAGTTGTCATTGGGAAAATGTGAATAGTGCCAGACCAGCTTGCCGGTGTCCGGATCCAGGGCCAGGGTGTTGTTGGTGTAGAGGGTCTCGTTGCTCTGGCCGGGCTTCAGCGGCGAAGTTCCCCGCGCGATGGCGTTCCAGGGATAGGGCTGGCCAACGCCGAAATAGAGCAGGTTGGTCGAGGGATCGTAGCTGCCCGACGTCCAGACCGAGCCGCCGTAGCGTTCGTCAGCCGGGATGCCGTTCCAGGTGTCGCCGCCTGGTTCGCCCGGCGCGGCCACGGTGTAGAACCGCCAGAGTTCCTTGCCGTCCGACGCGTCGTGGGCCGTGATCGAGCACCTGGAGGTCACGCAGTTGGTCGCGCCGATCAACAGCTTGCCGTTCACCGCCATCGGGCCCGAGGTGAAGCCGCCGTCGCCCGCCACCGCCTGATCCCAGACCGCCTTGCCCGTGTGCACATCGAGGGCGATCAGGTGCTTGTCGGAGGTGGCGATGAACAGCCGCTCGCCGTAGATCGCCATCATCCGCTTGAAGAAGACCGGCACGCCCTTGGGCAGCGGGCGGGTGTAGCGCCAAAGCAGGTCGCCGTTGGCCGCGTTCAGCGCCTCCACTCCGTCGCCGGAACTCTGAATGAACAGAACGCCGTCGTGCTCCAGCGGTGTGTTTTCCGTAGCGCCGTTGGGCATGGCCCAGGCCCAAGCCAGGCGGAGGTTCTTCACATTGTCGCGCGTGATCTGGTCGAGAGGTGAATAGCCCCAGCCGTCATAGGTGCGGCGCCACATCAGCCAATCGCCCGGCGGCGGATCACGCAGCGTGGCGTCGGTCACAGGCGTCAGCTTCGAGAGGGGCGCATCCTCTCGTGCGACCAGCTTGGGAGCGAAGTCATCGGCCTTGGCGGTGAAACCCATCCGCTCAGGAGGAGCCGCATTGGCCTTCTGCGCGCTGGCCGCGCCGGCCGAGGCCGTGAGCGCCAGCAGCGCCACCGCCGCGACTCCGGCCGACCTGGCCACCAGGTTCCTGTCGAGCATGCTCTGTCCCTCCCGACCCGGTCTTCGCCGGGCGCGTTCAAATGCCTGCGGAGCTGAAGATGCGACCTTCGGGGACGATGGCCTCTGACGCAAGCCGGAGCAGCCAAGCAATGATGGTCCATCCCCATAAAGTCACGCTTGCGCCCCGTCCTCTGCGGGAGACTATGGGTTGGTCCAGGCTCACATCCACGGAGGCTTTCCATGACCACGGTCACCTATGTCGTCGTCCAGCACGACGGAGGCTGGGCCTACAAGGCTGACGGCGTCTTCTCCGAGCCCTACCCGACCCATGACGCCGCCCTGGCCGCCGCGCGCCGCGCCGCCCGCGAGCAGACCGCCCCCGGCGAGACCACCGGAATCTCCTGGGAAGACGAGACTGGCCGGTGGCACGAGGAGACCGCCGACGGCGCCGACCGGCCGACCACCGAGGTGAAGGGCTGATGGCTGACGACTGTTCGCATCTGGGCGGCGTGCGTCAGGTGACGCCGAGTGCACGGGGCTGCGAGGACTGCCTGAAGACCGGTTCGCCGTGGCTGCACCTGCGCCTGTGCCGGACCTGCGGGCACGTCGGCTGCTGCGATCAGTCGCCCAACCGTCACGCCACGAAGCACTTCCATTCGTCAGGCCACCCGATCATCGAGGGCTATGATCCGCCCGAAGCCTGGGGCTGGTGCTACGTGGACGAGGTGTTCTTCGACCTGTCCGACCAGGCCACGCCGCAGCTGGGCCCGATACCGCGCTTCTATTGAACCGATCTGGCCGGCCGATATCGCGGGGAGGCAGGTCTCCTAGGCCGTGACCGGCGCCGTAGGCGCGGCGCTCTCGACCTTTGCCGGATCGTTCAGGAAGACGCCCTGGGCGCGCAGGGCCTTCTGAAGCTCAGGGATGTCGACGGCGCGTGGCTGGATGTTCGCGTTCGCCGCCAGGCCCGCCGCGACACCCGCGGCCTGGCCGGTGAGCCAGCACTGCGGGATCTCGCGCATGAAGCCGTGGGAATTGGCGTCGCAGGAGACGTGTCGTCCGGCCGCCAGCAGGCCGTCCAGGCTGCGCGGCACCAGCGACCCGTAGGGCACGGAGATCACCGGGAATTTCGGGGAGACCGAGGGACTGACCGCCACCTCGTCAGGCAGGGCGACGCCGTCGCTCCACTGGCTGCGTTCGATGCGGCCGACCCCGGCCAGCCGCCGGGTGTGGCGCACGCCCAGCTGAGGCGCGCTCAGCAACAGCCACGCGCCTTCGAAGCCCGGCGCGTTGGCCTTGTAATAGTCCAGATGCCTGGCGAACAGACGGTGGGACTTGATCTCAACCTCGGTCATGTCGTCCACATCCAGGGCGGACAATCCCGACTGGCGGGGACCCATGAAGAGCGCCACGTCGTTGCGCCAGGAGACAAACGGCCGCTCGAACATGACTACCTGTTCGCGCCCGCGGGCCATGAACTCGGCGAACTGCTCAGGCTGACTGGTGCGGAACTCGATCCACTTGTTCATGTCGACGCCGCCGAACAGCCAGGGGGTGTTCATGCAGTGATGCACGTCCCCCTCCTCGATGTCCGCGTCGAACGCGGCGCCGGCCCGGGCGAACATGTCGCCGTCTCCGGTGCAATCCACCACCACCTTGGCCATGACCGCCTGGCGGCCGGCCTTGCTCTCGAACACCGCGCCCTTCACCACGCCGTCCTCCACGATGGGCAATGACCCGAGGGAGTGGAACGCCAGCCGCACGCCGGCCTCCAGCAGCATCTCCTGGGACAGGAGCTTCAGCCGTTCCGGGTCGATGGTGGGTGACCAGTTGACGATGCCGTGGGCGGCCGCAGTGCGCTGGCCCCAATAGGCGGCCTTGGCCGGCTCGCGAGAGCCCCAGTCAGCCTTGTCGGGTCCGGCGATGGCGTCAACCGGCAACCGGTCGAACACCTCCTCGGCGAAACCGCGGATGACCTGCCGGCCTTCCCAGTCGGTCATCCGATCGATCCAGATCACCAGGCCGCCGGTCGAGAGCCCGCCCAGATGATTGTAACGCTCCAACAGCACCACTTCGGCGCCCGTGCGCGCGGCGGCCAGCGCCGCTGCGGTCCCCGCGGGACCGCCGCCCACCACCAGAACGTCACAGCGATGGTAGACCGGAATTTCGCGGCCAGGCTCACGATAGACCCCGCCGCCTTTGCGGGCGCGGTCGCTGCGCTCACCTTCCCAGACATCAGAGCCGAGGAACCGTTCATCGGTTTGGGCGACGTGCTTGACCATGGCTTGCGCTCCCGAACTGGCGCTCTCGAACAGGCGGGCCGCGCGGCCTGTCGCGACCCAGCGGGCACGGCGCCCAGCGTAGTCTTAGCCCAGGGCGCGCCTCAACGGTAGCGGCGCGACGCGCTCAGCGACGCGGGCGGTAGACGGGGCGACGCACGCCCCCGACGCCGGCGCCTTCCGCCTTGTGCCGGTAGATCAGGCGGCCTCGCTCCATGTCGTAGGGCGTCATCTCCACCGTGACCCGGTCGCCGACCATGGTCTTGATGCGGTTCTTGCGCATCTTCCCCGCCGTATAGACGAGGACCATCTGCAGCTCGTCGAGCTGCACCCGGAAGCGACCCCCGGGCAGGATTTCCGTGACGACACCCTCGACTTCCAGTGCGTCTTCCTTGGACATTCAGGCTCCCTAGCGGATTGCGCCGG
>FTHA01000942.1_pt1 | contig 51656 bp, 43 predicted proteins | sample 1640771 | NCBI WGS metagenome assembly FTHA01 (sample SAMEA3914789, study PRJEB12502) | metagenome | biome: forest; material: soil | place: Canada | collected 2011-07-03 | depth 0.3 m | reverse complement strand
GTGCTGCGCTGGCGCGAGGAGATCGCTTCCCGGCGAGCGCAGCGGACGGTGCTGTCAGTTTAATCGCAACTCGTCTCCGATTGGTGGAGTTCTCCCCTTCCCCGGCAAGCTTCAGGCCATGAGCGATCGCCACTCGGCCAGGGCGGTCGAGCGGCAGGTCTTGTAGGTCGCTCTTTCGTGATCCCCCTTTGACGGGAATGCCGGCATAGCCGCCCGCCTCGGACCCGCGCCTGCAAGCTTGCCGTCAAGGAATGTCCTATTCCTGGAGCCAATCCAACGTCCGCAACTGGCGCATTGCCCGCGTTGGATGGGTTGGGGCTGAACGGACGCAATCCACCCGCAGGAGCCATTCCCAAGGCCTGCTGTCGGCGGTCGCCCCCGGCGTTATCGCCAACGTCCGGTTACGGGGAGGAACCTTCCCCCCGCCCACGACCCGTCGTCGACGTCGGGCGGGCGATCCACGGGCCCGCGTTGGAGTGTTGCGGGCGTCACTGAACGTCCAGGAGTGGAAATGTCGCGGCGGCGCCCGTATGTCCCACCGTTTCGGGGAAGATCAGCATGGCCGAGCGTTCGATCCACCTCACCTCTTGGGGCGACGCCGGACCCCGGGTGATCATGGTCCATGGCGGCGTCCAGGGCGGCGCCGCGGGCGGCGCCCACAGCTTCTCGGCGCAGGCCCGGCTGGCTGAACGGGGGTGGCGCGTGGTGGTGCCGGACCGGCCCGGCCATGGTCGCAGCCCGTCGCCGGGGCGGCCCGACGACGCCGAGGCCGACGGCGCCTGGGTCGCCGACCTGCTCGAGGACGGCGCGCACCTGGTGGGGCATTCCTTCGGCGCCTGCGTGGCGCTGGCGGCGGCGGCGCAGCGGCCCGGCGCCGTGCGCTCCCTGACGCTGATCGAGTCCGGCATGCAGACCCTGGCCATGGATGACCCGCATGTGAGGATGTTCATCCTTCGCGTGCTCGCGGCGCGGATGTTTTCACTGTCCGACGCGGCCCGGGCGAGGCGCTTCATGAAGATCGTGGGTGTCCCCCTGGACTTGAGGGGCGGCTCCGATCCGGACGAGCTGAAGCGCGTGGGGCGAGGGTTTTCCAGGATCCGCGTCCCATCCAGGGCGACCCTCGAGCGGCAGCTGGGCGAGATCAAGGCGGCCGGCATTCCGCTGCTGGTCATCACCGGGGGCTGGAGCCCGGCGATCGACGCCACCGCAGCCAGGGTCGCCGCGGTCGGCGGCGGCCGCTGGCAGGTGGTCACGTCGCCCCACCACTTCCCTCAGCTGGTCTCCGACGAGTTTAACCAGGTGCTCGCGGCATTCATGACCGAGAGCGACGCGACGGCGCAGGCCGGAAGCCGCGCTTAGCCGCTCCCGTGATGCTGTGACCGCAAGGCTTCGACGTCATCCCGGAAACGCGAAGCGGTTATCCGGGAGCCGCCCGCGACGTTGCAGCCTCAACCCGCCCGCCGCCGGCGCCGACCTTGGGTGGATCCCGGGTCTGCGCGCTGCGCGCTCCGCCCGGGATGACATTGTATTCAAAGAGAAAGGTTCACCACAAAGGACACAAAGAACACCAACGGAGTGCGGCGCTGTGCGCCTGCGCTGTTCGCCTGGTCACCGGGACCTTGGTGTCCTTTGTGTCCTTTGTGATTCCTCTTCCGTCTTGCAGCGCTTCCGAACCCCGAACGATCGCGGACTGACTTGATGACGTCGAAGGGGAAAGGGCGTGGAAGGGCGAAGCGGGAGAATTAGCGGACAGGTGCAATGTTACCCTTGCGCCGAACGGCCGGCGGAAATCACCGCCCGCCGCGGGCAGGAGCCAGGAGGTGAACATGGCGAGCGACGTCGCGCCCGGCTGGATCGTGCTTTTGAACGGCGTCCCCCGCTCAGGAAAGTCGAGCATCGCCGCGGCGGTCCAGAACAGCTTCGACGGGGTCTGGATGAACATCGGCGGCGACCGGTTCAAGGCGATGACCCCCGATCGCTATCAGCCCGGGATCGGGTTGCGGCCCGGCGGGGAGCGCCCCGACCTGGAACCCCTGGTCGTGACGCTTTACCAGGGCCTGTACGAGGCGATCGCCGCCCACAGCCGGCTGGGGCTGAACGTCGTGGCGGACATCTGGCACCACGACAACTATGCCGAGCCGCGCGGGCTGCTCGCCGCCTCCGCGCGCCGGCTGGCGGGGCTGCCGGTGCTGTTCGTGGGGGTGCGCTGCCCGATCGACGTCATCATGGCGCGTCGGCTGGCGACCTGGGGCGCCGGATACGCCAGCGACGGGTCGGTTCCCGCGCCGGTCAACCGCTTCCAGCACGACATCCACGTGCCGGGCGTCTACGACCTGGAGGTGGACACCTCGATCCTCAGCCCCGAAGCCTGCGCCGACCAGATCCGCCAACGCCTCGACGCCGGCCCGCCGCCCTCGGCCTTCCAACGGCTCGCCGTCATGCGGTCTACAGATTGACCCTCAGGTCGGCCAAGGTGACCATGAGCGTCATCGGATCCAACGGCGAAGGATCAAAGCCCAGGGCCAGATAGAAGGCCTTCGCGTCGTCCGAAACGGCATGCACCAGGACGCCCCTGATGCCCAAGGTCTCCGCCGCGCCGATGATGCGTAACGCGCCGTCGCGGAACAGAGCCCTGCCAAGGCCTTGCCCTTGGAAGGATTGGTCGACGGCCAGGCGCGCCAACACCGCGACCGGGATCGGCTCAGGCATGTTGCGTTTGAAGCGGCCCGTGGCGCCCGTGGGACTGACCGCCCCCGAGGCCAGGGCATAGTAGGCCACCACACGGTGCTCATTACTCACGACGAAGGTGCGCGAGGCGCCGCTGGCCTGATTGGCGCGGGCGCGGCGTTTCAGCCAGTCGTCAAGCGACGCGACGCCCGATTGAAATGCGCCGAGCACGTGGTGGTCCGAGAGTGGCTGCGGCGCGGCTAACGCCACGCCTACGCCCAGGGCGGCGTGGCGCGCAGGCTGCGCTTCAGGCGCTCGTTCGACTGCGGCGGCGCATCCAGCCGCGCCAGGAATTGCGCGTGAGCCTCGGCGTTGGCCACGAACAGGGTCCGGTCCAGCAAGGCGTCTTCCGCGGCGCGCCGCGTCGCCTCGAGGATGAAGTCCGTCCGGGTCTTGCCGGTCAGCTCCGCCGCACGATCGATCAGGCCACGCTCGGACGCCTTGATCCGGATGTTGAGCGTTTCGCGCCTGGCGGCGGGTGGGGATGTTGCGGACATGACCGACCTCCACCCCCATACCTGCCACAACGTAACGTCATTGTCATTACGATTTCGCCGGAACCAACCTTCAGGCGGCGTCCATGTCGGCCCAGAACCGGGTCATGATGCGGCTCAGGACCTCGATCTGGTAGTCGCATCCCGGCGCACGGCCGATCTCGACCGAGCGAAGGCCGTCGATCTGGGCGCCCGGCGTGGTGGTGGTGTGGGAGCCGATGATGAGATTGCCGGCCGGCGGGGTCATGACGTAGCCGCCCCGGGCGTTGGGGACGTCGTAGGTGGACACCCCGATCGTCTGGCCGGAACACAGCAGCGCCCCGTTCAGGAAGTTCCAGTACTCCGACTTGTTGCAGCGCAGGGTCTCCAGCCGCCCCGGCCCTGGCAGGGCCTTCGTCCAGCTCGCCCCCGACCAGTCGTGGGTCCCGGACCAGTAGAGCTTGTGGTCGAGTTTGGTCTGGCTGAGCCCCACGAAGTTGTTGGCGCCCGACCCGACGATGGGGAGAACGCTGGAAGTGTTGGTGGCCGGTTGGGTGAAGTCGATCGCGATGCCCAGGTCGAAGCCGCGCGTATAGATCTTCCATTGACAGCCGCTGCCGGTGATCCCGGTCGGGGTGAGGACGTCGCCTGGGAGATAGCCTGACCCCGCCGCGGTGATCGCGACGGCGGTCACGTTGTGCGGACTGGAGGTGTTGGTCGTCAGGGTCGCCACCGCGCCCGATCCGTGTCCGCCGGCGAGGCTGACGCCGGTGATCGGGGATGTCGCGGTATAGCCCGATCCGCCCGCAATGATGGTGCCGACCATCGTGCTGGACGGCGGCATCCTGCCGCCGAAAAGGTCGGCGTTGGCGGAGGTGTTGAGCAGGCTGATCCCGGTGTCGAACACGTCGGCGGCGCTCCCGCCCCCGGTGAACTTCCAGCCGTTGGACGTCAGGGTGACGCTGGATCCCCCCGTCATGGCCGTCATGGTCTTCAGGCTCGTCTTGGTCTGCAGCAGGGTCAGCTTGGGGTGGGCGATCCACATGTCCACCAGGCCCGACCAGTTGTCGGAGGCGACCGAGGTGTCCCAGAACTCCGCCTTGAACGGGTCCGCCGAGAGGAAGCCGACATCGTCCCGGAAGACCTGGGCGCGGCGCTCGATCATGTCCGAGATGGCGCGGATGATCTTCGTGTTGGTGACGCCCACCAGCCCCGCCCAGGTTGCGGCTTCGGAGCCGCCCGTGGAGGGCGGGAAGTCCTGGCGACGATGGTAGACGGCGCAGCCGCCGGTCCGGGTCGAGTTGGGATAGTCGGTAGGCGTCGGCGCGTTGCCGTAGGAGGCGACGGCGTGGTTCATCAAGAGATAGTGCGGGTGGTGCAGGAACGAGGTGATGGCCGGCTCGCCCGTCGCGGCGAACTGGAACTGGGTGACCTTGCGGCGCTGGTAGAGCATCCAGATGCCGTCGGAGGCCTTGAGCATGCCGATGGTGCCGGGCCGGAAACTGAAATCGATCGGCGCGCACCGGCGCGTCTGGGGACCGCTCGACAGCTTGTTGGCGCCGTCCACGACGCACCGGGCGTTCACCGCGCCGCCCGGGCTGACGACGTAGCCGTGGAAGGTGCAGTTGTGGACCGTGGAGGTGTAGCCGAACTCCTCCATGAAATCCCATTCGGCCGTGTAGGAGCTCGACGCGGGCATGGCCCACCACGCCGGAAAGGCGCCGTTGGGATTGTTCCGCGGCATCTGGATGCGGCTGTATTCGCAGACCCCGCGCCCCCACCAGATAGACCCGAGCGAGACGTTGGCGGCCGACAGGTAGGGCATGTTGTTGGCCGACGAGAGCACCGCTGACGGCGTCTGGGACGCGGTCATGGTCCAGCCCTGCGTATCGCGGCTGTTGGGATCGTAGGCCGAGAGCGCGGAGCTCGTCGGGTCCACGCACCACTCCTCTTCCGCCGGGCTGGTGATGGCGCCGTTGGTGCCCGTGTCGGTCCGGACGGTGGTGGAGAGGTAGCGGGGAATCCAGTTGGTCAGCGGGGCGTTGATGGTGACGAGGCCCGCGGTGGTGACCGTCCAGGTCCCGCTGCCGCGCGGCGCGTACTGGGCGCCGATCTTGGCGGCGTAGCGCTCCAGGAAGTCGCCGTTGAAGGTGCGGGTGTCGACATAGGCGCCCATCGCCTTCGCCGGCGTTCCAAAGGTGTCCTTGCAGTAGCGGTAGAGGGGATCGAGGTTCATCGTGCCGTCGAAGACCCCGAACGCCACCATGGATCCGCCCAGAGGATTGGACCCGTCGCGGCCGCCGATCTCGAAGGTGTTGGTCGCCCGCGCGCCGCGCTTGATGATCTGCACCTGCAGGCCGGAACCGCCGGCGCCGGTGATGGTCACCACGTCGTTGTGGGCGTAATAGGCCGCAAAACGGGTGTCCATGGTCAGGCCGGAGACCACTCCGCCAGAGGAGATTCCGGTGATGGTCAGGGTCGCGCCGGAGCCGAGCTGGCCCGCGTTGACGTTGGTGACAGTGAAGGGACCGCCTGTCGCGTAACCCCCGCCGCCGTTGAGGATCTTGTAGAACCAGATGCTTTCGCCCGGCGAGACGCCGTAGGCCCGGTTGATGCCGTTGTCCGTGACGGAGCCGTTGAAACGCCAGTGGGCGGCGGCGAGCGATCCCGGAACCGGGTATTCGTCGGTCAATTCGAACTGGCACCCCGAACCGGAAACCCCGCTGGGCGAAAGGATGTCGCCCGGCAGATAGCCGGAGCCGATATTGCTCAGCGCGATGCTGGTGACGCCGCCGCTCACCACCGTCAGCGCCGCGACAGCGCCGGAGCCGTGGCCGCCGGTCATGCTGACGCCGGAGGCGCCGGTGTAGCCGCTGCCGGGGGCGATGACGTTCCCGACGATGGGATTGGCGTCCACCAGCTGCACGGTCGCGAGGGCGGCGACATTGCCGGTCGTCCCGTCGATCGAGTGGGTGGTGGACATCGTCTGGACGAAGGCTTGTTGGCGCACGTACATCTTCTGCGCGCCGCCGGATCCGCCCGCCGTCGTCGGATTTCGCCAGCAGATCCAGTCGTGCACGACGCCGGTCGCGGGCGCCGTCCACACGACGAAGACCCCTCCGGCCGAGTTGTCCGCGCCGAACAGATTGGCGATCACCGCGCTCTGGCCGTAGGCGCAGACGATGCGCTGGCCGGCGGCGAGGTTGAGGGCGGGCAGGACGCCGACGGTCGTGAGCGAGATCGAGGCGCTGGGGGTGAACTTCACCGTACCCAGGGTCCCTGTTCCCTTGATGGCGTCGGGGCCCGAGAACGGCCCGGCCCCCTGGGCGTCCGCCCGCACCCAGGTGAGCAGGTGCTGGGCAGGGTCGTAGCTTCCGACCGTGAAGGCCGCCGCGACGGCGCCCTGGATCGTTCCGTTGTCCACGGTGACCTGGGCGCTGGAGTTGACGATCGGCGCGCCGCCCGAGGACAGGTGTTTGACCCAGACCTCGAAGGTCGTGGTCGAGGTCTGCACCACCTCGTAGCAGCCGGATGGGTCGGACGTGAGCGTGAACCCGCCCGACGCCAGGGCCGGCCCGCCCGCGGTCAGGACCCCGTCGTAGACCTTGTCGCCGACCTCGGCATACTGGTGATTGTCGCGCGTGGCCGTCAGGGTGATGTCGTACTTCAGGATCGGTCCGTAGGTCGGGACGGTCGCGGTCGCCGGGGTGATGGCGCCATTGACCGCCGTCACGATGCAGCCGACGCCCGTCGGGGAGTCCGCGTCCTGGGCGGTGTAGGTCGAGTTTGTCGCCAGCGGGATGATCCCGCCGCTGTTGGTCCACTGGTACTGGTAGGTGATCGCCGTCGAGCTGGTCCAGGTCCCGGGATTGCAGGTGAGGAGCTGCCCGACGAACTTGACGCCGGATATGCTCGGCGGCGTCAGGTTGACGGCCGGGGCCGGCGTGACCGGGCCGACTTCGGCCGAGGCCGTGGCCGAGGTCTGCGGGCTGTTGAAGGCCTTCACGACGTAGTCGATGTTGGCCCCGATGTCGGAGGCCTGGACCACATAGGTGGCGTCCGAGGAGAGGACCGTGGACCCGTTCATCCACTGGCCGTAGCGGTAGATCGGCGGCGTCCCGGACCAGGTCCCAAGCGACCCCGTGAGGGTCTGCCCTTCGATCGGCAGCCCGGTGATCGTCGGAGGATTCTGGTTCGCCACGGCGGCGAAGGTCTCGTCCAGGAAGACGTTGGTCAGGATCTCCTGCGTCCCGACCGTCTCATTGGCGAAGGTCGGATAGGGCAGGCCCGCCAGAACGTACTGCTTCGTCATCTCTCAGCTCCTCGCGACGAGGGGATCGACGTAGAAGATGGAAGCCGCCTTGGCGGACTTGGCGGTCACCGACAGCGCGCCGATCATCTGGGGCGTGAAGGTGATGGCCTGTTTGAACCTGACGGCCGCGCGGAAGACCGCTGCGACGCCGTCGGAAACGACGCCGCCGTCCACGGCGGTCGCATAGCCCGACGGCTCCGAAGACGCGGCGGCGCCGGCGGTGGTGCAGAAGAACAGCCGTCCGGGATTGCTGGCGACCTTGATGACGTCGCCCACATTGTAGCTGGCGCTGTTGACCCTCGCTGGCGCCTGGCCGTCCCAGGCGGGCGCGAAGGCGATGGACGCCCCCGAGGCGACCGTCCCGGCGACAGCCTGGGACAGGGTCACCGTCGTGGCGTCATGGGTGACGACGTAGGTTCCCGTGGGAATGTTGGTCCCGCTGACGAGGTATCCGTCGCCGACGCCGGCGGTCGAGCCGAACGTGAGGATAGGTCCGCTGCTGGTGGCGGCGCTGGTGAGAATCGATGCGGGCGACGCGGCCAGCGCCGTGCCCGACGCGAGGTTGTTGGCCTTGGTTCCGCTGGCGAAGGATCCGAGCGGCGAGGTCGAGGCCCCGAGGTATTCCACGTCGAACCAGACCTCGTCGTTGTTGGGCGGCGTGGCCGCATTCACCAGGCCTTCCACGGTCGCGGTCACCGCTGAACCCGCGACCCCGTTCCAGATCGCGATGGGCATGGCCGCGAGGGGAAGGATCCACTTGCTGTTGGCGCCGGTGGCGAGCTTCCAGCTGATCCCGGTCGCCCCGTCCCAGGCGCCGTTGGTCCGGATGATGGTCGTCTCGGTCGTCTGCGTCCCGGCGTAGCCGTATTTCTCCGATCGATAGCTCGCAGCGCCGCTGTCGCAGCGGGTGAGATAGACCTGCGGGCCGTCAGGCGTCGTGGCGGCCGCGGCGACGGTCACGCCGGAGCCGAGCTTGCAGTCCCTGAAATAGTAGTGCTGGGCCGTGGTGATCGCGCCGACGAGGGTCTTGGCGGACCCGATGGCGGACAGATCGACCCCCTCGATGATCACGGTGCAGGGCACAGGGCTCGAATTGGCGAACAGCAGGTTCGGGATCGATCCCGCGATGGCGGACGGGGTGTTCTTCCAGACGAGGTCCGCCCCGCGGATCGAGATGCTCTGACCGGCATTGCCGAACTGGACGGCCGTGCTTTCCAGCTCGACCCTCACGCCGCTGTTGCCGGTGTCGCGGAAGATGATGCCGGCGCCGCTCGCGCCCGAGGCGCCCATCTTCAACAGGCAGGCGGTGAGCTTGTGCCAGGCGCCGGTGCCCGAGACGGACAGGTTGGGGTTGGTGCTGCCCACCCCGCACGTGAAGACGACGCCGTACCAGTGGGCGAAGCCGGCCCCGATGGTCAGGCTGAAACTGCTCAGGGTCGTGACCGCGGCGGTGGTCTTCAGGTCCCCGGCGCCCGGAGACGAGACCGTATGGTCGACGCAATAGACCAGGCACGGATTGGCGGCCGTGCCGGGACTGGTCAGGGTCAGGTTCGCGCTCTGGGACTCCGCGTGATCGTCGCCGACCCAGCAGGTGTCGCCGGCCGCAATCCAGGCAAGGGCATTGGCGACGCGGGCGTGAGCCGCCTGCCAGGCGTAGGCGGCGTTACCGGTCACCTCCGTCCAGGTGACGCCGCCGTCGGTGGTCGTCGATCCCTTGGTGAGGGTCCATGTGGGCTCGGCCCCGCCGGACGCGCCGGTTGACGCCGTGCAGCGGAACACCCGCTCGGATCCCACGGCGGGCGTCGCGAGCTGTCGGCGCAGATCACCCACGGAATAGGAGGTGCTCGCCGCCCAGGCCGTTACGGCGGACCATTGCACGCTGCTACAGAACCAGTTGGCCACGACTCCTCCGTTAGCCCAGCGTACGGGCTGCTGTGTGATTGGGCTCGGGCGAATATAGCTCTAGCGCCGTATTACGGCGCTGACGTCGAAACGAAAGCTTTACAATTGGTTCATTGTATTGACTCGCTCCGTCCCGCGTCGTCTAACGCAAGGATTGATGGATACGAACTCAGTAGCATTCAATCGCTAGACACGATCCCACTACAGGCAATCCACCGTGTCAACCACCAATTATATTGAATACAAACTAAACCATAGATTCCTTTTCGGGGTGCGCGGCCAGCGTCAGGCCCCCCGCCCGGCAGCGCAGGGGGTCGATCCACCCCCAGCCCCCACGACCATGTTGGGCGCGCGCCTCCACCGACGGGCTTGACCTGCGGTGAAGCGGGGGCGACCGTCCGTGGCAATAATCAATCTTGGGGAGGACGTTTTAGATGAAGTTCGCAAATCCCGGGCCGCTGGGCCTTTTCGGATTCGCCATGACCACCTGGCTGCTGAGCATGATCAATGTGGGCTGGTTCACGCTGGCGAGCCTGCCGTTGATGATGTCCACCGCCTTCGCGCTCGGCGGCACGGCCCAGTTCCTCGCCGGCCTTCTGGAATACCCCCGCGGCAACACCTTCGGCTTTGTGGCCTTCTGCGCCTACGGCGCCTTCTGGTGGAGCTTCGCGTTGTTCATCATGGTGTTCGGCGGCAAGGGACCGATCGAATACCTCGGCGCCTACCTGGCCGTCTGGGGCGTCTTCACAGTGTCCATGTGGGCCGCGAGCCTGAAGATTCCCAACCGCCCGCTGCAGCTGATCTTCCTGACCCTGTGGATCACCTTCTTCCTGCTGGCGGGAAGCCACCTGTTCAACATGAACATCCTGCACACCGCCGGCGGATATGTCGGCCTGGTCACCGCGGCCCTGTCCTTCTACCTGGCGTCGGCCGAAGTGATCAACGAGACCCACGGCAAGACGGTGCTACCGATCTGACGCGGCCGGCGAGTCCATAGGCGTCGTCGACCCCGGCGCCCGGGCGGTCACGGCTTGCGGATGGCGGTGACCAGATACCGGTCGCCCTCGATCCGGACGCTGAACCTCACCCGGTCGCCGGGCTTGACGCCCGTGAGCAGGCCCGGCGGCGCCGCCTTGAAGGTCATGGTCATGGCGGGCCAGCCCACGGCGGGGATCGCCCGGTGATCGAGGGTGATCGTGGCGGCGGCGGCGTCGACGGCCTTGACGATCCCGGCGGTGTCGCCGGTCTTGACCGCAACCTCTCGTGACGCCGGCATGGACGGTGCGCCGCCAGCGGCGGCGACGGCGTCCTTCTTTCCACAGGCCCCGAGGATGATCGCGGCTGCGGTCACGGCCCACAGGGTGAATGCGGCGGCTCGCTTCAAGGCCCCCTCCTCCATTGACGGCGGCAGGACGGGCCTGTCCGCGCCAGAGCCTGGTCAACGACCTGCCGCGAACGGCGCCCGATCGCCGGGCGAGTCAGGCGACCTCATACTTACTCGTGGCGACGCTTGTCTACATTCGTGGTGACGCTTGCCTACGATCGTACCCATTGCAAATCCGATTGCAAATACTCATGACGCCGATTACTATTTCCAGGTCGTCGTATTCTTACCATTTGTTAATGCGGGGATTAAGACCCGGGCAGTTGATCGTAGTCATCTCCGCACAACGCCAAGAGGAGAAGACGAATGGCCTACGGATTTTCAATCGCGCGCACGACCTGCGCCTCATTGCTCATGGTGTCGGCGACTCTGCTGGGCGCGACAGCCGCCGACGCCAATGTCTACACCTATGACCTTCAGGTCGGCGCCTATCAGATCGACATGGATCCCGCCACCTTCGGCACGCACGGGGATGTATTCCTGCAGCTTTCGAACGGCGCCTCGACCAACGTCAATCAGACCTACACCTATCAGGACATCGTCGGCGCCCTGGCCAGGACGGACGGGACCTTCGCCATCACGCCGTTTCAGCCGGTAAGCTACAATGGGACCGGTTCGGACACTGATATCTTCGCGACGACGGATTCACTCGGAAATCTCACTCTGAACCAGCCCACCATCAACGATCCCAGTCTTTACCCGGACGGGTTCCTGACGACGGACCCGAGCAATACCTATGCGCTGAAGTGGTATCTGTGGACCTATGACGCGGTGACCCAGCTGCCCATCTACTATTTCAAGTGGTCCGACGTGTTCGCGAGCGACACAGCTTCCGGGGTGGTGACCAATGTGGCGCTGGTCCCGGAGCCGGCGACCTGGACGACCATGCTCCTGGGGTTCGGCGCCATCGGCGGCGCGATGCGCCGGGCCCGTCGCACGCGGACGGCGGGCGCCGCCGCCCCTTGACCCGGACTGAGGGCGACGTCGGGGGCGGCCGTCCTCAGGCCTGGCAGCCCGCTCGGTTGCGACCGGGGCCGGGCGGACCGACTGCCTTGGCGATCGCCCTCGGCGCGCGATAAGCTTGGCCATGCGGATATTTGGCGTAAGGTTCCTGCCGGGGGCGACAGTCCATGACGGAAGGTTCCAGCGAACACACGCGTGGCCGCAGGACGGCGGATGAGGGCGTAGCGGGGCGCGGGGTGCGGGTCCGGATCGCGGTCACGGCCCTCGTTCTTGTTATTCAGCTCTTCCCATTGCTGGCGCGCGAGTTGGCCATCGTCCTGTTCGAGGCGCTGCGCGGCCCCAGACGGCCCCGTCGCATGACAGCGAAAGGCGGCGGCGGCCTGACCCCGGCCCCGGCGCCGCAAGGCGCTTCGAGCCCGGGGCTCGCGCCGGGGCTGGGCCCCGTCCAGCCAGCGTCCATTCCGCCCCTGGGCTGAATCCAGGCGCCAGCGATCGGGCGACCCAGGCGCGCGCAACCAGCCTTGACTGGAAGTTGCGCCGGATGCTCTCCTCGCACCCAGGACGTGCGACGGCGTCAGCCCATTGCAATGGGGTTTTCGCCGGCCGTCCACAGCGGGGCGATCCGGATATGCGCCAGACGACCTTGTCGGTTCCCCTGGAGGTGAAGCCGGCCAGCTGCGCCCAGCTGACGTCCCTGATCGACAAGCTGCGCGACAAGAAGCAGCCCGCCGGCTATCCCGACCAGTACGCCCGCCTGCACCGCGAGACGCCCGCCCTGCACTTCATGTCGCTGAGCGTCTTCACCAGCGGCGACTTCGACCCCCTGTTCGTGCTCGAGGCCAATTTCGACGGTCCCGAAGGCGCCTTCTGGGGCCAGCTGGAGGCCACGCTCGGCCGGGAGCTTCGCGAGATGCTGAGGTGCTGCAAGGCGCCGCTCGACGAGGACGGACCGCTCTTCGACGCCGTGACGGCGGCCGGATCGCAGGCCCCCATCGCCCCCTATTTCGAGGCGCGCACCCAGCGCCCCAGCGTCTTCCACCATGGCAACCGCGGCCTGACCCGCGACCGCGTCCTCGACGAAGCCGCCCTGTTCCAGTCGACCCGCACGGCGCTGGCGGCCGTGGACGCACAAGGGGTCAGCCTCTACGCGGGCGCCAAGGCGGCCCAGGTTCATGAGACACTCCGCGCTGCTCTGCGGCCGACCTTCCACTGGCTGGACCAGCCGGAGCCGGTCCGCATCCCACTGGCCGAGCGCGCGGCCGATATCGTCCGGCTGGTCCTGTTCGCCGTGGCCGCCCTCCTCGGCCTGTCGGCGCCGGGCCTGGTCCTGGCCCCGGTGATGCCGCTGGTCCGCTACCTTGTCCTCATGCTCGGCCCGATGGCGCTCATCGGACTGGTCATCTACCTGAAGCGGGCGCCCCTGCCCGGCACGGGCGTGCCCAGCAAGCTCAACCTGGCGACCACGCTGCTGGGCCAGGCGCCCCTGCTCGTCGCCCTGGTCGCGGCCTATCTGCTGATCGCCACGGCGCTCTGTCTCGCACCGGTCATGCTGCTGACCGATCGCGACCTGACGGCGGCGCTGATCGCGACGGCGAGCTGGGTGGGCCTGGGCGCGGTCAGCATTCCGCTCTCGCTCGTCATCCTGCTGGGCTGGCTGCGCTATCTGGAGCGCCGGGACTCCTCGCAGGACGCGCCGCCGCAGGACGAGCGCATCCTGCGTGAAATGGCGCGGCGCGAGGACTGGATCGCCCAGAACCACATGGGCTCGCTGGTGCTGGTCAAGCCGGGCGTGCTGCGCAGCATCCTCGTCCACGCCGGCCACCTGGGCCTGGGCCTGTTCCTGCGGGTACAGGCCACCGACGGCTATCTCGGCAGCATGCGCACCGTCCATTTCGCCCACTGGGCCTTCGTCAACAACTCCAGCCGCCTGATGTTCTTCAGCAATTTCGACCACAGCTGGGGCTCCTACCTCGACGACTTCATCGAAAAGGCCCACGGGGGCCTGACGCTGGCCTGGGGAACCGGCGTCGGCTTTCCGCCGACCCGCTTCCTGGTGCTCGACGGGGCGAGCCACGGGCGCCAGTTCAAGGAATGGGCCCTGGCCTCCCGCGCGGTCAGCCGCTTCTGGTACAGCGCCTACAGGGACCTCACCGTCGACCAGATCGAGCGGCAGGTGCGCATCGCGACCGGCCTGCGCAAGGCGAAACTCAGCGACAAGGAGGCCGTCCTATGGGTTCGGGACCTGTAGCCAAGACGGCCGCCAAGCGCCCGCCCAGCTGGAAGCTGACCTCGCCGACCGACATCGCCGCCCAGGGCCTGGTGGTGAGCGGGTTCGGCCACCTGGAAACCGCCCGCGCGCTTTTCCTGCGGTTCGACTGGCCGGATGGCGCGCCCAACACCGGCGCCTGGCTGCAGGACCTGGGCGCTGTCGCCCCGATCACGGACGCGAACGGCAAGGAGCAGACGGCCGCCGCCCTGGCGTTCACCTGCACGGGCCTGAAGAGGATGGGCCTTGACGAGGCGACGCTGGCGTCGTTCTCGCGGCCGTTCCGCGAGGGCATGTTCCAGGAGGACCGAGCGCGCCGCCTGGGCGACCGGCGCGGGGGCGACTGGCTGCCCTCGGTGATCGCCGGCGGTCCTGGGTGGAGCGCCAACACGCCCCAGGACGCCGTGGCGGGCGAGTTCGACCCCGACGGCGCGCCCACGGAGGCGCAGGTGGTCACGCCGGTCACCGTGCACGCGCTGCTGCTGCTCTATGACCCCGACGCCGCCTCACAGGACGCCCGGGCCGAACAGGTCGCGAAGATCCTGGCGGCCCGTCAGATCATTGTCGTCCACACCCTGCCGCTGGTGCTCGATCCCAACAAGATCGGCGTCGCCAATGAGCATTTCGGGTTCGCCGACGGCCTGTCGCAGCCCGCGCCCTATGACGATGACGCCGTGACGGTGGGCGGCGGGCCCGCGCCCCGGGACGGCCCCAACAGCGTGCCCCTCGGCGAGTTCCTGATCGGTCATCTCAATGGCCACCACGAGAACGCCCCCGGGCCGATCACGCCGCAATGCCCCGCCGCGGACGCGCAGCTGCCGCCGCATCCGCTCGCCGAGGGCTTTCGCGACCTGGGCCTGAACGGCAGCTACATGGTGGTGCGCGAGCTCAGGCAGGACGTGGCGGCCTTCTGGTCGTCCATGGCCAGGAACGCCGCGGACATCCAGGCGCGCGACCCCGCCCACAGCGCCCATGTCACGGCCGACTGGCTGGCCGAACGGGTGATCGGCCGCGGCAAGGACGGCCATCTGTTGTGCCCCGGCGGCCATCTGCCGCCGACCCAATACGGCCTGCCGGACAGCGATTTCCGTTTCCTGCCGCGCGATCCCGAGGGGGCCGGCTGCCCGGCGGTCTCGCACGTGCGCCGGGGCAACCCCAGAGACAGCCTCGCCCCCTCTGCGGCCATGGCCCAGACCCTGCTGGACGCCGCCAACAACCACCGCATCCTGAGGCGCGCCCGCAAGTTCGGACCCAAGATCGCCGACCCCCTGGTCGACGACAAGGTGGATCGGGGGCTGCTGTTCATGTGCCTGAACACCGACCTCGCGCGGCAGTTCGAGTTCGTGCAGCAGACCTGGCTGCTCAATTCGAACTTCAACACCCTTTACGACGAGACCGACCCCCTGGTGGGGCCCAAGGGTCCGATGACCATCCGGGACAAGGATCTGCGGCGGATCGCGAGCGTGGACACCTATGTGCGCCTGGCGGGCGGGGATTACTTCTTCCTGCCCAGCCTGCCGGCCCTGCGCTTCCTGGCCTCGATATGAGCGCCCTCGCCTCCACCGACGTGCTGAGACCCAGGGCCAAGGGGATCAAGGCCTGGCTGATGGCCAAGGCCATGGAGGCGGCGCCGCTGGCCTTCGCCCTGCTGCGCTGGGCCTGTCCCCTGCCGAAGTTCGGGACGATGGTCATCGCCACCCTGCACGACGACGTGCGCGAGGTGTTCGACACCGACGCGGTGTTCGCCGCCCCCTATACGCCCAAGCTCGACGTCATCACGGGCGGGGAGCCCTTCTTTCTCGGCCAGCAGGACGGCAAGGGCCATGGCGTGGCCGCCGAGGCGGTGCGACGCGCCGTACGCGCCAGCGACCTGCCCCGTCTGGCCGCCCAGGTCGACGCCGAGGCCGAGGCGGTCGTGACCGCCGCGGGCGGGCGCATGGAGGTGGTGAACGACCTGGTCAGGCACGTCACCTTCAAGGTGCTGGCAGACTATCTGGGTGTCCCCAAGCCGGCCGACGGCGACCTGAGGGTGTGGGCCACGCGCCTGTTCGAATTCCAGTTCGCCGACCCCGGCGGCGATCCCGCGCTGCGGGTGCAGGTCGACCAGATCGCCCCGGCGCTGCGGGCCCATGTCCAGGCGCTGATGGACGGCCGGCGCACGGCGGACCTGTCCGCGCCCGAAGACGTCCTGGGCCGGCTCATGGCGCTGCAGGCGGCCGAAGGCGGCTGGTACACGGACGCCGCGATCCGCACCGCGGTGACGTGCCTGCTGGTCGGCGGCCCGCCGCAGCCGCCGATGGTCGTGCCCCAGGCGCTGGAACAGCTGCTGCGCCGCCCCGACGCGCTCGCCGGCGCCCAGCGCGCGGCGCGCGACAACGACGACGACCTGCTGCGCGGCTATGTGATGGAGGCGATGCGGTTCGATCCGCTGGCGCCGGGCCTGCCGCGCCTGACGGTGCGAGATGGAACGATCGCCCAGGGCCTGAAGCGCGCCCGCAGCGTCCCCAAGGGATCGACGGTGCTGGCGGCCTTCGCCTCGGCGATGATGGACGAGCGCAGGGTCCCGGACCCCAAGACCTTCAACCCCCGTCGCCTGGACTATGAATACATCCACTTCGGCCATGGCGTGCACGAGTGCTTCGGCCGCCACATCAACAACGCCACGCTGCACCGGATGCTGAAGCCGCTCCTGGCGCGCCGGAACCTTCGGCGCGCGCCCGGACCGTCCGGCCATCTCAGCAAGAACGGGATGTTCGCGGAACGGCTGGTGGTCCTGTTCGACTGAGGCCAGCCCGGACGCTCAGGCGCCGGTCGGCCTGGCGGACGCGGCGGTCGGCTTGCAGGTGTCCGTCTTGGCGCAGAAGCGCGCCTTGATGTCGGCTTCCAGGCCATCCATTCGCGAGACCATGGACTTGGTCAGCGCCGGCGCGAGGGACGGCGACTTGGCGACCATCGAGCGTCCGGTGGGGCTCTCGTAGAAGGCCACCGCCTGGGCCAGTTCCGCTTCGCTGAAGGTCTTGGCGTACAGCACCTCGGCGTCCTTGAGGTAGCCCGGCATGATGTCGTCCATGGCCGCGATCGTCGCGTCGGTCATCGCCTGCCGCCATTCCGGCTTGAAGTCCGGAAACGCCCTTGCTTCACGGTCCACCATCGCCGGCATCATGCTCTTGAGCAGGGCGTGAAGCTGATCGGTGATGCGGATCGCGACGACGAGCCTGTGGCTCAGGTCCACCGCCCGCGCTGAGGGGACGGCCGCCGTGGCTGAGCCATCGGAGGGGGCGGCCATCGCGGATGGATGCAGGGTCAGCGTCAGGGCCATCAGGGTCGCGGCGACGGCGGCGGGCCGGAGCAACAGTCTCATCAACATCCCCCTCGGCACGGAACCACGGCCAGGTCCGGCGCATGATTTACAATTTTGCCGTGCGATTCAACCTGAGCCTTGTCCGACGCAAAGCGAAAAGAGCGCCAGGAGCTTTCGCTCCCGGCGCCCCAGTTCGAGGGACCGGCGCGCCGTCGCGGCGGCGCGCCAGGACGCTACTGGCCCGCGCCGCGGCGCCCGTCGCCGCCGCCGCCGTACCCGCCCGGCTTGCCCACCGACACGGGCTCGGGCGCGCCGACGAAGACCTTGGCCGCCGACGCCTTGCCGATCACGGCGACGTCGAGGGTGCAGGCGTCGAGATGCGGGCCTTCCTTGACGCCGGCCGCCGTGCAGATGGCGTGGGCGCGCTTGAAGGCCGCAGGCGGCAGGTCCTGGGCGTAGAACAGCTTCTGCGGATCGCCATGCTCAACCGCCTTGTCCTTGCACAGCATCGACTGGTCGGCCGGCACGCGCCAGCTGTCGCCATAGCGGTGATAAAGGTCCTCGAAAGACACCGGCTCCTGCAGCACATCGCCGGCGCTGGTGGCGATCAGGTTGGCGTTGTTGTCGACGTTGGCCAGCAGGCCCCGGACCTTCGCGGGCCAGTGGCCGAGACCCACCGCGACGTTGATGTAGCTGCCATCGAGCTCGGCGCGCACGCTGTCACCGTTGTCGCCCGAGACCACATACACATTGCCGGCGCGGTGGACCTGGACTCCGCCGGGCAGGCCCAGGGTCTTGCCGTCGGCGAGGATGGCGGACTTACCGTTGACCTCGAGGCGGGGCGGCGCGAGGCAGATGGCGACGCGCGTCTTGCCCATGCGGGTCGCGACCGCCTTGTTGACCGCCGCGTTCGGCCACGTCGGGGCCCCTGACGCCTGGCGCGTCTGGACCACGAAGTCGGGACCGGTCTCGGCCAGCACGAAGTCACCCGAGGCCTGGAAGTCGTAGTACAGGCCGTTGAAGGTGGTCAGGTGGGTGTCGCCGATGCCCTGGGCGGCGGCGCAGGTCGCCACCGTCCCCGCAACGTTGCTCTGGTTGAAGAGGATCGTCGGCGCGGGCTGGATCGGGATGGCCGCCGTGCCCACCAGGGTGAGGTTGTTGGTCTCGCCGGTGAAGCCTTCCAGTTCGCACAGGGGCTGGTTGGTCGTCCCGTTGTGCGCCACCGTGCGCACCACCATGGTCGTGCCGGCGCTGAAGTTGGCCTGCGACCCGCAACAGTCGCCGACGATGTTGTACTCGGCGTCCGTCCAGCCCGCCGCCAGGTTGACCACGTTGTCGTTGCCTGTCGCCGTGAAGGCGCCGCCGTTCGTCCACAGGGTGACGGAGTCCAGCGCGCCGCCGGAGCCCGCCACGCCCGTCACGGTCATCTGATGCAGATCAGCGGCCGTCTGGGCGGCCGGCACCGCCACGGCGGCGCTGTTGCGGAAGCAGAAGTTGACGCCCCCGATCGGGAAGGTGTTCCAGCCCGGGGGACACACGGTTCCCCAGCTGATCAGCCAGTACTGCATGAACGCCATCTTGTTCGAGCTGGAATAGATGAACTGCTGCCAGCCGCGGCAGGCGGGGTTCGGCGAGCCCGCGCAGACCGTGGAATTGAAGAAGCTGGTGTTGAGCTGGAGCGAGAAGGTGTTGGCGACTTGCCCCCCCACGCCGCCGACGACGCCGCTCTCGGTGGCGCCGGCGGTGACGCTGTCGAAGGAGCCGGTCGCCGCCGAGATCAGGCCCGAGCTCACCCGGGCCGAGAAATCGACGCCGTTGCCCACGGTCTGGGGCCTGAGCCCGTGCTTGGGCGGATAGGGCCGGTTCGGCGCGGCCTTGCACGCCGCTTCCCGCCAGGACGTTTCAGGATAGACGGCGGTGAAGCAGCCCTCCTTGGGGGTCGGAGTCTGCGTCAGGGTCTGGCGCCAGACCTCGCGGGTCATCTCTCCCGGAGGCTGGGTGACCGTCGCCCGGGGCGCGGCGCCTGCGGGCGGCGCCGAGGACGCCGGCGGCCCGGACTCGGCCGCCAGGGCTCCCGAGAGCCCCGCGACAAGGCTTGAGACGACTATGGCGCCAAGGACTTTCGCGACGCGTCCGCGCCTGAAGCTGAAGGGTTTCACGGCCCACCTCCTGTCAAAGTTTTCGAGTTGACACCTGAACAGACCAAGTTGATGGCGAGCCACGGCCAGACGCCGTTGGCGTTCCCACCCACACTCAGGGCGAATACAGCCCTGCGGTAGAGTTGCTTATAGACCTTACCCGTGGTTCAATCCACGATTGTTCGGGCTTTGACGCGGAATTGTTTGGCGATTGACGCGGATATTAGCCGCCTCATCGCGCCGGCATGTCCCGCAAAGCACTGCCCTGCATAGATTGGAGCTCTGAAAGACCTGCGACAGTTGAACTCGCGCCGGTCTTGCGACAGCATGGGCTTCCCAACCTGGGGGACAGGCCATGCGCGCCAGAGCGGCGGCCATTGCAGTCGGGTTCGGCGCGGCGTGCCTGGCGCTGACGGCGTCGGCGCAGGAGCAGCGCCTGCGCGCCAACGGGCGGTTCGTCCGGGCGCCGATGGTGCAGGCACGCGCCCTGCTGCTCGACCTGCGCGCCGCGGGCGTGGAGGCCAGAGGCCCCCGCAGCCAGATCGGCCGGCGGATCAACCTGAAATTCATCGCGGCCAACCGGGCGCTGTTCGATCAGACCAGCATCCCCGTGCTTCTGCCGAGCGAGCCTATCCTGGCCGAACACCTGCGGATCTTCCCCAATGGCCCGCACTACGCCGTCTCGTCCCGCAGCGGAGGCATGTCCTTCCACATGACCGGACATGGCCGCGCCTTCGACCTGGCGCCCGCGGCGGTCCGCCGCCTGCCCCACGCGGACCTGCGGGCCCGTATCCCGGCGGACGGGATCGTGATCGAGCGCTCGGAGTCCGGGATGGACGCAAGCTTCAGCCGTTTCGGAGCGGCCTATTCGATCTCACTGGAATGCGCCGATCCCGCCGACCGCCGCTGCAACGACGAGGCGTTCGTCAGGGGCCTCGTCGCCCGCCTGATGGTGCTCATCCCGGGGACGCCGTCATGAACGCCCTGTGGAGGGCCGCCGCCATCGCTGCCGGCCTGGCGCTGCCCGGCATCACCGCCGGCTGCGGCCCCGCCGGCGCGTCCTCGGACGCCCTGTCGCCGTCCGGTGCGTCCGGCGCCCTGGCGGCGTCGGGCGCCCTACCCGCTTCGCAGGCGCTCCCCGCGTCGGACATGCCCCCCGCATCGGCCCTTTCGCCGTCAAGCCTGCCCGCGTCGACGGCGCCGCCGGCCTCGGGCTTCGCCTTCGACCCGCCCGGAAAGCTCCAGTCCGGCGACGCGGGCGTGGAGGACGCCACGGTCTACGCGCCCGGCATCCGCTTCCCCATCGAACAGGCGAGCGCCTTCGCCAATTCCCAGGTCTATGGCCACGGCGGGTCCAACGGCCCAGCGGGCAGTCAGTGCGACGGGGCGAACTACAGCTATCCCTGGCGCGACAACTTCTGCGAAGCGCGGCCCTACACCACGCCCCTGTGTCCGTCCGGAACCGGGCACCAGGGCCAGGACATCCGTCCCAACACCTGCAAGGCGGCGACCTATGCGGCGGTGGCGGCGGAGGCCGGGACGATCACCCAGATCGGGACCTACACGGTCTACCTGACGTCGGACACGGGCCGGACCTATCTTTACCTGCACATGCAGATGGACCAGCTGAAGGTCCACGTCGGCGACCACGTCGCGCGCGGCCAGGCGATGGGCCTGGTCTCCAACAACTTCGGCGCCACGGCCACCACCATCCACCTGCACTTTGAGATCAAGGAGCCGGTCACCCTGAACGGCTCCTCTGTGGTGACGCGCGTGCCGCCCTACTCCAGCCTCGTGGACGCCTACCAGAGCCTGCTGGCCGGCGATCCCTGACCAGCCCGCTCAGTGGACGCTCACCTTCAGCGTCCCCAGCGCCACGACGTTCACCTGCAGGAAATCGCGGGTGAGATAGACCGCCGACGGCGCCAGGGAGAGCACCTCGCCGCTCACCGAAACGTGGGGATTGAGCTGGATGTTCGCGATTGCGTGCGCCAGATCCTGGCGGCGGGCGTCCACCTGGCTGCGCACGTCGAACCTGAGCCTGGCCTGAAGATCGTCCAGCAGCGCCTGGTGCGCCAGCCACGCCGCGACCTGAAGGATCGCGTCCTGGGTCCTGACGTCGAAGTGCAGGTGTTCGATCGCGATGTAGCCGTCCTCGAGGTGGTAGACCGGCGCGCCGAGCAGATAGACCGTGCCGCTGGGCTTCCAGGTCCCATCGCTGGACCGGGCATGGAAGGCGAGCTTCACCCCGACCTCGTCGCCGTTGTCGAAGATCGACACCTCGTCCACCGACACGGTGACGCCGCCGCCGGCCTGCAGCGACTTGCCGACCAGGACCTGCTGCGCCAGCTCGGTGGCGTCGACGTAGGACAGGCGTACCGGCAGGTAGAGGCTGAACTGATCGGGCGCCTTGTCCACGATCGCCAGCCTGGGCAGGGGCCCCGGATCGCGGTCGGCCGGCCGGTCGCCGAGAACGAGCTCAGGCTCGGCCACCAGGGCGATGGACATCTCGACCCCCTGGTCAGTGACCCTCGGCTGTTCCGTGAGGATTTCAATCGGATTGACTGACAGCCAGACCGGCGGGGAGGCGCTGACCGGGATGACCCGGCCGAGACCGGACCAGGCCGCCTGCGCCTTGGCCTTGAGCGCCGTCGAGCTGGAGAGCTGATCGTCGACGTGGCTGACGAGGTCATTGAAAGGGCCCTGGAGCACCGCGGTCAGCGGCGCCTTGAGGGAAACGGCGGCCGGGAACAGCGGCGAGCGAACCACCGCGTCGTTGATGACGAAATGGCCGGAGGGCGCCCAGTCGATGCTCCAGTCCGGATGGATCGTCGGCCGCACGGCCCCCCAGACCTGGCCATCGACCTTCACCGAGCCCGAGCAGGCGAGCAGCAGGGCGCAGGGACTGTCGAGGTCGCCGTCCACATAGACGAAGCTGCTGAACCCGACCTCGTCGCCGGTCCTGGCCACCAGGATGTCGGAACGCATGCCGCCGAGCCTGAAGGTGACCGCGTGGCCGAGATCGACGGACGGCAGCTCGAAGACCTTGACCGGGACGGCGGCGTTGGCCGCCGCGCTCATGGCCGCGTAGTCCGCGCCGATGTGGACGGTTATCACCGACTCGCCGATGGGCGGCAGCCGCGCGGCGGGCCCCGGCGTCGGCAGCGGCGGCGACAGGGAGGTGCAGGCGGCCAGGAACAGGCTCGCCGCGACCGTCCCGGCCAGACGTCCCCAGGTCCTCCCCCCGGCAGCCCCCAGGCGACGCGTCAGCATCGGTCCACCCCCAATGTCCAGGCGAGCTTACCGGAACCGGCGCATGCGGTTCAATCCGTCGCGAGCGCCGCCTCGGGCGCTCCCCGGCGGGACGCCCGGATGCGGCCGCGGGTGATCGCGCGCGTTGTCAGGTACTGAAGCGCGATCATCGCCACCTTCGAGCCGAGGGGAACCACCCCCAGGAACCAGGCCCACAGCACCTGGTCGCCGCGAACGGCGAGCCAGAAGTTCCCCCCCGCCGTGGCGAACATCAGCGCCGCCCAGAGGTAGCCGAAGGCGATGGTCACGTCCGCGCTCCAGGTCAGCACGATGGGCGGGACATAGCGGGTCATCCAGCCGCGCCTGAGCATCACCGCCCCCACGGCGGCATAGATGAGGGTGGGCTTGAACATGACGAAGCGCGGATCGTGGGTGACGAGCGAGGCCGAGCCGAACACCACCACCAGCCCGAGGCTCATCCACTGCATGGCGTCGACCGACGACCCCCGCAGTTTCAGCCAGGCGATCTGGATCAGGCCGAAGGCGATGGCCAGACCGGTCGCCGCGTAGAGGCTGTGGGTCGCGGCGAAGAGACCGACGAAGACAAGGGTCGAGAGCAGGTCGGAGACGAGCCACCGACCGGCGTGGATCAAAGGGTGCGGCTGGGCGCGCTGGGTCGCGGGGGTCATGAGGGGCTCCGGCAGGCTCCCCGCCAAAGGCCAGCGCGGCCGCCGGGCCGCCACCGTGGCTGCGCGGTTGGACGAACGGGTTCGCGAGCGGACGAGCGGGCGCGATTGCGGATGCGCCGCCCGCAGCGCTAGACATGGATCATGACTGAGCCCGCCGGATTCCTGGGCGCGCCCCGCCAGTGGGCGCTCGACTTCGCGGTCGCCACCGGCATCGGCCTGTTGCTGGGCGTGCTGGGCCCGTTCGGCAGCTTCAACGGCGGGCCGCTGGAATACCGGCTGGTCTACTGGGTGGCGATCATGTGGATCGGCCTTGTCATGCTGTCCCTGGTGCTGCGCCTGACCCTCCGCGCCGCCGAGCGGATCGACCTGCCGATCTGGTTCGCCCTGTCCGCGGGGACAGCCATCGGCGCTGCGCCGCTGAGCCTCGCGGCGGCCCTGTTCTCGGCGCGGTTCTGGCCGGAAAACCACGGACACCTGTCGCCCTTGCTGCAGACCTATGGCGAGACCCTGGCGATCAGCGAGCCCTGCGCCTTCGCCTACTATTTCCTGGTGAGGCGTCGCCTGCCGCCGGCGCGGATCCAGCCCGCCGCTCCTGGCCCTGTTGCGACCCCACCCGCCGCCAGCCGGCTCCTGGACCGGCTGCCGCCCCGGCTGGGACGCGAACTCCTCTGTCTGCAGATGGAAGACCACTATGTCCGCGCCCACACCGATCGGGGATCGGACCTGATCCTGACGCCGCTGAAGGCCGCCCTGGCGGAACTTGGCGATATCGAGGGCCTGCAGGTGCACCGCTCCTGGTGGGTCGCGCGGCGCGCCGTCGCCGGGTCGGTCGTGAGCGGCCGAAGCCACGCGCTGCGCCTGATCAACGGCCTGGAGGTCCCCGTCAGCCGTGCCTGCGTCGCCAAGGTCCGCGCCAAGGGGTGGCTCTAAGAGGATAGGCTGCGCGCCCTGCCGCCCCGGCCCAGGACCGTCGACACGGCCGGTGGAAGGGCGAATCCGCCCCAAACCAGACGCTCCGAACGTCGCAGGAGGGTGGAAAGCGGATGTCGAACCCCTCGCCGCTTCGGGACCTCGGACAAAGAGAGCGGCCAACAAGGCAGCGCCGCGTCGAAGGCGGCAACGCCTTCACGCTTGCGAGAGCTGATCTCACGTTGGGGCGGTTGGCCTACTGTCAGAGCCTAACAAACCGATAGGCGAAGCGATCAGTCTCGCCCTTGATCGAGGGATCGAACACCTTGATCGAGTGCGGATCGTCCTTGTTCGCGAGCATGGTGCTTTCCGCGTCCAGCACGAAGCCGGCCGCCTCGACCTCCTCGCGGACGGACGCGGGATCGATCCGATGCAGCGACTGGGTGTCGCTTGTGCCCGTCCCGGCCGCGGCGGCGTGGTCGACGATGACGTAGGATCCACCGGGCTTAAGCCGCTCGTAGACGGCTCGATTGAAGTCGGATGCGGTCGCGCCCTTGGCCTGGATCAGCGCAGTGTGGAGATCGTGGTAGAACAGGTGCAGCCACAGGACATCCGCGGGTTGCGTGGCCTCCGGCATCGCCACGAGGTCCGCCGAGACGGCTTTGACGTTCTCTCGGCCCGGCTCCTTCCCAAGCGTCCGCATGCGGCCGACCGGATCGTCCTTGAAGTGGGCGACTTCGCCCGGCACGAAGCTGTAGACCCGTCCCTTGGGTCCCACGACGTCGGAGAAGAGACGGGTCCAGTCGCCGTCGCCTGGGTAAACGTCGATGACGGTGGAGCCCGCCTCGATGCGTGCGAACCGGATCAATTCGGATAGCTTGGATTGGTCGTACATCGGGATCTCCTTTACCGTTGGCCATGCGGCGAACGCGCGGCGTACGAGGGCGATCCACGGCTGAACCACCGCGCGCCCGCAAGCCGAGGTTCGGTCGGCGATCCCTTGCAGGGGACGCCGGGCGGCGGGCGTCAGTTTCGGCTTCAGGCCCCGCCGGCCCTGAGGGCCGCCAGGACGCCGGGCGCGAGGTCCGGCAGGTCTTCGGCGATCAGGCCCGGGCCGAAGTCCGAGCCCGCCTGGGCGTGGATCCAGGCGCCGGCGCAGGCGGCCTCGAAGCTCTCCATGCCTTGGGCCAACAGGCCGCCGATGAAGCCGGCCAGCACGTCGCCGGAGCCTGCGGTGGCCAGCCAGGGCGCGCCGTTGGTGTTGACCGCCGCCCGGCCGTCCGGCGCCGCGATCACCGTGTCTGGCCCCTTGAGCAGCACCACCGCCCCGGCCCGCTTCGCCGCCGCGCGGGCGGCCGAAATCCGCTCCGGAGAGGCCGCGAGGAGGCCGGGGAACAGCCGCTCGAATTCCCCCGGATGGGGCGTCAGCACGTCGCGCGCGGTCAGCGCCCCGAACAGCCGCTCGGGCTCGTCCCGGAAGACGGTGAGGCCGTCGGCGTCGACCACCAGGGCGGCGGGCGTTCCGGCCAGGGCGAGGACGTTTGCGTGGGTTCCACCATTGACGCCCGCCGCCGGACCGATCACCGCCGCGCTGGCCTTGGACGCCGCGCCCGCCAGTTCGCCGTCGTTTCCGAACGCCGCCAACATGACGGCTTCCAGATGGGCAGCGTTCACCAGCAGCGCGTCCGGCGGCGACAGCACCGTCACGAGGCCGGCCCCGATCCGCAGGCCCGCGCGCGCCGCCAGCCGCGCGGCGCCGGTCCGCGCCATGGAGCCGGAAACCACCACCAGGGCGCCGCGGCTGTGCTTGTGCGCGCCCCTGGCGGGCCAGGGAAAGGCATGGACCCAGAGGGCGGGATCGTTTTCGAACATGGTCGCGTCCACGGGGGCGGCCAGGCCGATGTCGGCGACCACCACCTCGCCGCAGAGCCCCCTGCCCGGCTCCAGCACATGGGCGGGCTTCTTGCGGTGGAAGGTGATGGTGAGCGCACAGGCCGGCGCGTAGCCCAGTGGCGCGGCGCGATCGCCGGGCAGGCCGGACGGCAGGTCGACGGAAACGATCGTGCAGCCCGACGCCTCGGCCGCCTCGAGGGCGGCGCGGGCGGCGCCGTCCAGGGGCTTGCTCAGCCCCGCGCCGAACAGGGCGTCGACCACCAGTTCGCCGGCAATGGGCGGCAGGTCCTGCAGCGCCGCATCCAGACCTGTCCAGGCCTGGGCGGCTGCGGCGGCGTCTCCGGTCAGCCGCGCCCGCGCCGCCAATGACGCCGTGCGCACCGGCCAGCCGGCGTCGGCGAGCCGCCGCGCGGCCACATTGCCGTCGCCGCCGTTGTTCCCCGGTCCGCAAAGCACCACCACCGGCCGCGCCGTCCACCGCGCCAGGATCGCCTCGGCGACGGCGGCGCCGGCCCGCTCCATCAGGACGACGCCCGGCGTCCCAGCCGTGACCGCCGCCCGGTCGGCTGCGGTCATCTCGGCCACGGTGAGGATCTCGCAGCCCTGCTTCATCGCCCTTGAAGGTCCAACTGCCTAGACATTGCCCGGTAGATGCCTATTACGTGGGCGCCGTCGCGATCGGTCCCTAGAGCCCCCAATACACCACCCTGGCCCCCTTGCCGTCACCTTCGCCGCATGCTTCCTGCCCGCGACCCGGGCCGCGGCGATCCTAGTCGGCTCCTGCACACATGTTGGTCATGAAGAAGATAGAAGCCGTCATAAAGCCGTTCAAACTCGACGACGTCAAAGAGGCGCTGCAGGAGATCGGCGTGCAGGCCTGACCGTGCTGGAAGCCAAGGGCTTCGGCCGTCAGAAGGGGCACACTGAACTCTATCGCGGCGCCGAGTACGTCGTGGACTTCCTGCCCAAGATCAAGATCGAGGCGGTGGTCGCCGATTCCCAGCTCACCGCTGCGATCGACGCCATCCAGACCGCGGCGCGCACGGGCAAGATCGGCGACGGCAAGATCTTTGTCTCCGACGTCGTCGAGGTCATCCGCATCCGCACCGGCGAAACCGGCGCCCAGGCGATCTGAAACCCACCGCCCTTACTCATCATCCAGGGGGATTACACGTATGAACTCCAACCAAATCCAGAGCCTGATCAAGGAAAAGGACGTCAAGTACGTCGACCTCAGGTTCACCGACATGCGCGGCAAGATGCAGCATGTCACCTTCGACCTGAGCCTCGTCGACGACGAGTTCCTGAACGACGGCACCATGTTCGACGGTTCGTCCATCGCCGGCTGGAAGGCGATCAACGAGTCCGACATGAAGCTGCGTCCGGACCTGACGACCGCCTACATCGACCCCTTCTATCAGCAGAACACCCTGTTCCTGTTCTGCGACGTGGTGAACCCGGACGCAGGCGACCTCTACAGCCGCGATCCGCGCTCGATCGCCAAGAAGGCGCTGAACTACGTGAAGTCCTCCGGCGTCGGCGACACGGTGTTCTTCGGTCCCGAAGCCGAGTTCTTCATCTTCGACGACGTGCGCTGGAACACCGATCCCAACAACACCGGCTATTCGTTCGACTCCGTCGAACTGCCGACCAACACCGGCCGTGAATATCCCGAAGGCAACATGGGTCACCGGCCCTCGACCAAGGGCGGCTATTTCCCGGTCAACCCGATCGACTCCTGCCAGGACCTGCGCGGCGAGATGCTGACGGTCATGGCCGAGCTGGGTCTCGACGTCGAAAAGCACCACCACGAAGTGGCGCCCGCTCAGCACGAGCTCGGCCTGAAGTTCTCCGACCTGCTCACCATGGCCGACCGGATGCAGCTCTATAAGTACGTCGTCCACAACGTGGCCGCCGCCTACGGCAAGACCGCCACCTTCATGGCCAAGCCCTATTTCGGGGACAACGGCTCGGGCATGCACTGCCACCAGTCGATCTGGCGCGATGGCAAGCCCTTGTTCGCGGGCGACCAGTACGCCGGCCTGTCGGAAACCTGCCTGTTCTACATCGGCGGCATCATCAAGCACGCCAAGGCGGTCAACGCGTTCTCCAACTCGACCACCAATTCCTACAAGCGCCTCGTGCCCGGCTATGAAGCCCCGGTGAAGCTGGCCTATTCGGCCAAGAACCGCTCGGCCTCCGTGCGGGTGCCTTGGGTGTCCTCGCCCAAGGGCAAGCGCATCGAAGTCCGTTTCCCCGACCCGATGGGCAATCCCTACCTGACCTTCGTGGCCCTCCTGATGGCCGGCCTGGACGGGATCGAGAACCGGATCCACCCGGGCGAGCCCATGGACAAGAACCTCTACGACCTGCCGCCTCGCGAGCAGAAGCGGGTCCCCGAGGTGTGCGGGTCCCTGCGCGAGGCGCTCGACAGCCTCGACAAGGATCGCGAGTTCCTCAAGAAGGGCGGCGTGATGGACGACGATTTCATCGACGCCTACATCGAACTGAAGGAAGAGGAAGTTGCGCGCCTGCAGCTGCATCCCCACCCGGTAGAATTCGACATGTACTACAAGTCCTAACGGGCTTTATCGGAAGCAGAACTCGAGGGCCGCGGCGTCAGCCGCGGCCCTTTTGCTTTAGCAGGCGCCCGATTCCCTCGCGGTTGTGATATGCTTCACTCGGTTATCGAGGAGGCCCCATGCGCAGAATGTGGCTCGCCGCGACCAGCGCGGCTCTGGTGATGACGTCCCTGGCCGCCGGCGGCCGGGCCGCCGCCTTCGAGACGGTGATCGGCGGACTGGCTGGGGCCTGTTCCTCCGCCGCCAAGGAGGGGCTGCATGACAGCCACTCCGTCGACATCTGCACCCAGGCGCTGGACCGTGAGTTTCTGGACCCGCACGATCTGGCCGGCACGCACGTCAACCGCGCAGCCATGGAGCTGCTCAACAACGACTGGGAGGCCGCGCACACGGATTTCGACCGTGCGCTGCTGATCTTTCCCAAGATGGGCGAGGCTCACATCGGCCTGGGCGTCTACATGATCACCATGGAGCGCTGGCCGGAAGCCGAGGCCGAGGTCAACCAGGGCCTGGACCTGGGCTCGGAGGAGCCGGAAAAGGGATATTACTTCCGCGGCATCGCCCGCTGGGGCCAGGAAAACTTCAAGGGCGCCTATTTCGACTTCCGCAAGGCGTCGGAACTGAAACCGACCTGGGCGCTGCCCAAGCAGCAGCTGAGCAAGTTCCAGGTCTCGCCGGTGGAATAGGACCTGCGCCGGGATCGCGGTCGCCGCTCAGGTCTCGGTCGCCTCCTGGAAGCAAAAGACCAGCTGATCTTCCCCGTCCTCTTCGGTTTCGCGCACCTGGGTGATGGTGGCGCCGACAGTGCTCCAGGCGCCGTCCGCCCGGCGGACCTTGTGGCGGCCCTTAAGCGGCTCGCCCGCGGCGCCGGCCAACCACGCCCTGACCATTTCCGCATCCTCCTCGCCCCACAGATCCCAGACCTTGCGGCCTTCGAGCCCGTCGGGCGTATAGCCGAACCGTTCCACCGAGGGGGAAGCGAAGACGATGGCGCCCTTCAGGTCCGTGAGCACGATCATCTCGTTGGCGAAATCCGCGATCAGGCGATACCGGGCTTCGCTGAACAGCACCTCGGCCCAGGCTTGGCGCGACTCGATCAGGCTCCGCTTGAACGCCTCCACCGTCTGGGCGATGCGGCCGATCTCGTCGCGATCCGTCAGATGCGGCACGATCAGGTCGGCCTCGTTCGCGGCCAGGCGCTCCATGACCCGCACCAGGGCGGCCATGCGGCTGGCGGCGCCCATCGCAATGACCGCCGCCAGGGTCAGGGCCGCCACGCTGACGACAGCGACCACCAGGAGGTTCACCAGAAGGCGTCCGAGCAGCCGGTCCACCCGCGCCGACAGCAGGCGTTCGAGTTCGTCGCGGCTCATGCTCCAGGTCCTGGAGACCTGCTGCTGCAGCGCCCGGCCGGGTTCGGCGATGGAGACCGCCGTCGCACCCATCAACAGCGCGGTCTTCTGGGCCTCGATCGCCGCCACGGCGGCGGCGAGATCATGCGCCTGGGCCGACAGGGCGCGACGCGCGTCCGATGAAGGATCGGCGTTGATGGCCTTGTCGAAGTCCACCGCCACGTTGGAGGCGTTGAACATGATCCGCTGGAGCGCCTCGGCGACCCGCGCCTGCCGCTCGGGGTCGGAGGCGGGCAAACCCGCGGCGCTCTCCAGATCGGCTTCGGCGGACGCTGCCTGGGGCAGGCTCACCGAGGTCGCGTCGCCGAGGTAGAAGGTGTCAAGGTCGGGGTCGAGCGTGATGTTGGACGCGTCCGCGATGACAGATATCAGCCGCCCTCCCTCCCGCAGACGCTCTTCCCTGGTCGGGGCGAGGACGAACGCCTTGGACCAGGCGGCGGAATGGAACCTCGAGTCGAACTTCGCCCTGGCGGCGTCGAACTCGGCGCTGGCGGCCTTGTCCTGAGGAGCTGCCGCGGATGGAGCCATCAGCGGCCAGGTTTTCGACAGGTAGTGGCTGCCGTCGATCTCGATGCCCGCAAAGGAAATTTCACGCCAACTCTGGCCTATGAACAAATCCAGCAGCAATACTATTGGAATGAGAAACAGGGCCGACAGCAGTGCCAGTCTAGCCGCAATGGACAAGCGACTGTTGACGAACGTCAGCGCCCCGAATCCCATAACGCTCCCTGTTTGGAAGACTCTTCGCGGATGCAACTCTTAGGACTAAGGAGATGACAACGGGAACGCGCGCCAAGTCAACGCAATCACGACACAATTTATTGAGACTCAGGTCGGCGCGTGGCCGGCCCCCGCAAGCCGCGCCTTGCGTTGAATGGCATTCCCGGCTATTTCCCCCGCCTTTCCGGAAGGCGGTCTTTCGCGGAGCCCTCAAGGTTTCGGGCGTACGGCCCGGACGCCGCGCAAGATCCATCGTCCCTCGCGGGCTTCCGCCGCGTCGGGCGCCGCCTTCCAAACCGGAAGAAGGAACCCATGGCCCTATACGAACACACGCTGATTGCGCGGCAGGATATCTCCGCGCAGCAGGCCGAAGCGCTGAACGACCAGCTGAAGGCCCTGATCGAGGAACAAGGCGGCAAGGTCGCCAAGATCGAGTACTGGGGCCTCAGGAACCTCGCCTACCGCATCAACAAGAACCGCAAGGGGCACTATTCGCTCCTGGCGCTCGACGCCCCGGCCGTCGCCGTGAAGGAAATGGAGCGCCAGCTCTCCCTGAACGAAGACGTGCTGCGCTACCTCACCGTGAAGGTGGAGGAGCTCGATCTGGAGCTGTCGCCCATCCTGGCCCGCCGCGATCGCGAGCGGGAACGCGACCGTCGCAGCCCCTATGAAGACATTCCGGCCTAGGACTGAGCCATGACAGATGAATCCGTCGCCGACGCGCCAGCCGCGCCGCAAGCCCGCCGCCCCTTCTTCCGCCGCCGTAAGGTCTGCCCGTTCTCGGGCGCCGGCGCGCCGAAGATCGACTACAAGGACGTCAAGCTGCTTCAGCGGTACGTGTCCGAGCGGGGCAAGATCGTCCCCTCGCGCATCACCGCCGTCTCGGCGCCCAAGCAGCGTGAGCTGGCCCGTGCGATCAAGCGCGCCCGCTTCCTCGCGCTCCTTCCTCACGTCGTGAAGTGAGGAGCTGAATCATGAAAGTCATCCTCCTCGAACGAGTCGAGCGCCTGGGCGCGCTCGGCGACGTGGTCACCGTCAAGGACGGGTTCGCGCGCAACTTCCTTCTGCCGCGGTCCAAGGCCCTGCGGGCGTCCGAAGCCAACCTGAAGGTCTTCGAATCCCGCCGCCACGACATCGAAGGTCAGAACGCCAAGGCGCGTGAAGCCGCCGAAGCCGCCGCGAGCGGCATCGACGGCCACGGCTACATCATCATCCGCCAGGCGGGCGAGAGCGGACAGCTCTACGGCTCGGTCGCCGGACGCGATGTCTCCGAGGCCATCCAGGCCGAAGGCGGCCAGGTGGACCGCTCCCAGGTGATCCTCGACCGTCCGATCAAGACGCTCGGCGTGCACCCGGTGAAGGTGCGCCTGCACCCGGAAGTGACGATCACGGTCAACGTGAACGTCGCCCGCTCGCAGGACGAAGCCGAACGTCAGGCGCGCGGTGAAAACGTCATCACCTCGCAGTTCGACGAAGATCGCGCCATGGCCAAGGAAGCCGCCGAAGACCTCTTCGATGGCGGCGCCGGCCAAGTCATGGCCGACTCCCGCGAAGAGGCCTGAGGCCCTTCAGGATACAATCGATGAGACGTCCCAACACCCCCGCGCAAGCGGGGGTGTTGTCGTTTGGGCCGGCCGCGCTGTCGCCCACGCCCCTGAGGTGTATGGCGCGGCTCACCCCCAGAGGGTGGTTGCAGCGCCGCCACCGCGGCAGGGGGCGGCGCCAGACGATCCACAGCTGCGGCGACTTGTCCCCTCCGGATCCGATCAGCGTGCATTCAATGGCGGCTGCTCTGCGCTAAGTTAACGCCATGGCGCTCGCCCCCGCACTCGACTTCCGTTCCTCAGACCCCATGCCGGCCCACGCCCCCTCCAACATTGAGGCGGAACAGGCGCTCCTGGGCGCGATCCTGTTCGACAACGCCGCCTATGAGCGGGTGGGCGACACGCTGAAGGCGCATCACTTCTACGAGCCGTTCCACGCCCGCCTCTATTCGGCGATGGAAGAGCACGTCCGCAAAGGCCAGCTGGCCGAGCCGATCGTGCTGATGGAGCGGTTCCGGCGGGATCCGGCCTTCGAGGAACTGGGCGGACTGCGCTATCTGGCCGACCTGGTCGACCGCGCCCCGCCGGCGGCCAACACCGGCGACTATGCCCGCGTCATCCATGACCTGGCCCTGCGGCGCGAGCTGATCCGCATCGGCGGCGACATTTCCAGCCAGGCCAACGCCGACGCCGAGCGGACCGCGCGCGAACAGATCGAGACGGCGGAGCAGCAGCTCTACGCCCTGGCCGAGACCGGGATCGCGTCCTCGGGCCTGACGCCCTTCTCCGAGGCGATCAAGGGCGCCATCGAAATGGCCGCGGAGGCCTATTCGCGCGACGGAGGGCTGGCGGGGCTCTCCACCGGCCTGATCGACCTGGACAAGATGCTGGGCGGTCTGCACCCGTCGGACCTCCTGATCCTCGCCGCGCGTCCGTCCATGGGCAAGAGCGCGCTCGCCACCAACATCGCCTTCCACGTCGCCCGCCACTTCGCCTGGGAGCCCCGGCCGGACGGCACGCGCAAGACCGTGAACGGCGGGGTCGTCGCCTTCTTCCAGCTGGAAATGTCGGCCGAGCAGCTGGCCATGCGCCTGCTCGCCGAGGTCTCCGGCGTACCCTCGGACCGCATCCGAAAAGGCGAGATCGACGCATCGGAATTCGGCCAGATCCGCGACGCGGCCTTCGACATCCAGGAAGCGCCGCTGTTCATCGACGCCACTGGCGGCATCTCCATCGCCCAGCTCGCCGCCCGCGCCCGGCGGCTGAAGCGGACCACGGGCCTGGACCTGATCGTGGTGGACTACCTACAGCTGGTCACCGCCTCCGATCGCGGCCGCAACGACAACCGCGTGCAGGAGGTGAGCGAGATCACCCAGGGGCTCAAGGCCCTCGCCAAGGAGCTGTCAGTGCCGGTGCTGGCCCTGGCCCAGCTGTCGCGCCAGGTGGAGAACCGCGAGGACAAGAAGCCCCAGCTGGCGGACCTGCGGGAATCCGGCTCGATCGAGCAGGACGCCGACGTGGTCATGTTCATCTACCGGGAGGCCTATTACAAAAGCCGCACCGAGCCGCGGGAGGGCACCCCGGAACACCTGGCCTGGCAGGACGAGATGGAGAAGGTCCGCCATCTGGCCGAGGTCATCATCGGCAAACAGCGCCACGGCCCCATCGGCACCATCAAGCTGCACTTCAACGAGAACCTGACCAAGTTCGGCAACCTGGCCCGTGAAGGCCGGTTCGACGTGCGTTGACCTCCAGAGGGCGCGCCCGCCTCACCATCGACCTGGACGCCCTGGCGGCCAACTTCACGCGCCTGCAGGCTGAGGCCGGCGGGGCGGAGGCCGCGCCGGTGGTCAAGGCCGACGGATATGGGCTCGGGGTCGGACCAGTGTCGCGGCGGCTCTGGGCGCAGGGCGCACGGCGTTTCTTCGTGGCCCGGATCGAAGAGGGCCTGGTCCTGCGGGCCGCCCTGGGCGCCCGCGACGCGGTGATCCACGTCCTGGACGGCGCGACATCCGCCACCCTCTCCGAGATCTCGGCGGCGGACCTGACTCCGGTGCTGAACAGCCTGGACCAGGTGGAAGCCGCCATGAGCTTCGCCCGCGCCCGGGGGGGCCTGAAGGTCGGCCTGCACATCGACACGGGGATGAACCGGCTGGGTCTGCGCCCTGAAGAGGCCCGGGCGCTGGCGACCGCGCCGGATCGCCTGGCGGGCCTCCAGATCGATCTGGTGATGAGCCACCTGGCCTGCGCCAGCGACCCGGACGCCGCCATGAACGCCCGCCAGCTGGAGCGTTTCCGCGCCGCCGCCCCGGCGTTCGCGGGCGCGCGCTTGAGCCTGGCGAACTCCGGCGGCCTGTTCCTGGGCCCGGCCTATCGCTTCGACATCGTCCGGCCGGGGATCAGCCTCTACGGCGGCTGGCCGTTCGAACGGCCAGACCCCCGCATCACGCCCGTCGTCCGCCTGGAGGCGCCCATCCTGCAGGTGCGCACCGCCGCGCCCGGCGAGACCGTCGGCTATGGCGCGGTGCACGCCGTGGAGTCGCCCCGCCGCCTGGCGATCGTGGCCGCAGGGTATGCGGACGGGATCCTGCGATCGTCCGGCGGCAAGGGCGTTGTCTGGTTCGACGGGGCGCCGCGCACGATCATCGGGCGGGTGTCGATGGACCTCATCACCATCGACGTCACGGGCAGCGACGCCGCCCGCCCGGACGCGATGGTCGAAATCATGGGGCCGAACGCGAGCCTGGACGAGCTGGCCCAGGCGGCGGGCACCGCGCCGCACGAACTGCTGGTCCGGCTTGGCGGCCGCCTGGAGCGGGTCTACCAGGGAGAGGAAGCCTAGCAGCGCCAACACCAATTGCCCGACGGGGGGATGGCTGCTAACGCCTCCGCGCTGTTTTCACGAAGGAATTCGCCATGGCCCGCATCATCGGCGCGATCGCCACCTCGCACACGCCGACCATCGGCTTCGCCTACGACGGCAAGAAGCAGGACGATCCTGTCTGGAAGCCGATTTTCGAAGGCTATGAGCCGATCAAGGCCTGGCTCGAGGAGAAGAAGCCGGACGTGCTGTTCGTGGTCTACAACGACCACGTCACCTCGTTCTTCTTCGACCACTACTCCGCCTTCGTACTGGGCATCGGCGAGGAATATTCGGTGGCCGACGAAGGCGGCGGGCCGCGCAACCTGCCCCCGATCAAGGGCCACGGGCCCCTGGCGCGCCACATCGGCGCCTCCCTGATGGCGGCCGAGTTCGACATGTCGTTCTTCCAGGACAAGCCCCTGGACCACGGCTGTTTTTCGCCCCTCTCCATCCTCTTGCCCCACGAGCCGGACTGGCCGATGCCCATCGTGCCCCTGCAGATGGGCGTGCTGCAGTTCCCCGTGCCGTCGGCCGCCCGCTGCTACAAGCTGGGACAGGCGTTGCGCACGGCGATCGAAAGCTATCCGGAAGACCTCAAGGTGGCCCTGGTGGCCACGGGCGGCCTGTCGCACCAGGTCCAGGGCGAACGCTGCGGCTTCAACAATCCCCCCTGGGACAAGAAGCTGATGGACCTCTACGAAAACGACCCCGTCGCCCTGACCCGGATGACCCACACCGACCACGCGCGGCTCGGCGGCATGGAAAGCTCGGAATTCGTCATGTGGCTGGTGGCGCGCGGCGCCCTGTCCGCCGGCGTCAAGTGCGTGCACAAGAGCTACTACCTGCCCTCGATGACGGCCATCGCCACAGCCATCTATGAGAACCAGGCCGAACCCATGACGGCCGAGGACGCCGCCGGGGCCCGCGCCCAGTCAGGCGCGCAGCTGAAGGGGATCGAAACCCTCGAAGGCACGTACCCCTTCGACCTGGAGCGCAGCGTCGGTCACTACCGGATCAACCGTTTCCTGCACGACCTGGTCATCCCCGCGCATCGCGCCGCCTTCATGTCCGACCCGGAAGCGTCGTTCGAGAAGGCCGGTCTCACCACCCAGGAGCGGGACCTGATCCGCCGCCGCGACTGGCGCGGCCTGATGCAGTACGGGGCGATCTTCTTCGTGCTGGAAAAGCTCGCGGCCGTGGTCGGGGTCTCCAACCTGCACGTCTATTCGCACATGCGCGGCCAGACGCTGGACGAGTTCCAGAAGACCCGCAACGCCCAGGTGCTCTATTCGACCGGCGGCCAGGAGACCCACGACAAGGTCGAAGCCAGCGGGACCTGAGCCGTTCAGGCGTACTGGCGCGCGGCCGGGCGGTCGGGAACCCCGGCGTCCCTGCCCCCGCCCGCCGGCTGGAACAGGAAGCGTCCCGCGAGGCCGCCGTCGCGGAGCATGATGTGGACGTCGGCCGCCGCGCCGGCTTCCGCCATGGCCTCGCCCAGCTTGCGCGCACACCATTCCGCCTCGGCGCCGCTGGCGAAATAAACCGGCTCGGCCGCGCCGCTCCGCATCGTCCAGCCGCCGTCCCTGGGCGCCACCGTGATCACATGCGACATGAAATCCTCCAGCGTGGTCATGGGCTTCTGGGGCGTCATCGCCGATTCTGATAACAGTTGCGCCCTCGCCCGCCCCGCCGCGCGCAGAATCCCGACCTGGGCCCGCGCGACACCTGCCCACCCGACGCCGTTGCGGGCGTAGGCCTCCGCCTGGCGGCCTAGCCGGGCGCGCAAAGCCGGCGTCGTGAGCAGCTGCAGGATCCGGCCGGCGAAGTCGCCGGCGTCGCCCGCGCGGGCGAGGACGCCGTTCAACCCCCCGGTGACCACCTCCTCGACGCCCTCGAGCCGGGACGCCACCACCGGCAGGCCGTTGGCGTTGGCCTCGAGCATGACCAGTCCGAAGCCCTCCATGTCGCCGGCGATCGGCACGTTCGGCATCACGAACAGGTCGGCCCCCCGGTAGAGCGCCGCCAGGCGCGGCTCACTGAGCTTGCCAAGGCGATGGACCCGATCCGTCACGCCCGCCTCCCGCGCGGCGGCGTCGATGGCGCCGGCCTGGGCGCCGTCTCCGGCGAGCCAGAACTGAACGGCCTCGGGCAGCATCGGCACCACCTCCCGGACGAACCAGGCATGCCCTTTGCGCGGGACCTGGCGGCCCACGCAACAGATCACCTGCCCGTCCGCAGCCAGCGCCGCGGCCTCGGCGGGAAAGGCCGCACGGAGGATCGCGCGCCGGTCCTCCATCGGTGGCGCGGGCGCGAACCGCGCCGCATCGACGCTATTGGGGGTGACGTGCATCCGGCGCGGATCGAGCCCCCTTTGCAGGCACGCCGCGCCCGTGGCCTGGCTGACCGCCATGACCGCGTCCAGGTCTGCGAACATCCGGCGCACCAGGCCCTGGTAGGGGGCGAAGTCCATGATGACGTCGTGGCCGTGGGCGATCGCGCCGCTGACCACATGGCGGCGTCGGAATTCCCCGGCGAGCAGCACGCTCATCCAGGCGGTCGGCAGGCCCGTGTGGAGCACGGCGTCGATCGCCCCGGCCCGGGCCAGGCGGCGCAGGGTCGCCACCGCGCCCGCCGAATAGGTCAGGAAGCGCAGCCGGTTGCTGGCCGCCCGCGCGATCACGGGCGTGACGATCACCCCCGGCTGGTCCTTCAGCGCCACAAGCAGTTCGGCCGCCACCCGTTCGGCGCCGCCGACGCGCGAGGCGGTCAGGTCATGGGGGTTCAGGCAATGGGAGACATAGGCGAGGCGCAGGGGCCCGGGCCTGTCGCCCGGATGGGCGTTGACGGTCCTGAGCCGGCCGATCGACACATCCAGGCTGTCCATGACTCCCCCTCGCTGGTGGGGGAGCCATAGCCGGACTTGTACGATGTCTTCGTGACGGGGAAGCCGAGGCCGCCCTAGCCCTTCGCCAGGCTCTCCAGCCGGCCGAGGCCGACGGCGTTCACGGCGGCCTTCAGATCGGCCATGTCTGCGCCCGATCCCTCCGCGTCGACCATGAAGCGGCTGGCGACCATGACCCCGTACTTGCCGCTCTTGGAGGAGGTGTCCCAGCTCTCCTGGGTCATGTGACCATCGACCATGTGGACCTTCTCGTAGCCCGTGGCGGTCTGCTTGTCGGACTGGACGTTGAAGGCGGCGCCCATGGCCGCAAGGGCTCCGGCGGCGGCGGCGTCCGTGACCGTCAGCGTGATCCGCGCGTCGCCCTTGGTGTAGACGCCTTCGGCGGTCGAGCCCTGCAGCCCCCCGGCGCCGCCACTCTCGGACGACACTTCGGTGCGGGCGTAGCCTGCCCCCAGGCTGGCCGGCAGCAGCCCCTTCAGGGTGTCGGCAGGGACGGCCTTGATGGTGGAGGTTCCATTGGCGGCGGCTTCCATCTGCTTGGACGCCGCCTGCAGCTTGCCAAGGTCGACCTGGGCGCCGCCGACGCTGACCACCCCACCGGCGGGCGGGCTGTTGCGCACCACCATGGTGCCGATGCCGCTCGAGGAGCTGATGACCCCGGCCGAGATGGCGGCGATCACGATCGAAACGCACACGGCCACGATGACGCTGACGATGGTGTAGACCAGCGCCTTGTCCGCCGGGGCTTTCATCAGCTTGGGCAGGCCCAGGTAGAGCAGATAGAGGCTGTAGATGCCGATGATCCCGAGCGCGCTGACGTTCGGCACCAGCTGGAATATGCCCGCGAGCCAGGCGGCCGTCGACGAGTAGACGGCCAGCTTGAAGGCCTGGAGCCGGTTCTTCTCGCCTCCGAAGCTCGGCGCCAGGGCGTCGATGATGAGGGCGAAGACGAAGACGCCGACCAGGCTCAGGACGTAGCTGACGATGGCGCCGACGATGGAGCTGATCAGCGGCGGACGGTAGCTCAGCCAGAAGGCGTGGAAACCGAACAGCTGCGAACCGATCAGCTGGGCCAGCGGGCCGATGGCCGCCAGGATGCAGGCGTAGCCGGTGTAAAGGCCCTTGATGGTCGCGGGCTCGGCCGCGAGCTGCGTCCATTCGGCCTCGGGCGAAAACAGGATGCGTTTGATACGCTCGACCAGGTTGTTAAGGGCGGGCGCCTGGACGGGTCCTGGATCTGTCACGGTCATATCGTCCCCCAAATTCGTTGCGAGTGGAGTCGCGCCGCCAGCATAGGCGCTATTCGCCTCGCAGGTGAAATCAGGATGCGACGGGCGGTCGGCCCCGACTCTCCCTACATTGGGGGCCCATCATCAACGGAGATTTCCGGCGTGGCGCGCGACGGTGCGATCTATGTCTGCCAGGGCTGCGGCGCGGTCCACACCAAGTGGTCGGGGCAATGCTCCGCCTGCGAGGCCTGGAACAGCCTGGTCGAGGAGATCCAGTCGCGTCCGCCGGGCGCGCTGGCGCCGGCGAAACCGTCAAAGCATCGCGGCCTCGCCTTCGAGACCCTGGTCAGCGACAGCCCCGCCCCGCCCCGGCTGGTCACGGGCCTGGAGGAGTTCGACCGCGTCTGCGGCGGCGGCCTGGCGCAGGGCTCGGCCATCCTGCTGGCCGGCGACCCCGGCGTCGGCAAGTCGACCCTGCTGCTTCAGGTCTGCGCCGCCGCCGCGCGGACGGGCGCGCGCTGCGCCTACGTCTCGGGCGAGGAGGCCGTGGACCAGATCCGCTCGCGGGCCCATCGCATGGGCCTGGCGGACAGCCCCGTGAAGCTCGCCGCGGAGACATCCCTGCGGGACATCCTGGACGGCCTGAAGCGCGACCGCTTCGACATGGTGGTGATCGACTCCATCCAGACCCTCTGGAGCGACGCCCACGAAGCCGGCCCGGGCTCGGTCACCCAGGTGCGCGCGGCCACGGGCGAGCTGGTGCGCCTGGCCAAGAAGCAAGGCACGGCGGTGGTCCTGGTCGGCCACGTCACCAAGGAAGGCCAGATCGCCGGCCCCCGGGTGGTCGAGCACATGGTCGACGCGGTGTTCTCGTTCGAGGGCGAGCGCGGCTACCCCTTCCGCATCCTGCGAGCGGCCAAGAACCGCTTTGGCGCCACCGACGAGATCGGCGTGTTCGAGATGTCCGACGCGGGCCTGCGCGAGGTTCGCAATCCCTCCGCCCTGTTCCTGAACCAGGGCGGGGAGCGGGCCGCCGGCGCGGCGGTGTTCGCGGGCATCGAAGGCTCAAGGCCTGTGCTGGTGGAATTCCAGGCCCTGGTGGCGCCCTCGGCGTACGGGACGCCCCGCCGCGCGGTGGTCGGCTGGGACTCCGGGCGCCTCGCCATGATCCTCGCGGTGCTCGAAGCGAGGTGTGGTCTTGGATTCGGGGATCGCGATGTCTACCTGAACGTCGCGGGCGGTTTGCGAATCAGCGAACCTGCTGCGGATCTCGCCGCAGCGGCCGCCCTGGTGTCTTCGGCGCTGGACGCGCCGCTTCCGCAGGATTGCGTGGTGTTTGGAGAAGTCAGCCTTTCGGGCGATGTGCGGCAGGTCGGCCGCATGGAGGCGCGCTTGAAGGAGGCCGCGAAGCTCGGATTCGGGCGCGCCCTGGCGGCGCCGGCGGCGGAGACCGCCGCATTGACCGTGTTCGGCGTTTCCCGCCTGCCCGAGGCTGTCCGCCGGATCGCCGATGGAGTATGGGACTGATGCACGTCGAGGCCCCCTCTTGACCCTGTTCGACATCATCGCCGTGCTGATCCTCGTGGTGTCGGCTGTCATGGGCTTTGTCCGCGGCGCCGCGCGTGAGGTGTTCACCGTCGCCGCCTTCATCCTGGCGGTGGTGATCGCGGTCCTGAGCCTCAGGTTCACCGGCGCCATGGCGCGCCACGCCCTTCACCCAAACGTCCTGGCCAACGCCGTGGCCATCCTGGGCGTGTTCATCGTCGCCTACATCCTGCTCAAGGTGCTGAGTTCGGGCCTCGTGAAGCGCATCCACGAGGCCGAGGCGCTCGGCGGCATCGACCGGACCCTGGGCGCCGTGGTCGGCCTGGTCCGCGCCCTGGCGGTCCTGGGCGTGTTCTACCTCGTATTCAACGCAGCGACGCCGAGCGAGCGGGTGCCGTCCTGGATCAAGGACGCCAAGCTCTATCCCGTCGCCGGCGCCTCGGGGCGGCTCCTGATGAAGCTCGCGCCGGAGGGCTCCGCGGTCGCGGGCCAGGTCGCGCCGGTGCTTGCGGGCGCGGTGAAGGACGGGAGCGCGGACACGGTCGATGCGCCCTCGTCCCGGCCGGGCGCCGGCTACGACGACAAATCCCGTAAGAGCGTGGACGATCTGGTGGAGAAAACCCGATGACCAAATCGTTGAGGCCCATCGAGCGGGACCCGGACGACGACAAGCCCAGGCTGGAATGCGGCGTGTTCGGCGTGTTCGACGTGGACAACGCCAGCGCCCTCACCGCGCTCGGCCTGCACGCCCTGCAGCATCGTGGCCAGGAAGCCTGCGGCATCGCCAGTTACGACGGCCAACGCTTCCACAATGAACGCCACCAGGGACAGGTGGGCGACGCCTTCGGCGGCGGGGACCTGGACAAGCGGCTGCCCGGCTCCAACGCCATCGGCCACACCCGCTATTCCACCGCCGGCGGCAGCTTCCTGCGCAACGTCCAGCCGATCTTCGTGGACCTGGAGGCCGGCGGCATCGCGCTGGCCCACAACGGCAACCTGACCAACTTCCTCTATCTGCGCGAACGCCTGCAAGGCGACGGCGCGATCTTCCAGTCGACCTCGGATTCCGAGGTGATCCTCCACCTCATCGCCCGCTCGCGCAAAGGCAAGATCGTCGAGAAATTCATCGACGCCCTGTCGCAGATCGAAGGCGGCTACGCCCTGGTGGCCCTGACCAACAAGAAGCTGATCGGGGTGCGCGACCCGCTGGGCATCCGGCCGCTGGTCCTGGGCGACCTGAACGGCAAGGCCGTCCTCGCATCCGAGACCCGGGCTCTGGACATGATCGGCGCCCGTTTCGTGAGGGACATCGAGCACGGCGAGATGGTGGTCATCTCCACCGAGGGGATCGAATCCCTGCGCCCCTTCCCCGCCGCCCGCGCCCGGCCCTGCATCTTTGAATATGTCTACTTCGCCATGCCCGACAGCGTCGTGAACGGACGATCGGTCTATGAGGTGCGCAAGCGCATGGGCATGCGGCTGGCGCAGGAAGACAGCGTGATCGGGGACGTGGTGGTGCCCGTGCCGGACTCCGGCGTGGTCGCGGCCCTCGGCTACGCTCAGCAGGCCGGCGTCCCGTACGAGATGGGGATCATCCGCAACCACTACGTCGGCCGGACCTTCATCCAGCCCACCCAGGGCGCCCGCGAGATGGGCGTGCGCATGAAGCTCAGCCCCAACCGCTCGGTGCTGGCCGGCAAGCGGGTGGTCCTGGTGGACGACTCCATCGTCCGCGGCACCAGTTCGGTGCACGTGGTGCGCATGGTGCGCGAAGCGGGCGCCAAGGAGGTGCACCTCAGGTCGGCCTCGCCGCCGATCATGCATCCGGACTTCTACGGCATCGACCTGCCGGACCGCGACCGGTTGCTGGCCGCGAACAACACCCTGGAAGAGATGGCCCGGTTCCTCGAGGTCGACAGCCTGGGCTTTCTGTCAGTGGAGGGGCTCTACTGGGCCCTGGGCGAGCCGGAGCGCAACACCGCCTCACCTCAGTTCACCGACCACTATTTCACCGGCGACTATCCCACCCGCCTGCTCGACCGTGAACTTGCGGAAGGGCGCAACGAGGTGCTCGAGCGCCAGCTGTCCCTGCTGGTCAGCGCGTAGGCCGCGGGCGCGGATGCGCCAATCCCGGGTGGATCCCGGGCCTACGCGCTACGCGCTCCGCCCGGGATGACCTCGAAGGGGAATGGCGACCCCTCCACGTGGGTCGTCATCCCGGAAACCGCGCAGCGGTTGTCCGGGATCCACCCCCAGCGTCGAATTCCATGCGACCCGCGAACAATGCGTTCGCCAATGCGATCCCGCAGCGCTGTCAGCGATCGAACTTGGTGGACAGGATCACCGAGGAGGGGGTGCGCTCGACCCCTTCCAGGGCGCCGATGCGGTCGATCAGGGCGTCCATGTCGCCAATCGAGGGCGTCGCCGCCTCGGCGATCATGTCGAAGGGGCCGCTGACCGAGTGCAGGGCCCGCACATCGGGCATGCGGCGGACGGCCGCCTCCACCCCCGCCGACTTCTTGGGGCCCGCGGTGATCATCACCAGGGCGCGGATCATGCCGCGATCGTGGTCCTCGGAGGTGCGCGCGGCGTAGCCGACGATCACCTTGGACCGCTCCAGCCGGGCGATCCGGCTCTGGATCGTCGTGCGCGACACGCCGAGTTCGCGCGCCAGGGCGGCGGTGGAGGCCCGGGCGTTCTCACGCAGGCGCGACAGGAGCTGGCGGTCGACGTCATCCATGGCGATATGTCCAGCATAGCATCAAATTCGCCGAAACCATCCATTCGATTCGGCGAAATGCCCCTGGAATCTGACCGTTCAGGGGCGCAGCTTCCGATCGAAGCGGCTGAGGGCGCACGGCATGAAGGATGTGGCTGTCGTCGGTGCGGGCAAGATCGGCTCCATGATCGCCGATCTGCTGGGCCGGACGGGCGATTATCGCGTGACCGTGCTGGACCGCTCGACGGACCAGCTGGCCAGGATCGAGACCTCAGCCCCCTTCGAGGCCGTCGAAATGGACGTCGCCGATGGCGGCGGCCTTGAGGCCATCCTACGCGGCAAGTTCGCGGTCCTGAGCGCCGCCCCCTACGACATCACCATCAAGGTGGCCGAGGCCGCCAAGGCCGCGGGCGCGCACTATCTGGACCTCACCGAGGACGTGGCCTCGACCCGCCGGGTCAAGGCGCTGGCGGCGGACGCCCGTACGGCGTTCATTCCCCAGTGCGGCCTGGCGCCTGGCTTCATCACCATCGTCGCCGCCGACCTGTGCAAGCGCTTCGACCTGCTGCACGACGTGCGCATGCGCGTCGGCGCCCTGCCGAAGTATCCGTCCAACGCCCTGAACTACAATCTGACCTGGTCCACCGACGGGCTGATCAACGAGTACTGCGAACCCTGCGAGGCGATCGTCAACGGCGAGCTGCATGAGACCCCGCCGCTGGAGGAGCTCGAGGAGTTCTCCCTGGACGGCGTGACCTATGAGGCCTTCAACACCTCGGGCGGTCTCGGGACCCTGTGCGAGACCCTCCAGGGCAAGGTCCGCAACCTGAACTACCGGACTATCCGCTATCCGGGCCACGCCCACATCATGAAGGCGCTGCTCAACGACCTGCGCCTGCGCGACCGGCGGGACGTCTTGAAGGACATCCTGGAGAACGCCGTCCCCGCCACGCTGCAGGACGTGGTGATCGTCTTCGTCACGGTTTCCGGCGTACGCCAGGGCCGCCTGGTGCAGGAGACCTACGCCAACAAGATCTATAGCCAGGTCGTCGGCGGCGTGACCCGCAGCGCGATCCAGATCACCACAGCGGCCGGCATCTGCGGCGTGCTGGACCTCCTGGCCGAGGGCCTGCTGCCGTCCAGCGGCTTCGTGCGCCAGGAAGATATCGCCCTGGACCTGTACCTGAACAACCGCTTCGGGCGTTACTACGCCTCGTCCGACGAGACTGCGCGCCCGGCGCAGCCCCCTGCAGCCCCGGCCACCGCTCGTGCGCCGCTGATCGGAGCCTGACATGGACCAGACCCTCACCGCCCTGCGCGCCGCTCCTCAATCCGGGCTTTCGCCCGTCGCCGACGAGGCCCACGCCTACCTGCGACGGCTCGGCGTCAGCTCCACGATCTGGACCGACGGCGACCTCGAGGCCCGCTCCCCCATCACCGGCGAGACCATCGGCCGCCTTACCTGCGCGACCCCGGCCCAGGCGATCGCCGCCATCGAGCTGGCCCACCGCGCCCATCTGGCCTGGCGCAAGGTCCCGGCGCCGCGACGGGGCGAACTGGTCCGGCTGTTCGGCGACGAACTGCGGGCGGCCAAGGCGGATCTCGGCCGGCTCGTCACGCTGGAAGCCGGAAAGATCGTTTCGGAGGGCCTGGGCGAGGTCCAGGAGATGATCGACATCTGCGACTACGCCGTCGGGCTGTCGCGGCAGCTGACCGGCCTCACCATCGCGACCGAGCGGCCCAATCACCGGATGATGGAGACCTGGCACCCCTTGGGCGTCGTGGGCGTGATCTCGGCGTTCAACTTCCCGGTCGCGGTGTGGTCCTGGAACGCCGCCCTCGCCCTGGTCTGCGGCGACGCCGTCGTCTGGAAGCCCTCCGAAAAGACGCCCCTGACGGCCCTGGCCGTGCAGGCCCTGTTCGAGAGGGCGGCCTCCCGGTTCGGGGGCGCCCCGGAGGGCCTGTCCGCGGTGCTCATCGGCGGCCAGGATATCGGCGAGGCGCTGGTCGACCATCCGAATGTCCCGCTGGTGTCCGCGACGGGATCGACCGCCATGGGCCGGGCGGTGGCGCCCAAGCTCGCGGCGCGCTTCGCGCGGGCGGTGCTGGAGCTCGGCGGCAACAACGCGGCGATCGTCGGTCCGACGGCGGACCTGGACCTGACCCTGCGCGGGGTCGCCTTCTCCGCCATGGGAACGGCCGGCCAGCGCTGCACGAGCCTGCGTCGTCTGTTCGTTCACACCGACGTCTATGACGCCCTCATGCCCCGGCTGAAGACCGCCTACGCCTCGGTGCACGTGGGCGATCCGCGCGACCCGGACACCCTGGTCGGTCCGCTGATCGACCGCCAGGCGCTGGACGCCATGCAGAAGGCCCTCGCGGCCGCGCGCCAGGACGGCGGGACGGTCCACGGCGGCGAGCCGGTGCGGCTGGGTCCGGACGGCGCCTATGTCCGCCCGGCCCTGGTGGAGATGCCCGGCCCGTCCGAGGTCATGGCCCGCGAGACCTTCGCCCCCATCCTCTACGTGGTCCGCTACCGCGACCTGGAGGACGCCATCCAGCTGCAGAACGACGTGCCGCAGGGCTTGTCGTCCTCGATCTTCACTAACGACCTGCGTGAAGCCGAGCGGTTCATGTCGAGCGAGGGGTCGGACTGCGGCATCGCCAACGTCAACATCGGCCCCTCGGGCGCGGAGATCGGCGGGGCCTTCGGCGGCGAAAAGGAATCCGGCGGCGGCCGCGAGGCCGGTTCGGACGCCTGGAAGTCCTACATGCGGCGCGCCACCAACACCATCAACCACGGCCGCGCCCTGCCGCTGGCCCAGGGCGTCCGCTTCGACATCACCTGAGGTCCCTCAAAAGGCGCATCCGCCGGCTTGCCCGAGCTGCGTTGACATGATCAATGCACGCCGTCCGTTCGCCCCGGAGGGTTCCAGATGAAGTTCGGCGTCTTCGATCACGTGGATGATTCAGGCCTGCCGCTGGCCGACCACTACGACATGCGGCTGAAGCTGGTGGAGGCGCTGGAGCGGCTCGGCTTCGACAGCTACCATACCGCCGAGCACCACGGCACGACCCTCGGCTACGCCCCTTCGCCCAGTGTCTATCTGTCAGCGGTCGCCCAGCGCACCCGCCGCCTGAAGTTCGGCCCCCTGGTCTATCTGCCCGCCCTCTACCACCCCATGCGGCTCGCCGAAGAGATCTGCATGCTCGACCAGATGAGCCGGGGACGGCTGCAGGTGGGCATGGGCTCGGGCGCGGTCTGGATCGAACAGCTGCTCTACGACATCGACCCGCAGTCCGTGCGCGACCGCTATGTGGAGGCGCGCGACATCGTCCTGCAGGCCCTGACATCGGAAGAGGTGAATTTTTCCGGGAAGTACTACCAGGTCGACGCCTTCCCCATGAAGCTGACGCCCTATCAGAAGCCGCGCCCGCCGCTCTGGTACGGTCTCGCCAGCCCGGAATCGGCGGTCTGGTGCGCGGCCAACGCCGTCAACGCGGTCTCCATGATGGGCGCTGAAATCGCGCGCCGGCCCTTCGAGCGTTATCGCGAGGAGTGGGACAAGGCCGGCCGTTCCGCAGGCGACCTGCCGGTGCTCGGGTTGAACCGGCACATCGTGGTCGCCGACACCGACGAGGCGGCCCTGCGCATCGCCCGCCCGGCCTACCTGAAGTGGCGCAATTCCTTCTCGTGGCTGTGGGACTTGAAGGGCGTGGCCTTCCCCTTCCCCTATCCGGACACCTTCGACGCCCAGATGGCGGCCGGATTCGGCATCGCCGGATCGCCGCGGACGGTGCGTGACCACCTGGCCAGGGACCTGGAGGTCTGCGGCGGCAACGGCGTGATCGGCCAGATGATCTTCGGCTCGATGCCCTACGAGGACGCCCTGCGCTCGCTTGAGCTGTTCGCCGCCGACGTCATGCCGGCGCTCAAGACGGAACCGGCGACGGCCTGAGGCCGTCGCCGGATGTGATCCGCAGGCCGGTGGGACGCGCCGAGGCGCATCCCGCCGGATTCACCAGGCGTGCTTGGCCATGTTGACGGTCTTGGCCTGGGTGAACTCTTCCAGGCCTTCCTGACCATATTCCACGCCGAGACCCGACTGCTTGGCGCCGCCGAAGGGCACGTCGTTGGGCAGGTCCAGGTGCTTGTTCACCCACACTGTCCCGGACAGGATCTGCGACGCGATGCGATAGCCGCGGTCCAGGTCCTTGGTCCACACCGTGCCGCCCAGGCCGTACTCGCTGTCGTTGGCGCGCGCGATGGCGTCATCGACATCGGTGTAGCTCATGATCGGCAGGATCGGGGCGAACTGCTCCTCGCGCACCAGGCGGGCGTCGTCGGGGATGTCCCGCACGATGGTGGGCGGGATGAAGTAGCCCGGCCGATCCAGCGGCGCGCCGCCGGCGATGACCTTGCCGTTGGCCTTGGCGTCGTCGAGGAAGCCCTTGACCTTCTCGAACTGCATCTTGTTCTGCAGCGGGCCCATCTGGGTCCCCTGCTCGAAGCCGTCGCCGACCACCGCGTCATTGGCGAGGCGCGCGAGTTCGTCGCAGAGCTCGTCGTACATGGCCGCGGGGGCGTAGACGCGCTTGATCGCCAGGCAGACCTGGCCGGAGTTCATGGTGGCGCCGCCGAAGATCATGGGGGCGACCTCCTTGGCGTCGACGTCGTCGAGGATGATGGCGGCGTCGTTGCCGCCCAGCTCCAGCGTCAGGCGCTTCAGGGTCGAGGCCACCGAGGCCATGACCTTGCGGCCGGTGCCGGTGGAGCCGGTGAAGTCCACCTTGGCGATGTCGGGATGGCTGGTGAGCGCGTCGCCCAGGTCGTTCAGGTCGGCGATGAAGTTCACCACGCCCGGGGGCAGGATCTCGGCGCAGATCTCGCCCAGCAGCAGGGTGGTGAGCGGGGTGGTCGGCGCCGGCTTGATCACCATGGTGTTGCCGGCCAGGAGGCCCGGGCCGAGCTTGATGGCCAGCAGGATCAGCGGAAAGTTCCAGGGCGTGATGGCGGCCACGACGCCCAGCGGCACGTGCTGCTGGACGATGCGGGTGTCGGCGTCGTCCTTGAGCACCTTGTCGGGCAGGTCCAGGGCCGCGAAATAGGTGAGGCTGCCGGCGGTGCCGGCCACTTCCCACATGGCCATGGGCAGGGGCTTGCCCTGCTCCTGGACCAGCAGGCGGGCGAACTCTTCCTGGCGGGCCATCAGGGCCTCGGCGATCTTGACGAGCAGCGCGCCGCGCTGCCGCAGGGGCGTCGCGGCCCATGCCGGAAAGGCGGCCTTGGCGGCGGCCACCGCTTCATTCAGCTGAGCCTTGTCGGCGCGCGGGCAGACCGCGACGACTTCCTCGGTAGAGGGGTTGAGCACATCCATGGTCGAGGCGCCCGGCGTCAGCCGACCATTGATGAGCAGCTTGAATTCCTGCATCGGAGATTCCTGTAAACGTTGCGACAAGGGCCTGACCGACTGCGCGCGGCCTTCCCATTAGCCAAAACCCTAAACGAAAACGCAACCACTGTCGCCGCTGAAGCGATCAAGTGGGGTCCTGGCCCGTTGAGCATTGCAAGTTCGCGTTCGGACGTTAGCTTGCGCGCCGTTTGAAGCTGTGCAGACGGAGCGACCATGCGCGCGATTTCGATGTTGGCCCTGACCCTGGGTTCGGTGGCGATGCTGTCGGGTTGCGGCAAGAAGGAAGAGGCGGTGATGCCCGCCGCGCCGTCGGCGACGCCCGCGGCGGCCCCGGCGTCCGCGGCCCCGCCCAGCGCCGACCAGCAGAAGATGCTCGCCGCCCTGCCCGCCCCGTTCAACACCGCCGACCCCGTGGCCGGTGAAGCCAAGTTCGCCCTCTGCCGCTCGTGCCACACCATCACCAAGGGCGGCCCGAACCTGACCGGCCCGAACCTCTATGGCGTGTTCGGGACAAAGGCCGGGGCCGTCGCCGGCTTCGACTTCTCCGACGCGATGAAGGGCTCGGGCATGACCTGGGACGCCGCGACCATCGACAAGTGGATCGCCGACCCCCGCGCCGTGCTGCCCGAGACCAAGATGACCTTCCCGGGCGTCAAGGACGCCAAGGACCGCACGGACATCGTCGCCTACGTGGCCCTGCAGCGGGATAAGTAACCCGCCGAGGCGGCCACCGCTTTATTCGGCCGCGACCCGCCCGGGCCTGGGCTGCCCCTCCGGCCCTCCGCCCGCGACAGGCTCGCGCGCGTCGAAGGAGTCGATCATGCGGGCGATCCATTCCGGCGACTTCGTGAAGCGGGCCAGGAGGTTGTAGAACACCGGGATCACGAACAGCGTCAGCATGGTCGCGAAGATCGCGCCGGAGAAGATCACCACGCCGATGGTGCGCCGGCTGCCGGCGCCGGGCCCGCCGGCGAGGATCAGCGGCAGGGACCCGAACGCCGCGGCGATTGAGGTCATGATGATGGGCCGCAGGCGGATGGGCGCGGCCTCGATCACCGCCTCGGTGACGCCGCGTCCCTGGTCGCGCAGCTGGTTGGCGAATTCGACGATGAGGATGCCGTTCTTGGCGGCGACGCCGATCAGGATGATCAGGCCGATCTCCGAATAGGTGTTGATGGTCGAACCGGCCATGAGGAGCCCGAACAGACCGCCGAGGGCCGCCAGGGGCACGGTCAGCATGATCACGGCCGGATGGATCCAGCTCTCGAACTGGGCCGCCAGCACCAGGAACACCAGGAGCAGCGCCAGGCCGAAGGCCAGGCCGACGGCGTTGGACGCCTCCAGATAGTCCTTGGCCGCCCCGCCCCAGGCGATGACGAAGCCGGTCTGCGGCTGGGCGGCGGCCTGGTCGCGGAAGAACTGCACGGCCTGGGCCACGGTATAGCCCGGCGCCGGCTCGGCTGTCAGGGGGATGGACCGCTGCCGGTTGGTGCGCTCGCGATCGGGCGTGTCGCCCCGCACCTCGGTCTTCACCACATTCGCCAGCGGGATCAGGTCGCCGGACGAGCCGCGGACATAGAGGGTGTTGAGGTCGCTGACGGCCCGCCGGTGGGCCAGGTCGGTCTGCAGGATGACGTCGTACTCCTGGCCGTTCTTCACATAGGTGGTCACCTTCTGCGACCCGAACATCGACTGCAGCGCCAGCCCCACGGACTCGGCGGACACGCCCAGGGTGGCGGCCTTGTCCCGGTCCAGCGTGACCATCATGCGCGGCGACGTCGGCTCGTAGTCCAGCCGCGGACGCTGCAGGCCTGGATTGGTCTGGGCGGCCTTGAGGATCGGCCGGATCCAGCGCGCGATCTCGGGATAGTCGTTGCCCTCGACGATGAAGTCGATGTTGGAGCCCGAACCGGATCCGCCCCGCTGGAACGGCCCGCGCACGCTGGGGACCACCCGGGCGCCCGTGATGGCGCTGAATTGCCGGCTGAGCTGGGCGGAGACATCCTGAGCGGAAATGGTCCGCTTGCGCCAGTCGCCCAGGACGACGTTGCCGAAGCCGGAGTTGTACTGGTTCTGGTTGAACCGCGGCACGCCGATCACATAGTGGGCCGCGACGCCCTTCTTCAGCAGCTTGTCGAGCAGGGGCTTTGCCTGCAGGGCGGCCTTCAGGGTGTAGTCGTAGCCCGCCCCTTCCGGCGCGGAGATCTGCAGGTCGATCCGGCCGCGATCCTCGGACGGCACCAGCTCCTTGGGCATGGCCACGAACAGGCCGGCGGCGATGACGCCGAGGACGATCACCCCGGCGCCCACGGCCAGGACCGCCCGGCGATCGGCCAACAGGACCTCCAGCGAGGCCCGGTAGGAGGTCTTCAGGCGGTCGATGGCGTGGTCCACGTTGCGCGCCAGCCAGCCCTCGGTCTCCACCGGCCGCAGGAGCTTGGAGCTCAGCATCGGCGACAGGCTGAGCGCCAGCACCGCCGAGAAGAACACCGCCGCGGCGATGGCCACCGCCAGCTC
>FTHA01001671.1_pt1 | contig 51674 bp, 37 predicted proteins | sample 1640771 | NCBI WGS metagenome assembly FTHA01 (sample SAMEA3914789, study PRJEB12502) | metagenome | biome: forest; material: soil | place: Canada | collected 2011-07-03 | depth 0.3 m | reverse complement strand
GCGCACCACCCGGTTGCCGCCGGCGTTGGTGGAGGCGTTGCCGCCCACCTGGGCGGTGCCGCGCCCGCCGAGGTCGAGCGGGAAGAACAGCCCCGCCTCATCCGCCGCGATCTGGACCTTCTCCAGCGGCACGCCGGCTTCGACCGTGATGGTGGAGGCGGCCACGTCGATCTCCTGGATGGCCCGCATCCGTTCCAGCGAGAGGACCACGCAGGGGCCGATGGGCCCCCCGCCGCCGGCGAGGCCGGTCATGCCGCCCTGGGGGGTGACCTTGATGTCGTGGTCGTTGCAGAACTTCAGGACCTGGGACACCTCCCCCGTCGTGCGGGGATAGGCGATGGCCAGGATGTCGGCGCTTTCCGGCGCGCCCACCAGGAAGTCGTGCACGTGCCGGCCCGCGTCGAATTCGCCGGGAATCTGCAGGACGTCCGAGCCCAGGCGCTCTCGCAGGGGGGTGAAGACAGTCATCGAACGCTCCTCGAACCTAAAGCTCGGCCGGGGCCAGGGGCGCGCGGCCCCGGATCATGTCCGCGGCCTTTTCCGCCACCATGATCACCGGCGCGGTGGTGTGCCCGCCGATGGTCACCGGCATCACCGAAGCGTCGACCACCCTGAGGCCCTCGACGCCGCGCACGCGCAGCTGGGGATCGACGACGGCCTCTTCGGTGATCCCCATGGAACAGGTGCCGACCGGATGGTGGTCGAGCTCCAGCGAGCGGCGCAGATAGGCGTCGATCTCCTCGTCTGTGGAGACGCCGGGGCCCGGCTTGATCTCCTTGTCGATCATCTCGCCGAGCGGGCCCTGGGCGTACATCTCGCGCACCAGTTTCACCCCCGCGCGCATGGCCAGGCGGTCGCTCTCGGCCTGCAGGAAGTTGAACAGGATGCGCGGCGCCTCGGCCGGGTCGGTGGAGCGCAGCGTCACCTCGCCGCGGCTCTCGGGATAGAGCAGCGACGGGCAGGCCTCGAAGGCGTGGGGCAGGGGGGGCTTGATCAGCGGGAACCAGACGTCGGCGTCCAGGCGGACTGGATTGCAGAAGATCTCCAGGTCCGGCCGGTCCAGCTCGGGCCGGCTCTTGATGAAGCCCAGCGCCGTCAGCGGCTGGTTGGCCATGGGCCCGGTGTTGAAGGCCATCCAGCGCAGGGTGGCCACCGCCAGCTTGTCCCAGCGGAGCTCCTTCATGAAGGTCACGGGACCCTTGGTGGCGAACTGCACGAAGGAATAGACGTGTTCCTGCAGGTTCTTGCCGACGCCTTTCAGGTCGTGGGCGACCGCGATCCCCTTGGCCCTCAGCTCGTCGGCCGGGCCGATGCCGGACAGCAGCAGGGTCTGGGGCGAATTGTAGGCGCCGCCGGCGAGGATCACCTCCCGGTCGGCCCGCACGGTCTTGATCTGGCCGCCCTGGCTGTATTCCACCCCGACAGCCTTGCCCTTCTCGAGGATCACCCGATGGGTGAGGGCGCCGGTGGTCACCGTCAGGTTCGGTCGCGACATGGCCGGGTGCAGGAAGGCGGTGGCCGCCGACGAGCGGCGGCCGTTCTTGACCATGATGTCGACGGGGGTGAAGCCCTCCGGCTGGTCGCCGTTGATGTCGGTGGTGACCGGATGGCCGGCCTCGCGGGCGGACTGGATGAAGGCGTCGAAGTGCAGGCCGTTGACGTCGATCGGCGAGATCCCCAAGGGCCCCGAGCCGCCGTGATACTTGCCCTCGCCGCGCCAGCTGCCTTCCGACTTCTTGAAATAGGGCAGCGCGTCCGCGTAGCTCCAGCCCTCGTTGCCGAGCTGGCGCCACTGGTCGTAGTCGCGCGGATGGCCGCGCAGGTAGAGCATGCCGTTGATCGAGGTGGAGCCGCCGAGGGTCTTGCCCCGGGGCGCCATGATCTGGCGGTTGTCGAGACCCGGCTCGGGCTCGGACAGGTAGTTCCAGTTATGTTTTGGGCCGCGCCAGATCTGACGCCAGCCGAGCGGCATGTGCATGTAGAGCGAGTTGTCCGGCCCGCCCGCCTCAAGCACCAGCACCTTGGAGGTCGGGTCTTCGCTCAGGCGATTGGCCAGCACGCAGCCGCCTGCGCCGGCGCCCACGATGATGTAGTCGTATGTCGAAGTCAGGTTGGCCTCCCCGTGCTGGTCTTGCCTCGCTCGATGTACCCCTCCAGCAGCGCCATGCGCTCGGCATCGGGTCCCTCGGCGAAGTCTTTGGCGATGGCCTGATAGAGGTCCGCCGCCCCTTTGAACATCTTTGAGCCGCCGGTCTCGGGCTTGAGGAACCTGGCGATCTCCTCCATTTCCCCGTCCCACCGGTAGGCCTTTTTGTAGACCATGGGCAACTGCCGCACGGCGCCGGACAGCAGACCCGGCCGATCCGCCTCGATCTCCTTCCAGAGGGTCTCGGCCACGCCCGCGCGCGCCGCCCCGAGCATCATCGAGATGGCGATGGCGGTGGAGCCCTTGGTGCAGCCGGCGAAGGCCATCTTCAGCGCCGAGGCGTCGCCGACGGCCTTGGAGAACGGTTTGACGTCCAGGCCGTAGTTGTTGAGCCGGGCCAGATACCCCGCCGTCTCGCCCGAGGCGTAGATACGGGGATTGTAGCCCGCTGGCGTCGGCGGGCCGCCGAGGATGCCCGCGTCCGCGAAGGGCAGGCCCGCGGCCTGGAAGCCGGCCGCGATCTCCAGCACCGTCTGCGGGGCGACGGCGTTGCAGTCGGCGTAGAGCGGGCGGCCGCCGGACTTGAGGATCGCCGGCAGCAGGCGCTTGGCCAGCGTCCCCGCGCGGGCGGGCGGTACGATGGAGAGGATGAAATCCGCGCCGGTCACCAGGGCTGCGTCGTCCTGGACGACCTCGACCCCCGCCTCCGCGGCCCTGGCGGCGCTGGCCTCGCTGCGGCCGTCCAGATTGGTGCGGACGCCGGCCCCGCGCTCGACGAGCCGGCGCGCCACCCCGGCGCCCATTTCGCCCATGGCGATCACCGCGACCGTGACGGTCATGTCAGATGCTCCAGGCGGCCCGCCAGCGGTGTAGGGGGCCCGCCCAGCCGTGGCAAGCACCCCGGCTCCGGGCGCCGCTTGCACCCTTCTCGCCCCCTGACTAGGGTTGCCGCGACTGCCGCTCAGGGCCCGCGGCGAACAAATAGCCCTCGGAGGATCCCATGAACGCCCCAGTTCTCACCGACCGCATCAAGGCTCTGGAAACCGGTTTCTTCGCCGAGTCGCACAAGCTGTTCATCGGCGGCGAGTGGGTCGACGCCGAGTCCGGCGAAACCATCGACGTCACCAATCCGGCCACCGGACAGGTCATCGCCAAGGTCCAGGCCGCCAACGCCAACGACATCGACCGCGCCGTCAAGGCCGCGCGCAAGGCCTTCGAGAGCGGGCCATGGCCGACCATGAACGGCACCGACCGGGCCAAACTGCTCTGGCGGCTGGCCGACGCCCTGGAAGCCGAAGGCGACGAGGTGGGCCTCATGGAGACCCTCAACAACGGCATGCCGATGATGATGGCGCGGATGGGCGCGGTCGGCGGCTCGGCCAACAACCTGCGCTACAACGCCGGCTGGGCCGGCAAGGTCACCGGCGAGACCATCGAGGGTCACGGCGTCAATCGCCACGTCTACACCCTGAAGCAGCCGATCGGCGTCGTGGGCGCCATCACGCCCTGGAATTTCCCCCTGCCCATGGCGGTGGCCAAGATCGCCCCGGCGCTCGCCGCCGGCTGCACCGTGGTGCTGAAGCCCGCCGAGCTGACCCCGCTCAGCGCCGTGAAGCTGGCGCACCTGATCCAGCAGGTCGGCTTCCCGCCCGGCGTGGTCAACATCGTCACTGGCTACGGCGATCCGGCGGGCAAGGCCCTGGTCGAGCACCCCGGCGTGGACAAGATCTCCTTCACCGGCTCGACCGCGACCGGCAAGTGGATCGTCCAGGCGTCCGCCGGCAACCTGAAGCGCGTCTCGCTGGAACTCGGCGGCAAGTCGCCGGTGCTGGTCTTCGCTGACGCCGATCTCGAAAAAGCCATTCCCGGCGCGGCCATGGGCATCTTCGGAAATGCCGGCCAGGTCTGCGTCGCCGGCTCGCGCCTCTATGTGCACAAGGATGTCTTCGACAAGGTGGTCGACGGCGTCACCGGCATGGCCAAGGCCCTCAAGGTCGGCCCGGGCATCGATCCGGCGACCCAGATGGGGCCCCTGATCTCGCAGAAGCAGCTGGACCGCGTGTCCAGCTACATCGCCTCGGGCAAGGAACAGGGCGCCGAGGTCGTGGTCGGCGGCGAGCGCTCCGGCAACCAGGGCTATTTCATGCAGCCCACCGTCCTGGCGGAAACCAACCGCGAGATGCGGGTGGTGCAGGAAGAGATCTTCGGACCGGTGGTCTGCGCCATGCCCATCGACGACAACGACATCGAGCGTATCGCCAAGACCGCCAATGACACCACCTATGGCCTCGCCGCCTATATCTGGACCCGCGACATGGGCGTCGCCCACAAGCTGGCCAAGAAGATCCAGGCCGGCACGGTGTCGGTGAACGGCTCGGCGGGCATCGATCCGGCAGTGCCCTTCGGCGGCTTCAAGCAGTCCGGCTGGGGCCGCGAGAACGGCTTCGAGGGCGCCGAGCACTATTACGAGACCAAGACTGTTTCCGTGAACCTGGGCTGAGGCCCTGGCGCCCGGGGCGGCGACGTCCCGGGCGCTGGTCTTTCCCGCGGGCGATGTGTGCCCCGTCGACCACGCCGCACGGACAATTCGTTGGCGACGCGCGTTTGCACCCAGCAACCGTTTCACTCCGACTACCAGTATCGTAGGGTTGTCGCCGTTAGGTCCTCGGCGGACCGGAGGGTCGCGCGCCGCCTCAGGCGGCGGACGGATCGCCAGTGCACAGCGGCCGCGGCGTAAAGTCCCGCAACGACTCGGGATGACGGGGTGAGACATGCCAGCCATTCGCGTGGAACGGTACTCGACCGACTCGGCGCCCCACGGCGACGGTCTGGCCTTCTGGAACGGCCTGGCCAGCGAGACCTTCAACAACCTGGTGGTGGATGCCCCCGACCGGGACGGCTTCCGGGGCGAAATGGTGCGCGCGCCGCTCGGGCGGCTCAGCCTGATGAGCGCGGATTCCACACCCGCCTGTGTGAAACGGATCAACGACCCCGAACGCGTGACACGGGCGTCGCGCACCTTCGACCTGCACTACCAGCTCGCCGGACGCAGCCTCAATATCCAGTCCGGCCGTGAAGCCGTGCTGGAGGCCGGCGAATTCACCCTGTGCGACGCCTCCCAGCCCTATTCGGTGCAGTTCACCGAAGCCAATCACATGATCTGCCTGAAGCTGCCGGCGGACATGCTGGCGACCCGCATCAGCGAGATCGAAGCCCTGGTCTGCCGGCCCATGCCGGCCCGGCGCGCCGCTGCGGCGACCCTGTCGTCATTCGTGCGCACGGTCTGGGACCAGCTCGAGGATCCCGGCGACGAAGCCTGGGGCGAGGCGGTTTCACGGGTGATCCTGGATCTGGTCGACCTCGCCTACCGGCCGCTCAACGCCGAGCGCTGCGGCCCGACCGGCCAGGATCAGATGCGCGACCGGGCCAGGGCCCATATCGACGAACGCCTGTGCGATCCGGAGCTCGGGGTGGGCTCGATCGCCGAGGCGCTGGGGGTTTCCCCCCGTTATATACAGATGCTGTTCGCCGGCGCGTCGACGACGCCGTCGGCCTATATCCTGGAGCGGCGGCTGAAGCTCGCCGCCGAACGTCTGCGCGGAACCAGGGACCTGGGTGTCACCGATGTCGCCATGGGCCTGGGCTTCAATGACCTGACCCATTTCGGGAGGGTGTTCCGCCGCCGTTTCGGCGTCGCGCCGCGGGACTATCGGGCGGGCGTCAGGAACGGTCCCTGGGCCGCCAAGGCGAGCGCGCTGTCCATCTAGCCGGCGGCCCGCTGGGGGGTGCGGCGCCCCACAACGCAGACACCTTGTGTCGTTCCTGTAAGATTCCGTTCCATCCCGCCGAGATCTGGCGGGCGCCGCGCGTTCCGACTTCGCATCGGGTCGAATGCACTTCGCGCGCAGCCGAGCATCGGATCTGCCCGTGCTGTTAGTGATGGCCTCGCTTTGAACATTCAGTGGCTGCTGAACAGCCCAGATCTTGCGAAAAATCGAGGGGAACCATGAAGAGTTATAAGTCCAGACTGGTCGCGTCGACCATCATCGCCTCGTGCGCGATCCTTGGCGCTCCGGCCCTGGCCCACGCCGCGGCGCCCCCGCCGGCGAGCGGCGACACCGTCGCCGAAGTGGTGGTGACGTCTCAGAAGACCGCCCAGAACGTCCAGAACGTGCCGATCGCAGTCACCGCGGTCACGGCCAAGGCCCTGCAGGCCAAGGGCATCGATGACGTCGCCAAGCTGAGCAACATCGCGCCGAACGTCTCGCTGGACGCGGGCACGCCGTTCTCCGGTTCCGACACGGTGCTGTCGGCCTACATCCGCGGCATCGGCCAGGACGACTTCGCCTTCAACCTGGATCCCGGCGTCGGCGTCTACGTCGACGGCGTCTATCTGGCCCGCAGCGTCGGCGCCAACACCAACATGCTCGACGTCGACCGGGTGGAGATCCTGAAGGGGCCGCAGGGCACCCTGTTCGGCCGCAACACCATCGGCGGCGCGATCTCGATCGTGACGCGCGATCCCGGCAAGGATTTCAGCTTCAGGGGCGAAGTCACCACCGGCCAGTTCTCCCGCCTGGACGTGAAGGCCACGGCCGACCTGCCGATCAACGACAAGGTCCTGACCAGCCTCACCTTCTCCGAAGAGCGGCGCAACGGCTGGCAGCATCGCATTCCCTTCCCGGGCGCGACCAAGGGAAGCTCGGGCATCCCCGATTGCGAATCGGACGCCAGCATCACGGTCGGGTCCAATTGCCCGGTGGTCTTCGACGCCACGAGCCAGTTCCCGGCCGCGGGCTACCAGACCTCACAGCGCCCCGGCGGACAGAACAAGTGGAGCGGACGCGCCAAGGTGCTCTTGCTGCCCAGCGACACCTTCAAGGTCACCCTGACCGGCGACTACACCTATGTGGACCAGCCCGCCTCGGCCAACTCCGCCATGCAGATCGATCCAGGCCTGGGTCTGTCGGCGCTCTACAACGCCTGCATCAGCATTCCGACCGCCGTCATGCCATTCACCGGCCTGGGCGACCTCTGCGGCACGCGGATGAACGCCGTGCCGAACCCGGCGAACTCCACGCCGGTTCCGGCGCTCGGCAGCGTCAACAACGACGGGATCCAGTCCAACAACCGGCTGCCCTACGACAGCCGCTTCCAGACCGGCAACATCAACACGACCTATGAGACCGGAAACAGCTTCTCGCGCCTCAAGAACTGGGGGGGCTCGATCGCGCTCGACTGGGCCGTCGCGCCGGAAACGAACCTGAAGCTGATCAGCGCCTATCGGCAGCTGCACTGGGATACGGGCATGGACCTGGACGGCTCGCCGCTGTCCGAGCTCGAACCGTCCTTCGACATGACCCAACACCAGTGGTCGGAGGAACTGCAGGCCACCGGCAAGGCCTTCGGCGATCGGCTGAACTATGTGTTCGGCGCCTACCACTTCGAGGAAGCCGGCCACCTGCACGACTATGTGCGGCTGGGCACCTTGCAGATCGACGGACCCAACGACCTGTGGACCCGGTCTGAAGCGCTCTACACCCACCTGAACTACAAGGTGACGGACGCGTTCTCGATCACCGCCGGCGCCCGCTACACCTGGGAATACAAGAAGTTCGAAGGCCACCAGTCCGACGACAACGCGTTCAGCTACAAGATCGCACAATGTTTCCCGGCCAACGCGGCCAGCCCCGCGCCCGGCCAGGACTGCCAGCAGTTCCTTGGATTCCCGAGCGCCAGCGAGCCCTACCGCTATTTCCCGCCGGGCGTCTTCCACCAGAACTTCACGAACTTCTCGCCGACCGTGGGCGCGGAGTTCCACCCGAACATGGATATGATGCTCTACGCGTCCTATTCGAAGGGCTTCAAGACCGGCAGCTGGACGACCCGCCTGTCGGTGCCGAACACCACCTATAACGACTCCCTGCATTTCAATCCGGAGCACGCGACGACCGAGGAGGTCGGGATCAAATCGGAGTGGTTCGACCGGCGCCTGCGCCTGAACCTCGCGGGCTTCCACACCGACTACCAGGGCATCCAGCTCAACTCGCAGATCGGCCCCTCGCCGACGATCGTGAACGCAGGCGACGCCCGGATCTGGGGGGCCGAGGCCGAGGCCGAGGCGATCCTGGGTCACGGCTGGTCGGTCAACGCCAGCGTCGGCTACGCGAACGCGGCCTACACCTCGATCGGCTACACCGACTCCAGCGGAACTTTCCACGCCGTGACGGACAACGGCTTCACCCTGACGCTGAACTCCTGCCCCGAACGGCTGCCCTACACCGGGACGAACAACCGCTTCACCCACCAGGATAACGCCGCCAGCCCCGCCCTGAACGGCGCCTGCTCCCTGCCCAAGACGCCCAAGCTGAAGATCTACCTGGGCCCACAGTACGTCGCCGACCTGCATGGGGCGGGCACGCTGCAGTTCAACGTGGACTGGACCTATACGTCCACCGAATACAACGACATCGGCAACACCGCCGAGCTGAAGCGGCCCTACACCAACAACGTCAACGCCTCGGTCACCTACAAGGCGCCGGAGGACCGTTGGGAGCTGGCGGTCGGCGGCACCAACCTCACCAACCAGCGCTATGTGGTGAGCGGCCAGTGGCAAGGCGCGATCTCTGTGATCGACGCGGTCTACAGCGATCCGACCGAGTGGTACGCGACCGTGCGGTTCCATTACTGAACGTCCCAGAGCGCCCAGTCTTCCAGGGCTCTCACCTGATGGAGCCGCCGGTCCCGAGCCGGCGGCTCTCTTTTTGGTCGCGGCGCGGCCAGGGACCGCTAAGCTCGTGCAACTGCGTCGCCAGGACGGCGCCGGGAGGACCTGCCTGAGTGCAGAGTTTCGATTTCATCGTCGTCGGCGCCGGATCGGCGGGGTGCGTCCTCGCCAACCGGCTGTCGGCGGACGGTGACAACCGCGTCCTGGTGCTGGAGGCCGGCGGTCCCGACCGCCACCGCCTGCTGAAAGCCCCGCTGGCCTTCTTCCCGCTGATGCGCGACCCGGCTGTCAGCTGGCCGTTCCGGACCGAGCCCGAACCCCATGCCGACCAGCGCGTCCTGACCCTGCCACGGGGGCGCATGCTGGGCGGCTCGTCCTCGATCAACGGCATGATGTACGCGCGGGGGTCGTCCGGCGACTACGCCCAATGGCGTCAGCTCGGCCTGGAGGGCTGGAGCTACGCGGACGTCCTGCCCTATTTCAAGCGCGCAGAGTCCAGCTGGCGCGGGGAGACCCCCCATCACGGCGGGTCAGGCCCCCTGACCGTCGTTCCCAACCAGACGTCCGAAATGGCGATCCAGCGCGCCCTCATGGCCACCGCCAGGGCGAGGGGCCACGCCGTCCAGGACGATTTCCACGCCCCGGACCCGGACGGCTTCTCCATCCCCGAGTTCACGATCCATGGTGGACGGCGGGCCAGCACCGCGGATCGCTATCTGCGTCCGGCTCTGTCGCGGCCGAACCTCACCGTCGTGACCCAGGCCCTCGCCACCCGCATCCTGTTCGAGACCGGCCGAGCGGTGGGCCTGGAGTACGCCAAGGACGGGCGGCTTCATCAGGTCCGCGCCGACCGGGAGGTGATCCTGTCGGGCGGCGCCTACAATTCCCCGCAGCTCTTGATGCTGTCAGGGATCGGGCCGGCGGACGACCTGCGCGCGGTCGGGATCGAGCCCCGCCACGACCTGCCGGGCGTCGGCCGCAATCTGCAGGAGCACCCCAATGCGGGGGTGATGTTCGCGGCCAGCGGCCCCATCGCCTTCGAGACCCAGCTCAGAGTCGACCGCCTGGCCCTGGCGTTGGTCCGCTGGTCGCTGTTGGGGACCGGTCCGGTCGCTCACCTGCCGATCAGCGCCATGGCGTTCCTGAAGACCCGTGAGGGCCTGGCCCTGCCCGATGTCCAGGTGCTGTTCAGCCCCGTCGCGATGGACGCCCATGTCTGGTTCCCCATGATCCGCAAGGGCCGGGGCCACACGGTGTCGATCGCTGCGACCCTCCTGCGTCCCGAAAGCCGCGGCTGGGTCCGGCTGCGGTCCGCCGATCCCATGGATCCGCCGCGCATCCAGCTCAATCTGTTCGAGCAGCCGGCGGACCTGGCGACGCTGCGACGGTCGATCCGGCTGGTCCGCGACTTCTTCTCCACCCAGCCCGCCGCTGGTCTTGTCAGCCGGGAGCTGTCCCCGGGGCCCGACCGCCAGTCGGACGAGGCGCTGGATGCATACATGCGCGCCACCTCCGCCACGGCCCACCATCCGACCTCGACCTGCGCCATGGGCCTGGGCGCGGACGCCGTCGTCGACGCGACCTTGAAGGTGCGCGGCCTCGAAGGCCTTCGGGTCGCCGACGCCTCCGTCATGCCGCGGATCATTGGCGGCAACACCAACGCCCCGACCATCATGATCGCCGAGAAGGCTTCGGACATGATCCTCGGCGCCAGCATGGAGCCAGCGCCCGCATGAGCGAAGATCCTTCCGGCGTCCTGAAGCGGATGCAGAGCCCGACCTATCGCGCCTGGGTGCTGACCATCTTCATCCTGGTGGCGATGTTCGGGTTCGCCGATCGTCAGATCGTGTCGGCCCTGGGCCAGGCCATCAAGAAGGACCTCGGGGTCAGCGACACCCAGCTCGGCCTGTTGGGCGGACTGGCCTTCGCCCTGTTCAACTCGCTGCTGGCGATTCCCATCGCCCGCCTGGCGGACCGCAGCCGGCGCCTGCGGATCATGGCGATCGGGGTGGTGCTCTGGTCGCTCGCCACCAGTCTGTGCGGTTTCGCCCGCAGCTTCCTGCAGCTCTCGGCCGCCCGGGCCCTGGTCGGCGTCGGCGAGGCGACCGGCGCCCCCGCCACCAGCTCAGTCATCGCCGACTACTTCCCGCGCGACAAGCGGGCCACGGCCATGGCGATCTTCGGCCTGGCGATCCCGCTCGGGGCCTTGCTCGGCCAGGCCGGCGGCGGCTTCATCGCCCAGCACTTCGACTGGCGCAGCGCCTTCGTGATCGCCGGCCTGCCCGGCCTGGCGCTGGCCGTGCTGATGGCGCTTACGGTCAAGGAGCCCCTGCGCGGCCACTATGACCCGCCGCCCGCCAGCGAAGCGCCGCCGGTGCTGCTCGACGTGCTGAAACGGATGATCGCCCGGCCGTCCTTCGTGCACACGGCGCTCGGCAGCACCATTGTCTCCACCGGCGGGTTCGGGATCATCTATTTCCAGGCCCAGCTGTTCTTCCGGCACTTCGGGCTGAATTACGCCCAGGCGGGACTGATCACGGGACTGATCAGCGCCGTGCCGGGGTGCATCGGCATCCTGGGCGCCGGCCTGGTCGCCGACTGGCTGGGCCGCAAGGACGCCCGCTTCTACGGCTGGGCGCCGGCCCTGGGCGGCCTCTTGGCGGCGCCCGGCTACATGCTGAGCTTCAGCCAGGGCAGCTGGCCGGCCGCCACGGCGCTTCTGATGCTGACCGGCCTCGCCCAATACGCCTACCTGCCGGTGAGCGGCGCCATCTACCAGAACGTCATGGAGCCGCGCATGCGGGCGTCCGCCGCCGCGGTGGTCGGAGTCATGACCAATCTGGTAAGCGCCAGCGTCGGCCCCCTGGCCGTGGGGGCTCTGAGCGATCACTTCACCCGCACCGCCTTCGCCCGGACCGGAGGCGGCGACTACGCCCATGTCTGCATCGGCGCCCGCATGGCCGAGACGGCCGCGGCCGGCGCCTGCGGTCAGGCCTCGGCGACCGGCCTGCAGACGGCCTGCATCCTGTTCGCCCTGGTCTATGTCTGGGGCGCGGTCCACTTCCTGTTGGCGGCGAGGACGCTCAAGCGCGACATGGCGTGACTCCACCGCGGGCCCCAGGCCCTCACGCCTGGGTAGGCCCCGGGCCCGTCTTCGCCTGCGCCGCCTGAGACGCCCGTGCACAGAGGGCTTGACCGCCCCGGCCGGCGCACCCCCTGATCGCCTGAATTCAAGGGCTGGGGAGGCCCACCGTGCGCAAGTTCTGGAGTTACGAGAACGGACTTCTGTTGCTCATGTGCCTGTGCAACGGCGTGGTCGCACTCGATCGGCTGACTGTGAACTTCCTGGGCAAGCCCATCCAGGACGAGTTCCACCTGACCAACACCCAGCTGAGCCTGCTGTCCTCGGCCCTGTCGCTGGTGATCGCGCCATCCGGCTTCCTTTTGGCGTCGATCGCGGCCTCCACCCGCCAGCGCAAGCTGATCCTGCTCATCACCCTGACCGCCTTCTCCCTGTTCTCCGCCCTGCCGGCGATGATCTTCGCCTACCCGCTGCTCATGTCCTCGCGACTGCTGCTCGGCCTGGCCGAGGGACCGATCCTGCCGATCGCCCAGTCGATCATGGCGCTGGAATCCACGCCCAGCCGCCGGGGCCTCAACATGGGAGTGATGCAGAACCTCGGGGCGGCGGCGGTCGGCGTGGGCATCGGGCCGATCGTGTTCACCCAGCTGGCCCAGCACTTCGGCTGGCGCACGGCCTTCCTCGTCTCCGGCGTTCCGGGACTGCTGCTGGTGGCGGCGATCGTCTTCCTGGTGCGTCCGCCGAGCGAGCGACCACCCGGCCTCGACCTTCCGCGCGCGACGCGCGAGGGCGGCCTCCTGGATGTGCTGAAGACCCGCAACATCCTGCTCTGCATCGCCATTTCCGGCCTGTTTTCAGCCTGGCTGCTGGTCCAGAACATCTTCCTGTCGCTCTATCTGCAGAACCACGACGGCTGGCGCCTCACGAGCGTCGGCTATGTGATCGCGGGGACCGGGATCGCCCAGGCCGTCGCCGGCACCGTGGCGCCCGCCATCTCTGACCGGATCGGCCGAAAGCCGGCCCTGGCGGCCATGTGCACCTTCGGCATGGTGGCGCCCCTGGTGACGCTCCTGATCCCTGGCGCCAGCCCGGTCCTCGGCGTCGCCCTGTTCATCGGCTGGCTGGCCGGCGGGGCGGGGCCGTTGTTCATCTCGATCATCCCCACCGAGAGCGTCGCGCCTCGTCACGCCGCCACGGCCGTGGCCATCGCCCTGGCCTCCGGCGAGGTCTTCGGCGGCATCCTGGGTCCATTCGTCGCCGGCCGCGCGGCGGACACCTTCGGCCTGGCCGCGCCCTTCTGGATCACCGCCATCGCCGCCGCGATCTGCGGCGTGCTCGCCCAGTTCCTGGTGGAAACCGCGCCGAGCCGGGTCGAGTAGCAACTCCTTCCCCATGAAATGGGGGAGGAGAAGGATCAATTCACGTTGCGGCCCGCGCCCGACCAGAACCGCGCCCGGATGGCCTTCTTGTCGAACTTGCCGGCGGCGGTGCGCGGCACTTCGGGCCAGACGTGGACGGCCTTGGGGGCCTTGACCCCGCCCAGCCTGGCCTTGCAGTGGGCGATGATCTCATCAGCCGAGACCGTGGCGGAGGGATTGAGCGCGACGATGGCCGTGACCGCTTCGCCCCACTTCTCGTCCGGGACGCCCACGACGGCGCATTCGCGCACGGACGGGAGTTCCATCACGCAGGCCTCGACTTCGGCGGAGAAGACGTTGAAGCCGCCGGTGACGATCATGTCCTTCTTGCGATCGACGATGAAGAAGAAGCCGTCCTCGTCACGGTAGCCGACGTCGCCGGTGTGGTGCCAGCCATGCGCCCAGGCCTCGGCCGTGGCCTCGGCCATCTCGAAGTACCCGCCGCCCACCAGGCCGCCGCGGGCCACGATCTCGCCCGTCTCACCCGGCGGCAGGAGCCGCCCGTCTTCGTCCATGAGCTCGACGCGCACGGAATAACTTGCGCGGCCGCAGCTGGACAGGCGCTCGGGATGTTCGCCGGCAGCCGCGGCCGCCACCATGGCGGGCGGCAGCCAGGTCGCGATCATGTGGCACTCGGTCTGGCCGTAGCTCTGGCACATGCAGGGCCCGAACACCTCCACCGCCTGCCTCAGCTTGTCCGGAGAGACCGGCGATCCGGCCAGGAGGAAATACTTCAGGCTGGAATAGTCGAACTCACGCACCCGCGGATGGGCCAGCATGGAATAGAGCGCCGTCGGCGGCAGGAACATGTGGGTGACGCGGCGGCGCTGGATCGCCTCCATCACCATCAGGGCGTCGAAGCGCGGCAGGATCGCCACGGTCGCGCCCATGGCGATAGCCGCCATGGCCACGGGTCCCGCGGCGTGGGTCAGGGGCGCGGTGGCCAGGCAGACCGGGTCGGCGCAGGGCATGGAATTGACCACCGTCTCGACCATGGCCCCCCAGCTGCGGTTCAGCACCCTGACGCCCTTGGCGGGCCCGGTGGTGCCGCCGGTGGCGATGATCGCCGCCAGGTCTTCGGGATCGCCGCTGGGGACGCCGAGGTCCGGCGCGTCCAGGCCGTCGTCCGGCCCCATGAAGGCGTCCAGCGACGGGTTGCCGCCGTCCTCGCCGTCCAGGCAGATCAGATGCCGCAGGCTGGGGACGGCCGCCTTCAGGGCGGCCGCGTCTTCGGCGAGACTGGAGTGGTAGAACAGCCAGCCGGCGCGCACATAGCTGAGATACTGGGCGTTGGCCTCCAGAGCGTTGCGGGTGTTCACGGGAATCCACACGGCCCCCGCCCGCCACAGCCCCAGCATGCAGACCAGGATAGAGGCGTGATTGGGCGACATGATCGCCGCCGCCTCTTGCCGCTGCAGGCCCGCGCGGGTCATGGCCCGTGCGATGCGGTGGGTCAGGCGCTGCGCCTCGGCGTAGGTCTGGCGGGTCTCGCCGTCGACCAGGACGGCCCGGTCCGGGTGCAGCTGCGCGCTCTTGTCGAAGTAGTCGATGCTGCGCACGCCTCAGGCCCCCATCACCCCGACAGTGAGGACCTCGGCGACGGAGCCCAGGACCCGGTGGGGCCGGTGCGTCAGGGGCTGGGCCGCCCACTCCTCGGCCTTGGTCGTGCCGGTGGTGACGCCTAGCCCGATGGCCCGTCCGCGCCGGGCCATGATCATCTCCACCAGCGGATCGTCGCCCACGACGCCCACGTCGCGCATGGGTATCCCGAGCTTTCGGGCCACGAATCTCAGGGCGTTGAGGGACGGTTTGCCGGTGAGGATCATCGGGGCGCGGGTCATCTTGCGGACGGCCGCGGTGATGGCGAAGGAATAGCCGATGGTCTTGCCGGCGCTGGTGGCGAAGAAGGGCACGTCCGAGGCGACATAGAGCGTGGCGCCGTTCCAGATGGCGTTGCAGGCCGCCTCGATGTCCTTCATCCCGCAGTCCGGGTGCCAGCCGATGTAGACCGCGTCCGCGTGCTCGGCGCCCGCCTGGCCGGTGAAGACGATGTCGATCCCCGCCTCGGCCAGGGCGTGGCCCACGCCCGGCGTCCCCAGGATCAGCGCCGACTTGACGCCGCGCTGGGGCAACATGTCGGCCGCCACGCTGGAGGGCGTGAGCATCTGCCAGTCTTCGACCGGAAGGCCCTGCGCCCGCAGCTTGGCCGCCTGTTCCGCCGGCGGATAGGCGCTGCCGTTGGTGAGCAGGACGAAGGGGAAGCCCCGCGCCTTCAGCGTGGTCAGCACCTCGGCCGCGCCGGGCAGCAGGCGATAGCCGCCCAGCTTGCGGTCGCTGAGCAGCAGCGTGCCGTCGACGTCGAACATGAAGCCTCGGACCGGACGAAGCGGTTCGTCCCAACCGTGAAGAGATCCGTCCACGGCCTAGGCCTCCAGAAGTTCGGGCCGTCCGCGCATCTCGAGGCGGAAGCCGGGCTTGTCCACGCTGATGTGGGCGATGTCGCGACGGGCGGCGAGCTGACGGATCAGGCTCATCACCGGCGCGGTCGAAGGGTCGTAGATCCGCGCCGCAGGGCCCGCCGCCTGCATGGCGTCGACGTGTTCGCCCGGCATGGTGGCGCGCAGCAGGAACTCTTCGTCCGACAGGTGGGCGCCGATGCGCCGGCGCAGGTCGGCGAGAGGCGCCATGCCGGGCTCGGCCCGCAGCTCCTTCGTGCGGGGCATGGACTCGATGCGGTCCATGACCTCGGGGGCGATGGGGACGTTGGGCCGGCCGAAGCGGCCGATCGCGTAGCGGATCACCTCGTCGGGGATCACCCCGTAGCGCTCCTTGCCGGTGACGTTCATCACCGCCTGGGTCAGGACCATCTGGGCGAAGGGCGTCATGACGATGGGCCAGCCCAGTTCCTCGCGCACCCGGCCGAGCTCCTCGATCACCGCGCCCTCGACATGGGACAGGCGGGATTCGGCCAGGTGCCTCCGCATGGTGCCCACCACGCCGCCAGGCAGCTGGTGGTGCAGGTAGGCGGCGTCGAAGGCCTGGGGCCGCCCGACAGGCAGGCCTTCCGCCGCGGCCAGGCGGTCGAAGTAGCGGCCGACCTCGGCCAGGGCCACATCGTCGATTTCAACGGTATGGCCGAGCGAGCGCAGGTTGGAGACCACCCGTTCGGACGGCGGATTGGAGGTCCCGTCGCTGGCCGCGCCGCTGGCGCACTGCAGGACGCTGACCCCGTAGTTTGGAGCGTCCATGTAGGCCAGCTCACCCAGGCCGATGGTGCAGTGGGCGTGCAGCTCCAGCGGCTTGTCCCCCATCACCGCCTTGATCGCCGGGATCAGGGTCTGGGCCCTGAGCGGGGTCAAAAGGCCGCCGGGGTCCTTGATGTAGAGCGCGTCGACGTCCGGGCTGGCGGCCATCTTGCGCGCGCATTCGACATAGTGCGCGTCGTCGTGGATCGGGCTCAGGGTGTAGACCAGCGCCCCGACCACATAGGTTCCCCCCGCGGCCTTGACCATGCGCGCGCAGGCGACGTTGGAATCGGCGTTGTTCATCGGATCGGCGAGGGCGAAGCGGCCGAGGCCGTTGTTCACCAGGGTCCTGAAGGCGAGCGACATGAACTCGGGGCTGGCGGTCTCCCACGAGATGAAGCGAAAGCCGGTGGACAGGAACTGCAGCGGCGTCGTGGGCATGGCCTTGGCCATCAGCCGGATGCGCTCCCAGGGGTCTTCGCGCTTGTAGCGGACCGCCACGCCCATGTGGGTCGAGGTCGTGAAATCGATGGCCTTGAACCCCACCCGCTCCATGACCGGCGCGATGCTCAGGGTCCGCGCCGTATCGACCCCAAGCGCGGCCCAGAGGCTCTGGTTGCCGTCCCGAAGCGAGGTCTCGACAAGTTCGATATCAGCCATGTGCGTCACCTGACGTACTGAGCGGCCGGGCTAGAACTCCCCCCTTGAACGAGAGAAGACTTTGGATTGGCCGGCCAAGACCTGGGGAGGCGGCTGCGAGGCAGGTCATATCGCCTCCGCCAATTGAGCGCGGCGTTCGAGCAGGCGCGGCAGGTAGCCGGTGTCGACGCCGCCGGCCTGGAATTCGGGATCGGCCAGCACCGCCGCGTGGAAGGCGAGGTTGCAGGCCACGCCATCGAGCCGGGTGTCGGCGATCGCCTTGGCCAGGCGGCTGAGCGCCGTGGGACGGTCCGGACCGTGGGCGATGAGCTTGGCCATCAGGGAATCGTAGAAGGGCGGCACGCGGGCGCCGGAAACGATGTGGGTGTCCACCCGCACCCCTTCGCCGGACGGCCAGACGGCGGTCCTGACGACGCCCGGGCTGGGCTGGAAGTCCCTGGCGGGGTCCTCGGCGTTGATGCGGCACTCCATGGCGCAGCCCTCCAGCCGCACGTCCGCCTGGGCCAGGCGCAGGGGCTGGCCCTCGGCGATGGCGATCTGCTCGGCCACCAGGTCCACGCCCGTCACGGCCTCGGTGACCGGATGCTCCACCTGGATGCGGGCGTTCATTTCCAGGAAGTAGAAGGCGTCCCGCTCCAGATCGACCAGGAACTCCACCGTGCCCGCGCCGCGGTAGGCCAGGCGCGCGGCGAACCGCACGGCGGCCTCGCGGATGCGGCCGCGGAAATCGTCGGAAAGGCCCGGCGCCGGGGTCTCCTCGATCAGTTTCTGATAGCGCCGCTGCACCGAGCAGTCCCGTTCGCCCAGATGGATCAGCCGCTCGCCGTCGCCCAGCACCTGGACCTCGACGTGCCGGCCCCTGGCCACGAAACGCTCCAGGTAGACCCGCTCGTCCCCGAACGCCGCGCCAGCCTCGGCCGAGGCCATGGCCATGGCGGCCGGCAGCTCCTCCAGGCGGTCGACCCGCTTCATGCCGCGCCCGCCGCCGCCGCCCACGGCCTTGACCAGGATGGGCGCGCCGATTTCGGCCCCCAGGGCCATGGCCTCTTCAGGCGTGCCGACCGGACCGCCAGGCGCGACGGGCACCCCCGCGGCCTCCGCCTCGGCCCTGGCCCGCAGCTTGTCGCCGATCGATTCGATCTGGGCCGCCGTGGGCCCGATGAAGATCACCCCCTCGTCCTGGCACAGGCGCGCCAGCACGGGGTTCTCCGACAGGAAGCCGTAGCCGGGATGGATGGCGTCCGCCTCGACCCCAAGGGCCGCCTGCACGATGGTCGGCGCCTGCAGATAGCTCTGGCCCGAAGGCGCCGGGCCGATGCACAGGACCCGGTCCGCAAGCCTGGCCGGCAGGGCGTCCAGGTCCGCCTTGGACGCCGCCAGCACCGTCTCGATCCCCAGCCGCTTGCAGGTGCGGATGATGCGGACGGCGATCTCGCCCCGGTTGGCGATCAGGATGCGGCGAATGGCCATCAGTGACCTCTCCCATGGGGAGAGGAAGGGGCCCATCGCACAGCGATGGGAAGGCGAGGGGTCAGGTCGTCGAGGGCGAAACCCCTCATCTTCACTCCGCCCTCCGGGCGGCGGGCCCCCTCTTCTCCCTGCGGGAGAAGAAAAGTGGTGACCACGTCCGACATCAGCGTCAGCCCGCCCGCCGCACGCGCAGCAGGGTCTCGTCGAATTCCACCAGCGCCCCGTTCTGCGCCAGGATCTCGGCCACCTCGCCGCGGACGCCGGCCCGCACGGTGTTCATCAGCTTCATCACCTCGATGATGCCGATGATGGTGTCTTCCTGCACCTGGGAGCCCACGTCCACATAGGGCGGCTCGCCCGGTTTGGGCGCGCGGTAGAAGACGCCGAGCAGGGGGGATGGGACATCGACGAGGCTGGGGTCCGCAGGGGTGGCCGCCCGGACCACCACCGCTTCGCGCGAAGGCGGCGACGTCCCCTCTCCTCCCCCGCCTGCGGGAGAGGCGGACCGCCGAACGGCGGTGGAGGGGGCTGCCGCCTCACTGGACTCCTGCCCCCGCCGCAGGGTCAGCTTCACCCCGTCCATCTCCAGCGACAGTTCGTCGAAGGTGGAACCCTCGAGCACCGCGAGGATCTCGGATACGTCCTTGGCCGTCAGGCTCACCGGCGGCCTCCAAAAATGTTCATGACATGGGCCAGGGGATTTTCCGCCGTCCTGGCGGCAGGCGCCTCGTCCCGCATCGACCAGACGGTCTCGGGCCGGCTCTGCAGCAGGAGGATCTGGCCGCCGCGATCGATGGCCCACTCGATGTCCTGCGGGCGGCCATAGTGGCGCTCGACCTTGCGGGCGATGATCCTCAGGGCCTCGAGTTCCTCGTCCGAGACGCACGCCGTCTTGCGCAGCTCGTCCGGCACGGGGACCTCTTCAACCCCCCCGCCCGCCGCGGGCAGGTGCTGGATGTGCTTGTCCGAGATGTCGCGCACCGGGATCTCGCCGGTGATCTTGGCCACCACCCATCGGTCGGGCGTCACTTCCCCGCCGACGACGGAGGACCCCAGGCCCCAGGCCCCCTCGATGGTGATCACCGAGCGGTCGCCAGTGGTCGGGCTGCGGGTGAACATCACCCCCGCCGTGCGGGCGTCGACCATGGTCTGCACCACCACCGCCATGTGGACGCCGGCCTCGGGCAGGCCCTGGCGGCGGCGGTAGGTCATGGATTCAACCGAATAGAGGCTGGCCCAGCAGCTGCGGATCAGCCGCAGCGTCTCCTGCACGCCCATCACCCACAGATAGGTGTCCTGCAGGCCCGCGAAGCTGGCGTCCTCGGCGTCCTCGGTGGTGGCCGAGGAGCGCACCGCCACGGGACTGTTCCCGTCCTTGCCGCACAGGGCCGCGTGGGCGCCGGCGATCTCCTCCTGGAGGCTGAGCGGCAGGTCAGCCGCCTCCAGGCGCAGGCGCAGGGCCTTGGAGCAGGCCGTGACGGCCTCCAGGTCGTCCGCGTCCAGGGCCTCGACCACCGCCCGGATCGGGGCGTCCTTTTCCAGCTCGGTGATGAAGTGCTCGAACCCGGCCGTCCTGACCACGAAGCCCGGCGGCACGGCGATTCCAGCCCGGGTCAGCTCACCCAGGCTGCCGCCCTTGCCGCCCACGGTGGGGCGGTCGACCAGGCCGATGTCGGCGAACCAGGCAACGAAAGCGGTGGACTCACTCATGATGGGAACATGGCCTAATCCAGGATGGTCACGACGCCGCGACCGCCGTCGACGCGGATGCGCTGCCCGTCCTTGATCTTCTGCGTGGCGTTGCCGGTGCCCACCACGGCCGGCAGGCCATACTCGCGGCAGACGATCGCCGCGTGGCTCATCGAGCCGCCGATGTCCGACACCGTTCCGGAGATCTTCTGGAAGATCGGCGCCCAGCTGGGGTTGGTCACCGGGCAGACCAGGATGTCGCCCTGCTGGAGGCGGCCGATCTCGTCCACGGATTTCACCACCCTGGCGATCCCCTCGACCACGCCGCGCGAGGCCGCGAAGCCGCGGATCTCGCCGGTGTCGGCCAGTTCGTCGGCCACCAGCCAGCGGTCGAGGCTCTCCCGGGTGATGCCCCACAGCATGACGATGGCCGGGTCGTCGATGACCGCGGGAATGACCCCGAGCGCCGCGGGCGTCTCGTGCTTGGCCCACTCGGCGATGGCGGCCTTCCGCTCGGCGACGATCGGAGGCCAGTGCTCCGGCCCGCGCGGCGGCGAGCCGTTGGACCATGCGGTCATCAGGTCGACGATGGCCGACTTCACCTCATAGTGGGTGAGCTGGAAGATGTCCTCGCCGCTCGGGAAGAACCCGTTGCGGGCCAGCAATGCGCCGAATTCCCTGATCTTGTTGAAGAACAGGGTCGTGTACCAGTGCTCGCAATAGAACTTGTGCTCCTCGACATAGGGGAACACCCGGTGCGACAGGCCGATCATCTGGTCGAAGGCGCCGCGCTCCTCGTCGGTGTTGAGCAGTTCGCGATAGTCGGCGATCAGCTGCTCGCGTTCGGCCTGCAGCTTCGCCACCGGCCGCTCCAGGCTGACGCCGTCCTTGTGCTGGCGGATATAGCCGGGCAAGGCCGAGAAGGGGATCGACAGGTCGTCGTTCCAGCTGCGGTGATAGTGGTAGAAGCCGTCGCCGACCCCGACGTTGAACCAGGGGTCGCGGGAGGTCTCCAGCTCCTTCAGCCAGTCCCGGCCGGGCTGCCCCATCTGCTCCAGCGACTTCAGCACGTCCTCGGCCGAGGTCCCGTCCTGGAACTTGCCATCGACGCCCAGTTCCACGGCCTTGCGGGCCAGCCGCTTCAGCTCGTCGTCGGGCCGGAACATCTCCCCTTCCATTCCCGCCACCATGCGCGCCACGGTCTGGTCGGTGATCTCGGGGAAGGCCTTCTTGCAGAAGTCGAAGAAGGTCAGGTAGGCGCCGTAGCCCAGGAGCAGGAACTCGAAGTGGTGATGCCACATCCGGAAGTACCCCTCGAGGGTCCTCTGGTAGGCGTCCAGGACGTCGTGGTTCACCGCCACGCCCCGTCCGGCGTGGACCATGTCCAGCGGCTGGAACTCCGGCAGGTCCGGCGTGGGGATCGCCTGGGCGTCCTTGATCAGCGTCCCCATCTTCTGGCGCCACTGGGCGTAGAGCGTCTCCCAGTTGGCATAGTAGTAGAAGGCCCGCTTCTGGAATTCCTCGGTGCGGCGGGCGATCTCGGCGGGATCGGTCACGGCGTTGCCGCCGATGTAGATGCGCCCGTTGATGATCCGCTGGTCGATCCCGAGCGTCGTGGGCAGGCAGAAAATCCGGGTGTTGGCCGCGCCGAGCGCGCAGTAGGCCGCCTCGCCGGTGACGGAATCGAAGGCCGACATCGGCTCGGGGAAGTGCATGGAGTTGTAGAACCAGAAACGCTGGTCGTCCCCGGCGGTGAACTGCATGTAATAGGGGTAGGCGTCCTGGGCCCGTTGGGTGCCCTCCACCACCTTGATCGAACTCGGCAACGGAAAGCCTTTGGCCGCCCCTTCAGGCTTCACCGGCTTGTTCATGCGCCAATCCTCCCTGGCGGCGGACATCTGCGGCTAAGCGCCGTCGGCCGCCCGTCTTGTTGCCCATTACCCTATGCGCGAGGCCGGCGCGAACCAGGGGCCATAGCGAATTGTTTCACCAGGTGAAACAGCGCGGGTGCGTCCCGGCTCAAGGCGGCGGTTTGAACGATTGTGGCCGGGTAATATTCGTGGCCGAAATACAATTACATCGGCGGTCGAAATCGACCTTATTCAATCTCGAACCGATGTGATCGGAACGATTTCATGGATCCAGTATTGTATATCCAGGTCTACCTTCATTCGAGTCTTCACGCATCCGCGCGAACCCCGCCGGCGGACCCAATTGCGCGCTGTCCGGCATGGATCGCCGAAGATCGCGCCCTGCGGAGTGTGAACGATGACGATATCCTCCTTGCTGCTGGCTCTGGCCGCCTCGGCCACATTGGCCGCCCTGCCGCCCCTCGCCGCCGCGCGGTCCAGCGGCGATCCCGCCCGGACCTACGCGCCGTGCTCTCGACATCAGACCGCGGGGAGTCCGGCCGTCGACAGCGACATCGCGGACCGTCACTCACGCGCCGACGTCGCGGTCCTCGGCGCCTTGGCCGGCGGCCCCGCCACGGCTGACAACGCAGCCGGGTGCGACACCCACGGCGACTTCTACGCCTACGACCAGACCGCGCCCTATCGGGAACCCGCCGAAGACGGCGGCCCCCGCGAGGAACGTTTCGACTACGCGCATTATCACAACAGCGGCTGCCGCCTCGTGGTGGCCACCACCTTCTCGGCAGGCGGTGATCAGGAGCGCTTCGTGCGGGCCTGCCCGGACAGCCTCGGCCGCTATCGCCTGGCCGACTGACAACGCATGCGGGCCGCGCCCGTCGAACTCCAAAAGACTAACGGCGCCGGAAGCTGCCCCCTTCGCCGCAACGGAATGACAAATGGGGCGTTGCAATCTCAATGCTGTCGGCCCCTCGGCCGGCTCTGTTCCTCGAAAGACAATCGCAATGAAACTCTTAGCTCTGGCCGTCGTCACGGCGATGCTGGCGAGTTCTGGCGCCGCCAGCGCTCAATCCGAACATTTCGGCGACCGGTCCAACGACCGCCAGGCCGAGCAGTCCAACGACCACCGCGGCGATCGGGCGGACTCCAACCAGCACTCCGACTGGGGGCGCGACTACGGCCAGCGCCGGCACCATTGGCGCCGCGGCCAGCGCATCGGCTACAACGACTGGAGCAGCGCCCGCGCCATCGACTACCGCGAGCACCACCTTCGCCAGCCGCCCTACGGCTATGAGTGGCGCGAGTACAATGGCCAATATGTCCTGGCCGCGGTCGCCACCGGGGTCATCGCCTCCATCATCATGAACAGCGGCCGCTGAGGCCTGCGCGTTCGAAGACCACCCCCCCGGAGGCAGACCGCTTCCGGGGGGTTTTTCTTGTCCGAAGAGGCTGGGACTACTGCAGGCTTGGCGGCGGGCCGCTCTGGATCGTGATCTTCGCGCCCGGCCTGGCGTCGGACATGACCACCCTGCCGCCGAGCTGCTGGCCAAGCGCTTCAACGACACTGGTGCCGAGACCCGGCTTGGCCGCCTTGGCGCCCAGCGGCCGACCGACGCCATTGTCGGTCACCGAAAGGCCCCATCCGCCCCGCTCGACCTGATAAGCCACGACCACCTGGCCACTGCGGTTGTCCGGGAAGGCGTGCTTCAGGGAATTGATTACAAGCTCCGTGACGATCAGGCCGAGGTTGACCGCCTCGTGGGAACTGACCGACGCCTCGTCGGCCCGCACCAGAAGCGTGATCGGCCGGGCGTCGCGGATCATCGACGAGCCCAGGCTGTCGCAGAGTTTGGCCAGATAGGGCCCGACCTCGACATCGCCGAGGCTGGTCTGCAGGTGCTGCTGGACGGCGGCCACCGACATGACGCGGTCGTGGGCGTCGCGCAGATGCAGGCGGGTCTCCTCGGACGTCACCGCCCGGGCCTTGAGCAGCAGCACGCTGGCGATGATCTGAAGGCTGTTGGCGACCCGGTGCTGCATCTCCTGCAGCAGGACGGCGCGTTCGCGCAGCATGGAGTCCTTCTCCAGCAGCAGCGTCACATTCAGCCGCTCGACCCGTCGCGCGTCGGTCACGTCGTTGACGGTCAGCAGGATCCGCGAATTCTCCTTGTCGGCGTATTCGATGTGCTGAACGTTGACCACTAGGCGCCGCGGACTCTGTCCGGCGCGCACCAGTTCGGTTTCGTAGTCCCCCATGTCCGGGCCGTCGCCGAGCGCGCTCTCCAGCAGGAACCGAAGCTGGGGGATGTTCCATTCGCCGGCGCCCAGCTCAGCCAGACCACGGCCGTCGGTCTCGTCGGTACGGATTCTGAAGGTGCTGCAGAACGACGGGCTGGCGCACACCACTTTCAGCGCCCCGTCGAACAGCAGAAGGGGCAGGTGAGAGGTGAATATCAATGCGCGGGCCAGATCGCCCTTATCGTCGTGGGCCACTGTGACGGCCATTTGCGACTTCCCTGACGACCCAGGATCGCGCATCGCGAACCTGTCTGTGAGGACCAAACCGCGCGTTCAGGGCGGCATCGCAAAAGCCTCACAAGTCGTGAAGCCTACCCTACCACGAACGGAGCCTGGATGTTCAAAGTATTGGGTCGCTCGCGGGCGCCCCCGCGCCGACCTCAGCGCCGGCGCGACCAGCCGGTCCACAGGATCGACGGACCGCCCACCAGGCCGAGGTAGAACCCGACGTCGTAAGGAACGCCGGCGGCGGTGGTTTCATAGAGATGCCAGGGCCAGGGCAGGGTCTTGGGCGAGAAGCGGTGGATGATCTCCACGACCAGGGTCACCGGCGCGATGAGGCCGTGCCAGAAGCCGAGCAGCAGCAGCGGCAGGTCCGCGCCGCCGGCGGCCTCGTGGGACCCGGAGGATCCCGCGGCGCAGGCGGTGAGCGCCAGCAGGGCGATGCCCGCGCCGGCGAATTTCGTGGCGTTCTTCATCATGGCCTCCCCGGCCGGATCCGGCGGCGGCGCAGGCGCGCCGCGCCGTCCCTCAAGAATTGGATCAGGCGACGCGGCGGATGAGCCGCACGACGAACAGAAGCACCACTGCGCCCACGGTGGCGCCCAGCAGGGTTCCCAGCAGGCCCTCTTGGACCACATGGAAGTTGGCGAACAGCCAGCCGCCGATAAAGGACCCGATCACGCCCACGACCATGTCGCCGACCAGACCGAAGCCCGCGCCCCTGACGATGACGCCTGCGAGCCAGCCCGCGATCGCGCCGACGATCAGGAAAATGAGAAGGGATTCCAAAGCCACGGTCGCCTCCATGTGAGTCGTCGCGTCGAGGATGCGTCGCGGCAAGAGGTTAACGTGGAAGCTCAGCTATCGTTCCAAAGCCCGGGCGCCACGCAATTGCGGGCGTGTGCGAGTGCTGTGGAGTCTTGTCCCGCTTTTCGGCGCAGTGTGTTCCTGGCCAATACGCGGCAGGCTCCGTGCGGGTCACACGGATTACTTCGCGGCCGCCTCTTCGACCCAGACGCCGGTCACAGGGTGCGGGTAATGGAAGGGGTGAATGCCCTGGCGGGGCCAGCGGGGCGCGGGCGCGGCGGCGATTTCGTCCGGGCCGCGAGGATTTTCCGGATAGGTCGTCACCTGCGTGGAGACCATCAGGGGATCCGCCGAGGATTTCGACCAGCCCTTGTCGTAGTCGGCCTGCCAGACCACGCGATAGTTGAAGACCTTTATCTTCCAGACCCCGGCGTCGTTCACATAGACGTTTTCATAGACCCCGCCTTCCCAGAAGGCCGCCGGGATGTTGGGCGGCGGATTGGGATTGGTCTCGTGCACCCCACCCTGCATGAAGGTGCGGAAGCGGCCCTGGGCGGTTCGCCGGTCGGGGGCGACATCGACGATGTCCTGGACGATCAGATGCTCGAAGAGCAGTCCGTCGACGGGGCCGTTGAGCCCGGTGGCGCCGCCGTAGAGCCGCCGCGCGCCCGCCTTGCCGCGGTAGATCCCGCCCAGGAAGTAGAGCTCCGCGTCGTCGGCGAACAGATCGACGATGGCCGGGAACAGGCACTTGTCCATGTAGTAGCCGTACTTGAACTGAAGCTCGCGGACCGCCTTCACGTCCTGCAGCATCCCCAGCTCGTGGCGGGTTTCGGCCAGCTCGCGGCGCAGGTCCGCGACGTCGGTCTCCAGGGTCATGTCAGCGCCTCGTCGAACTGTTTTCGGGGGACGGGTTCATCGGCGGGCCGTCCGCCTGCCAGTGCGGCCGGGCGCCGGCAAGCATGGCGTCGAGGTCGTCGGGCAGCTCCATGTAACGGCCGGACAGACCGTCGTAGCGACCGGACGCCAGGTCGACGCAGCGCTGGGCGCAGCGGTCCAGGTCACCCGAGGGCCCGGGGGCCTGGGACGCCTCCTTCAGCCGCTCGACCATGCCGGGCAGCCACCGCTGGGCGTCGGGGTCGTTCATGGTGTCGTCGGCGAGGCCGGTGAAGACGAAGCCGGGGTCGATGGCGAAGGCCGCCAGGCCGTGCGCCCTGGTCTCCAGCGCCACCTCCTCGATGATGCGGGACTGGGCGATCTTGCCGGTGCAATAGGCCCCCATGTAGGCGGCGGCCATGCGCGCGGCGAGCGCCGAGACGATGATCACCCGACCCGCCTTGCGTTCGACCATGCCGGGCAGGATCTCGTGCAGGAACAGCACGGGCGCCTTGATGTGCACCGCCTGGGCGGCCCACCAGCGCTCCGGGTCCGCCAACCAGATGGGTCCAAAGGGCCCGCCGACGCCGGCGTTGTTGACCAGGAGGGTCGTCGGGCCGTGGGCCGCCTCGGCCGCCCTGACCGCCGCGGCCACGCTCTTGGCGTCGGTCACGTCCGCCGCCGCCGCCAGCGCCTCGCCGCCATTGGCCTTGATCCCGGCGGCCACCGCATCCAGCTGATTGCGGCTGCGCGAGACCAGCGTCACGGCCGCGCCCTCCGCCGCCAGCCGCTGGGCGATGGCCTTGCCGAAGCCCCGCCCCGCGCCGGTGACGATCGCCGTCTGTCCCTGGAGCATCCCTGCCATTGCGTCTCCCCGTTCTTGTCTCTTGTGATGCCGCCGCCCTGCGCGGGGCGGCGGGCCGTCAGTAGGCTCTCGGCTGGTCGTTCGTCTTGGTCGTCGCCCCGCCGTCCTCGGCGGATCGCGTGCTGAACCAGTCCCTGGCGACGCCCACCTGCATGGCGCCGATCCCCTCCACATAGGCCTCCATCACGTCGCCAGGCATGACCTGGGAGACGCCCTCGGGCGTGCCGGTGAAGATCACGTCGCCGGGATGCAGGGTGTAGAAGCTGGAAGCGTATTCGATCAGCGCCTGGACGTCATGGATCAGCTGGCGGGTGTTGGCGCTCTGGCGGGTCTCGCCGTTGACCTTGAGCCAGAGGTCGAGCGCATTGGGATCGGGGATCTCGTCGGCCGTGACGATCCAGGGGCCCAGGACGCAGTAGCTGTCGCCGGACTTGCGGAACACCGGGCATTCGGGACCCCGCACGGTCATGTCCAGGCCGATGGTGTAGCCGAAGACGTGGTCCAGCGCCCGCTCGCGGGAAACCTGGCTGGCGTCCTTGCCGATCACCACCACCAGCTCGACCTCATGGTCGCTGCGGCGCTCCGGGAAGCGCAGGCGCACCTCGTCGGACGGCCCGATCAGCGCGCTCTGGGCCTTCAGGAACAGGCCATGGTCCTTCAGGTCGGTGAAACTGCGGCCGAAGCCGACGCCCTGGTCGGCGTGGGCCTCGTCGATGTGGGCGCGGTAGTTGATCGGGGCGCCGATGATCTTGCCCGGGGAGGCGACCGGACTTTCCAGGCGGATCTTCGACGGCGGGCGCGCGGCGCGCCAGCCGGTCTGGGTCTTCAGCACCTGGAGCAGGTCCCAGGCCTGGCGGATCACCCAGTCCCCCGGCGGCGCCGGCCACGGCGGCGGCAGCTGGAAGAGATCGGTGACGTCGTAGAGGTCCTCGCCCTCGATCAGGCCGAGGCGGTCGTGGTCGAACCGGCAGAATTTCATGCGCCCTCGCCGCCGCGCCATTCGCGGAAGAGGCCGAGCTTCTCGTGCACGGGCCGGTCGGAGAAGGCGAAGATCACGCTCTCTTCCAGGGCCTCCAGCCGCCAGGTCCGCCAGCCGGGCAGGGCGAGCACGTCCTTTGCGCCGAGGGTGAGGACCTCGCCGTCCACCGTGGCGCGCACCTGGCCTTCCACCACCGTGGCCACGACGCCGTCGGTGGAGCGGTAGGGCAGGGTCTTGAAGCCCTTGGGCAGCAGGCTGAGGGTCGGGCCGATGGTGGGCATGGCCCAGCCGCCGTCGAGGGGATTGGCGTATTTCAGGCGGTGGCCGTGGTGCGGATCGGGGTCGCCCGCCCGCTCCAGCTGCGCCAGCGCCGCCCGTGACCGCTCATAGGGATAGGCGAACACCGGCGAAGCCAGACCGCGCCGCGTCGCATCCACCGGCAAAAGGCCCGAACCGTAGCGGGCCAGGGCGTCGCCTTCGGGCCGGGGCGTGGACTGCGCCTTGTCCGCATGGTCCTCGCGGAACTCTGCGTGCAGGAAGGACACCAGGGGCACGTCCAGGCCGTCCATCCAGATCACGGGCTCCGTTCCGCCGCCGTGATCGTGCCAGGTCCATGAGGGGGTGATGATGAAATCCCCCGGCCGCATGGTGGTGCGCTCGCCGTCCACGGCGGTGTAGGCGCCTTCGCCCTCGACCACGAACCTCAGGGCGGACTGGCTGTGACGGTGCGCCGGGGCGATCTCGCCCGGCAGGATCAGCTGCAGGCCGGCGTAGAGGGTGTCGGTGATCGCCAGCTGGCCCGGCAGGCCGGGGTTGGCCAGGACCACCACCCGCCGCTCGGCTTTTTCCGCGGTGATCAGCCGGCCGGCCTCCATCAGGTGGGCGCGGACGTCCGCATAGGCCCATCTGAACGGTAGCGCCCGCGTCCGCGGCTCATGCGGGGAAAGAGCGGCCAGGCTTTCCCACAAGGGGGCGAGATCAGCCTGCGCCAGACGGCGGTAGTACTCGGTCATCCCGGTGGCGGCGGCGGCCTCTGCGGAGTCGGGGGCCATCGAGGGGTCCTGCGAGGGTCGTGAAGGCCAGGGGCCCTGATCGTCACATCATCAGAACGGGGGGCGGCGGCGTCAACGCGCAATCTCATGCAGGACCCGCACGATCGCGGCCGTCAGCCGGTCCAGGTCTTCGCGCGAGATGGTGAATGCGGGCGTTAAGTATATGATCCGGCCGAAGGGGCGGATCCAGACGTCCTGGGCCAGGAGGCGGCGCTTCAGATCGTTCAGGTCGGCCCCGGCCTCGAGCTCCACCACGCCGATGGCGCCCTTCACCCGCACGTCCCTGACCCCCGGAAGACTCCGGCAGGGCGCCAGCCCCGCTTCCAGCCCTTGCTGGATCGCGGAAACCTGGGCCAGGCGCGGTTCGGAGTCGAACAGGTCGAGCGAGGCGTTGGCGGCGGCGCAGGCCAGGGCGTTGGCCATGTAGGTCGGCCCGTGCATCAGGGCCTTGCCGGGATCGTCGGACCAGAACGCGTCGAACACCCGTCCGCTGGCGACGGTGGCGGCCAGGGGCAGGGTCCCGCCGGTCAGGCCCTTGCCCAGGGTGACGATGTCCGGCCGCGCGTCCGCCTGCTGGAAGGCGAACATCGTGCCGGTGCGCCCGAAACCGGTGAAGATCTCGTCGAAGATCAGCAGCAGGTCATGCCGGTCGGCCGCCGCGCGAAGGCGGCGCAGGGTCTCGGGATCGTGGAAGAGCATGCCGCCGGCGCCCTGGACCAGGGGCTCGACGACGATCGCGGCCAGCTCGCCCGAATGCCGCTCAAGGATCTGGTCCAACGCGGCCATACCGGCGTCATCCCGGGGCAGGCCGGCGATGACCTGCTGGGGTATGGCCCCCTGGAAGAGGCTGTGCATGCCCTCATCCGGATCGCAGACCGCCATCGTGGCGAAGGTGTCGCCGTGGTAGGCGCCCTTGAAGGCCAGGAACCGCGTGCGGCCCGCCGCGCCCTGGTTCAGCCAGAACTGCACGGCCATCTTCATGGCCACCTCGACGGCCACCGAGCCCGAATCCGAGAAGAACACCCGCTCGAAGCCCTCGCCGAGCATGGCGCAGAGCCGGGCCGCCAGGGTCAGGGCCGGTTCGTGGGCCAGGCCGCCGAACATCACATGCGGCATGGCCTCGAGCTGCCGCTGCACCGCCGCGCGGATGTGGGGGTGGTTGTAGCCGTGGCAGGCCGTCCACCAGGACGCGGTCCCGTCCACCAGCTCACGCCCGCCCGCGAGGATGATCCGCGTCCCGTCCGTACCCACGACGGGCAGGGGATCGGCGTCGGTCTTCATCTGGGCGTAGGGCAGCCAGACGTGCGGCAGGCCGGCGGTGAACCAGGGGGGCGAAGTGGCGGTCATCCGAAGCCCCCTTCCCCCTCGATGGGGGAAGGGAGTGAGTTCGCGGCTTCGCTGGCTTGGCGCCTCATGCCGGGGGGCCTACACCCGGCCGGGCAAATGTCCAGGTTCGATCCCCTTTTCGCGGCCGCGCTGGAGCGGGCCGAGGCCGCGCGGCGGCGCCGGCGCCTGAGGCCCGTCGAGCCGCTGGGCGACGGGCGCGTGCGGACCGGCGGGCGGGAACTGATCGACGTCTGCTCCAACGACTACCTGGGCCTGTCGCGCCATCCCCTGCTGATCGAGCGAGCCCACGAGTGGTCGGCCCACTACGGCGCCGGCGCCGGGGCCTCGCGGCTGGTGCGGGGCGACTTCGACCTGCACGAGGCGGTCGAAGCCCGCGTCGCGGCGCTTAAAGGAACCGAGGCCGCCCTGCTGTTCAGCTCCGGCTGGCAGGCCAACGCGGCGATCCTGCCGGCGCTGTTCGCGGCGGGCGAGGGGCCGGCGCTGGTGTTCGCCGACCGGCTGGTCCACGCCAGCTTCCACCATGGCTGCCAGGCCGCGGGGGTGCGCCAGATCCGCTTCCGTCACAACGACCTGGACCACCTCGAGGCGCTGCTGGCCGAACACGCCGGGGCGCCCGGGCGACGGTTCATCCTGACCGAGAGCATCTTCAGCATGGACGGCGACGAGGCCGACGTCGTCCGGCTGGCGGCGATCGCCGCGCGCTGTGACGCCTTCCTGTACCTCGACGAGGCCCACGCCACGGGCGTGGCCGGCCCCAAGGGCATGGGCCTGTCAGGCCTGGCGCCGGGCGGCGTCGACCTGATCATGGGCACCTTCTCCAAGGCGCTGGGAAGCTTCGGCGCCTATGTCGCCGGCTCGCGCAGCCTGATCGACTACCTGGTCAACACCTGTTCGGGCTTCATCTACACCACCGCCCTGCCCCCGACGGTGCTGGGCGCCATGGACGCGGCGCTGGAGCTGGCGCCCGGCATGGATGCGCAGCGCGCGCACCTGCGCACCCTGTCGGACCGCCTGCGCGCCGGCCTGCACGACGCCGGCGTCGACACCGGCGCCTCCACCACCCAGATCGTGCCCGCCATGGTCGGCGGGGAGTCCGAGGCCCTCGAGCTCAGCCGCCGGCTGGAAGCCGAAGGCGTCCTCGCCGTCGCCATCCGCCCGCCCACCGTGCCCAGGGGCTCCAGCCGCATCCGCTTCGCCCTGTCGGCCGCCCACGGCCTTGACGACATTGGACGCCTGGTGGCCGTGACGGCGGCGGCCTGGCCCGCGCGGACGCCCACGTGACCGTTAGCCGCAAGCAGCGACTGCGCCTGGCCTTCGACGCCGCGGCGGGCAGCTATGACGCCCATGCGCCCATCCAGCGGGCGGTCGCCGCGCATCTGGCGCGGCGGCTCGCCGACCTGCCCCTGCCGGCCCGGCCGCGCGTCCTGGAGATCGGCTGCGGCACTGGGTTCCTGACCCGGGCGCTGCGCACGCGGCTGGACGCCGTGGACCTGACCGTGACCGACCTCTCCCCCGCCATGCTGGCGGCCTGCCGCGCCGGCCTGGGCGATCCCGCCGGTGTCGTCTTCCGGGTCATGGACGGCGAGCATCCGGATCTCGAACCGGGTTTCGACCTGATCTGCTCCAGTCTCGCCTTCCAGTGGTTCGAGGACCTGGGCGCCGCGACCAGCCGGCTGAAGGCCCTGTTGGCGCCGGGCGGCTGCCTGGCGTTCGCCACCCTGGCGGAAGACACCTTCGAGGAGTGGCGGCGCGCCCATGCCGATCTCGGCCTCGAGGCCGGCACGCCCGCCTTCCCGTCGATCGCGGCGCTTTCGACCGGCGGCGCGCGGATCGACACCGAGCGCCTGATCCACGTCCATTCGGACGCCCGGGCCTTCCTGGAAGGCCTGAAGGGCATCGGCGCCGAGGCGCCGGCGCCGGACCACCGGCCGCTGCCGGCCCGCCAGCTGCGGGCCGTGATGGACCGCTTCGACGCGGGCGGAGCGGCTGTGACCTATCATGTCGCCTATGGCGTGCATCGACGGACGTCCAGCGCCCCGCGCGGGGTGTTCGTCACGGGAACGGACACGGGCGTCGGCAAGACCGTGACAGCGGCCTGCCTGGCCCGCGCCTGGGACGCGGACTACTGGAAGCCCGTCCAGACCGGCCTCGCCGAGGATGCGGGCGACACCGCCGCTGTCGCCGGCCTCGCCGGGCTGGATCCCGATCGTCTGCATCCGCCGGCCTACGGGCTGCGGGCCCCGCTGTCGCCGGACGCCGCGGCCGCTCGGGAAGGCGCCGAAGTCTCGCTGGGCGCCCTGGAATTGCCCGCCAGCGACCGGCCCATCGTTGTGGAAGGCGCGGGCGGCCTCCTGGTCCCCCTGAACGCCCAGGCGTCGATGATCGACCTGATGGTCCGCCTGGACCTGCCGGTGGTCGTGGTCGCCCCCAATCGCCTCGGCGCCATCAACCAGACCCTGCTCACCCTGGAGGCCCTGCGCGCGCGGGACCTTCAGGTGCTCGGCGTCGTCCTGGTCGGCCCGCCCTTCGCGGATAACCGGGCGGCCATCGCGACGCGGGGCCGCGTGCGAATCCTCGCCGAGCTGCCCTGGACGGACGCGCTGGGGCCTGTCGCCGTCGCGGCGTGGGCCCGGGCGATCCCGTCCCTCGCCGAATTGGCCGATTGACGGCGTCAAACCGGTCGACGGCGGCGGGGCTTTGCCGCTAGGGTCGCGAAACTTGCTACGTCAACGACCAGGCGACCGAAACATCGGCGGCGGTCGGGGGCGATGACATCGGGAGGAACCACCATGCGGACCAAGCTTCTGGGGGCCGGCGCGCTCGCCGCCCTGACCTTCGGCCTTGCTGCGGCCTCAGCCGCGCCAGCCCTGGCCGACTCAGCGCCGATGGGCCCAGTGGTCTGCGACCGCGCCTGCCTTCAGGACGTCGTCGACCAGTATCTGGCCGCCGTGGTCGCGCACGATGCGCATCACCTGAACCTGGCGCCGGACATCCGCTACACCGAGAACGGCCAGGAACTGGCCCTGAATGACGGCCTTTGGGGCACGGTCAGCGCCCTGGGAACCTACAAGCACTACTTCCTCGACCCGCGCAGCCAGCAGGCCGGCTTCTACGGCGTGCTGAAGGAGAATGGCCACGACATCATCCTGGCCCTGAGGATCAAGCTGGAGGGCAAGCAGGTCTCCGAGATCGAGACGGTGATCGGCCGCTCAGGCCTGGGCACGGCGGGCCCCAACGGCGCCGCCAACCTGGAGGCCATGGGCAAGCCCGACGACGTCTGGCTACAGGACAACCCCGACCACGCATCGCGTGAGGACATCGTGCGCGTGTCCAACATGTACTTCTCGGCCCTGCAGAACGACGACGGCAAGGGCGACTATTCCTTCTTCGCCGACGACTGCTGGCGGCTGGAGAACGGCATGCAGACCACATCAGGTCCGCATCCGAACCCGCCGCGTCCATCCCCGCCGCCGGCGCCCGGCGCGGCCGCTCCCGCCGCAAGGCCGGCTCCCAGCCCCTTCTCGCTCAGCTGCAAGGGCGGCTTCCAGACCGGGTCGTTGCAGGTCGTCACCCGCATCCGGGACCGGCGCTTCCCGATCGTGGACGAACAGAAGGGGGTCGCCTTCTCCTTCGCCTTCTTTGACCACAACGCCCAGGTCCACGACTTCACCCTCACCGACGGGACCAAGATGCACGGCGGCCTGCAGGCCCCCTTCACCTGGGAAATCGCCGAGGCCTTCCGCATCGACAAGGGCAAGATCCACGTCGTCGAGGCGGTCCTGAACAATGCGCCCTACGGCATGAAGGGCGGCTGGGACGGTCGCTGACGTCCCGTCCCGGGGAGGAAAGTTCTGAGGCCCTCGCGGCTCACCAACCCGACTTGGATCCATAGGGCACGGTGTTCAGCACCGCTTCCACCCGCATGATCTTGCCGTCCTTGATCTTGAACAGCTCGAAGATCTCGAAGGCGTAGGGGGTGTCGAAGGGCGGGGGGACGTGCAGGTTGGTCCCGTCGGTCATCTTCACGTCCTTGATCACCCCGGCGTGGTCGAAGAAGAAGATTGAGAAACCCAGGCCCTTCTGCTGGTCCATGATCGGGAAGCGCCGCTCGCGCACGGCCGTGATGAAGGGGGAAAAGCCGGTGGCGAACTGGGCGCCGCAGCTCATCCGGGTCATGCCCGGCGGGGCGGCGGGATTGCCGGCCGTCACCATGCCGTTCTCGATCCTCTGGCAGTCGGGATCGAAGGGCGTCAGCTTGTCGGTGGCGTGCTCCAGGCCCTCGAAATAGGAATCGACGATGGCGGTCATCTGGGCGCGCGAACGGCGTTCGGCCGCCGGCACGTCCTCATAGAAGATGGGTTTGGGGGTCATCACCGGCGGCTTGCCGCCGCCGAAGCCCTGGCCGGGCGTGACGCGGCCGATCTGGGCCTCGATCTGGGAGATCTTCGTCGCCGACTGGATGTGCAGCCGCACCGCCAGGATCGCCTGGCGGCCGCTTTCCCTGATGGTGGCGAAGACCCCGGCCTCTTGGGTGTCGGGATCCACGAAGGCCAGCTTGTAGTCGCCCGGTCCGTCGACCGTTCCCCACATGCCATCGCCGAGCTTCAGCTCCGCGCCGTTCTCGGTGTAGCGGACGTCCCGGGTCAGGGGCAGGCGGGATGGAACGTGCGCCACAAGCGCGGCGAGATAATTGTCGACAAACCCCTCCAGGCAGGCCCGGTCGCAAGTGGGCGGCACGATCGTCGCCGGCGCCGCCTGGGCGGCGCCCAGTCCCATCAACACGCCCGCGCCCGCGCACGCGGCCAAGAATTTTCCTGTCATCCTTCGTCCTCCCTAATGTCTGCTGGCGCGCCGCGAGGCTAACGTCCTCGGGGCCAGCCGCTGGTCATGCCGTAGGGCGCCGGGATCACCAGGGCCTCGATGCGCATGATCTTGCCGTCCTGGATCTTGAACAGCTCGGCGATCTCGAAACTGAACGGGACCTGCATGTCCGGCGGCACCTGCGAGACCGTACCGTCGGCCAGGACCTGGCTCTTCATCTTGCCGGCGTGGTTGAAGGTCACATAGGCCAGCACCAGGCCCCGCTCTTCGTCCACCACTGGGAAGCGCCGGTCGTCGACGCGGGTGATGAACTGCGAGAAGTGGGTGGCGAATTGGGCGTGGCAGCCCAGCCTCCAGACGGGAAAGCCGCCGCCCGGATCGGGGTTGTTGGCGGTGACCACGCCGTTCTCGATGCGCTGGCAGCCGGCGTCAAAGGGCGTCAGGGTCTCGGTCGCGTGGGTCAGCCCCTCGAAATAGGAGTTGGCGATGCGGACCAGCTCGGCCCGCGGCCGCCTCTGGGCCGGGGTCAGGGCCTGGTGGAAGATCGGCTTGTCCTTCAGGTCCTGCGGAGCGCCGAACACCACGTCGGTCTTGGGCCGCACCACCAGGGTCTCGATCTCGGCGATCCGGCCCGCCGCGATCTTCAGCCGGACCCCCAGGATCTGGTGGCGACCGCTCTCCCTGACCGTGGCGAAGGCCGCGACTTCGCCGGCCCTGGGGTCGGCGGCGACGAGGCTGTAGCCCTCCTTCGCTTCGATCGTCCCCCAAAGCCCGTCGCCGAGAACCAGCCGCTGGCCGTCCTCGGTGAACGTCACGCCCTTGGCCAGGGGCAGCCGATGCGGATCATGCGCGAGCAGCGCGTCGAGGTACTTGTCGATATAGCCTTCCAGGCAGGCGCGGTCGCAGGGTCGCGTCGCCGACGACGCGGGGCCCACTGTGAACACCAGCGCGGCCACTGCCGCCAGGAGCGCAACGCCCTTCATGCCCGAGTCCCTCCGAGGCAGGCTTCTCAGGAGCCCTGATAGTCCGTGTGAACTTAGGCCGCACGACGCCGCGCACACAATCCCTGACCAAGCTCGCCGCAGCTCACTTCAATCAGAGTGGCGAAGCGCCCCTCAGTATTGGTAGGCAAGGCTCGGGGCGGCAGGCGTGTCCCACTTGGTCGCGTCGTTTTCGTAATAATCGTCCAGCCCCTGCCAGAACCAACCCGTACCACCAACGGCGGACATTGGTTTACCCGGCGCCACGGATAGAATTCCCTTCCCGAATAGATATTGCATCAGGGAATCGTCAAACCTGATCCTCATCTTGACGTAGTTATATACGGGATCAGCCATCCAACTAAACATTGGAGCGCCCTTTGACGCCGCAAGTTGTGTGAAAGGGGGGAAGTTTAGCTTTGAGTATACCTGTGTGCCGACTCGCCCCCAAAGATAGTGTTCAACATCCCGCAAGATGATGCTTTCAGAACTCCTTGGTGTGGAATTGTCCCTGAGTTTCTGAGCATCGTTGCGGGCGCGAATTAGGACCTGCCCGAGCTGATAGTTATTCCCCAGTTCCTCCCTGGCATGAACAATGAGATAGTTTATGGTTAGGGTGACCTTCGTGCGATGATCTTCACCCTGCGGCATGAAGGGGATTGGCGTAGGCAACGTGGAAAATGAACTCGGTATCGAGCCGCTTTCTTCTTCGCCTCTCACCCAATTCAAGATGTCGTCGCGGTCCACGACATGCTGGTCGTAGCTCACCCAGGGCACATTCGGCACGGATCCTCCCGGCGTCGGATCGGCGGACAAGGTCGGACCTGTGTCGGGTGACGGCTGTTCTGTCAGGTCCAGGCCCCAGGTGTTCAGGTCGCTGTCCCAATAGGCGGAGGGATCCGGCGGGGGCGCCGGGGGCGCTGAACCAGGCTCGTCAGCTTGGTGTCCGCTGGGGTCGGCGAGCGTCGCCGGATCATTCAGGGCGTAGGTGTAACGGTTCAGGGACTGGGGATTGTAGAGGTCCGGGATCAGAGTGTCCGCCGACACGAAGCGCGACAGCCCCGGATGATAGAAGCGGGCGTTCATGTCATCGAGACCTGTCTGAGCGTCAGCCTTTTCGCCGGCGAACCTGATGGCGACGCCGCTGGATCCGGAGTGGGTGTTCCGGCCCCAGACCGCATAGTCGTCGCGATCGACAACCGCGCCGTGCGCGTCCGTCACTAGCCTCGTCGATCCCAGCGAGTCGGCATGAAGGAACACCTTGCCGGAGGCGTCATGCCGCGCCAGGCGGCGTCCCTCGGCCATGATCCAATTGGCGCTGACGCCGTTCGAGATTTCGACCAGAGGGTTCGGCTCGAGATCCGTGGCCGTCGTTCCGCCGGGCGGCGCCGTCTTGACCTCGGTCTTCACGCGCCGGCCATGACTGTCATAGGCGAAGCGGCTCACACTTGAGCTGGCCGAGGATCGGATTTCGATCGGCCGATTCTCGGTGCTCCATGAGAGCGACAACTGATTGGACGCCGTCAGCTGCCCAAGTGCGTCGTACTTGTAGCGCTCGCCGCTCGTGGTGTCGGTGGCGGCATGCACATGAGCTGGGTCGCCGTAGGAAATAGTCCCGAGAGCCGGGTGGGAGGTGATGTCGCCCAGCAGGTCGTAGTCGTAATGCTGATTGCGGCCGGGATCGGTGGACGCGACGTCGGTCAGGCGGCCGAGATCGTCGTGCGTGAAGTCATCGGTGCGCGTGCTTCCCGGGACCTTGACGGACTCCTTGCGAACGCGGCCAGCCAGGTCATGCCGCAATGACTGCCCGAAGAGCGCCAGGACCGGGATCGGCGCACCCCTTCCTACCGTGACCCCATCCGTCCAGCCCCGTGCCGGATCGTGCGGACGCAGTTCCTGGACGCCATTGGTGAAAGTGACGTGCGACGTCCGGCCGGCGGCGTCGTGGACAAAGCGAGCGTAACCCGGGATCGACTGGAGGTCGCCTGCGGGGCTGTAGCGGTAGTCCACCACTTCGGACGCCGCGGAAAGCGCCCCGGACGCATCGGGATATCTGACGCCGAGCAGGCGTCCGGCCAGATCAAAGCCCACCGCCATGTCGACACATCGACTGTCCACGCAGGTGTGAAAGCGATCCGCACGGCCCAGGGCGTCATAGCGAAAGGACGCGCTCAGGTTCGCCGCGGCCGAGACGTCGTCCTGCCGGGTCACCCGACCGAGGCTGTCGCCGCTGACGGACCCTGTCATTGGGTCGCGGTCCCACGTCCATCGGATCGTACGCGTCCGCTGGCCCATGGCGTCCATTGATGTCGCTGCGCTCGGGCGGCCGACTGGGTCGTAGACCACTGCAAGGGTTGAGCCGAGGGCGTTCGTCTCTGACGCCTCGGCGCCGTCGTCGTTCCAGCGACGGGACGTGCAACCTCGATCGGGATCACAGTCGCTCCGCTGGCGATCGAGCGAATCCCAAACGATCGTGGTTGGATTCTTGATCGCGTCGAGGATGCCCGTGAGACGATACAGGGCGTCATAGGCATAGGTCGTGCGGCCCGTGGCCTTGATCGGGCACGCCTCCGTCAGACAGCCGCGTTCGTTCTCGAGCACCGCCGTGACCCGCCCGAACGGGTCGATCTCAAAGCCGTGCGTCGCCCCCAGTTCGTCCGTTGCGGTCGTGAGTCCGACCTGGTGGCGAAGTGTCCTTTGGCTGCGGTCGGGATGGCGCATGGCGACTGGACGACCGGCCGCGTCATAGTCGATGACCGAGACCTGAGCCGGCTCCCCCGGGAACCGCGGCGCCGATATGTGTGTCGGGCGCGTACTGGCCCCATCGTAATGCAGAATCTGTTCGGTGGCGCCGCCCTCATGCTGGATCAGGGTGGTCCGTCCGAGGCCATCGAAGTGGTCCACGCTCCACAGAACGCCGTCGGTCGGGCTTCCATCGGAGATCTGGTGGGTGATCACTTGCCGGCTGGTGTTCCACTGATTGAGGGTCGGCCAGATCCATCGATCGAAGCTCTGGTCCGGGCGGCGGATCAAGACCACCCGGCCGAGCGCATCGCGATCGGTCAATGTCACGGCGCCGTTGGCGTCGGTTCGAGAGCGCACGGCATCCAATTGCGTGTCCCAGTCGGCCGTCTCGCAGAACAGGGGGTCGCAGATCTTCAGCGGATATCGGTCGCAGTCGCAGTCGTATGTGGCCGTGACCGTCACACCCGCGCTATTTGACGGCGTGGCCGGTCCAGTGACGGCATGCACGTTGCCGGACGTTTCATAGACGTAGGTGGTGTCGGCGTAGCCGCCAGTCGTGTCGTTCCAAAGGCGAACCCGAGTGAGATCGCCCAGCGTCTGGGGTGCAGCCCTGTAGTCGCCCGAGTTGTCGTATTCATATCGGGTCGACGCCAAAAGCCGCCACGTCCCGAGCGTCTGGCCCATGCCCGAGACATCGTTCTTGGCCACGCGATCGACAATGTATTCGTGGGTGTTGGGATTGAAGACGGACTCGAACTTGCGGACGTCCGCAGGGTGGCTGACGTCGCTCGTCTGGATGCGGGCCGTCAGATTGCCGAATGCGTCGAAACTCAGGGCGTCCTGGCTGATGCGCGGGCTGACCTGGCCCTCGGCTTCTCGGCGCTCGACGCCAGCCGGCAGGCAGAGCGTGGCGGCGCCCGGCACGGTGCGTGGCGCGAAGGTGGTGACGACATCGCCGATTTCGAGGCCCTGGACGTCGAGCAGACGGTCGCCCGTGCTGCGCGCGCCGCAATCGTCGGTCAGCTCGTAGCTGGTGACGACCGAACGCGCAGAATCGGCGGCCGTGGTCTGGGTGAAGCCGAGAAACTGACGCCGGGCGCGGGAATAGGTTGCGCCGGCATAGCTGAACCGAGTCAGCGACGCGGGTGAACCAGGGCCTGTACGCGCCCGCACGGCGACTGACGCGGCCATTCGCTGCAGCGCCCCGAGCGGCATGTCGGCGTTGAGGCCGGCCGTCGTCCTGTAGGCGATCTGTTCACTGCCGCCCATGCCATTAGCGACACGGGTGATCCGCGCCTCGCGCACCGGAATCGAGATCACGTCGAGGTAGGTCGTCAGGGCTGCGGGCTCGACCCGCACATATTCCGGATAGCCGTCGCCATCGGTGTCCACCGCCCGCCAGTCGCGCATGTCCTTGGCGTTGAAGGGGAGGCCGGACGTCGTGGTGGCGACGAAGGCCGGGAAACGGTTCCAGATCACCACGGCCGAGACGCCGGCCGGAGTCGCGCCGGTCGCGATGTTGCCGATGAGGTGGACGATGTCCGGCTTGCCGTCGCCGTCCAGGTCGGCCACCTCGGCGTTGGCCAGGGACAGCGAGGCGATGTCCAGCCCCGACGCGCCGCTGGCGACCGCGTATTGAACCGGCTCCCAGGTTCCGTCGCCGCGGGACAGCATGGACAGGACGGTGAGGCCCGGGCCGGGTTTGGACGAAAGCCGGACAAGGTCCATGCGGCCGTCGCCATTGACGTCCATCGGCTGCCAGGCGGCCGTGTCGATGAGCGGCTGATTCACCTCCTGCACGTGCTCGTCGAAGGTCCCGTCGCCCCGCGAGATCAGGGTCCAGATCCTGGTGTTGAAGCCGTGCGGCTGGGTCCACAGGAACTCCACGGCGACAAGGTCGGACATACCGTCGCCATTGACGTCCATGGCCTTGAAGGCCCGCACATTGGGGTTGTCGTACTGGCCGGCGAAGTGGACCTGATGGGAAACCTCGCTCCAGGTACCGTCGCCCAGCGAGCGCAGAACGTCGACAACCAGCTGGCTTCCCGTGCTGGTGACCTCCAGGCTGGTGTGGACGAGATCGGCGCGGCCATCCCGGTCGATGTCCATGGCCCGCCAATTGTGCGTGTCCCTGGGAAAGGTCAGGGCGAACGAGGCGCTCGCCTTCCGCCAGGAGCCGTCGCCATTGCTGAACAGGGTGACGACCTGTTTGCGTTCCTCGTCGATGAAGACGATGTCGCCCTTGCCGTCCGCCGCGCCTGCGACGCCCCCGCCGAAGTCGGCGATGATCGGATATCGGGCCGGACCGGGCCGGGACAGGTCGGCGGCGGAGCCGCCGGAGGACGCGATGTCGGTGCGAACCTTCAGTCTGGAGCCATCCGGCTGGGTGACCAGCGAGATGACGCTCACGCCCGGATTCGCATATTTAGTGTAGACCCAGTCGATCCGCCCATCGCCGCTGATGTCCACCGCATGCCAGGGGAGCTGATCCTGGGACGGAACAGGGGCCGGCGCGTCCGTGACGTCCGCGCCGTTGGAGGATGCGAAGTTGAAGAAGTCGGCGAGCCCGTCGCCGTTAACGTCGGCCGCCCTGACATTGAGGGGCCAGCGCCAATGGCCGTCCCAGGACCAGTCGGTCTCCCGATAGCAGCCGCTCAGGGACGGCGGCAGGTCGAAGGTCCCGTTTCCCAGCGAGCGCGCCAGCCACAGCGACGGGTGGTCGTGGTTGACCGCGACGCCGCAGCTCGAGGCGTTGTGCGCCTCATGCTTGACCGCGATGAGCAGGTCGTCCCGTCCGTCGCCGTCGCCGTCCCCGACGCTGATTGAACCAGGGATCCCCATCGCCAGGTCCTGCCGGGTGATCTGGAAGAAGTTGGACGCGCCAGCCGTCGACAGGAAGGTGATGATCGAGGCGTTGCGGAGGGTGACGCTGTCGACGATGAGGTCGTGGCTGCAGTTCGCGTAATAGACCGAGATATCGGCGAAGCCGTCGTTGTTGAAGTCGCCGCTGAAGACCCGGGTGTCGTCGCAGTTGCCCCCGGGCTGGACCGGCGCGGACGCGGTCTGGGGGGCTCGCCATTGGAAGGTCCCGTCGCCTCGGGATATGCCGACCCGGAGATTGAATTGCTGGACTCCGTTGGTCAGGGGTCCGCGCTCGACGATGATGAGATCCGCCAGGCCGTCCGCGTTCACGTCGGCGCTCGACAGCATCGAGGTCGCGCTGAACGTCAAGGCGGTGTTGTCCGCCGAATTCAGGAAATGGCCGCCCCCGGTGGAAATGGCCTCATCGATGATGAAGTGATCGAACTGGCCCTGAAGGTCGACGGGTACGAGACAAATGTGGTCCGACCGGCGGTCACCGTTCAGGTCCGCGATGACGCATTGATCGCCGCCGTGCAGGTTCCAGGTCTGGAACGCCGTTGAGAGGGCGAAGGTGCCGTCGCCCCTGGAGAGCGCGGAGACGAGGTCGACCCTTGGCAGGATGGCGTTCGGCAGCTTCGCATAGGTCTCGAACAGCAGGTCCGTGCGACCGTCCCCGTCCAGGTCGGCCGTGTGCATCTTGTACTCGCAGAACCCGTTGTTGGACCCCGTCCAGGCCACAGTGACAGCCGCGGGCGGCGTCGCGGTCGCCGGCTGGCTGGTGAGCTCCGCGGAGGTCGAGAACAGCGCGCAATTGGAGTCCACGCTGAAGCCGACGACGTCGAGTCGGCCATCCCCATCGAAGTCGCCCGTGGCGATCTGACCCGGCGGTCCGACCCGGTGGTCATAGGTGACCGGAAGCGTCTGCTGGACGACGGTGGACGGCTGGATCGGCAGGAAGTCCTGACCCATCGCCACGGTCTGGGCGGTCGCGCGCGCGGGCGCAAGCACCTCGGCAGGCGCCCGGAACGTGGTCGCGGGCAAGGCGGTCCCGGACGTGACCCGACCGCCAAAGGTATGAATGGCGTCCTTGCCGAACTGCTGGACAGAGGCCAGCCATGACACGCCGCTCTGGACGTTCGCCGCGGCGCCGGGCCTCTCGTCCTGGTAGGTCAGCTGGTAGACGCGGGCGAGCTTACCGCCGTCCGTGACGTCTATCGTCCGCAGCCGCCAGTCGATTTCCTCGAAGGCTCCCCCGATGGCGACGGTCAATGGATCACCACGTCGGACCCAGCTGAACACCACCTTCACGCCCGGAACCTGGGACCCGACGGGCTTGTCTCCCTGCGGCTTGCAGCGCTTGCCACCGCCGTAGGTGATGCTGGCGAGGTAGCATTCGCGCGCGCCATCGCAGGTGTAGCTGTACGTCGCGCGATTGCCGTGGGTGTCGATGACGTCGGTCAAGGCCCAGCGCAGGGTCTTGGCGGGCGTTGAGGTGTCGCCGAGTTGCGGGCCGTAGACAAAGCGCGACCCATCACGCTTCCAGACGGTCCAGGTGTTTGTGGCCAAGTCCTGGGTGATGCGATTGAAGCCCTCCACGCGGGGGGTGTGGCTGCCGCCCGTCCGGCAACTGGCGCTTTGGAGCGCCTGGGCGCACGGCGTCAGCTCCATGCCGTCGAGCCACAGCTGGTCGGTGGCGTCGTAGTGGGGAACCCCTGTCGCCGCTGAGGTGCGGCTGATGCGGGACCCTGCCTGCAGCGACCAGCCCAGCCCCAGGGGCCCGTTGCCGCCGTTCGAGGTGTAGACCAGGCGAATGGAGGGCGCGATGGCGTGGAACGCCGGCGCCTCGATACTGACAGACGTCTGATAGGCGCCCAAATCACTGACATCGGCGCGGGCCGGGTGGGCGACCGAAATGATGCAGAGCATTCCCGTAAGGCCGACGGCGCGCCCCGCGCCACGACGCAAGAAGGCCAAAGCCCTTTGGCTGAACATCGGTCGCTCCAAGGCTGTCGTTGGGAAGCCGGCCGAAACAGGCGGCCGGAAATACGCGACGACACTGGACGCTGTTCGACCAGGTGGATCAGGGCCGGAACTGGCGCTTTCAAGAGTCCGCAACGCGGCGGACACACGCAGCCGTAGAACTGGAACACTCTGCAGTTGAAATGGTCAAGGCTGTAAGCGCCGGCCGCGGGGACTGGCGGCGGCGAGGCCTGGAGGGTGCATTGCCGGCTAGCATGCGGTCGGCCGCGCCGCCTACAATGGCGGCGATCGCCCACGTCGAGGATTCCATGGACGGCGCCCAGACCCCCGCGGTTCCTGACCTGATCCTGCCGGAGTCCACCCAACTCTATTACGGCGGCCAGTGGCGCGCGCCCCTGGCGGGCGGCCGCGCGGATTGCCGCAATCCAGGTACGGGCGAGGTGATCTGCGCTGTGGCCGAAGCGTCGCCAGCGGACGTGGACGCCGCGGTCGTGGCTGCGCGGGCAGGCTTCAAGGTCTGGCGGGACGTGGCGCCGCGCGACCGGGGCCGGATCCTGCGCGAGATGGCCGCCCGCATCCGCCGGCATGGGCGGGAGCTGGCCATGCTGGACGCCGCCGACACCGGCAATCCTTACGGCGAGATGATCGCCGACGCCGAAGCCGCCGCCTCGCAGGTGGAGTTCTTCGCGGGCCTGGTCACCGAGATGAAGGGCGCCTCGATCCCCATGGGGCCGGACGTCGTGAACTTCTCCGTGCGCGAACCGCTGGGCGTGGTCGCCCGCATCCTGCCCTTCAACCACCCCTTGATGTTCGCGGCCGGCAAGACCGCCGCCATCCTGGCCGCCGGCAACTCGGTGGTCGTCAAGCCGCCGGAGCAGGCGCCGCTGTCGACTCTGCGGATCGCCGAGCTGACCGCTGATCTATTCCCAGCCGGCGTGTTCAACGTCCTGCCGGGCGGCCGCGAAGCGGCGGCGCATCTGGCCAGCCATCCGGGCGTGGCCATGGTCGCCCTGGTGGGCAGCGTCCCCGCCGGCCGGGCGGTGATGCGCGCGGCGTCGGACACCCTCAAGCCGGTCCTTCTGGAACTCGGCGGCAAGAACGCCCTGATCGCCTTCGCCGACGCCGATCCGGACGAGGTGGCGGGCGCCGTCATCGCCGGGATGAACTTCGCCTGGTGCGGCCAGTCCTGCGGCTCCACCAGCCGCGCCTTCCTGCACGAGGACATCCACGACGCGGTGATCACGCGCATCAAGGCGGCGGCCGCCCGCTTCCGGCCAGGCGCGCCCACGGACCCCGCGACCACCATGGGCGCCATCGTCAGTCCCGCCCAGCACGAGCGGGTGATGCGCTACATCGCCTCGGCCAGGTCGGAAGGCGCGCGGCTGGTCTGCGGCGGCGGCCCGCCGGACGATCCGGCGCTCAAGGGCGGCCTCTTCATTGAGCCCACCGTGTTCGCGGACGTGACGCCGGACATGACCATCGCGCGCGAGGAGATCTTCGGCCCGGTGCTGGCGGTGCTGACGTGGCGTGATGCGGACGTCATGCTGGAGCAGGTCAACGCGGTCGAATACGGCCTGACCTGCTCGATCTGGACCAACGACATCTCCGTCGCCCACCGCACCGCCGCCCGCGTCGAGGCGGGCTTCGTCTGGGTCAACGAGGTGGCCAGGCATTTCCTTGGCGCGCCCTTCGGCGGCTACAAGCAGTCCGGCATCGGCCGCGAGGAGTGCCTTGAGGAGCTTTTGACCTACACCCAGGAAAAGAACATCCACATCCGGCTGAGGCCGGCGCCTTGACCCGTCCCTTCCCCGACACCCTGACCTTCACCGGCTTCAACGAACCCTCGCGGCTCGAAGCGGATGTCATGGACCTGGAGGTCGAGGGCGAGATTCCCGCGGGCATCGAGGGGACATTTTACCGCTGCGGGCCGGACTTCCGCTTCGCGCCCAGGTTCGCCGACGACATCAACCACAACGGCGACGGCGTGGTCTCGATGTTCCGGTTCACAGGCGGGCGCGTCGACTACAAGAGCCGCTACGTCCGCACCGAGAAGTTCAATCTGGAGACCGCCGCGCGCGAGGCGCTGTTCGGCATGTACCGCAATCCCTTCACCGACGACCCGACCGTCGCCGGCCGGGACCGGACCCTCGCCAACACCAATGTCGTCTGGCATGGCGGCAAGCTGCTCGCCATGAAAGAGGACGGGCTGCCCTATGCGCTGGACCCCGACACCCTGGCGACCACAGGCCGGCATGACTTCGCGGGCAGGCTGAAGAGCGAGACCTTCACCGCCCATCCCAAGATCGATCCGGCCACCGGCGAGATGATCGCTTTCGGCTACGAAGCGCGCGGCCTGGCCACCCGGGACATGTCGCTGCAGATCATCGCCGCGGACGGGACCCTGGTGCGGGAAGAGTTCTTCGAGGCGCCCTACGTCAGCTTCCAGCACGACTTCGCGGTCACCAGCGAGCACATCCTCTTCACCCTGATGCCCACCACCACCTCCCTCGCGCGGATGAAGGCGGGACAGACTCACTGGGTGTTCGAGACCGGCCTGCCCATCGAGGTCGGGATCATGCCGCGCGACGCGAGCACAAAGGACATCCGCTGGTTCAAGGCGCCCGGCCGCGGCGTCGGCCACATGCTGAACGCCTTCTCCGACGGGCAGAAGGTCTATCTCGACACCTTCGTCTCCGAGCGGAACCAGTTTCCTTTCGTTCCCAACGGCGACGGCTCGCCTTTCGACCGGAGGGCCGGCACGCCCCGCCTGACCCGCTGGACCTTTGATCTGGCCTCCAACTCCGAGAGCTTCGAGGAAGAGACCCTGTTCCCGGACTTCATGGAGATGCCGCGGACGGACGACCGCTACCAGATGAACCCCTACCGCTGGGGCTTCTGCGCCATCATCGACATGGCCCGGCCGACGGCCACGGCCGGGACCCTCGGCCCAGGCTGGAACACCCTGGCGCGGGTCGACATGGCCGGCCGGACGCTGGACCGCTGGTGGGTGGGCGAAGGCGCCGCCTGCCAGGAACCGCAGTTCGTCCCCCGCTCGCCGGGCGCGGCCGAGGGGGACGGCTGGCTGCTGTGCGTCCTGACCCGGGTGCGGGGCGCCGCCTATTCAAGCGAACTGGTGATCCTGGACGCCCAGCGACTCGCGGACGGACCGGTCTGTACGGTTCTGATGCCAATGCGTCTCAGGGGCGCCATCCACGGAAACTGGGTCGCGGCCTGACATCAGATGGGGGAAACACCATGACCGACGAACTGCCGCCGGACCTGCAGCCGATCAAGCTGCAAACCATGCTTCCGAAGTTCGAGTACGCCTTCCAGACGCGGGTGCTGACCGGCTACGTGCACCGCATCCCCTACGCCGGCGGTCACCGGCTGATGGTGAGCTGCGAGGGCGGCGACATCGACGGGCCGATGCTGAAGGGCAGGATCCTCAACGGCGGCAATGAGTGGCCCCTGATCCGGCCGGACGGGGTGGGCATGGTCGACGCCCGCTACACCTTCGAGACCCACGACGGGGTGTTCATCAACATCCGCAACATCGGCTACCGCTGGGGCCCGCCTGGGGTGATCGACAAGGTCAATGCGCTCGAGGAATTCGTCGATCCCGAGACCTACTACATGCGCACCACCCCGATTTTCGAGGCCCCGCCCGGCCCCTACGACTGGCTGTCGCGCCACTGCTTCGTCGGCGTCGGCGAGCGCCAGAAGGAATGCCTGTTCATGCGCTATTACATGATCGTCTAGTCCCTCCCCCCTCCAGGGGAGGGGCCTTCTCTTCAGGATTTGAAATCACCGTCCCGCCGTGCTTTGTGCGCGGCGCTTCAGACGCCGGTCCAAGGAGAGTTCCGCATGGCGAAGATCATGGTCACCATCGCCCCCACGGGCGGCATGTCGATGAAGAGCGCCAACCCGGCCCTGCCGACCCAGCCGGACGAGATCGCCGACGACGTGACCCGGTGCTGGAAGGCCGGCGCCTCCATCACCGCCATCCACGCCCGCCGGCCCGACGACGAGGCGACCTGCAACGCCGACATCTATCGCGCGATCAACGGCAAGATCCGCGACCGCGGCTGCGACATCATCCTCAACAACTCCACCGGCGGCGGCAATTCCGGCGACATGCTGATCGAACGGCCGGACGGCCTGTTCGAGTCCGATTTCGAGGAGCGGCTGAAGGGCTGCGACGGCGGCGCCGAGATGTGCACCTTCGACGGCGTCACGGTGGTCGACACCGTCAATCCCAAGCGCGAGGTGGTGGTGATCACCCCGCCCAGCCGCTGCGAGACCCTGGTGAAGCGCATCCTGGAAAAGGGCGCCAAGCCGGAGTGGGAGGTGTTCGCGCCCGAGCACATCCTGCAGGACGTCACCCGCCTGATCCAGAAGGGCTACGACAAGCCGCCCTATTATGTGAACTTCGTGCTGGGGGGCGAAAAGGGCTTCCAGGGGGCCTCGCCCTACTCCCCCGAAGTGCTCCAGTACATGATCAGGTGCCTGCCGCCGCAGTCGATCTGGTGCATCTCGGGCATCGGCCCCGCCCAGCTGCCGGCCACGACCCAGGCGATCCTGCTGGGCGGCCACGTCCGGGTGGGGCTGGAGGACAATCACTATTACGGCGCCGGCCAGAAGACCAACAACCTGGCCCTGGTGGAGCGGCAGGTCCGCATCCTGCGCGAACTCGGCCACGAGCCCATGGGAACCGGCGAAGCCCGCGACCTGCTGGGCCTGACCCCCGTGCGGCTGAACTAGCGACTCCTCCCCGCGAGGGCGGCTTGCCACCGCCAGCCCAACCGTGCCTGATGCTGAAAACGGCATAGGGAGCGCCGGCGCATGAACGGCAAGGGTTTCTGGCGGTACGAGACGCTGTTGATGCTGCTGCTCAGCCTCAACTTCGGCATCGTGTTCTTCGACCGCAACGCGATGAGCTACCTCGGGCCCTATGTGCAGAAGGATCTGCACCTGGCCAACGCCCAGATCGGCCTGATCGCCTCGGCCTTCAGCCTGGCCTGGGGCCTGTCGGGCTTCATCGGCGGCACGGTGATCGACCGGATCGGCCACAGGAAGCTGTTCCTGGTGGGCGCCACGGTGGTGTTTTCCGTCTGTTCGGTGGTGTCCGGCGTCGCCGCCACCTTCGGGGTGCTGATCGCCGCGCGGATGGTCATGGGCGTATTCGAGGGCCCCATGAACCCGGTGCAGCAGTCCTTCGCCGCCGCCGAGTCCAGCCCCGAACGCCGGGGCCTCAGCATGGGCTTCGTGCAGAACTTCGGCTCCAACGCCATCGGCTCGGGCCTCGCCCCCCTGATCGTCATCCCCCTGGCCGTGGCGTTCGGCTGGCGCCAGGCCTTCTTCGTCTCGGCCGCGCCGGGCCTTATCATGGCGCTTCTCATCTTCCTGATCGTGCGGGAGCCCAAGATCGAGAAGGGGCCCGCGGCCGTCCAGGAGGCGCCGCGGATGTCGCTCATCCAGATGCTGCGCCACCGCAACGTCTGGCTCTGCATGGCCATCTCGCTGTTCATGGTGCCGTGGATGATCCTCGGCTGGACCTTCCTGCCCCTGCTCTACGCCAACGTCAGGGGCTTCTCGCCGGACGTGTCCAAGTGGCTGATGGCCACCCTCGGCCTGTCGGCGACCGTGGGCGCGTTCGTGCTGCCCGGACTGTCGGACCGCATCGGCCGCAAGCCGGTGATGATCATCGGTTCGCTCATGGGCGTCGGGGTGCCGATCGCGGCGCTCTATTGGGGTGGCTCGCCCTGGGCGCTGGCGGCCCTGCTGTTCGTGGGCTGGCTGGCCTCGGGGGTCTTCCCGCTGTTCATGGCGACCATCCCGTCGGAGACCATTTCGGCCCGCTACGTAGCCACCGCCGCGGGCCTGACCCAGGGCCTGGGCGAGGCGGTCGGCGGGTTCCTGGCCCCCTGGGGCGCGGGCAAGGCCGCGGACCTCTACGGCCTGCCCGTCGCCATGTGGATCATGGCCGCCTGCGCCCTGATCGGCGGCCTCCTGGCGCTGGGACTGAAGGAAACCGCCCCGGCCAAGCTCGGGGTCAGCGCTCATGCGTTGGCGGAGGGGGCGGGGCCTTAGACCCCTCGCCCTCCGTCGGGAGCTGGAATTAGTTCGGCAGGCCCAGCGCCTGGCGGGTTTCACCTGGCGTGGCCGGGCGCGATCCGAGGCGCTCGACCAACTCCACCGCCTGCATCACCATCGAGGCGTTGGACGGGGCCTGGCGACCCTTGCCGAGGTAGGTGGAATCCTCGAAGCCGGTCCTGACATTGCCGCCAAGGATGATCGACTGCGCCGCCATCGGCCAGGTGTGGCGGCTTATGCCGAAGCCCTGCCAGACCGCGCCCGGCGGCAGGTTGTTGCGGCAATAGATCATCGCTTCCGGCGTGGCGTGGACGCCGTACTTGGTGCCCATCACGATCGAATACATGCCGGGACCGTCCAGCGCGCCCTCGGCGATCAGGTCCTCGGCGAACACCAGGTCGCCGGTGTCGAAGCACTCGATCTCGGGTTTGGTGCCGCAGTCGCGGAAGATGGTGGTCATCTGGTGCATCATCTTCTTGGTGTTGATCGCCACCTGCCCGTTGAACTGCATGGTGCAGATGTCGAGCGTCGCGAGCTCCGGCCGCAGGGCCTGGATGTGCTCGGTGCGGCGGTCGGCGGTCATCATGTTGGTGCCGGGGCCCGGCATCGAGGGATCATCGTCGCTCTGGCGCCAGCCGCAGCCCGGACCGGTGGTCAGGTTGAGGATCAGGTCGTTGTTCTTCTGGCGGATGCGGTTGAAGACCTCGGTGTAGTCCTCCAGGTCCGTGGACGGCCGGCCGTCAGGCTTGCGCACGTGGATGTGGATGATCGAGGCCCCGGCCTCCCCCGCTTCGAGCGCCGCGTTGGCGACCTGCTCGTTGCTCTTGGGGAAGTTCGGATGGTTGGCCGCCGGCGAGGCGCCGGTCACCGCGCAGGTGATGATGACTTTGTCTCTTACCGCCATGCTTTCCTTCCCTGGCCGAGCACGGCCTTGCCCTGATTGTCGCCCTTTGCGCCAATGGTCAGCCTGGACGGCCCGCTGTCAATCCGCGGCCAGGCCAGCGAGCTTCCAGCTGAGATCCCAGAGCCTTTGGCGTGCAACGGGGTCGCTGGCCTGGGCGTTGGCCTGTCCCAGGACCTGCTGGTTGTAGAAGACCCCAGTCTCCCCCTCGACCTCGGGCGATACGGCCATGCGCACCGTGGCGTCGACGCCCTCCTCAACCGGCGTCTGGGGCTTGAAACCACCGGCCGTGACCATGTTGGTGTTCATGAAAGTGCCCGGATGCAGGGCCGTGACCGTCACTCCGGTCCCCTTGAGCTTCTGGGCCAGATCGATGGTGAACATGATCTGCGCCAGCTTGGACTGGCAATAGCCCTGCATCCCGGAATAGGTGTGCTCGAGCATCACGTCGTCGAAGTCGATGGGCGCCTGGCCCATGGACGAGACATTGACGATCCGCGCCGGAGCGCTGTTGCGGATCGTTGGCAAGAGCAGGTGG
>FTHA01001035.1_pt1 | contig 52063 bp, 48 predicted proteins | sample 1640771 | NCBI WGS metagenome assembly FTHA01 (sample SAMEA3914789, study PRJEB12502) | metagenome | biome: forest; material: soil | place: Canada | collected 2011-07-03 | depth 0.3 m | reverse complement strand
GGTGGACGCCAACACTCTTCTGGGCGGCGACCAGGCGTTCAGCTGCCTGGGGACCGGGGGGTTCACCAACCACGCCGGCGAGCTGCACTACGTCACCTCGGGCCCCGACCTGATCGTCTCCGGCGACGTCAACGGCGACGGCGTGGCGGACTTCCAGTTCAAGGTGCTGGGCATCACCAGCCTCCAGGCCAGCGACTTCTACCTCTAGCCATCGACCAGGGCGGGCGGCCCCCAGCGGGGCGCTCGCCGGCGGGAGGTCACGGCAGGCGATCCAGGTCCTGGGGCCCGCCTGTCGAAACGCCGAGGTCCTTCACCAGACCATTGGCGAGCGAATAGACCCATCCATGGACGCAGAGGTCCTGGCCGCGCGCCCATGCGTCCTGCACGAAGACGTCGGACGCGACGTTCCTCACCTGACGAATGACGTTGAGTTCGCACAGGCGATCCAGGCGCGCGCCGTCCTCCGTGATCGCATCCAGCTCGTGGCGATGCTCGTGGCGGACTTCGCGGATGGGATGGAGCCAGTGGTCGACCAGGCCACGCCGGACGCCGTCCACGGCCGCGCGCACGCCCCCGCAGCCATAGTGGCCGACCACCATGATGTGCTTCACCTTCAACACATCGACCGCGAACTGCAGCACGGACAGGTAGTTCGCGTCCTGCGGCGGGGCGAGGTTGGCGACGTTGCGGTGGACGAACAACTCGCCCGGATCGAGGTCGACGATCTCATTGGCCGGCACCCGGCTGTCCGAACAGCCGATCCACAGGTACTCCGGCGCCTGCTGCAGCTCGAGCCGGCGGAAGAAGCCGGAGTCGTCGCGCACCATTCGTTCGGCCCAGGCGCGGTTGTTGGCCTTCAAATGTTCCAGCATGACCGCGGCCATAGGGCGGACCGGTTCGGGGCACAAGCGGTGAGCCGCGTCAGGCGGCCTGGAACACCACCAGGGCCGCCCGCACGACCATGACCAGCAGCGCCACCGATCCCAGCATGAACAGGGCGAAGCGGAGCACGACGAGGTTGACCAGGGCTTGGACCAGGCTGTGGACAACGCGCAGTCCGACATAGGCCCAGGCCAAGCCGGCGTTCAGCCCGGCTCCCTGGCCGACCAGCGCCAGCGTCAGGGCGATGGCATAGAACAGGGTCGGCTGCTCCATCAGGTGATTGTAGTTGTCGGCCTTCCAGCGCACCGATGCGGGGAGCTGCGCATGGAACGCTTCGGCCGGCTGCCGGGGGTCGTAGACGACCTTGTAACGAGTCATGGCCGGAATCCGCGTGGCATAGAGCCAGGCCCACATCACGAACGACCACAGGACCAGGGCCACGACCGGCTGCAGGATCGGACTGTTCATCGGCTTCGGCTCCTGACCGCGGCCTGCTGAACGGCCCACCGTCGCTGCGAAACGAGCGCATTGCGGCTCGTCTGTCCACCCTCGGTCGCCGCTGTCGTCCGTCCTGGCGAATCGGCGAGGGTTTTGCGAATGTGACTGAGTAGCAATATTGCAGCGTTGAAGCTTTGTTATCAGTTGTTACTGAGATTCGTTTGCAATCGCACATGCGATCAGGGCGCGAGCGAGGGGGTTTGACGTGGGGCTTGATAGAACCGGCGCGCGGATGCAGTCCGCCGCGTCGCGAGGGATGCGCTGGGCGGCTCATACCATCCTGGCCTGCGGCGCTTGCATATGTGTGCTGCTTGGCGGCCCGACGGCGGCCAGCGCACACGCCCACGGATTCAGGGCGGTCACCAGCCTCGATCCCAGTGAGGCGGTGACGCCGCTGCGCAATCCGCCCGAGTTCCGCAGCGAGAACGGCCGGCTCGACGTCACCCTCGAGGCCAGGGTCGTCCGCGCCAAGGTGGGCAAGTTCGAGATCAACGCCGCCGCCTACAATGGCGTGTACGGAGGGCCCGTGCTGCGGGTCAAGCCAGGCGACGTGCTGCACGTGCACCTGATCAACCACCTGGCCCAGGAAACCAACATCCACTTCCATGGGCTGGAGGTCTCGCCCCTCGGTCACGGTGACAATGCGATGATCGCCGTCGCGCCGGGCGCCTCGTGGGACTACGAGATCCCGATTCCCGCCAACCACCGGCCGGGGACGTTCTGGTACCACACCCACGCCCACGGCTTCGCCGAGCGCCAGCTGATGGCCGGGCTCAGCGGCTTGCTCATCGTCGAGGGCCTGCAGGACCAGCACCCCGAACTGGCGCCCCTCACCGAGCGGCTGTTTGCGCTCAAGGATTTCCAGTCCGACGCCAACGGCAATGTCTACAGGGTGCTGAAGGCGTACAACCGCGACATCAAGTCGATCAACGGCCAGTTGATGCCGCGCATCGACATGAAGGCCGGCGAGACCCAAGTCTGGCGGTTCAGCAACCAGACGGCCAACCAATTCTTCCGGCTCACGTTGGCGGGACACAAGTTCCGGGTCATCGCCCGGGACGCAGGTCCGCTGGCGCGTGAGGAAGTCGTCAGTGAACTGATGTTCGGGCCGAGCTCACGAGCCGATGTGCTGGTGGACGCCGGCGCGCCGGGTTCCTACACCCTGGTTTCGGAACGAACACTCACGGGGCCGGACGGGGACGAGTTCCCCGCGCAGAACCTGGGACAGGTGATCGTCTCAGCGCCCAGCGAGGGCGTCGCCGCGACGCCGGTCATCTATCACCCCCCAGCGGCTTCCGATCCTGCCGCTGCGGCGCCGACGCCAGGCGCGATCACCGGCAAGCGCCAGTTCGTCTTCTCCGAGGACGGGGACGCCGACCAGTTCTTCATCAACCGGCGGATCTTCGACCACAATCGCGTCGACGTGAGGGTGGCGCTCGGCAGCATCGAAGAATGGACCATCCTCAACGAGTCCGACGAGCTGCACCTGTTCCACCTGCACCAGGCGCCGTTCGAGGTGCTCGAGATCAACGGCGTGCCCCAGCCGTCCGACGGAACCGTGGACACCATCGCCCTGCCGATCCGCGGCAAGGTGAAGATACGGATCGCCTTCACCGATCCGAAGATCGTCGGCCGGTTCATGTTCCACTGTCACATCCTCGAACACGAGGACAAGGGGATGATGGCCCAGATCGAGGTCTACGACCCCAAAGCACCCCCGACAGCCGCCGCGCCGATGCACGACATGCCTGGGATGCACTGAGCCATGACCAACCTCTCCTTCAAGGCCGGCGCCGCGCTCGTGTGCGGGCTCGCCGTCGCGATATCGGCCGGCGTCTTCACCACCGCCAACGCCCAGGAGGCGTCTGCCAGCGCCCAGGCGGCGCCGTGGCAGCCGCCCAAGTCCACCAACCCCTGGCCCAAGATCGGCACCGAGGCGCAGTTCCAGGCCGAGTACGACCAGTTCTCGCTTCCGGCCACGCCGACGACCCGCCAGTTCGTGCTGGCGGCGCAGCACCAGACCCTGCTCGAGCTCGACAATCACTGGTGGTTCAGCAACCTCCTGACCCTGCAGCCGCTGGCCGATCCGCGAATCGGCAAGACCACGGTGCTGGGCCGGGAGGGCCTGTTTGCCGAAGAGCTCTATGGCCAGTGGAACAATCAGATCTTCAAGGTGAAGTTCGGCAAGTTCGGCCAGAATTTCGCCCGCGCCTGGTACCTGACGCCGGGGGTCTATGGTCAGGACTTCAACTCGGACTACGCCCTGTCGGAGGATATCGGGGTCGAGGCGAGCTATGTGTTCGTGCCCGAGACCTTCGGGCGCCACCAGATCAGCGTCTCGGATTTCATGACGGATCGCACGGTCTTCAGCCGCTCGCTGTTCAACGACCGCGGGCAGGTGCATCTCTCCGATGGCGGGCCCGCCAACACGGACGCCCCCAAGTCGTGGGTCTTCTCCTACGACGCCGCCAATGTGCCGATCGGCCTCGCCGCTCTCGACTATCAGCTCAGCTACGCCACCCTCGCCAGGGGCATGGGCGATACCGGGCAGGAGCGCCGGATGGCGGCGGGCTTCAACATCAACGCACCGCTCAACCGGAGCACCGAGGAGACCCTGCGCGGTCACTTCACCGAGCTGCGGTTCATCGCAGAGGCCGTCAGGCTGCTCGACGCGGACGGTGTGGCGGGTCAGCGCCGCGACTACCTCACCGAGGCGTTCGAGTACGTCACGGGAACCTGGGTGATCGACGCTTCCGAGACGGACCGGTGGACCCACAACCCGGGCTCGACAGTCCACGACAGCCTGTCGGCGGTGAGTCTCGGCAAGAACCTGCCCTCGGACACCACAGTGGCGCTCGGCGTCGCCCACCACGACGAAGGCGGCGTGGAGAGCTGGTGGGCCGGGCTGCAGCTCTCCCAGACCCTGACGACCTGCAACCGGTGCCTGATCCGGTCCAAGCACTACTGACCTCCAGGCGGCGCCTGACGAGGGCTGGACGAGCGTAGTCGGCTCTGCTTCCTGGGGCTTTTCGCCTGGGAAGCGGAGGGTGGTCGATGCACGTCCGGATGGTCGCCCTTGCGGCGCTGCTGGCGGCAGCTCCGGCGATGGGCCTGGCGAAGGGGAGGGCGCCGGCAGGGGCCAGTGTCTCGAGCGAGGCCCTTGTCGCCGCCGCCCGCCACGCGAAGCTCCGATCGATCGACTACGAACAGGAGCATTGTGATGGCGATCTCGACGTCGACACCTGGCTCAAGGCGCTGACCGGATCTCGGGCCCGCGCCATCCAATGGACGGGGGGGCGATGCCGGCTCACGGACACCCTGAATCCGCTCGACGCGGGAGGGCGCTGGTGCGCGCAAGCCGCGATCGTGCTTGTCCACCCGGCGAGCCGCCGGGACCGTCCGATGGTGGAGATCTACCTGGAAGCGCCCCGCCACGGCCGGCCGGGCGCCGCCTACGCCTTCCGCAGCTTCATGATCGCCAGCGATGGACCGGACTACAGCCGGTTCCGCAAGGACTTCGAGGCCGACTGGTCGTCACGCTTCGCGCGGCGGCGCACGGCGGCCAGCTGCGACGACGAGGCGAGTGAGTGACGAAGCCGGCGTCAGAAGCGCCGACGGACCGCAACCACGAAGCTTCGTTCCACGTCGTTGGCTGGGGCGGAGAACTCGACGTGGCGGGCATGTAGCAGGTTGGAGCCCGACACCGACAACTCCCACAGCGTCGTCGGGCGCCAGCCCAGGCGCGCGTCGAGCTCGACGTAGGCGGGGACGGCGGGATCGGGCAGGGGCCCGACGTGGCGCAGGTCCGCGTCCAGGGTGATGTTGGAGCCGAGGTTCATCGACGACCGCAGCGAGGCCTGGTGATGGGGATCATCGCCCGCCTGGGCCACGCCAAGGAGGCCGCTGGCGCCCGGCTTGAAGCGCAGGCTCTCATGCTGGACGTTGAACGCCGCGGTCAGCTGCCACCAGTCCGTCGCCCTCAGGTTCGCCCAGGCCTCGACGCCGTAGGTGTCCCCCTGCATCATGTTTCCCCACCTCAGCGGCAGGACAAAGCCGTTGGGCTCCAGTTCGATGCTCCGCAGGTCGTTGTAGACATTGTAGAAAGCCGAGACCGAGAACGACAGGCGCGAGGAGGCCTGCACCCTGGCGCCCACCTCATAGGCCGTGAGCTTCTCGGGCTGGAAATCCGGTCCGCCGATCAGGAACTTGAGGGACCCGAGGTATTCGACGACGTCGCGATCGAACGGCGTGGGCGAGCGGATCGCGCGTGACACAGCCGCCCAAAGCATCGCCCGGTCGCTGACCTTCCAGGAGATCCGCGCGCTCGGCAGCGGGGCGAGGCCCGAATAGGGGTCGTCTTCCAGCTTGATCCCCAGGATCAGCGTCAACGCGCGGGTGAGCAGGATGCTGTCCTGGGCGAAGGCGTTGCCCAGATTGAGCGTCGCGCTGCTGGGGATGAAGAGCAGGTTGGCGGTGTTGGTGATGTCGTACTGGCTGAGGCGATAGCCGCCGCCCCAGACGATGTTGTGGCGGGAACCCAGACTGAAGCTGTGCTGGATGTCCAGGTCGTAGGTGTGCAGCACGAAGCCGCTGCCTCCACCAGACATGCTGCGCCGGGTCTCGTCGTAATAGGCCTGCACCTGCAGGGTCGAACCATTCCTGGCCTGATGGTTCCACCGCGCGAGGAGGTTGCCGCCGGCGATGGCCTGATCGGGCGCCCCGGGCTGGGACTCGGATCCGCTGTAGAGGTCGCCCTGGAGGGCGACGGAGTCCTCCGACCGGCTCCAGTCGACGCGGAACCCGCCCTGCGGCTTGGACCAACCGTCCTGATCGCTCGCGCCGTTGGCGGTCTCGGTGTCGTTCCGGATGAACCCCTTGGCGTAGACGCGCCAGGTCAGGTCGTCGTTGACCCGGCCGCCGTATCGCAGGCTGGCGGCTTCGCCCAGGTTGCCGGCCTCGACCTGCGCCACGCCGCCCTGGGTGTCGGCGGACTTCAGGGTGATGATGTTGATGACCCCGTTGACGGCGTTGGCGCCCCACAAGGTCGCCCCTGGCCCGCTGATCACCTCGATGCGGTCGACGTCGTCGGGCAGCACGTCCTGCACGTCCCAATAGACGCCTGAGTACAGGGGCGAATAGACGCTTCTCCCGTCAATCAGGACCAGCAGCTTGTCAGAGTAGCTCTGGGCGGCGGAACTGCCGTTGAAGCCTCGGGCGGTGACGATGTAGTTGCTGGCGCTGGTCTGGACGACCTGGAGGTTCGGGGCCAGGCGAAGCATCTCCGGGATGCTCGACGCGCCAGAGCGAATGATGTCGTTGTGGGTGATGACGAAGATGGCCGCGGGCGCTGAGCTCAGCGACTCCGCCTGCTTGGTCACCGACGATACCTGGACGTTCGCCAGCTCTTCCAACGACAGGCTGTTCAGGTCCTGCATGGATTGAGCGTTCGCGGCGCTCGGCAGGGTCAGCGCGCCAGCCAGGGCCGCCGTGACCACGACCAAACGGAGCGCGGGTCGAAGCGCATCCTCGGGGGAACTGCCGTCGGCCGTGGGCATCTTCCAGTTCCTTCCGCCAATGCTCGCGAGGCTCTCGGAAAGCACTGCGACGGCCCAATCCGGCGTCGGAGTATCGAAGCAAAAAAGGGTTACCGGTTATTCAACCAACCGGCGAAGCTTGGGGCGACAGGGCGAACAAAGCTCAGCGCCGCAATCGGCTTGGCCAACCGACCCGCACCAGGGTCTGGTCGGGATCGGAGAGGGCGAACTCATACATGCCCCACGGCTTGTCCTCCGGCCCCCTGCCGCCGATCACCTCGCCCTGGAAGGCGGCGGCGAGACGATCGACCGCCTCGGAATAGAGATACAGGCCAAAGGGGTTCCGGCCTGGGACCAGCCAGCCCTCCACGGCGTCGGTCAGGTGGATGAAGCCGCCCTTGCCATCGGCCAGCATGCGGTAGCTGTCCTGCGCGCCCGGAGCCGGCTTGTCTGCATCGGGCCGGACGAAGCCCAGCCGACCGTAGAACGCCTCCGAGGCGTCGAGATCGTTGCAAGGCAGGATGGCGGTGAGGGAGTGGGGGCGAGCCATTGGCATGGCTCATGATAATACGCTATGCGTATTATATGTCCAAGCTCTCCACGAACCCGGATGCCGCGTTGATCGCCCGCGCCGTGCTGAAGCTCGGCCGGCGGTTGCGGGCCGAGCGGCCGACGCCCTCCCTGACGCTGTCGGCGATGGGCCTGCTGGCGACCCTGCACCGCGACGGGCGGATGCCTGCCGCCCGCCTGGCGCAGGCCGAACGCCTGCAGCCGCAGTCGCTGAGCCGTCTGATCGCCCGGTTGGATGACGCCGGGTTGATCGCGCGCAGCCCGGGCGAGGGCGACCGCCGCACCCTGGTCATCGCAGTCACGCCCGCGGGCCGGCGGGTACTCAAGCGCGACATGGATGCCCGCCGGGCCTGGCTGGAGCAGGCGATGGCGGCGAGCCTGACGCTCGCCGAGCGTGAGCAACTGGAGCAGGCGGCGGGGCTGATGCTGCGCCTGGCGGAGACGGCGGCGCCCGGACATGACGGTGATCGCGGCTGACCGCTCCGGAGGCGGAGATCAGGCAAACGGGGCGCCAAGGCGAGGTCGGCCTTTGCGTGCGCGGCTGAAACGACTAGAGACCCCGCCTGATCCGCGATCCCAGGACCCCCAATGCGACTCGACGCTGTTTCCATCGGCCGCAACCCGCCGCACGACGTCAACGTGGTGATTGAAGTGTCGATCGGCGGTGAGCCGATCAAGTACGAGATGGACAAGGAGTCGGGCGCCCTCGTGGTCGACCGGTTCCTCTACACAGCCATGCGCTATCCCGGGAACTACGGCTTCATTCCCCATACCCTGTCGGGAGATGGGGACCCGTGCGATGTGATCGTCGCCAACACCCGCGCGATCGTGCCCGGGGCGGTCATGAGTTGCCGCATCGTCGGGGTGCTGATGATGGAGGACGAAGCCGGCAACGACGAGAAGCTGGTCGCTGTTCCCTCGACCTGGCTGACCAAGCGCTACGATACCGTGCGCAACTACACCGACCTGCCGCAGATCACCCTGCAGCAGATCGAGCACTTCTTCGCCAACTACAAGGCCCTGGAGCCCGACAAGTGGGTCAAGATCGTGCGCTGGGGGGACGCTGACGAAGCGCGTTCGCTGGTGCTGCAGGGTATCGAGAGCGCCAAGGCGGCCGCGCGGTGAGCGTTCGGCGGCTCCGACTGTCCAGCGCTCCCTGATCTCGGACACTTGAGCCGGGCATAAGCCGGCAAGGCGCCTAGCTCGCGCTACGGTAAAGCTAGTTTTCTGCGTGCGCCCTAGGATTGCGCCTTGGCCGAAGGCGTGGCAGCGTCGGGTCATCCGGCTCGGTGTCTCTACGACCTGACTGCCGGAGCTCGAAAGCGGTCGGCGGTCCGCCTGTCGAGGCAATGACCTGGGGCCGATCAGACGCCTCCGGCATGAACATGGGGAGATACGTCATGATCAGCGCTAGTTCGCGACTCGATTCGAGCCTGGGCGCCTTGTGCGGCCGCGCGTCCGCGGCGGCGCTCGCGATCGCAGCTGGGTTGCTGGCGCCTGGGGGCGCGGCCCTGGCGCAGCCCGTCGCCGCCGCCGGCTCCGGCGGCGGGCAGGTCTCTGAGGTGGTGGTCACCGCGCAGTTCCGCTCGCAGAACCTGCAGACGACGCCGCTGGCGATCACGGCGCTGACCGGCCAGATGCTGGAGGCGCGCAGCAGCTCGAACATCACCGACATCTCCAACGCCGCGCCGAACGTGACGATCCGGATGGCGCCGCAGGGCTTCGGCAATTCCGCTCAGGTGTTCATCAGGGGTGTCGGCCAGACCGACTTCAAATATGCGCTCGAGCCAGGCGTCGGGATGTACGTCGACGACGTCTATTACCCCACGCTGTTCGGCACCGTGTTCGACCTGCTCGACCTGGATCGCGTGGAGATCCTCCGGGGTCCGCAAGGCACCCTGGCGGGCAAGAACTCCATCGGCGGCGCGGTGAAGCTCTACGCCAAGAAGCCGACCGGCGATGGCCACGGTTTCGTCCAGGCGACATACGGCAGCTACGATCGCGCGGAGATCCGGGCCGGGATCGATGTCCCGATCGTCGCCGACAAGCTGTTCCTGCGCGTCTCGGGTGTGGGCAAGCGGCGAACCGGCTACGTCGATCGGATCGATTTCGCATGCGCCCACCCCAGCCTCGCCGGGACCTTGCCGGTCAGCAGCCGGACGCCGGGCGATTGCAAGATCGGAACCGAGGGCGGACAGAAGGTTCTGGCCCTGCGCGCGGCGGCCCGCTGGATTCCGGCTCCCAATTTCGAGGTCAACCTGGAGGCGGACATCCTGCGGGACGACTCTGAAGCCCAGCCCAATACCCTGCTCTACGTGGATCCGCGGGCCTACGCCGGAGCGGCGGACACCAGCAACGTCATCGGCCAGACGGCCGCCTGGAACTACCAGTTCAACATGGCCCGCTACGGCATCCTGTTCGACAACCGCTTCCTGCCGGCGAATCCCTATCAGGACTACTCCACCTTCACCGACATCAGGAGCGCCCAGGTCAATCCGCCGGTGAGCACCACTCATTCCTGGGGGGTCGAGGGCACGGTGGACTGGAAGCTGACGGACAGCATCGCCCTGAAGTCGATCACGGCCTACCGGAAATACGACGGCGAGTTCTCCCAGGACGGGGACACCACGCCCCTCAATCTGCAGAACCTCTACCACCACCTGTACCACCACCAGTTCAGCCAGGAGATCAGGGTCTCAGGCAAAGCCTTCGGTGATCGGGTGGACTGGGTGTTCGGCGGCTTTCACATCGACAGCCTGAGCACCGACAAGGGCCTGATCAATATCGCCCAATCGTCTTCCGCCCCGCCGCCGCCGCCTGCCGTCCGCCCCTACACCAACACCAACGGCCTGGTGTTCTTCCTCGACGATCCGGTGAGTGACCGGAACAACTCCGCGTTCGGACACCTGACAGTTCACCTCAACGACAAGCTCGATGTGGAAGGCGGCGTCCGCTATTCGGACGAGAAGAAGGTCTACACCTTCTTCCGATCCAACCCGGTGCTGGCCGCGATCAATGGCCCGGCGCCGCCCTCGCAGTTCACTCGCTGGGACTACCGGGCCGACATCAACTACCGTTGGACGCCGGGGTTCATGACCTACGCCAGCGTCTCGACCGGCTTCCGTGGCGGCGGCGTCAATCCCAGGCCGTTCACGCCCTCACAGGCGCTTCCCTTCGGCCCTGAAAAGCTCACGGCCTATGAGATCGGCTCCAAGAGCGACCTACTGGACCGCCGGCTGCGGCTGAACCTTGCGGCGTTCTTCAACGTCTACAGGGACCTGCAGCTCTCCGCGGCGGGCGTGATCAACGGCTTTTCCGTGGTCATCCCGCGCAACGTGGGCCTTGCCCACGTCAAGGGGGTGGAAGCCGAGCTGGAGGCCCATCCCAGCGAGCACCTCCTGGTTACGGCTTCAGCGAGCTACCTTGACTTCGAATACAAGGACCTGGGGACGGCCGCAGGCGTTCCAGGCGGGCCGTGCCTCTCGTGCAAGCCGCCGCTGTCGCCGACCTGGAAGCTCAACGGCGGGGTGCAGTACGAATTCCCGTTCGCGGGGGGCGGGACCCTGACCCCGCGAATGGACGTCACCTACCAGTCGATGATCTTCAACGAGGCGACCAACAATCCGCGGAGCGCCCAACCGGGCTACGCCACCGTCGACGCCAGGCTCACCTGGCGCGCGCCGGACCACAGCTGGGAGGCGGCGGTGTTCGTGACCAACCTCACGGACACCTTCTACTATTACAACATCTTCGACTCGCAGAACTCGTTTGGCTTGATCAGCGGCCAGCCCGCCCGCCCACGCGAATGGGCGGTGAGCGTGAAGCGCAACTTCTGAGGCGAAGCGCCCGCCGGGACAAGCTAGCCCTGACAGTAGTGCCGCATGCCGTCGCCACCCAAATAGGTGCGGCTGGAACGGTCATAACTGCGGTAACGCCGTCCGCACCGCGCATCCCAGCTGTCGTCGGCTCGGCGGGCGCGTTCGGCATCCTGCTGGGAGCCGACGATGGCGGCGCCGAGGGCGAAGCCGATGATGCCCGCGGCGATGGCCGACGAGTCGTCGCCTCTGCGATAACGATCACCGTAGCGGCCGTGATAGCGCCGAGCCCACCGGTCGCGTTCGGAGCTGTGCCGTCCCCACTCGCCGGAGTCCACCCAGCGTCCGTCATAGTAGTATTGGCCATCATTGGAGCGATCCTGGCCCTGCCAGCCGCGTTCCTGGGAATGATAGCGCCCGGAACCGTCGTAGGGACGCGGTTGCGCCAGCGCCGCGCTGGCAAGCATCAAGCCGATAACGGACGCCACCACGACTGTCGAACATCTGCGCACCACGGTTCCCCCTGTTGAGGCCTCAACCGCCGTGATTGGCGGCTATTGTCATGTGGGCTCAGCGATGAGCCCAACCGATCCAGACGAGCCTGGGCCGCAGGGCCCAACGACTCCATGATCTGGATCAAGACCCGCCAGGGACGGCGGGGTCCGCGGCTTCTGTGGCAAGCCCCTTCGGGATTGCCCGGCCGGCGCCCAGGTCATGGCAGTATTTTGCTCCGGCCTCCTCGGCTTCGAACGCCGCCAGATCGGCGTTCACTTCGGTGAGCTTGATCTCGATGATGCAGCCGTCTTCCAGGCGCAGCCGGACGGCGCCCGGCTTTCCGCGAAGCGGAGACAACCGTCCTTCCACCTCGCCAGTGGCGATCAGGATCGCGCCCCGGGTGAACAGGTCCACCTGGTACTGCACGGGGATCTGGGCGGCGGCGACAAGCAGCGTTCCCTCGCCACGGAGGGTGCCGAGCAGCCTCAACGGGCCTCCTCGACTATTGCGCATGACGCTCTCCTTGTACTGTGGGTTTGGCCAAGGCTGACAGCCCTAGGCTCGTCGCGGGTGCGGCTGTCTCTTGTCCAGGATCAATCCGGCGGCTCCCGAGAGCTTACGCCAAGACGCGGGGCGGACTACTGCCCTACCGGCCCGATTGGCCGGTCTCCATGCGACTCCTATAGCACGTCGCGGCCCGAGCCCCGCATTGTTTGGGACGCCCGTGGCCGCGGCCTCACCCGGCTTTGGCCATCTCCGCCTCGAGTGCGTCCAGCGTACGGGTGAATTTCGCCACCAGCGCGCGGTAGGGCGCGGGGGTGGTCATGTCCAGGCCGGCGCGCTTGAGGATGTCCACCGGATAGTCCGAGCCGCCCGCCTTCAGCACGCCCAGATAGACGTCCCGGGCGGCTGCGCCCTCGCTCAGGATCCGTTCGCTGAAATAGGCCGAGGCGGCGATACAGGTAGCGTACTGGTAGACGTAGAAATTCAGGTAGAAGTGCAAGATGTAGGCCCATTCCATTGAATAAGCCTCGTCAATGACGACGGCGTCGCCGTGATAGGCCTTCAGCAGGCCGCGGTAGATCTGGGTGAAGGCCTCGCCAGACAGCCCGTCGCCGCGCTCAGCGGCCTCGTGGATCGCGAGCTCGAATTCGGCGAACATGGTCTGACGGAAGAACGTGCCTCGCAGCAGCTCCAGCAACTCGGCCAGGTAGAAGATCCGCTCGGCCTTGGTCTTGGCCGTCGACACCATGAAGTGGCTCAGCAGCTGCTCGTTACAAGTCGAGGGGATCTCGCCGGTGAATATGGTGTAGGTCGCGGTCTCGTAGGGTTGGGTCCGGTCGGCGAGGACCGAGTGCATGGCGTGGCCCCATTCGTGGGCGAAGGTGGTCAGCCCGTCGTAGCTCTCCGAGAGGTTCAAGAGCAGGTAAGGGTGCACCCCGTAGGCGTTGTTCTCGTAGGCGCCGGCCGTCTTTCCCTTTCGCGGCAGTGGATCCATCCAGCGCGCCGCCGTCGCCGCGGCCAGGGTCTTTCCATAGTCCTCGCCCAGCGGCTTGACCGCTTCCAGCGTCAGGGCGCGCATCTCCGGCAGGGTGAAGCGCCGGTCGATCTTGGCCACCGGCGGATAGAGATCGTAGTAGTGCAGTTCCTCCAGGCCCAGCAGGCGGCGGCGGACGTCGAAATAGCGGTGCAGCGCCGGCAGGCCCGCGTGGCACTCCGCAATCAAGGTGCGATAGACCGCTGTCGGTACGTTGGCCGGTGAGAGCGCCGCCTCCAGCGCGCCACCGAAATGGCGGGACTTGGCCTCGAACCCATGGGTCTGGATTTCGGCGGCGAGCGCTGCGCCCAGCGAGGACTTGAACTGGCCGTACTCTCCGAACAGGGCGTCGAACACCACCTTGCGGTCGGCCCGCACCGGCGAGTCGCGGTGGGCGGTGAAGCCCTGGTTGTCGATGGTCGCCGGCCCGGTCGACAGCATCACCTCGCGCCAGGGGATGTCGGACAGCACCAGCTGGGTGCGGACCTGCTGGGGCGAGGCCTCCATCACGCCCGCCTCGGCCAGCACCACTTCCGCCTCGTCGCCCAGGGTGTGCGGCGCCAGGCGCAGGATGTTGTCCAACTGGAAGCGGAAGGGAGCCAGTCCCGGCTCCGCCTTCTCGAAACCGCGCACCTTGTCGGCGCCCATCCGCAGGACCTCGGGACTGATCCACGACGAGGCCGACTGGAATGAGGTCGCGAGGTCAAGGGTCGCCTGGCGGCGCTCCTGGTTCGCCGCCACGCGGGTGTCCTCGTCGGCCTTGAGGCCGGCATAGAGGGCCAGCCGGTCGAGCCGCTGGGAAGCCGCGGATATCGCGGTCAGAGCCGAGTGCAGGTTCTGGGCGCTTTCGCCGAGCTTGCCCTTCCACGCGGCGATCCCGGGGAGGGCGCCAGCGACGGAGGCCCGTTCCGCCGTCCAGGCCTCGCTGGAAGGGAAGAGGTCGCTCAGGTCCCAGGCGGCTCCTGTCGCGTCCGGCGCCGGCGGATCGGCGGCGAAGGCGGGGATGGGAAGACCGGCGCCGACGGCGGCGGCGGCGATGGCGCGGAACACATCGCGGCGGGTCGGCTTGGACATGGCATTGCTCCTGACCTGTCGATTTGTCGTCACTCTCTCGCCGCCGTCCAGTGTCCCGATCCTGTCAGCCGGCGAGCTCGATCCAGGCCGGGGCGTGATCGCTGGCGCCGGGCTCGCCGCGCACCCATCGGTCGACCCCGCCGGCGCTCAGGCGCGAGGTCACGAGCGGGGAACAGAGGAGGTGATCAAGCCGCAGCCCCTTGTCCGCAGGCCAGCGCTGCCGCTTGTAGTCCCAGAATGTCCACAGCGGTCCGGTCGGGTGCAGCTCCCGAAGCGCGTCGGTCCATCCCTGGTCGAGCAGTCTTGCGAACGCCGCTCGGCTCTCGGGCTGGAGCAGGGCGTCGTCGTCCCACGAGCGGGTCGGATAGATGTCGGCGGCGGTCGGCACGACGTTGAAGTCGCCGGCCAGCACAGCGGGAACCCCGGCGTCCATCAGAGTGGCGGTGTGGGCGATCAGGCGCTCGAACCAGGCCAGCTTGTAGGCGAACTTGGGTCCGGGCTGGGGATTGCCGTTGGGGAGGTAGATCGAGGCGATCAGCAGGCCTTTCACCGCCGCTTCGACATATCGCGCCTGGACGTCGTCGGGCGCTCCTGGCAGCGACGTCTGCGTCAGGATCGGATCGGCGTCCCGCGCCAGGATGGCGACGCCGTTCCAGGATCGCTGGCCGCACCAGACGGAGCCGTAGCCCAGCCGGCGCAGGGCCTCGTGCGGGAAGGCCCCCTGTTCGGCCTTCAGTTCCTGGAGGCAGACGATCTCAGGTTCGGCTTCCGTCAGCCAGGACGTGAGGCTGTCGAGGCGCTTGTTGACGTTGTTGATGTTGAAGGTGGCGATCTTCACGCGGGTCCCGCCCTGCCTCCCGCGCCTCACGAATACGATGATCCTGGCGCTCTTCGGGTCTGCAGGCAACGCCGACCGGGAACCATGACCGGCGGCGCGGCATTGCCACCTAAGCCGAGCGTCATGTCGCCGCACAGTCGTGTGGAAAAGGAAAAGCTCGGGGAGGAACGCTCATGTCAATTCTTGCGTGGATTGTGCTCGGCCTGATCGCAGGTTTCATCGGAAGCAAGCTGGTCAACAAGACCGGTTCCGGCATCGTCATGGACATTGTCCTGGGTGTCGTCGGGGCCGTCGTGGGCGGCTTTCTATTCAATACCTTTGGCGCAGCCGGCGTGTCGGGTCTGAATATCTACAGTCTGATCGTCGCCGTCATCGGCGCAGTGGCCGTCCTGTTCATCTATCATGCCCTCGTCCGTCGCAGGGTCTGATCATCCTTGGCCGGGCGTTACCGGCCGTCATGACTTAGCGAGGACTTCAATGCGCTCATTGCATCTCATTGGCTTGGTCGCGTCCGGAATCGTCCTGGTCGCGTGCTCGCAGAAGACCCAGACCGAGGCCTCGACGGCGGGCGATCATGCTGCGGTTGCCGCAGACCACGCCGGGGCAGCTACCGCATCCGCCGCAAACGACGCTGCAGCCAACGCTGCGGCCGCGACAGACGAAGCGGCCCGCAGGACCAGCGCTGCGGCGGGGAAGGCCGCGCGGAAGGCGGATGCCGCCGCAGACGCGGCAGCGAGGACCAACTAACTAGCGCTGCGAGGTCACTCGCCGTCCTTCCTGGTAGAGACCGTGACGGTCACTGGCGCTCGCGGAATCGGTGGGCGGCTTCAGGATCTCGAAACTGCCCGGATCGGCGCCGGTGACCGGGGCGCCATAGTAGAAGACCGCCTGGGAGGACTTGGCGTAGCCGTAGTCCAGCACCTGGAACGTCGAGACGTCCGTCTTCAAGGCTGCGTCCTGGAAGTATGCCCGCCTGGCGTCCTTTCCGTAGTCGTACTCCAGGCCTTCGAAAGTCCCCGCGTCCGCGCCGGCAAGTCGCCCGACCCTCGGCGAGCCGGCTGACCCCATGCCGGCCCAGAATACGCTGCCGGAATCGCGGGCGAAGTTGTGGCCCAGCACCTTGAAGCCCGCGCCCTCGCTCCCGGGGATCGCCTGGCGACGGTAGTAGCCGTGCGCCCTGTCCCGGGCGAAGCCGCCGTCCAGCGGCTCGAAGGTGGCGGCGTCGGCCACCTGAAACCCGACCCCCTCGAAGAAGGCGTGGGTCCCATCCACGGCATAGCCGTCGGCCAGGACCTTGAGCGGGCCCGGATCGGCGCCGTCGACCCGGCGGATCCGCACATGTTGAGTGAGGTAGTAGTCCTGGTCGTCGCGATAGGTCTCCGCATACCAGGCGTGGGCGCTGTCACGCGCGTAGTGTTCGTCGAGCACCGCAAAGGTCGCAGCATCGGCGTCGGGGATCGGGCTGGAACGATACCAGGCGCGGGTAGCGCTCCTGGCGAAGCGGGCGTTGAGCGGGGTCACCTGTTCGCCGCGCGGCACGTCCATCGCCTCCTTGCCGAACCGCCACACGCCGCCCTTGCGGGCGTAGGGCCCTCCGGAATCGCAACCGAACAGGAGCGAGACCAGGGCCAGAAGCATGAGTGCACCGCCCCTCACGCTCTACCGCCGCGCGTCGTTGGATTTCTTCTTCCGCGGTGGGCCCTTGGGACCCTTGAAGCCGCGCTTCGGTCCACGCGGCGCAGGGGTGTCCCTGGCGCTTGGGGCGCCAGCCGGCTCGATGCGGTTGCGCTCGTCCTTGGAGGCCTTGATCGCGGCGCTGAAGCGGGGCTCGGCCTGGCGGGTGATCTCGAACTTGGTCTCCCGTTCGAAAATGCGGATCTGGCCGATGTCCTTCTTCGTGACCTGGCCCAGCCGGCAGATGATCGGGATCAGCCACTTGGGGTCGGCGTCGTCGTTGCGGCCGACCTTGAGCCGGAACCAGGAGGTTTCGCCGCCGTCGCCTGACGCGCCATCGCCCACGCCGGCGGGGTCCCATCGCGGCCTGTCCCGTTCGCGCGGGGCCCGAGCCTGGCGGTCGTCCGACCGGCTCTCCGGGCGGACTTCCTCGAACAGCTCTTCCGGCGCAGGCAGGTGGGACCGGTGTAGCCGCAGGAGCGCCAGCGCCACCTGTTCAGCCGTCCGCTCGCCCACGATCGCGCGGGCGAGGACCATGTCCTCGTCTGTCCCGGGCTCGGTCAGGATCGGGTCGTCCAGCAGGCGCTGCTGGTCGCGGGCGCGGATCTCGTCGGCGCTGGGCGGGCCGCTCCAGGTCGCATTGATATTGGCCTGCGCCAGCATGGACTCGGCCAGGCGACGGCGGTTGTAGGGCACCAGCAGCACCGAGACGCCCTTGCGGCCGGCCCGGCCGGTGCGGCCGCTGCGGTGGAGCAGGCCGGCGCGGTTGGCGGGCAGCTCGGCGTGCAGGACCAGGCCCAGGTCGGGCAGGTCAAGGCCGCGGGCGGCCACGTCGGTGGCGACGCAGACCTGGGCGCGGCCGTCGCGCAGGGACTGCAGGGCTTCGGCGCGCTCCTTCTGGGTCAGCTCGCCCGATAGGGCCACGGCGGAGAAGCCGCGTTCGCGCAGGTTGGCGTAGAGGTGGCGCACCGCCTCCCGGGTCGAGCAGAAGACCAGCGCGCCGGGGACTTCGAAGTGACGGAGGACATTGACCACCGCGTGCTCGATCTCATGCGGGGCGACACGGATGGCGCGATAGTCGATGTCGCCATGCGGCTCGTTGCGGCTGGTGGTGTCGATCCGCACCGCGTCGCGCTGGAACCGGCGGGCGAGGGTGGCGATCTCCTTGGCGATGGTTGCCGAGAACAGCAGCGTGCGGCGCTCGGCCGGGGTGGCGTCGAGCAGGAACTCCAGGTCCTCGCGGAAGCCAAGGTCCAGCATCTCGTCGGCCTCGTCGAGGACGACGACGCTGAGGCCGGATAGATCGAGGTGGTTGCGCTCCAGGTGGTCGCGCAGGCGGCCCGGCGTGCCGACGACAATATGGGCGCCCTCGGCAAGGGCGCGGTGTTCGCGGCGGACGTCCATGCCGCCGACGCAGGTGATCACCTTCCCCCCCGCCTGGGCGTAGAGCCAGTTGAGCTCGCGTGCGACCTGGATGGCCAGCTCCCGGGTCGGGGCGATCACCAGGGCCAGGGGCGCGGCGGCGGGGCCAAGGCGCTCGGCCTCGCCCAGCAGCGAGCTGGTCATGGCCAGGCCGTAGGCCACGGTCTTGCCTGATCCGGTCTGGGCGGAGACCAGCAGGTCCCGTCCGGCAGCGTCGGCCTCGAGCACGGCGGCCTGCACCGGCGTCGGCTCGTCATAGCCCTGGGCTGTCAGGGTCCGTTCGATGGCGGGATGGATCGAGGGAAAGGGCAATTCGCGTCCTGGTCTTGTGGCGCCGCAACATGGCGTGCTGGCTTTGACACCTTATCGGCCCGCGGTCACGCGCGGCGGCTCAGGGATCGAGCGCGGCGGCCAAGCGTTCCGGCACGGTCATAAGCCATCGAGAGACGCCATGAACCGGGTTTTCCTTGTCCTCGCTTTCGCCGGAGCCGGCGCCCCGGCTCTGGGGGCGGAGAGTTCAGCGCTTCGCGCCGCGTTCGGCAATACGATCGTATCGACCTATCCCGATGGACGGCAGGCCGAGCTCTGGTTTCATCCCGACGGGAACTATGACGCCGAGGGTCGCCGCCACGACCGTTCCAAGGGGCATTGGAAGGTGAAGGGCGAGAAGCTGTGCCTGAAGCAGTCCCATCCGATCCCTGTTCCGTTCGCCTATTGCACGCCGATTGCGCAGACCAGGCTCGGGGGGAAGTGGGCCGGCAAGGCGGTCACGGGCGAATCCATCACCATCCGTCTGGTGCGGGGACGGGCTGATCCGGCGCGCGGCTGACGGCCGTCGCAAGCCTTGGAATCGCCGCGTCGGCGTCGCTCTATCCGCCCTGGAGAGGCGTCGATGAATTTGCGAACCATCTGTGCCGCGGGCCTGCTGGCGCTCGGCCTCGCCGCCTGCAGTGACGAGCAGGACCGCCTGCCCCGCAGGGCCATGGCCCTTTGTGGTTCACGTCACACGGCCGAGGCCCTGATGGGGATCGTGTTCGAGCGGGCGACCGCACGGGCGGGGGAAGGGGGCGCGAAGGTCCTGACGCGGGCCCAAGCGCAGGCGATGGCCTTTGTCGAAGCCCCGAAGCTGGCGGGTTACGATGAAGGGACCGAGTCCGTTCATTGCACCGGAGTCCTCCATATCGTCCTGGCCGGAACCGGCTCGCCGACCGCGAAAGGGCCGGAGGTCTCGGCTGACGTCGAATACGGATCCACGCCTGATCCGGAAGGCGACGGCGTCCGCTATTCCCTGGCGGGCGGCGATGACGCAGTGGCCGAACTCGCACAGGCAGACCCCGCCGCCTGGGCGTCGCGCGCCGCGCCCGCGGCGCCTATTCCCGAGGCTTTGCCGGCCTCCGGTGCGATCGCCGAGGATGGCGCCCAGGCGGCCGTCGCGGATGACGCCGCCGCGGTTGGCGACACGGGGCGGTCCAAACGCTCGCCCGACGCCGCATCGGGCGAGGGGAGATAGGGCGGCGCCTCGGCCCCGAACAGGCTCGTCGATGATGGTCGGCGGCGCGCGCGAGAGCAGGCTGACAGCGCGTTCCACGTTCTGCCGGTTTGACACGGCGGCCGGGCGGGTCTTGAAGCGCGTCATCTGTCGTCGTTCAGCTGGCGCTCCCCCATAAACGCCGGTCAGCTCGCGAGGCGTTCCATCGATGCGCAAGGTCCCCCACCTGGCGGCGCTAAGCCTGTTGTGCGCTCTGGCGCTGGCGGCCTGCGGGAAGCCCAAGCCGCCAGCGCAGCCGGTCCCGCAGGTGACGGTCGCCCATCCCCTGGCCGAGCAGGTCGTGGACTGGGACGACTACGTCGGCCAGTTCCAGGCTGTGCAGACGGTGGAGGTTCGTCCGCGGGTCTCCGGCTATCTGGTCGGGATCGGGTTTCGCGACGGACAGCTGGTGCGGCGCGGGCAGACGCTGTTCACCATCGACGCTCGCCCTGCCCAGGCGGCGCTTGATCAGGCGAAGGCCCAGGCCGTGCGCGCCGACGCCACCCTCGCCAATGCCCGCACGGAGCTGGCGCGGGTGAAGACCCTGGCGCCCATCCAGGCAGTAAGCCGGGAGGAGGTCGAGACCAAGGAGGCCGCCGAGCGGACCGCAGCGGCGGACGTCACCGCAGCGCGGGCCGCGGTGCAGGCGGCAGGCCTGAACGTCGGCTTCACTCGCGTGCTGGCGCCCGTCGCCGGCCGCGTCTCCTACCGGCGCGTGGACGTCGGCAACGCCGTCGTGGCGGACAACACGGTGCTGACCACGGTGGTTTCGGTCGATCCGATCCATTTCGTGTTCCAGGGATCTGAGGCCCTCTATCTGAACTTCCAGCGCGAAGGCGGGGCGCGAACCGAGGCCAGCGGGACCCCAGTGCGGATCCGGCTGCAGGACGAGCCGGACTACCGTTGGAACGGTCGTCTCGACTTCATGGACAACGCCATCGAGGCCGGGACGGGATCGATCCGCGGCAGGGCGTTGCTGCGCAATCCGAACGGCTTCCTGACCCCGGGCATGTTCGGCCACATGCAGCTGCAGAATGCACATCCCTATCGCGGCCTGCTGGTCCCGGACACGGCCATCGCCACCCAGGGCGCCAAGCGCATCGTCTATGTGGTCGCAGCGGATGGAAAGGTGCTGATCCGTGCGGTCGAGCTCGGCCCCCTGAGCGGCGGATTGCGCGTCATCCGCACCGGCCTGTCGCCCGCGGACCTGGTGATCGTCGACGGCCAGCAGCGCGCCCAACCCGGCCAGAAGGTCGAGGCTAAGCAGACCCGGATAGCCCACACCGCGCCGACCAACGACCTGCCGACGGTAGTGCTGCCGCCGGCCGGCGCGGCCACCCAAGTCAGCGCCCGCTAGGCCGCTCCGGGAGATGCGCTTTTCCCACTTCTTCATCGAGCGGCCGATCTTCGCGGGCGTGATCGCGGTGATCATCACGCTGGTCGGGGCGTTCGCCTATCCGCTGCTGCCGGTGGCCCAGTTCCCCGAGATCTCGCCGCCCTCGATCAACGTCAGCGTCAACTACCCGGGCGCATCGGCCGAGGTGCTGTCCGAGACGGTGCTGGCGCCGCTGGAGCAACAGATCAACGGCGTCGAGAACATGCTCTACATGAGCTCGACTGCGGTGGCCTCGGGCAGTGGCACGGTCACCATCACCTTCAAGCAGGGGACCAACCTGGATACCGCCCAGGTCCAGGTCCAGAACCGCGTGGCGGTAGCGACGCCCCGCCTGCCCGAGCAGGTCCGCAACCTCGGCATCACGGTCAACAAGCAGTCGTCCGGCTTCCTGATGCTGATCGCGATGACCTCATCGGATCCCGGGATCGACAACGAGTACCTGGGCAACTGGGCCAACACGGTCGTGCGCGACCGGCTGCTGCGGCTGAAGGGCATCGGCGACATCAACGTCTATGGCGGCGGCAACTACGCCATGCGCGTCTCCATCGACCCGGACCGGGCCGCAGCGCACAACCTGACGGCCGACGAGATCGTCGCCGCCCTGCGCAGCCAGAATGTCCAGGTGGCGGCCGGGTCCATCGGCCAGCCGCCGTTCGGCCGCGGCGCTCCCGCCTTCCAGCTGCCGATCCAGGTCCAGGGCCGCCTCAGCGATCCGGTCCAGTTCGAGGACGTGGTGATCAAGACCGACGCCGACGGCCGGGTGACGCGGGTCCGCGACATCGGCGATGCGGCGCTCGCGCGGCAGGACTACGGCACCCGCGCCTTCACCGGCGACAAGCCCACGGTCGGCGTGGTCGTCATTCCCCAGCCGGGCGCCAACGAGCTGGATTCCGCGACGCGCGTGCTCAAGGAGCTGAATGGCATGCGCCCGGAGTTCCCTCCCGGCGTCACCTTCACAGTGCCCTACAATCCGACCGAGTTCGTCTCCGCGTCGATCGTCGAGGTCCAGAAGGCGCTGCTGGAGGCGATGGTCCTGGTGGTGCTGGTGATCATGCTGTTCCTGCAGACGTGGCGGGCGGCGCTGATCCCGATCCTCGCCATCCCGATCGCCCTGGTCGGCTCGTTCGCGGTGCTGGCGGCGCTGGGCTACACCCTCAACTCGCTGTCGCTGTTCGCCCTGGTGCTGGCGGTGGGTATCGTCGTCGACGACGCCATCGTGGTGGTCGAGAACGTCGAGCGCAACATCAGCGCCGGCCTGACGCCGCGCGAGGCGGCGATGCGGACCATGGACGAGGTGTCCGGCGCGCTGATCGCCATCGGCCTGGTGCTGCTGTCGGTGTTCGTGCCGACAGCCTTCGTGTCCGGAATCCCCGGGCAGTTCTACCGGCAGTTCGCGGTGACCATTTCGGCGGCGGCGGTGATCTCGCTGCTGCTGTCGCTGACGTTGACGCCGGCGCTGGCGGCTCTGTTGCTGAAGCCGCACCGAGCGGCGACCCGCCGCGGTCCCACATGGCTGGCGCCGGTGCGGGCGTTCGGCGAGCGGTTCAACCGTGGCTTCGACTGGGTGAGCACGCGCTACGGCGCCTTGACGGCCAAGAGCGTGCGCCGCGTCGGTCTGATGCTGATCGTCTACGCCGGGCTGCTGCTGCTCACCGGCTGGCGGTTCGTTGCGACGCCAAACGGCTTCATCCCCGACCAGGACCAGGGCGCGCTGATCGGCGTCATCACCCTGCCGCCCGGCTCGTCGGCCCAGCGGACCGACGCGGTCATGCAGCAGGCGATGCAGATCGCCTCCAAGCTGGACGGGGTCGACGAGGCGCTCGCGTTCGCCGGCTTCAACGCCGCCAGCTCGTCGCAGGAATCCAACTCCGGCGCCCTGTTCGTGAAGCTGAGGGATGCTGACCACCGTCACGGCAAATCCCTGAGCGCCGCCGCCCTCAGCCAGGAGCTGGGCCGTCGGCTGCAGGCCATCCAGGGCGCCACCAGCATCGTCATCTCACCGCCTACGGTCCGCGGCATGGGCAATGGCGGCGGCTGGCGGATGATGATCCAGGACCGCCGCGACGTGGACTACAAGGCGCTTGAAAACGCCGCCAACGACCTGACCGCGGCCAGCCGCGGGGCCAAGGAGGTGGCCGGGGCGTTTTCGCAGTTCAACACCGGGGCTCCCCGCCTGGCCGCCGAGGTCGACCGCGACAAGGCGCAGATCCTGGGGGTCCAGCCGAGCGACGTCTACAGCGCCATGAACATCTACCTCGGCTCGCTATATGTGAATGATTTCAACCTGTTTGGCCGAACCTATCAGGTGACGGCCCAGGCCGAGCCCGCCTTCCGCGAGGATCGCTCCAATATCCTGGGGCTGAAGGTCCGCTCCGCGTCCGGGGCGATGGTCCCGCTCGGCTCGCTGGCGACCCTGAGGGAGGACGCCGGGCCGACGCGGGTGGTGCGCTACAACCTGTTCCCCACCGCCGACATCCGCGGACAGGCCGCCCCAGGCTTCTCGTCGGGCCAGGCGCTGGCGGCGATGGAGCGGCTCGCGGCCCAGCACCTGCCGCAAGGCATGAGCTACGAGTGGACCGACATCGCCTATCAGGAGAAGCTGGCCGGCAACACCGGGGCCTTCGTCTTCCTGTTCGCGGTGGTGTTCGTCTTCCTGGTGCTGGCGGCCCAGTACGAGGCCTTCACCCTGCCGCTGGCGGTGATCCTGATCGTGCCCATGTGCCTGCTCGCCGCCATCCTGGGGGTGAACCTGCGGCACATGGACAACAACATCCTGACCCAGGTGGGCCTGGTGGTCCTGGTGGCCCTGGCGGCGAAGAACGCCATCCTGATCGTGGAGTTCGCCCGCCAGAACGAGGTCGAGGCGGGGATGACCCGCTGGGACGCCGCGGTCTCGGCGGCCCGCACGCGCCTGAGGCCGATCCTGATGACCTCGTTCGCCTTCATCTTCGGGGTGTTCCCGCTGGTGATCGCCGCGGGCGCGGGCCACGAGATGCGCCAGGCGCTGGGCACCGCGGTGTTCTTCGGCATGCTGGGCGTGACCTTCTTCGGCCTCGTCTTCACGCCGGTGTTCTATGTGATCTGCCGGGCGCTGGCCGAAAAGCTGCCCAAGCCGCCACCCAAGGAGCGGGCGTTCCCGACCACCTCGGGAGGAACCCCGCACCACTTCCTGGCCGACGACGATTGGGAAGAGTCATGAGGCGCGCCGCTGCGATCCGCGCCGCCGTGTCCGCCATGGCGCTGCTCGGCGTCGCCGCGTGCGCGGTGGGGCCGGATTTCCGCTCACCATTACCCAGGGCGCCCGCCCAGACGCCGTTCGTCGGCGCAAGCTCGCCTGCGTTCAGCCCACAGCCTCCGCCAGGACCCTGGTGGCGGCTCTATCGCGATCCGGCGCTGGAAGCCCTGGTCGCCCAGGCGCTGAAGGCGAACACCGACCTCAGGGTCGCGGCCGCCAACCTGGCGCAGGCCCGCGCTTCGCTGCGGGAGACGCGGTCGGGGCTGCTGCCGAGCACGACCGTCTCGGCCAGCGCCACGCGGGGCCGGGCTTCCGCGGCCGCCCAGGGATTCGCGACGCCGTTCCCCGACGGGACCAGCCTGGATGTCGGCTTCGACGCCTCCTATCAGGTCGACCTGTTCGGCCGGCTGCGGCGGGCGATCGAAGCGTCGCGTGCGGACGTCCAGGGCGTGCAGGCGGCCTACGACCTGGCTCGCATCACCGTCGCGGCCGAGACCACGCGGGCCTATGCCGACGCCTGCTCCTTCGGCCAGCAGCTGGACGTGGCCCGCCGCAGCCTCGCGCTGCAGCAGCAGAGCTACGACCTGACCAAGGGATTGCTGGACGCCGGCCGCGGCACCGGCCTGGACGTCTCCCGCGCGGCCGCCCTGCTGGACCAGACCCGCGCGACCGTACCCGCGCTGGACGCCCAACGGCGGGGCGCCCTCTACCGGCTGGCGGTGCTGACCGGCCGGCCTCCGGCCGAATTCCCAGCGGCGGCGGACGCCTGCCGGTCCCCGCCGGTGCTGCACGATCCGATCCCCGTGGGCGACGGCGCCGCACTGTTGGCGCGACGACCGGACGTGCGCCAGGCCGAGCGGACACTCGCGGCCGCGACAGCACGGATCGGGGTCGCCACCGCCGACCTCTATCCTAGCGTCACCCTCGGCGGCGGCGTCGGCTCGACCGCCGCGTCCGTCAGCGGCCTTGGCCGGCCCAACGCCCTGCGCTTCTCGTTCGGCCCGCTGATCCAGTGGAACTTCCCCAACATCGTCGCGGCGCGAGCCCGTATCGCCCAGGCGCGGGCAGAGGCGGAAGCCGCGCTGGCCACGTTCGACGGGACCTGGCTGCGCGCCCTGCAGGAGACCGAGACCTCTTTGTCCGCCTACGCCGGCGATCTGGATCGGGTACAGGCGCTGGTCGATGCCCGCGACCAGAGCACACGGGCTTCCGAACTCGCCCACGCCCGCTTCCAGGCAGGCTATGTCAGCTTCCTCGACGTGCTGGACGCCGATCGCACCCTGGCCGATTCGCAGTCCGCCCTGGCGTTGGCGCAGAGCCAGCTCGCCGCTGACCAGATCGGCCTGTTCCTGGCGCTGGGCGGCGGCTGGGAGCCCGATCAAGCGTAGCCGCCTACACCCAATCGTGTTCGCCGCGTCGCAGCAAGGTCGGAAATTCCGAGGCAAAATGGCCCAGCCAGGGGCCGGATGACCCGGCCCCGACCTGCATTCGGAGGCAAGGCCATGGGTTCGATCACCACCAAGGACGGCGTCCAGATCTATTACAAGGACTGGGGCAAGGGTCAGCCGGTCGTATTCAGCCACGGCTGGCCGCTGAGCGCCGATGCGTTCGAGGACCAGATGCTGTTCCTGGCCCAGCACGGCTATCGCTGCATCGCCCACGATCGCCGCGGGCACGGCCGCTCGGCCCAGCCATGGAGCGGGAACGACATGGACACCTACGCCGACGACCTGGTGGAGCTGGTCCAGGCGCTGGACCTGAAGGGGGCCGTCCACGTGGGCCACTCCACCGGAGGCGGCGAGGTCGCGCGCTATATCGGCCGGCATGGCACGTCGCGCGTGGCCGCAGCCGTGCTGATCGGGGCGGTGCCGCCGATCATGCTGAAGTCGGCTGACAATCCGGAAGGCACGCCGATGGAGGCGTTCGACGGCATCCGCACGGCGGTCCTCGCCGACCGCTCCCAGTTCTTCAGGGAGCTGGCCGAGCCGTTCTATGGAGCCAATCGGCCGGGCGCGAAGGTCTCGCAGGGGCTCAAGGACTCCTTCCAGCGCCAGGGCCTGGTCTGTGGATTCAACGCCGCTTTCGATTGCATCAAGGCGTTTTCCGAGACCAACTTCACTGAAGACCTGAAGAAGTTCGACGTCCCGACGCTGATCCTGCACGGCGACGACGACCAGATCGTCCCCATCGCGGCGTCGGCGATGAAGAGCGCCAAGCTCGTCAACGGCGCGACGCTCAAGGTCTATCCAGGAGCCCCGCACGGCATGTGCTCGACCCTGAAGGACCAGGTGAACGCCGAGCTCCTGGCCTTCGCCCAGGGCCTCAAGCAGAAGGGACAGCAGGCCGCCTGACGCGGCCCGCTAGATCACGATGATCCTGGATTGGATCAATCCAGGATCATGAACGTGATCGATTCTAAGCGGTTAGAGCGGGATGCGGAAAACCGGTATCCACTTTTCCGCATCCCGCTCGGGCGCCGCTCGCCGCCGCGGTCAGCCGGCGGCGGCGAGCTGGTCCCGCAGCGCTTGGTTCTCCGCTTCCAGAACGGCCAGGCGCTGCTGCAGCGGCGTCACGACCGGCGCGATTTCGGCTGCCGTGTAGCGCGGCGTGATGTGCTGGGCGCAATTCCAGTCGAAGGCCTCGAGGCGCAGGACAAACGCCCTCTCGGCGCGCGCCTTGTAGCCGGGGAGCGCCAGCCGCCCGGCCAACTCCGGCTCGGTGGCGAGGTCGTGCTCGCGCATGTGCGCCAGGATCTTGAGGCGGGCGCGGTTGGGATAATCCATCAGGATCAGTGCGACGCGGTCGTCCGCGGCCACGTTGCCAAGGCTGACATATTGGCGATTGCCGCGGAAATCGGCGAAGCCCAGCGTCTTGTCGTCGAGCACCTTCAAGAACCCCGGCGGACCGCCGCGGTGCTGCACATAGGGCCAGCCACTCTCCGACACGCTGGCGATGTAGATGCTGTCGCGCGCGCTGATGAAGGCGATCTCGTCCTCGGTGAACCGATCGAACGAACGGTCGTCCCCGGGCTGCTCCCAGATCTTGCGGCTGTTGTTGGCGACCTGGGCCGCCCGTACGCTCGGGGTCGAGAGGATGTCGAGGAAGGTATAGGCCATCACGATCCCTGATCGGGTGAGGCGATCGGCGGCGACCGCCCGATCCATCTAGGTCCGGGACCTCTTCACCGCCACCCACGTGACGGCTAGGCTGTCGGACGGCGATGGGGAGAGGCGACGGATGTTTCACGACTGGGACAGCTTCTTCCTGCTGATCGGCTCGGCGGCCGGCGCGCTGATCGGCCTGTTGTTCGTGGTGGTCACCCTGACCGCCGGGCAGGAGCGGTCCAGCGCCCAGCAGGGCCAGAGCGTCTTCATCACGCCGACAGTGTTCCACTTCGCCATGGTGATGGTGTTCAGCGCAGTGGCCCTGGCGCCCGGGCTGGCGACGCGGACAATCGGGCTCCTGCTCGGCGTGTGTGCGGTCGCAGCGCTGGTCAACGCGATCGTGGTCGCCCTGCGGATGTTCCTGCGGAAGGCCGTCCAACCGCCGCACTGGTCGGACTATTGGTACTATGGCGCCGCGCCCGTCGTGATCTATGCGCTGCTGGTGGCGTCGGCCGCATGCGTCTGGCCGTCGGCGACGATCGCCGCCTACGCCGTCGGGGTCACGCTGCTGTTGCTCCTGTTGCTCGGGATCCGCAACGCCTGGGACCTGGTGACCTGGATCGCGCCCCGCGCCGCCGACCTCGCCGCGCCGCCGCCATCCGACACCAGCCCTGTCGGACAGGACGGCCCTCGTTCGTCCTGAGGATATCCGGTTCACCAGTCCCAAAGGGGAGACCCCATGAAGCTGCTTTCCGCCGCCCTTTCCCCGTTCGCGGCGCGGGTGCGTGTCGCCATCTACGCCAAGTCGCTGCCGGTGGAGATAGAGCCGGCGAACATGTTCCTTCCGTCCGGCGGCAAGTCGCCCGAGTACCTGGCGCTCAATCCCATGGGCAAGGTCCCCACGCTGGTGCTCGATGACGGATCGGGGCTGCCGGAGTCCGACACCATCGTGGAGTACTTGGCCGACGCCTTCCCGGCTGCGGGCCTGCGCCCCGCCAAGGCCGAGGACATCTCGCGGGTGCGGCTGCTGGCGCGGATCACGGAGCTCTATGTCATGTCTCCCGGCGGTCCGCTGTTTGGGCAGCTGGATCCCGAGACCCGAAGCGCAGCCGCGATGCAGGGCGGGCTGGACGGGATGGACCAGGGCCTGGGTTACCTGGAGGCGTTCATGACCGACGACGCCTATGCGGTTGGGGATTCGATCACCTCGGCGGACTGCGTCCTGGCCCCCTACCTCTATTTCTTCCCGCATCTGTTCGGCCAGCTGATGGGCAAGGGATCGCTGATCGACGGACACGCCAAGGTGTCCGCCTATTGGAGCCGGGTGCAGCGCGATCCCGCCGTCGAACGGGTGCTGACGGAGATGCGCGAAGGACTGGCGGCGTCGAGGCTGAAGGTGCTCCTCGGCGAGCCGGCGTAAGCGGTCCCAGCCGGCGCTTGCAACGCGCGGCCCGCCCTGTAAGCGTCTGGGCGCTTTCGGTTTTCCAGGACGGCGAAATGCGCAGGACCAGATTTCTGTTGTCGCTGATGACGCTGGCTTGCACGGCCGCACCCGCACTGAGCAGGGCCGCCACCAGGCCGGACTACGCGGTGGTGCAGATGAAGCCGGACATCGCCTTCCTGACGCCGGAAGAGCGCAAGGTGGTGAACCTGCTGATCCGGGCGGCCGATGAGATGAGCGTCATCTTCGCCCGGCAATCCGCGGGCTCCGGACCCGGACATGGCTTCTACCCGGCCGCCCTGACCAAGGCGGCGCTCGACACCTACCTGGCGGCGCATCCCGACCAGAAAGCCTCGCTCACCAACGGCTTCACGGTGGTGGTCCGCCAGGGCGAGCGCCTTGTCGCGGTTCCGTATTCGCAAGCCTATCGGGCCGAGCTGGCCAAGGCCGCAGGGCTGCTGGAGCAGGCCGCCGCCGCCAGCACCAATCCCAGCCTCAAGCGGTTCCTGACGCTCCGGGCCAAGGCCTTCAAATCCAATGACTATTTCGACTCCGACATGGCCTGGATGGACCTGGAGGGCACGCCTATCGAGGTGGTCATCGGCCCCTACGAGACCTACACCGACGAACTCAACGGCCAGAAGACCGCCTTCGAAGCCTACGTCACACTGAAGGACCCGCAGGAGAGCCGGGCGCTCGACAGGTTCAAGGGGCGCCTGCGCGACATGGAGGCCAACCTTCCGGTCGAGGGCCGCTTCAAGAACTTCAAGCGGGGCGGCGCCTCGCCGATCTCCGTGGCCGAACAGGTCAGGGGCGGCGGCGACAACATCGACGGGCCCCAGACCATCGCCTTCAACCTGCCCAACGACGAGCGCGTGAGGGAGGCCAAGGGGGCCAAGAAGGTGATCCTGACCAATGTGCTTGGAGCCAAGTACGACCGGATCCTGCATCCGATCGCCGAGCTGGCCCTGGTCAGCGAGCAGGCCGGGCTGGTCAACAAGAAGTACATGACGCTGCACACCCTGTTCCACGAGCTGTCGCACAGCCTGGGTCCGGGAACCCTCGTCCTCAATGGGCGGGCCACCACGGTCGAGGCCGAGATGACGGATATCTACAGCACCTCGGAAGAGGCCAAGGCCGACGTCATGGGCGCCTACAACGTGCTCTACATGATGCAGCTCGGCGAGTTGCCGGCGGCCGAGCGGAGCCAGCTGATGGCGACCTATGCCGCCGGGATCTTCCGGGCAGTCCGTTGGGGCGATGACGAAGCCCACGGCCGGGGCGCGGCCCTGCAGTACGGCTACTTAAAGGCCAAGGGCTCGTTCACCTGGGATGCGGGCCAGAAGCGGTTCCGGGTGAACGAAGACGCCATGCAGGCGGGCCTGAAGGACATCGTCGCCGAGATCGTGCGGCTTCAGGCCACCGGCGACCACGCGGGTATGGTGGCCCTGTTCGACCGCTACGCTCACCTGGACGATGAGGCCCGCACGGTGATCGCCACCTTGAAGGATATCCCGGTTGACATCACCCCGGTCTATCCGGACCGCATCTGACTTCAGAGCCCCTTGGCCAGCTCGGCGAGCTGGTCGGCGCAGATGCCCCAGCCCTGGTGGAAGCCCATCTTTTCGTGGGTATCGCGGTCCTCGACGGTCCAGTGGCCCACCCGGGCGGTGTAGTTCGTGCGCCCGTCGCCCAGCTCATCGAAGGTGAGGGTGCGAACCACTGCTTGAGCAGCTCGGGTTCGGTCTAGGCGCGGTAGAGGTTCGCGGCGGGCGCGTCGATGATGCGGTTCAACACCAGTTCGCGGTCGTAAGTCGGCTCGGCGTTCGCCACGGTCTCTCTCCTATGCTGGCGCGTCCCAAGGACGCGGCGGAGCGGCCTGATCCTACCAGGGCCGGAGGATTCTATCCGTCAGCCATGGCCCGTTCGAGCGGGCGTTTCAGCAGCAGCGCCAGCATCCCTCCGGTGGCGGCGATGGCGGCGTGCAGGCCCCAGAAACCTGCAGGTCCCAGCCTCTCGTAGAAGCCGCCCAGCCAGCCGATCAGGATGTTCCCCACGAAGATGGAAAGGAACACCACGCCCATCATCGTCGCATTCACCCGCGGCGGCGCCAGGCGGGAGACGAGGGCGAGCAGGGTCGGCCAGTAGTAGAGGAACGCGATGCCCAGCAGCACGTCGTAGGCTATGGGGATGAGCGCCAGCGAGCGCGGCCCGGCCAGGCATGAAACGGCCACGATCAGGTTCGCGACGGCGGCCAGCCAGGCGCCGATGGCGATCTTGCCGATCTCGCCCGGCTCCACGCCTCTGGCTGCCTGTCGCCGCCACAGGGCGAACAGCACCGGCACCGCGACGATGCTGGCGAACGGGTCGATGGAATTGAACCAGGCCACCGGAATGTGGAAGCCGAGCAGCTGCAGGTCCACGCTCTGGTCGATCCAGATCAGGCCGATATTGGAGTTCTGGTAGTAGGCGATCGACTGGAAGATGGTCAGGACCATCACCACCAGCAGGACGCCGATGACGCGCCATTCGCGCCGGTCGAGGGGCGCAGGCGCCCGCTCTGCGCGGACGGGGGGTCGATCGGGGGGCAGGTGACGATAGCCGGCGAGGTAGGTCGCCAGCGCGAGCAGCATCAGCACGCCCGCCAGCCCGAACCCGACGTGCCAGCCCCAGATCTGCGCCAGCAGTCCGCAGGCGAGGGGGCCGCCGACAGCGCCAAAGTTGATGCCCATGGAATAGATCGAATAGCCCCGCGTGCGTCCCTCGCCGTCGCCCGGCGCGTAGAGGCCGCCGACCTGGGCGGAGATGTTGCCCTTGAGCAGCCCGCAGCCGGTGATCAGCAGCGCCAGCGCCGCCAGGAACGAAGCGTCGAAGGCCATCGCCAGGTGGCCGGCGCTCATCAGCAGCGCACCCAGCACGACCGCCATCCGGCGTCCGATCCAGCGATCGGCGATCATGCCGCCCAGCACGGGGGTGAAATAGACGAAGCCGGTGTAGAGCCCCATGATCTGGGAGGCGAGGGCGATGGTGCTGAGCGGGCCGAAGACGGTCTCGAGCCCGCCGCGGAACGCCTTGAACCCGGCGATGTGCTCGATGTGGCCAGGCGTCAGCAGCGACTGGCTCATGTACAGCACCAGGATCGCGGTCATGCCGTAGTAGGAAAATCGTTCCCAGGTCTCGGTGAAGGCCAGATAGGCGATGGCGCGCGGTTCGCCGAAGAAGGTGCGGGGCCTGGCCAAGGGCAGGGGCGCGGCGACGTCGACGGGCATGTGCCCTCCCGGGCAGGCGGACCGGCATCATCCACCGTGAAGACGCCAAGGCCAAGCCAGTTGCGCGCGCGGGCTTCACGCCCTCCGCAATCTGGTGTCCTTAGTCGCGTCGCATTGGGGACTGTGATGAGAGCTGCAATCGTGCTGGCCGGTCTGGTCGCCATCGTCGCGCCTGGCGATCCGACACTGGCGACCCAGACCGATCCTGTCGCCTGGGCCTATCCCGAGGCGCCTTCTCCGGCTCCGGCCGGAGGCTGGGACTCGAAAAAGCCGATCGCATTCTATCCCGGCGGTTCCACCTATACGGACGCCCAGCTGCGGGACCGATTCCACGCAGTGGACTGGCGGCCTCGCAGCCACCCGCCCATGCCCCCGGTCGTCGCGTCGGGCCGCGCTCCGTCGGTCAATGCCTGCGGATTCTGCCATCTGCCGGCGGGCGAGGGGCGGCCGGAGAATGCAGCGCTGGCCGGCCTGCCGCGCGACTATATCATCAGCCAGGTCCACCAGTTCGCCACCGGCTCGAGGACCAGCGTGGTGAGGGGCTGGGCGCCGTCAGGCCTTATGAGCGACCTCGCCAAGAGCACGACGCCGGCTGAGGCCGCGGCGGCTGCAGACTACTTCAGCCGACTGACGTTCGTATCGCGTGTGCGGGTCGTGGAAGCGGCGACGGTGCGCAAGCCCGTGGCGATGAACTACCTGCTGGTTCCCGATCAGAAGGCGGCCGCGCAACCGCTCGGCGCCCGCATCGTCGAGACCCCCGCGTCGATGCAGCGCTTCGAACGGCGCGACCCGTTGCTGACCTACGTGGCCTACGTGCCCGTCGGCAGTCTGAAGCGCGGTGCGGCGCTGGCCGGAGGCGCGAACGGAGTCCAGCCGTGCGCCGGCTGCCATGGCGGAGGATTGAAAGGGGGAGGCCTCGGGCCACCCCTCGCCGGGCGCTCGCCTTCCTACCTGTTCCGCCAGCTCGACTCCTTCCGTGCAGGGGCCCGTGCGGGACCAGACGCGGCGCCCATGCAGGCTGTCACCGCCCGGATGGGCACGGCCGACATGATCGCCCTGGCCGCCTACGCGGCGTCGCGACGCCCCTAACGCGCGTAGGCGATGCTGGCCCAGGAACCTTGGCGGTAAGCGGCCGTTAACGACGAGCCGCGGCGCGTTCCCGACGCGACCGACCCTGGAGGCTCTCGTGGCGCTCGAATCCCTCATTATTTTCCTGATCATTGGCGCGATCGCCGGCTGGCTCGCCGGCGTGATCGTCAAGGGCTATGGCTTCGGCCTGCTCGGCAACATCGTCGTCGGCGTCGTGGGCTCGTTTATCGGTGGATGGGTGTTCGCCCGCTTCCACCTTTTCCATGGCGGCGGCTATCTCGGCGCACTGATCGGCGCCACGGTGGGCGCCGTGATCCTGTTGTTGCTCATCCGCCTCGTCCGCCGGGCGTAGGCGGGACTGCCGCCAGGGAGGCGACATGAGTTCAGTTGCAAAGATCGTCGGCGCTACGGTTGTGCTCCTGGCGCTGACCGCCTGCGTCGCCGGATCGGCCGGTTCCCATCATGCCGCCGCAGGCGGCGATCTCGCCCAGCTCCTGCTCGGTTTCTGGCATGGCGTCATCGCCCCCGTGACCCTGATCGTGGAGGTCATCAACCGGCTGGCGCCGCGCCTCCTGCCTTGGAAAATGCATCTCTACGAGGCGGCGGGGACGGGCGTGCCGTATGACGTGGGGTTCTATTTCGGCATGGTCGGCAGCCCGTCGATCGTCTGGCACCGGTGGTCAGCCCGCCGACGCTGAGCGGCTACGCCCGCAGATCCCGGCGGGAGGCGTCCTTCTCGAGCTCATGCAGTTTCCAGAGATCGTCGCGTGAGAAGCTGAGGTGCTGGCGCACCGCCATGACCAGGGCGTGCCCAAGGCTGCTTTCCAGGACGTGCAGGTGGTGGAGCTGTTCGCGGACATGGGCGTCCAGGGCGACGCGCTCGTGTTCCTCGAGCGCCAGCAGGGTGGAGTCCGCCTTGACCACCAGCTCGACGTTGGTGCGGACGTAGTCGAGCAGATCGCGCGCATGGGCCTCGTCGAGGCGGCCGGCCAGGGCCTGGAGGGCGCGGCCATGCTCGCCGCGGGCGAAGGCGCCTGAGCGCATGTCGTCCAGCAGCCTGGAATGGGCCTCGCGGTCCTCGGCGAGCCAGCGATGCGCGTAGGTCTCGCCCACGGTGAAGATGGCGAACAGGCTGAGGGGAACCGCCAGCAGGACCACCACCATGGCGGTGACGGCTTCGTCCTGGAAGTGGTTGAAGACCGCATGCACGGCGATGGCCGCGAACAGGCCCGGCAGGAACAACAGGATGTTGAAGTGGAAGCGGTCCGCCGAGATGCGCAGGCGCGGCGCATAGAGGACCAGGGACAGCACCGAGAGGATCGCCGTGGCGCCGCCGTGCATGACCGCCGTGCCGAACCCGCGCACGACCCAGACGCCGATGTTCGCGTTGGCAAACTGGTGCAGGAAGAAGGCGTTCTCCGCCAGGGCGAAGCCCGAACCGATGGCGAAGCCGGCGATGGCGGCGTCGATCAGATAGCCGACGCGGTTGAAGGCGAAGAGCGCGACGATCAGCGCGCCCTTCATCACCTCCTCCAGCGCGGGGGCGACGAATTGAGAGTAGTTCGAGATGCCGATCGGGAACTCGTCCAGGACCCCGCCATTGGCGAGATAGCTGACCGCGGCCAGGATCGCGCCCAGCGCCAGTAGCCCCAGGATGTCAGTCAGGCTGACCAGCTTGAACGCATCGACCCGCTCGAACACGACCAGGCACCCGAGCACCGGGAGGAGGGCAATGAGGCCTTTGACCAGGACCGGGTCCATGAGCGCGCCTACCCACCCCCGCTCATCCCCGCGAAAGCGGGGACCCAGGCTTTTTTGCAGGAATCACGGAGCCTTACGACAAAACGCCTGGGTCCCCGCTTTCGCGGGGATGAGCGGGGTAAAGAAAGCTCATCGGCGGCTGTCACTACAGGACCTTCAACGAGGCCATGACCTCGCCGTGGGGGCGGCGGCCGATGTCGAAGCCGGGGGCCGCATTGAGTTCGAAGCCGTGGGCGTAGCCGACCGAGAAGGTCATCGGCAGGCGCAGGGCCAGGGTGAAGTTGAAGTCCACCTGGCCGCCGAGCGTGGCCAGGGTCCGCGCCGGACCTGAAGGTGGCTGGACCTCGAGGATTCCGGCGAACAGGGCGGTGCGCAGGTGGCTGAGGTAGAGGCCGGGCGTGCCGACTTCGGCGAAACGCACCGGCGGCAGGTTCCATTCGGCGAGGCTCCGGGCGAAGCGGCGGGCGGTGATCCCGTCGATCTGGAAGCCGGGGAAGCTCTCATATTCGCGGTAGCGTTTCACTTCGCCGTCATCGACGTAGTTGTTGCCGAAGGCGCCCAGGTAGTAGCTCCCGAGGGGATTGGCCTTCTCGCCAAAGGCCGCCCCGGCGGCGTTGTAGATCCAGATCGAGGAGTGGGCCGAGCCGATCGGCACGCCGAAGCCGAACCCGCCCCGGATGCGGGGATAGGCCCCGCCGGTGGAGACGTCGGGCTCGAAGGCGAGGTCACCGACCACGCCCCGCTCGTGGTCCACAGCGCCGAGCGACTTGCTGGTGTCGACGTAGTTCAGCTTGAGCCGCAGCGAACCGATGGTCTTGTCCACACCGGAGGTCACGTTCTGGGCGCCCGGCAGGGTGTCGAGGCCGGTGTAGCCGCTGGCCTCGGCGGTGAAATCGAGCTGCTGGGGCGGATCGTAGATCAGCGCCTTCTGGTAGCCGACGATGACCGCGTCGCCCTTGCGTGCGCGCTTGGTGGGCCCGAAAAGATCATAGAAATCCGCATCGTTGTGCCAGTAGCGGAAGCGCCAGGCGATGTTGTGGAACGCGATGTCCGCGTGGATGCGCTCTCCCGCCGGAAGCTTGCCCCCGGGTGAATAGGTGAGGCTCGCCATCAGCTGGTCGAACTGCATGGGGTCCTCGATGATCAGCCGCCCGCCGAGCGCGACGCCCCCCTTGTAGCCTTCGATCACCGGATAGGTCCCGGCGAGCTTCATCTCCCGGAAGGGTGAGTATTTGCCCCGGCTGGTGACCAGGGAGTCCAGCGGCACGGCGGCCGGCGAGCCCACGGCCCAGGTCTTGACGATGGGATGGCGCTCGGCGACTTCGGCCCCCAGGAACTTGATGTTCCCCAAGTCCTCCAGCGGCTTGGGATCCAGGCGCACTGGGGTGAACCCCTGGCCGGTGTACTCGAAGGCGATCAGCGAGCCGTCGGGGCGAGGGATCGGGCGGAACAGGCCGGTGGAAGCGTTGCTGACCGCCTCGACCTTCTGGGTCGCCAGCTCCATCCGATAGATGTTGGAGACGCCGGTGTAGTAGGCGCTGCCGTAGATGAACTTCCCGTCGGGCGAGAAGACGAAGCTCTCAGGGGTGGACTGGCCGAGCTTCAGTTCAGCGACGGGCTTGGGATCGTCGGACGCCATGTCGGCCAGCCGGAACACCTTCACCGACTGGTCGCCGTTGATCTCGCCCACCGAGACGGACAACAGGCTGCCGTCGGGCGATATGTCCGGGTCGAACAGGATCGTGCCGTAGGGGAAGGTGTGGACCTGGTTCCAGTTGGTGTAGGGCTTGGGCACGCGCACCAGGGTGACGTAGCCGTTCATGTGGCGCAGGCCCCAGATCGACTTGTCGCCGGGGTTGAGCACGACATCGCCGATCCGGCCGTGGCTGATCAGGGTGCGCGTTGCGCCCGTCTTCACATCCACCGACATCAGGTTGCGGTAGGCGTTGTTGTCGGTGGTGTAGAAGGCCGTCTCCGCATCCGGATCGTAGGCCAGGGAGGTGACGCGATAGAGCATCGCCCCCTTGATGTCGGCCAGATGGCGTATGCGCCCGCTGTCCAGCGACAGCACCCCCACATGGCCGATGACGCCGGGATAGCGGAACGCGCCGACCATCGCGCCGTTGGCGGGGTCGATGAAGGCGCGCGAGACTGAGCCCAGGGCCCGTGGCGTGAGCCGATGCAGCGGTGTTAGCGGAAACTGACCAACCGAGGTCAGGTTGGTCTTCTGGAAATCGTGTTCCCAGCCGATCCACTCGCGCCAGGCGTCGTCGAGCGACTCGCCGAACACCCGCCGGAACTGCACGGAATAGTAGGCCGCGCTGCCGGGATCGCGGCGGAGCCACTGGACCACCTTCTCGGGCGAGCGGGTGAGGGCGAGCCAGCTGAAGAAGCGCGTGCCGTAGAGGTAGTCGTTGACCCCCACCTGGAAGTCGATGGCCGTGCCTTCCGACTCCAGCCCGAGGGGCGAGAAGAACCGGGCGTCGTCGCGGACCATGGCGCGGAACACCATCTCGTCGTAGGCGCCCTGGGCCCGGCCGAAGCCGCCGGCCATCCAGGTCTCCATGAAGACCGCGCTGCCCTCCAGATACCAGCGGGGCGTGTTCACCCGGGGCGTGGCCAGGTAGTTGTAGAGAATGGATTCCGGGTGGTCCTGGAGCGGCATGGGCTTGCCGTGGAAGATCCGCCGCCAGGACGCGTCGGTGTCGTTCCAGACGTCCATGGTCGCCACGTGGACCGGCTCGTGGTTCATCAGCGTGAAGAAGCGCTCGCCCGGGCTGAAGGTCTCGAAGGTCTGGCTGAGCGGGGCGATGTCCACCAGGATGGCGTTGTTGGGCGAGGCGCGGGCGCCGGCGTTGCCGTAGTCCGCGAAGTCCTTGAGCAGGACCGTCGTCTTGTCCCACGGCGTCCAGCCCCACTGCTTCTTCTGGAAGGCCAGCGAGTTGAGGAAGCTGCGGGCGATATAGGGCGTCAGGTAGGTCTCGGCCGGATCGAAATAGAGCAGCCGCAGGTCCTTGGTCTCGATCCGCGAAAGGTCGATCTCCTCGCTCGGCGGGTGGGTCCTGGCCTCACGCGGCTGCGGCGCTGGAACCGGTGGCGGCGCATCGGCCGGGGAAGGCGGCGTCGCGGGCGGCGCGGCTTCGGGCGCTGGCTGGGCGTGGGCGAGCCCGCTCCAGGCGAGGGCGGTCAAAAGCCCGATCAGACCCGCCCGCCGGGCCGAACACTCCATACCCTGAACCCTTACGCGACTGTGTGGAAAGGCTCAGGAGGCGTTCAGCGCCTTGGAAAAGCTTTGCGAGCTCAGCATCGCGCCGAACGCCGGATTGGCCGCCAGCGCCGCGAAGGCGGGATGACTGGCCGCCGACTGGAACGCGGCGGCGTTGGCGGCCAGCGCCGACAGCGCCTGCGGGTTGGCCGCGAGCGCCGAGAAGGCCTGGGCGTTGGCCGCCATGGACGCGAACGCCTGCGGATGCGCCGCCATGGCGGCGACAGCCTGGGCGTTCATTCCCGAAGCAGCATGGCTCGCGGCAGCGGCCTGGCTGGCGGCCGTGGCCGCGGCGGAGAAGGAGGCCGCGTTCTGGGCCGCTGCCGACAGCGCCTGCGGATTCTTCGACAGGGCGGCGAAGGCCTGGGCGTTGGCGGCCATGGCGGCGAAGGCGGCGGGATGGGCCGCGGAGCTGAAAGCCTTGGCGTCGCTGGCGAGGGCCTTGAAGGCCTCGGCGTTGGCAGCCAGGGCCGAGAACACCTGGGCGTCTGCACGCAGGGCCGACATGGCCTTGGCGTCGGCGCTGAGGGCCGCGAACGCCTGCGGGACGCGCGCCATCGAGGTGACGGCCGCGGGATTTGCGGCGGCCTCGGCGAAGGCCTGCGGGCTTCGCCCGTAGGCGGCGAAGGCCTTGGCGTCCGCCGCCATGGCGGCGAAGGCGGCCGGATGGGCGGCGAGCGCGGCGAAGGCCGCTGGGTGCGCGGCCATGGCCGAAAAGGCCGAAGGCTGGCCCGCCAAGGACCGCATGGCCTCGGCGTTGGACGCCATAGCGACGGCTGCACTGACGTTCGCGGCGTCCGCAGCGTGGCCAGCTACGGTTGCGGAGGTGGCGAAGGACGCCGCGTCATGGGCGGCGGCGGCGAGGGCCTGCGGGTGGGCGGCCAGCGCCGCGAAGGTCTGGGCGTTGGCGGCCATGGCGGCGAAGACCGCCGGGTGGGCCGCGGCGTCGAACGCCTTGGCGTCGCTGGCCAGGGCCTTGAAGGCTTCGGCGTTCGCGGCAATGGCGGAAAACACCTGGGCGTCGGCGCGCAGCGTAGACATGGCCTTGGAGTCTGCGCCGAGGGCGGCGAACGCCTGGGCAGTCCTGGCCATCGATGTGACGGCCGCGGGGTTGGCGGTGGCGGCTGCAAACGCCTGCGGGTTCTTCCCGTACAAAGCGAAGCCCTTGGCGTCCGCAGCAATGGCGGCGAAGGCGGCCGGATGCGCGGCGAGAGCGGCGAAGGCCGCCGGATGCGTCGCCATGACCGCGAAGGCCGCCGGTTGCATCGCCATGGACTTCATGGCCTCGGCGTTGGCCGCCATGACCCCGAAGGCTTCGGCGTTCGCCGCCTGGTTGGCTGCGGCCTGCGCCGAGAGGGCGGCGAAGGCCTTGGGGTCGCGCGCCAGGGCGACAAAGGCCGCCGGATTGGCGGCCATGGCGCTGAGCGCCGCGGGGTTCTGGGCCAGCGCCCTGAACCCCGGGTCCGCCGCGAGGGTGCGGAAGGAGGGGTTCTTGATCATCAGCTCGAACGCGTCGGTCTGCATCAGCAGCGGCACAGCGTTGTCGCCAAGGGCGACGTCGGAAGCCTGGATCTGGCTGGAGCGATAGCGTTCCGCTGGGGCGATCGTGCCGGACGTCAGGCCCGTGCGCGGCGGGTAGATCCGTCCGACGTAGTAGGCGCCCGCCGCCACCAGGACCACGATTGCGCTCGCGGCGGCCATGCGCTGCTTGTTCGAGAGTGTCGTCGCCATCGCCCGCCCCTAACCCCAGTTAACCAGCCGATCATAGCGAAGCCCGTAAGGCGCGGCTAGCGCGATGGTCAGAAATCCGCCGTATCCGGAAGAAGGCGCAAGATCGGGGTCTTGGGTCGTCCGCGTCGCACAAGATTTCACCCCGGCGAGGGGGTTCAGAACGACAGTCCCGGTCCGGCCGAAAACGGACCCGACGGCAGGGGTTTCCTACTCCCGCTCGGGCACCGGAACGTTGTAGGCGTTGAGCGTCGTCGAGACGAGGCTGTAGAGGCCGACCAGGTAGAACAGCTCGTTGGCGCCGTGCTGGCCAAAGGTGGCGACCGCCAGCCGGTAGAGCGGCTCGGGCAGGGTTCCGCCGCGGACCAGAGCATAGGCCACGTCGAAGGCGATGCTTTCGTCCGGGGCCAGGTCGACCGGCTTGAGGTCGGCCACCAGGGTCGCTAGCCGTTCGGGCCTCATGCCCTCTCGCTCCGCCACGGCGATGTGGGCGTAGATCTCGTAGGCCGCGTCGAACCGAGCGCCGACGACCAGGATGACCACCTGACGGACATTGTCGGGCAGGCTGGCGTTGGCCGTCATCGCCAGCGTCAGGTCCCAGATCGCCTTGCCGATCGCCGGTTCGTGGAGCCAGGGATTCCATGGCCCCATCAGCGCGCCGTCCTCGCGTTCGACCTTGAAGGCGTTGAAGTTGCTGGCGATGCCCTTGCGCATGTCGTCGTAGAGGGACTTCTGCTGGGGCGTCAGATCGGCAGGGGGGATCAGGGGCAGGCGCATGGAAGTCCTCCGGTGGACGCCTCCCGGTCTTGCCGGACGAATCTGGCGCGCGCACGTCAAAAGGCGACCATCGGCGCGGGCGAGCGATCAAACGCCAGGCGATGCTCAGCCGCCGTTCCAGTTCGCCAGGTGGGCGACCAGCCTGGCCGGATCGCCGTCGAACAGACGGTCGACGAGTGCGCGCACTTCGCCGTCGACGTATGTCGTCCTGTCGATCAGGGCGCGGTACTGCAGGCGGCCGTCGTCGCGCTCGGAACGCACGGCGTGCTTGTGCATCAGCCGGCCCAGCAGGGTCTTGATGGTGGCGTCGCCCCAGGGGCGGGCGGCCTTGACCTCGCTGATCAGCCGCGCCGGCGAGAGGGGGCCGCACCGCCACAGGGCCTCCAGGACCTCGGTCTCGGCTTCGGTGATGTGGATGGGTTGCACGGCGGCCTAGGCCTTCAGCACGGCCCGGTCGATGCGCGCCTCGACGGCCCAGTTGGCGATCACCGCCACGGCGCCGGCGAGCAGGCCAAGGGCGACGAGCAGCATCGCTTCGGCCAAGCCCCTGGCGATGATGTTCATGGGCGGGGTGACGGACTGGTTCGCCAAGCCCAGGCACATGTTGAAGCCGCCGTAGGCGCCGCCCAGCAAGCCGGCGAGCGGTCCTCCGACCCGCAGGCCCGACAGGAAGGCTGATCCGCCCGAAAGCCGAGCGCCCGAGTTCAGCTTGATCGCGCAGACAACGATGGCGGCCGCGATCGCGCCGAAGAGGCCGAGAATGATCAGCTTGGGCAGTGGAGATGCGTGCTGGAACACGATGATGGGCGTGAGGGGCTCAGCCCAGCTGACCGCGGGCACGGCGAACAGGGCGGCGGCCGAAGCCGCCTGGCGCAGGCGAATGGACATGGGCGTTTCCGATCACGTTTGTAGCATTTGTAGACTACAGTTGTAATCCTCACTGTCAACAGCCTTGGACGCGGCCGCTCTCACGCTGGGCGTGGCCTCTGTGCGGGCTACTTGTCGCCGGATTGAGGCGTCGTCGCCGACCAGGTCCAGGCGCTGATCTTCCAGCCGCCCGCGCCTTTCACGAGCGCATAGGTCATCTGGGCGCTCTCGTGCATCGCCTTGCTATGTTCCTTGTAGTGGTAGGTAGCGGGGACCACGACATAGCCATGGACGCCGCTGGCCTTCTCGCTGGTCGGGGCGCCGATCGTGACGCTCTCGTCGGTTAGGCCGCTCTTCTTGGACTCGGCGGCCAGGGCGGCGCCCCACAGCTGCAGGGCCTTCGGACCCGTCCAGAAATACGGCGACACCTCGTCGACGATGGCCACGCCGGCAGGCGTGAACGCCTTGGCGGCGCCCTTCTGGTCACCTTTGTTGAAGCTGTTCACGAATTGATTGATCGGCCCCATCAATGCCGGGTCCGCCGCCTGCGCCACGGCCGCCGAAGACAGCGCGATCGATGACACAAGCCCGGCGAGCAGGTATTTCATGTGTTCCTCCCAGATCGTCCGATGAATGCTACGCCTATTGGCGAAGCAGAACACCAGGCCTCCGCCGCAAGGTCGCCACAGGTTTCGGTGAAGCTGTGGGCCGGGGGGAGGCGATGGCCTCTTCCGTCGCCTGCTCTGGAGAGGTCTGATTGCTCGCCCTGGTCCTGACCGGCTCGCTGTTCGGGTCGGTTCCGCAGATGCCCGAATTGCCGGAGATCCGCCGGGCTCCGCAAATCACCTATGTCGACCGCTCGGGCGCCGTGCTGGGCGTGCGCGGCGGCCCGGCCGCGCCGCCGGTCGAGCTGGCCAAGCTTCCGGCCTATGTGCCCGCCGCCTTCGTCGCCATCGAGGACCGGCGCTTCTATGAACACCCAGGCTTTGACGCGATCGGCATCGCCCGGGCGGTGATGACCGATATCTCCAAGGGCCGCACTGCCGAGGGCGCCTCGACCATCACCCAGCAACTGGTCCGCAACCTGTTCCTGACCCAGGACCAGACCGTCGAGCGCAAGACCCGCGAAGTGCTCCTCGCCGTGCAGCTGGAGCAGCGGTACAGCAAGCGCCAGATCCTGGCGCTGTACCTCAGCCGGGTCTACTTCGGCTCCGGCGCCTGGGGGATCGAGGCGGCGTCGCGCCGGTTCTTCGACAAACCCGCTTCGCGGCTGACGGTGCGGGAGGCAGCCGCCCTGGCGGCGGTGCTCAAGTCGCCCGCCGGCTACAGCCCGATCGAGCAACCCGAACGTTCGGCCATGCGCACGCGGCTGGTGCTCGATGCGATGGTGGAGATGCGGGTGATCACCGCGGCGCAGCGGGCCCGGGCCCTGGCGCGGCCGCTGAAGGTCTATCAGATCGATCCAACCCTGGCCGCGCAGTACTTCGTCGACTGGGCCGACCAGCAGACCCGCGCGCTGGTGGGCCAGCCCAAGCAGGACCTGGTGGTGGAGACCACGCTGGACCTGCCGATGGAAGTCAGCGCCGCCGACGCGGCTCGGAATGTCGTCGTCCGGAGCGCCGAGCGCACGGGCCAGGCAGCCCTGGTCGCGGTGGACGGGGGCGGCCGGGTGCGGGCGCTGGTCGGCGGGGTGGACTACGCCGCCAGCCCGTTCAACCGCGCCATCCAGGCGCGGCGCCAGGCCGGCTCGGCGTGGAAGCCGTTCGTCTATCTCACTGCGCTGGAGGCCGGGCGCACGCCCGACACGGTCGCCGTGGACGAGCCGGTGACCATCCAGGGCTGGTCGCCGCGCAACCACACCGACGGCTTCCTCGGACCGATCACCTACCAGCGGGCCTTGGCGGAATCGGTGAACACCGTGGCGGCTCGCGTGGCCGACGAAGTGGGTCGCGACTACGTCGCCCAGACCGCACGCCGGCTGGGCGTCACGACGCCGATCAGCACCGATCCGGCCATGGCGCTCGGGACCTCGCTGGTGTCACCGCTGGAGATGGCCGGCGCCTATTCGGTGTTCGCCAACGGCGGCGAGCGGGCCCCCGCCTATGGGGTCGAGCGCATCCGCACGGTCGGCGGCGCGGTGGTCTGGCGCCATCCACCCGCCCAGCACGTCCGGGTAGTGGCCAATCCGCCGTTGAGCGACATGAACCGGATGCTTCGGGACGTCGTCGCCGAGGGGACCGGCGCGAAGGCGGCCATCCCCGGCTACGACCTCGCGGGCAAGACCGGCACCACCACCGACAACCGCGACGCCTGGTTCTGCGGCTTCACCGGCGGGTTCACGACGGTGGTATGGATGGGGCGCGACGACGCCCAGTCCATGCGCAACGTGGCCGGCGGCGGGCCGCCCGCGCAGATCTGGCGCGCCTTCATGATCGCCGCCCTGCCGCGCGCGGGGGCGGGGCCCATCCCGGCCGGGCCGCCGCCGGCCATCCAGACTCCCCAGCCGATCGCGATCTCGACTCCCGCGGTCCCGGTCCAGGCCCCGATCACTTTGGACAGCCTCCTGGCCAACGACCCGCCATATTGAGTGGGGAGGGGAGCTCTGCGCCCTACTGCGCCGCGATCCGCGTGGCCTCGTCGGCCATGACCTGCGCCGTGATCTCGAAGGAGCGGAGGCGGGCTGGGTGGTCGAAGACCTGGGCGGTGACCATCAACTCATCGGCGCCGGTGCGGGAGACGAAGGCCTCGATCCCCTGCTTCACCGTCTCGGGCGAGCCGACGACCGAGCGCGAGAACACCTCCTGCGACAGGTGTTGGAGCATCGGGTCGTTCGCCAGCTCGGCCGGATCGACCGGCGGGGGCAGGGGGCCGGGCCGGCCGGTGCGCATGTTGACGAAGGCCTGCTGCAGCGAGGTGAAGAGACGCGCGGCTTCGTGGTCGGTCTCGGCGGCGACAACGTTCAGGCCGAGCATGACGTAGGGCTCGGCCAGGCGGGCGGAGGGACGGAAAAGGCTGCGGTACATCTGCAGCGCCTCTTCCATCTGGGCCGGGGCGAAGTGGGAGGCGAAGGCGTAGGGCAGGCCGAGCATGGCCGCGAGCTGGGCGCCGTAGGTGCTGGAGCCCAGGATCCACACGTCGACATCCTGGCTCTCGCCGGGGACGGCGCGCACGGCCTGGCCAGGCTCGGCGGGCTTGAAGTAGGCCATCAGCTCGATCACGTCGTTGGGGAAGCGGTCGATGTCGCCCATCAGCGTGCGCCGCAGCGCGCGGGCGGTGAGCTGGTCGGTTCCCGGCGCGCGGCCGAGGCCGAGGTCGATCCGGCCCGGCCAGAGCGAAGAGAGCGTGCCGAACTGCTCGGCGATCACCAGGGGGGCGTGGTTCGGCAGCATGATCCCGCCGGCCCCGATGCGGATCGAACTGGTCCCTTCGGCCACGAAGGCCAGGGCTACTGCGGTGGCGGCGCTGGCCACCCCGGCCATATTGTGGTGCTCGGCCATCCAGAACCGGCGGTAGCCCCAGCGCTCGGCATGGGCCGCGAGGTCACGGCTGTTGCGCAGCGCCTGGCCGGCGTCGGAGCCCTGGACGATGGGCGAAAGATCGAGGATCGAGAGTGGCGTCATGAGACCGATATAGGGGCCCTGGGCGCCGGACGCGACGCCCGGCTTGACCTGTTCACCCGGAGCGCGTTTGGCTGAGGCCATGGCTGACACTCCCTCGCTTCGCCGCCTGATCGACCTGCCGGGCATGCGCGCCCTGGAGGAGAAGGCGCTGATGAACCCGCGCTATTCCGATGCCGACGCCTGCGCCAACTATCCGGAGATCGACGAGACCTGCCGCGCCTTGTTTGGCCTGTCGGCAGACGAGGCCGATGATGGTGCGCGTCCGGACGGGTGGGACCGGATCGAGCGAGGCTCCCCGCGAGAACAGGCGGACGCCTTCGAAGCCGAGGGCTGGGACGTGACCGATGACAAGCGCCGCCCGCTGCGCATGCTCGGGCACTTCAGTGCGCCTCTATGGTTGGCGGTCCGGGGCGTGGCCGGAATGCTGCCGTTCCATGCCGAACCCGTCGCGGACGATGGCATGGCGTCGCTGGCGGCCGAGGCCAAGCGGTTCCTGCGGGACCGCAGGTAGGGATCCACCCCTTTCCGCTCCCCGTCTTCGGGGATACGCCGCCTCGTCCACGGACATGGCGACGCTAGGTGGAACGCGCGGATGACCCTAAGCTTCGCGCGAACGGCGAGGAGGGGGCGTTGGCCAGAGCTTCGAGGGACGAGACGCCGAGGGCCCAGAGCTGGTGGCAGACTGCGCCAGGCGTCCTCACTGCCGTCGCCGGAGTGCTGACCGCCTTGGCGGGTCTACTGGTGGCGATGCACCAGGTCGGGCTCCTCGGCGGGGGCAAGCCCGCGTCCGCGCAGGCGCCGGCGACGATCAGCGAGAGCGCCCCCACGCCCCCCGCTTCCAGCGCGCCGCCACCTCCTGTCTCCACCGCCGGCGTCCGCTATCAGGTCACCCTGCCGGCGGCGTCCTCAGTGACGCTTTCCAACAACCGCGGCGTAGGGACCTACAAGGTGCTGAGCGTCGATGCCGAAAAGCGGACGCTGGACACTGTGACCGTGAAATTCTCGATCCGCCTGACCAATGCGGGACCCGCCGATATCGGCTTCTGGAACGACTCCTTCCGCCTGCTGGAGGATGGCGTGCCCCGGACGCCTTCAAGCCGACTCAATGAGGCTGTGGACGCCCGCAGCGCCAAGGAGGCGGATGTCGTGTTCGAGGTCCCGGTCGCCACCAAGGCGCTGGAGCTGCAGATCAACAGCGGCGACGAGACCGGCTCGATCCCGCTGATGCTGACCGCGGGGGGACGCTAGCTTTTCGGAGCGAGTTCGACGCCGGCCGCTTCCTCCATGGCGCGGACGAGGTGGCTGATGTTGGCGCCCTTTGGAGCCTCGTCCTGGATGTCCTTCCACAGGCGCTGGACGAGCATGGCCAGGGGCTGCTCCAGGCCCAGGTCTGCGGCCACGGTGTTGGCGATGTCGATATCCTTCTTCATCAGGTCGAACTTGAACGCGTCGTCAAAGCGTCGGTTGAACACCCTCTGCCGGAAGAGCGTCTGGCTGACCCACGACATGCCGGTGGACAGGTCCAGGACATCGTTCATTACCGTCGGATCGAGCCCGTACCGGGCGCCGGCGATCAGTCCCTCGGTGGTGGCGGTCAGGGTGATGGCCGAGATCAGGTTGTTGATGGCCTTCATCGCGTGGCCCGAGCCCACGGGACCGAGATGAAAGTGCGCCTTGCCGAGTGTTTCGAGGATCGGGACCACGCGCTCGATATCGGAGGGCTCGCCACCAACCATGAACACCAGAGAGGCCCCCTTGGCGCCGGCCTCAGCCCCGGAAACAGGGGCGTCGACCATCGCGACGCCCACGTCCGCCAGGCGGGCGGCGACGTCCTTGGTGTGCCAGGGCGCGGCCGAGGAGGTGTCGAGCAGCAGGGAGCCGGCCTTGAAGCCGTGGATCAGCCCGTCGGTCCCGCGCGCGACTTCGCCGACCTCCTTGCCCGAAGGCAGCATGGTGATCACGATGTCGGACGCCGCGGCGAGAGCCGCCGGGGTCGCAGCGCGGGTCACGCCCGGATGCTCGGCCTGCAGGCGCTCGACCGGTCCGGGATTGATGTCGTAGACCGTGAGGTCATGACCTGCGGCGGCGAGATGCCCCGCCATGGGTCCGCCCATGACCCCAAGGCCAATGAAGCCCAGACGCAGCACCGCCATCGAGTCCTCCACCAAGTCGCTTTTGCAGAGGTACTAACGCCATCCCGGCAGAGCCGCCATGGTGGCGCCTCGCGCGCCCTTTCGGTGGGCGCTAGGGTGGGGCCATGTCCTCTCCTGCGCCTGCGGGCTCCGGCGTGCTCGCGGTCACCGCGCTGAAGAAGTCCGTCCCGGGCGGGCGGCTGCTGTTTGACCGGCTGAGCCTGACGGCGGCCGCGGGCGAAGTGGTGGCCGTCATGGGGGAGTCGGGGATCGGCAAGTCCACCCTGCTCAACCTCATCGCCGGCCTGGACCTGCCGGACGCGGGCCACATCGCCATCGAGGGCGTGGAGCTGGGCGGCCTCAGCGACGATGAGCGCACGGTCCTGCGGCGCGACCGGATCGGCTTCGTGTTCCAGGCCTTTCACGTCCTGCCGCACCTGAACCTGAGCCAGAATATCGCCCTTCCGCTGGTGCTCGCCCACGCATCCAGGGGCGAGGCGCTGGAGCGCGCCGAGGCCATGCTCGCAGCCGTTGGCCTCGGCGGCCGCGGTGACGACTACGCCGCGCAGCTGTCGGGCGGCGAGCTCCAGAGGGTCGCCATCGCGCGCGCGCTGGTGCATCGCCCTGCCCTGATCCTGGCGGACGAGCCCACCGGCAATCTCGATCCGGAGACGGGCGCCCGCATCCTGGACCTGTTCCTGGGCGCGGCGCGGGCCGCCGGCTCGGCGGCGCTGATCGTCACCCATTCCGAGCGAGCCGCAGCGGTGGCCGATCGGGCGCTGGTCCTGACGGCAGATGGGCTGGCGCCGCGCCATGCCAGCTGAGGCTCGGACCAGCCCGCTCGCATTGCGCTGGATGGTGCTGGGCGAATGGCGATCCCGTCCCGGGCGGGTTGTGCTGGCGGCCCTGGCCATCGCCGTCGGAGTGGCGCTGGGTTTTGCCGTGCACCTGGTCAACCGCTCGGCGCTGGACGAGTTCGGCCGCGCCGTGCACGCGGTCAACGGGGAGGCGGACCTGCAGGTGCACGCCGCCTCGGCGGCCGGCTTCGACGAGGCGCTCTATCCTAGGCTCGCACACGTTCCGGGCGTCGCGGTCGCCAGCCCGGTGGTTGAACTGACGGCGCGAGCCGGGCCGGGCGAGGCCGGGGCCATGACCTTGCTGGGGCTGGATGTCCTGCGTGCAGCCGCGGCGACGCCGAGCCTGGTCGGGGTCTCCCTGGGCGGATCGGCGCTGGGCGGCGAGCAGACGCCGTTCGACGATCAGGCGGTGGCGCTGTCGCCGGCCGCGCTGCGGGCGCTGGGGCGCCGGCCCGGAGACCGGATCATCCTCTCCGCCGCCGGACGCAGCGCGTCCTTCCGCATCAGCGGGAGCCTGCCGAACGTCGGCGAGGACCAGCGTGTCGGGGTGGTGGATATCGCCGCGGCGCAATGGCGCTTCAGCCAGCTAGGGCGGTTGCAGCGGATCGACCTGAAGCTCGCACCCGGGGCTGAGCGGGAGAGTGTCGAAATCGAGATCCGCAAAGTCCTGCCGGGCGACGCCGAGATCGTTACGGGCGAGACCGAGACCCGCCGCAGCGACAGCCTCTCGCGGGCCTATCGGGTCAATCTTGAGATGTTGGCGATGGTCGCTCTGCTGACGGGCGGCTTCCTTGTCTATTCGGCGCAATCGCTGTCGGCGACCCTGCGCGGACCGCAGTTCGCCCTGCTGCGGGTGTTGGGCCTGACCCGGCGAGCCCTCGTCGCCCAGCTGTTCATTGAAGGCGGACTGGTGGGATTGATCGGGTCCGCCGCTGGAGTCGCGCTGGGCCTCGGCCTTGCGGAGCTGGCGCTGCGCCTGTTCGGCGGAGACCTCGGCGGCGGCTATTTCGCCGGATCGCGCCCCCATCTCGCCTTCGACCCGATCGCCGGCGCGGTGTTCCTGGGGCTGGGCCTGCTGGTCGCCCTGGCCGCGAGCGTGCTTCCGGCGCTGCAGGCGGGCCGGGCCCAGCCGGCGGTGGCGCTGAAGGCCGCCGGCGACGCGGTCGATCCGAGGCGACGTCCCTCGCCCACGCCGGCGCTGGCCCTGCTTGTGGCCGGCGGGCTCTGCGCGCTCGCGCCCCCGCTCTGGGAGCTGCCGCTGTTCGGCTACGCCGCCATCGCCCTGATGCTGGCGGGAGGCGTGGCGGCGATGCCCTGGCTGGCGCGGGCGCTGCTGGCTCCACTGCGGAGGGTCGCCGGGCGGTCGGTGGCGGCGTCGCTGGCGTTGGACCGGCTGTGGGGCGCCTCGGGGCAGGCGTCGATCGCGCTCTGTGGGGTGCTGGCCAGCGTCAGCCTGATGGTGGCCATGGCTGTGATGGTGGCGAGCTTCCGTGGGTCGGTGCAGGACTGGCTGACCCAGGTCCTGCCCTCGGACATCTACCTGCGCCTGGACAGCTTTGGCGGCGGGAGCCTGGACCCCACGGTGCAACGCCGACTGACCGCCGTCCCCGGCGTTGCGCGCATCAGCTTCCGCAAGACCATCCTGCTGCGCCTGGCGCCCGATCGCCCCGCGGTGGCCCTGACGGCCTCGCCAATCGATCCGACCCATCCCGAGCGCAGCCTGCCGATCATGGCGCAATCGTATCAGCCGCCGCTGGGCGCGACGCGGGTCTGGATCTCCGAGCCTATGGCCAGGCTCTACCGTCTGCATATCGGCGATCGCCTGGAACTGCCGCTCGGGGGCAGGCCGAACGCGGTCATCATCCAGGGGATCTGGCGGGACTATGCGCGGCAGTTCGGAGCCATCGCCATCAGCAGCGCCGATTATACGCGCCTCGCCGGAGACCCCGACCGCAGTGATGCGGCGGTGGACCTCGCGCCTGGGGCCTCGCCCCCGGCGGTGATGGCGGCTTTGCGCGCCGCGCTGCCGCCGGCGCTCGCAGGCGCGGCCGGCTTCGCCCAGCCCCGGCAGATCCGCGGCCTGGCGCTGGGCGTGTTCGACCGCAGCTTCGCGGTCACCTATGCGCTGGAGGCGATCGCCATCCTGGTGGGCCTGACCGGGGTCGCCGCCACCTTCTCGGCCCAGACCCTGGCGCGGACCAAGGAGTTCGGCATGCTGAGGCACATCGGCGTGCTGCGCCGGCAGATCCTGCTGATGCTGGCGATCGAGGGTGCGCTGCTGGGCGCGGTGGGCGTGGCGGCCGGGCTCGGCCTGGGCGTCGCCATGAGCCAGGTGCTGATCCACGTGGTCAATCCGCAGTCGTTCCACTGGACGATGCAGACCCGTCTTCCGCTCGGCCTGTTCGCCAGCCTGGCGGCGGCGCTGATCACCGCCTCAGCCGGGACCGCGGTGCTGTCGGGCCGCAGCGCCACCTCGACCAGCGCCGTGCGCGCCGTTCGCGAGGATTGGTGATGCGTGCTCTGGCCGTTCTGGCCGCTCTCGCCGCTGGGTTGGCGATGATGGCGGCGAGCCCGGGCCCGCCCGACTATCCGGTGGTCCGGCCGGGCGTGCGGCTGACATTCCCGGCCGACCACGGCGCCCATCCCGATTTCCGGACGGAGTGGTGGTACGTCACCGGCTGGCTCCGCACGGCCGATGGCCGCGACCTCGGCTTCCAGGTGACGTTCTTCCGCACGCGGCCGGCAGTGAGCCAGGGCAACCCCAGCGCCTTCGCGCCTCGCCAGGTGCTGTTCGCCCACGCCGCCCTGTCCGACCCCGCGGTCGGCCACCTGTTGCACGACCAGCGCGTGGCGCGGGAGGGGTTCGGCCTGGCTGAAGCCTCCATGACGGACGCCGACAGTGTGCTGGACGACTGGAGCCTGAAGCGGGGCGGGGACGGGCAGTTCCACACCAAGGTCACCGGCCGCGATTTCGCGCTGGACCTGACCCTCAGCCCCAGTCAGCCGGTGCTGCCCGAGGGCGAGGGCGGCTACAGCCGCAAGGGCCCCCGCCCTGGCCAGGCGAGCTATTACTACAGCCTGCCGCACCTGGCGGTTTCGGGCGCAGTGGTGCGTGGCGGGCGACGGGCCCGCGTCACCGGCCAGGCCTGGCTGGACCGGGAGTGGTCATCCACTCTGCTGGACCCCGCCGCGGTGGGCTGGGACTGGGTCGGCCTGAACTTGGACGACGACGGCGCCCTGATGGCCTTCCAGATCCGCGACGCCGGCGGGCGGGCGCTGTGGGCGGGTGGTTCGCTGCGTAGCCGGGACGGGAGCGTGGCGCGCCTCGCGCCGGGCGACGTCGCCTTCGCCCCTCAGCGACGGTGGCGCTCGCCCCGGACCGGCGCTGTCTATCCGGTGCAGCAGAACGTCACCGTGAAAGCCGGCGGCAAGCCTCGCGAGTGGCGTCTCACCCCGCTGTTCGACGATCAGGAGCTCGATAGCCGGCTGGCTGGAGGCCCCGTCTATTGGGAAGGCGCGGTGACCACGCAGGGAGGCAGGGGCTACCTGGAGCTGACGGGATACCTGGCGCCGCTGAAACTCTGACATCCTCCACCGCAAGGCGGGGGAGGATGTCAGAGTTTCAGCGGCGCCAGGTATCCCGTCAGCTCCAGGT
>FTHA01000694.1_pt1 | contig 53276 bp, 49 predicted proteins | sample 1640771 | NCBI WGS metagenome assembly FTHA01 (sample SAMEA3914789, study PRJEB12502) | metagenome | biome: forest; material: soil | place: Canada | collected 2011-07-03 | depth 0.3 m | reverse complement strand
TTCGGGCGCTGAGCCCTTCCGCGCCCTGGCGACCCCGGACGGGCGGCTGCTGGCGGTGCACGGCCCCGGCGGCGTGGAACAGGCCGCGACCCTGAAGGAAGCCCTCTCGATCTCGCCGGCGGACGTGGACGCCGGCCAGGCGCAGGGCCGCATGCCCACGGGCGCGCCGGTGCGGGTGGCGGTCGAGCCTGCCGCCGGCGGCGACCTCCTGGCCGTCGCGGGGCGCGGCGGCGCCCTGCCGATCCAGGGCGGCCGGGAGTTGACGATCACCCTGATCACCACGTTCGGCCCCCTCGTCATCGGCATGCTGCTGACGCTGCTCCTGATGGCCCAGAGCCGGCGCACCCGGGCCGCCCAGCGCGCCTTTTCCGACACCGAACAGCGCTTCCGCCTCGCCGTGGAGGCCGCGCGCTGCGGCATCTGGGAGTGGGACCTGAAGACCGACCAGGTGTTCATGTCCGACGTGACCGGGGCCATCCTGGGCTGGGGCGGCGGCGGCGTGGTGGAAAGCGCCCAGGTCTTGGCCCGCGTCGCGCCCGATCACCGCGCCCGGGTCCTGCAGGCGCTGGAGTCCGCGCGCCAGTTCGGGGCCTTCGACGTGTCGTTCCGCGTGCCGGACCGCAATGGCCGCACCGCCTGGATCGACGCCCGCGGCCAGGGTCTGGACGCCCGCGGCGACGGCTTCAGCCGGATCATCGGCGTGGCGCTGGACGTCACCGAGGAGCGGATCGCCCAGGTCCGCGCCCAGGCCGCCGAGACGCGGCTGCGCGACGCCATCGACAGCGTCTCCGAAGCGTTCGTCCTGTGGGACCGGTTGGGGCGGCTGCTCCTGTGCAACAACAATTTCCGGGACTTCTTCTCGATCGAGCCGAAAGTCCTCAAGCGCGGCGCTTCACGCGACAGCATCAAGCGTTTCGTCCAGCTGGCCATCAAGCAGGAGTTGCCCTCGCCGCTCGGCAAGGGCGTCCGCGAGGCCGAGCTCAATGACGGGCGCTGGCTTCAGATCTCCGAACGCCGCACAGCCGAGGGCGGGCTGGTGGTCACCGCCGTCGATATCAGCTCGATCAAGGCGCAGGAGGACGCGCGTCGCCGCAATGAGGAAGCCCTGCAAGCGGCCGTCACCAACCTGCAGCGCAGCCAGGACCAGCTGGAGGAACTTGCGCGCAAGTATGAGGAAGAGAAAATCCGCGCCGAGGGCGCCAACCAGGCCAAGAGCGAGTTCCTGGCCAACATGAGCCATGAGCTGCGCACGCCGCTGAACGCCATCAACGGCTTTTCGGAGATCATGGTCAGCGAGCTGTTCGGCCCGCTCGGCGACCCGCGCTACGTCGGCTACGCCCAGGACATCCTTGATTCAGGCCAGCACCTGCTGGCGCTGATCAACGACATCCTCGACATGGCCAAGATCGAGGCGGGCAAGTTCAACCTGAAATTCGATCCGATGCGCATGGAAGAGGTGGTGGAGGACGCCGCCCGCCTGATTCGAAACCGCGCCGAGGCCGCCGGACTCGATCTTGTGCTCGACATGTCCGACCTGCCGGAAGTCGAGGCCGACTACCGCGCGCTCAAGCAGGTGCTGCTGAACCTCCTGTCCAACGCCATCAAGTTCACGCCCCGCGGCGGCCGGATCACAGTCAACGCCGTCACGGAAATGGGGCACAACGGAGAACGCATGCGCGTCGCGGTGCGAGACACTGGCATCGGCATTTCCCAGGCGGACATGGAGCGGCTCGCCAAGCCCTTCGAGCAGATCGAAAGCCAGCTCTCCAAGACCCAGCAGGGCTCGGGCCTCGGCCTGGCGCTCACCAAGTCACTCGTTGAGATGCACGGCGGCCGGCTGGAAATCCGCAGCGCGCCAGGGGAGGGCACCGTGGTCAGTTTCGCCCTGCCGCTGCGCCATTCCGAGATGGAAGCAGAAGACTCCCACGCGGCCGCGTAAGGCGGATCCGCAACTTGCAACGATGTTTAGGACGACCTATCTTCCCAGGCAGAAATAATCCACCTCGGAAGATCCTCGAGCATGGCTCTGAATATCAAGGACCCGGTCACGGAGAAGTCTGTACGGGAACTCGCCGCGACGACTGGCGAAGGCGTGACTGCGGCGATCCGCAGGGCTGTCGAAGAACGGCTCTTGCGGGTGCGAAAGGATCGAGGCGGCCGTAGCGTCTGTGAAGAGCTGATGGCCATCGGCGTCCATTGCGCAGCGCTCCCGGACCTCGAGCGGCGCACAGCCGAGGAAATCCTCGGCTACGATGAGCAAGGCCTGCCGAGCTAATGGTGATCGACACCTCCGCCGTCGTCGCGATCCTGCTCGGAGAGCCCGACGCGATGGATTTCGCTGCGGCCATCGAACAGGCCGGACCCCGGCTGATGTCTGCGGCCACCTTGCTGGAGGCGTCCATCGTCGTCGAATCACGCAAGGGAGCGGAGGGCGCCAGGGATCTGGATCTCTTCGTCTATCGCGCGGGAATCGAGATCGTACCGGTCGACCAAGAGCAGGCCGAGGTGGCGAGGATCGCCTGGCGCAGGTTCGGCAAAGGTCGCCACGCCGCCGGGCTGAATTACGGAGATTGTTTCGCCTACGCCCTGGCGAAAGTCAGCCAGGCGAAGCTGCTCTACAAAGGTAGTGACTTCGGCTTCACGGACTTGGTCTGACGACGTCAGCCTGACCGCCGCCCCCCCCCAACTTGACATCCGCCGGCCGCCGTGCGCCCTTCGCCGCCTTCGAAAACCAGGGATTTCCGCGCCTCCATGCACGCCTACCGCACCCATACCTGCGGCGCGCTCCGCCTCTCCGACGCCGGCGTGGCCGTGCGCCTGTCCGGCTGGATCCATCGCAAGCGCGACCACGGCGGCCTGCTGTTCATCGACCTGCGCGACCACTATGGCCTGACCCAGCTGGTCTTGAGCCCGGAGAGCCCCGTGTTCGGTGTCGCCGAGCGCCTTCGGGCCGAGAGCGTGATCCGCATCGACGGGGAAGTGGTGGCCCGCACGGCCGAGACCGTCAATCCCAACCTTCCCACCGGTGCGGTCGAGGTGCGGGTGCGCGGGCTGGACGTGCTGTCTGAGGCCGCCGAGCTGCCCTTGCCGGTGTTCGGAGAGCCGGACTATCCGGAAGAGATCCGCCTGCGGCACCGCTATCTGGACCTGCGCCGGGAGACCCTCCACCGCAACATCGTGCTGCGGTCCCAGGTGATCGCCTCCATGCGCCGGCGGATGATCGACAAGGGCTTCCTGGAGTTCCAGACCCCGATCCTGACGGCGTCTTCGCCCGAAGGCGCGCGGGATTTCCTGGTGCCGTCGCGTCTACACGCCGGCAAGTTCTACGCCCTGCCGCAGGCGCCCCAGCAGTTCAAGCAGCTGCTCATGGTCTCCGGCTTCGACCGCTACTTCCAAATTGCCCCCTGCTTCCGCGACGAGGACCCCCGAGCCGACCGGTCGCTTGAGTTCTATCAGCTCGACGTCGAGATGAGCTTCGTCACCCAGGACGACATCTTCGCGGTGATCGAGCCGGTGTTGCACGGCGTGTTCGAGGAATTCGCCGGCGACAAGCCGGTCTCGGCCTATCCCTTCAACCGCATCCCCTATCGCGACGCGATCCAGAAATACGGCTCCGACAAGCCGGATCTGCGCAATCCGCTGGTGATGCAGGACGTCAGCGACCATTTCCGCGGCGGCGGCTTCGGCCTGTTCGCCAAGATGCTCGATGAGCCGAAGAACGCGATCTGGGCGATTCCGGCGCCGGGCGGCGGCTCGCGCGCCTTCTGCGACCGCATGAACGCCTGGGCCCAGAGCGAGGGCCAGCCCGGTCTCGGCTACGTCTTCTGGCGGGAAGGCGAAGAGGGCGGCGCCGGCCCGATCGCGCGCAACCTCGGTCCTGAACGCACCGACGCCATCCGCGCCCAGCTGGGCCTGAAGGTCGGCGACGCGGCCTTCTTCGTGGGCGGCGATCCAAGGGCCTTCTACAAGTTCGCCGGATCGGCGCGCACCAAGGTCGGGACCGACCTGACATTGGTGGACGAGAAGCGCTTTGAGTTCTGCTGGATCGTCGACTTCCCGATGTTCGAGTTCAACGAGGAGGCCAACCATGTGGACTTCTCGCACAACCCCTTCTCCATGCCGCAAGGCGAGCTCGAGGCCCTGAACACCAAGGATCCGCTCGAGATCACCGCCTATCAGTACGACATCGTCTGCAACGGATATGAGCTGTGCTCCGGCGCCGTGCGGAATCACCGTCCGGACGTCATGATCCGCGCCTTCGAGATCGCCGGCTATTCGGCCGATGAGGTGGAGCGGCAATTCGGCGGCATGCTGAACGCCTTCCGCTACGGCGCCCCGCCGCACGGCGGGTTGGCGCCAGGTATCGACCGCATCGTCATGCTGCTGGCCGGCCAGGAGGCCATCCGCGAGGTCATCGCCTTCCCGCTGAACCAGCAGGGCCAGGACACGCTGATGAACGCCCCGTCGGACGTCTCCGAAAAGCAGCTGAAGGAGCTGAGCATCCGGCTTTCGCCCAATGCTCAGACGGGTCACCCGCCAACGAAGTGACGCGGCGGCGCCGGGGGCGCGGGCGGCGCGTGGGGCGCCGGATGTCCGTGGAATGGCAAGATCAGGCCGGGTCCGCGACAGATTCTGGCGGTGAGACCCGCGGGCAGCCGCGTGGCGGCGTCGCCGCAGGTGTCGTCGACCTGGTCCTGTTCAAGTCCCCGGGCGGTTGACAGGTCCGCGCCGAACAGGCGGGTTCCGTCGAGGCTGGCCCCGTGGAAGTCGGCCCGCCCGAACTGGCTGCCAGTGAGATCGGCCCCGTCCAGCGTCGCATTCTGGAATGAAGCGTCTTCGAACCTGCCCCGGATCAGGTGCGCGCCGGTCAGCTCGGCGGACCGGAAATCGGCGCCGTTGCAGTCCGCGTCCACCAGGAAGGCGGCTTCCAGGTCGGCGTTGGCGAGGACCGCGTTGGTCAGGGTCGCGTGGGAGAAGTTGGCCCCCACCAGCTGCACCGAGGACAGGTGCGCGCGCTTCATGTTCGCTCCGGAAAAGTTGGGCGCGGCGCCCTCGACCCCGTCCATGCGCGTGTCGATGAAGACGGCGTTGGAGAAGTTCACGCCCAGTAAGCTGGCGCTGCGCAGGTCGGCGCGGGTGAAGTCCGCGCCGGCGAAGGTGGTCGCGATCAAGGACGCGCCCCTCAGGTCGGTGTCGATCAGGCTGGCGTTGCTGAAATCACCGGCCGTGAAGGTCGCGCCGGTGAGCTTTCGGCCCGCCAGGGAACATCCCCGGCAGGCGCCGCCAAAGGCCACCATGCGCTGGACGCCCTTGTCGGTGTCGCCAGCCTCGGCCCGGCCGGAAGCCAGGGCGACCAAAGCCGCCGCCAGGGACAGCAAACTGGAAACGCGCGCCATTCACACCTCTACGACACGACCCGTGAGCCGCCCGAAACGGATCGTGTCGCCCAGAGGCTCCATCCGCGCCACTTAATTCGATGTAACCCGCGCCGTCACGTTAGCCTGGACTAACCGCCCACCCCGCAGGCTTGCAGGTGCAGACCTGGCGGAAGGGAGGTGGTCTTGTCGCCGCAGGCGCGGTCGAGTTGGGCCTGGGTGAGGCCTCGGGCCCGGGCCATCTCGGCGCCGGAGAAATTGGTTCCGTCCAGCCTGGCGCGGGCGAACGATGCGCCCTGCAGATAGGTCCCGACGAAGCTGGCGTGGGTAAGGTCCGCGCCGGAGAAGTTCGCGCTGGAGAACACGCCGCCATAGGCGTTGACGTCACGCAGGTCCGCTCCCGCGAAGCTGGTGTGGTTCATCACCGAGGCGCTGAGGTCGGCCTGGCGCAGGCGCGCGCCGGCGAAGGACCTTCCTTTCAGTTCAATGGATCCGAAGTCGGCCTGGAAGAGGTTGCACTTCGGACAGCTGGCGCCCGCCTTGGCGTGAGCGATCTGTGCGGCGTTCTGGGCCAGGGCGGGCCCCGCAAGCGTCAACGACAGGACGATCAGCGGGAAGAGCGGTTTCATGCGGCTGGCTCGATCGGCGGCCGGTCGCCCAGCCTTTCCTGCGGGAAGATAGGGGCAAGGGGTTAAGAGCGATTTCCCATGCCGCCTGGCGGTTCAAAACCCGTCGCGGGACCGCTCGATGCTGACCGGCGCACCGCAGGCCTCGCAGACCATGGCCGAGCCGCGCCGGACCAGGGTCAATTCCCCGCAGTCCGGGCACATGTCGGCGGGCGCCTCGATGGCCGGCGCCGCCTTGCGCTCGCGGTCCCGCCCCGCCAGCGGCAGGACGATGAGGTTGTCCCCCGCCGCCCCGCGGGAGAATCCCTTGGAGATGAACATGGAGGCGGGCAGGGGCTGGGGCTCTTCCGGCTGGGTGGTGTCGTCCAGCCCCCGGCCCAGTCCATCGGCGTGCAGGGCGTCCGGGTCGCCGTTGGCGAGGTCCTGGCGGTCCAGATAGGACACGGCCAGCTCGCGGAAGATGTAGTCCAGGATCGAGGTGGCGGAGCGGATCGAGTCGTTGCCCGTGACGGGCCCCGCCGGTTCAAACCGGGTGAAGACAAAGGCCTCGACGAACTCATCCAGCGGCACGCCGTACTGCAGGCCGATGGAGATCGCGATGGCGAAGTTGTTCATCAGCGAGCGGAAGGCGGCGCCTTCCTTGTGCATGTCCAGGAAGATCTCGCCGAGTTCACCGTCGTCGTATTCGCCGGTGTGCAGATAGACCTTGTGGCCACCGACCGTGGCCTTCTGGATATAGCCCTTGCGCCGGTCCGGCAGCTTGCGCCGCGCCCGTTCCCGCTCGACGATCTTTTCAACGATCCGTTCGGTGACGATTGGCGGCGGCTCTGGCCGACGGCGCGGAGCGGGTTCGTCGTCGGCCTTGGGCAGGTCCAGCCGGACGGTGGATGGGCCCACGGCGGCGAGCCGGATGGCGCGCAGTCCGGCCCGGGCGGCCTGGGCCTGCAGCGCCGCGGCGTCTGAGGGAGACGCGCCGCCAGGCAGGGACAGCCAGATCAGGTTCGGGGCGCTGGCGAACCGTTCGAGCTCGGTGAGCAAGGCGAGTCGGTCGTCCAGGCCGATCTCCACGCCGGCCAGGAACACCGCACGGGCGGCTTCGGGCACGTCGGGGCAGGTCGCGAGGCTCGCCCCCCGGCCGATGTGGGCCTCGGCCGCGGATAGGTCGTCCGCACTGAGGCCGGCCAGCGCCAGGACGTCGAAGGCCGGGTCGGCGAGGTCCTCGGCCGTGGCGCCGAGGACGTCGCGCAGGAAGCCCTCGTCCAGGACGTCGGGGGAAAAGGCCTTGCGGATCGAGGCGCCGCCGCAGAGCGCCTGTTCCACCCTGGCGATCTCGTGGGCGGTGAACCCGAGCGCCTGCAGCGCGGCCCGCCCGATGCCCGGCGCGTCGTCCAGCAGGCCCGCGCCGCGCGCCCAGGCGTCCGCCGCCGCGATATCCGCGCCGCAATGGGCCAGGCCTTCGGTCGCCGCGTCGGACAGGGTCTGGACCACTACGCCATCCCCGGTTTCGGCGTTGGCCAGGGGGCCGGACCAGGGCGCTCCGCCCAGGGAGCGTCCGCCCAGCCGCAGGGCGAGGTCCTTGTCCTCGAAAAGGGCGGTGACCTCGACATTACGCACCCCCGTCGCAGCCGCGCCCATCAGGGCCTTGGAGAACAGGCGCCGCGCCAGCCGCGCGGTCGCGGAATTGCTCAGCCTCTCACAGGCGTCGAGGTTGGTGCGGATGGTTGCGATGCGCGCTTCGGCGTCATCGCGGGCGGCCGGCAGGCCGCCCGGATTGGCCGCGAGCTCGGCGGAGGCGGACAGGGCGGCGGCCGTGGCCAGGGCCTGGATTTCGGCGATGGCGAGGCGGCCCTCTTCGGATCCATAGGCCAGGCCGCGCCGGACCAGCAGCTCGGCGCACCCGGCCAGGGTGAGGGCCACGGCCCGGTCGGCGTCCTGGGGTTCGATTTCCAGGTCCAGGGCGATGAGCCATAGTCGCACCGCAGCCGCGAAACCCTGGGCGTCGAAGGCCCCGTCCCGCCAGAAAGGGTTCACGTCCAGCGCCGCCGAGGGCGCGGCCAGGGCGTAGCAGGCCCCCGCCGCATCCGCTTCAGATAGAGTCAGGACCAACTCGCCGGTTTCTGAGGCCCCCAGCGCCGCACGCAAAGCCGAGGGGGAGCCGTCCACGACCGCGCCTCGATCCGCCCAACCGACAATGGGCGCCCGGACGGATGGCGGCTCGGGCGAGGGCGTGGACCAGGTCTGCCCGCCCGCCCGGGCCAGGCCGATCGCCTGCAGCAGCAGATCATCGCCTGCACCCGCCTCACGCGCCGCGCGGGCCGCGCGGGCGAGAGCGGCGTTGTGGCCAGGGTCCGCGCAGGAGTCCGCGTCGCCCTGGCAGCGGATGACGGAATCCATCACCGCCTGCAGCCGGATCGACAGGGCGCTGGTGGCGGCCAGGGCGGTGCGATGGCCGCGCTGCCGGCCGAGCCGGTCGTCCAGCATGTGTCCGAAGCGGGCGTCATCGATCGAGCCGGCCAAGGCGGTCGCCGGTGGCGTCGCCCGGCCCGGGGCGGCCATGCCTCGGGCCATGCTGGCCATCAGGGCCTTCATGAAGGCGACCGCGTCCGCTTCGCCGTCGAACACGCCTGCCGCCAGCCCGCGCCCGGCCAGCCGCCGGGCGTAGCGGCCAAGGGCGCCGTCCAGAAGGGCGTCGAACTGGGTGGCCCGGGCGAGGCCGGGGGACAGATCCGCCGCCGGTTCGGGCGCGGCCAGCGCATCCAGCCGGTCCAGCCAGGCCTCGATCTGGGGCGAGGTCCAGTCGGCGGGGGCCAGGACCTCGACCGAATCGCCCGCGCGCTCGATCTGGCGCGACGCCATCTCGAGCTCGCCGGCGCCGACAGAGCTGGTCTCAAAGCGCATGCAGGACTCCCGGAACTCGCGCAGAGGGGAGGGTAGAGCGACCCCGCCCCGTCCGGCAATAGATGTTGCGGTCCTGCGACGTTGATCCACAAGATGTTGTTCGTCCGCGTCGGGGGCGACCGCGCGGGCTCGCGCGGCGGCTCTAGCCACGGTCGAAGCGAGCCGCTATTGCCTAGGGCCTTGCAGGAGGCCTTGTGGCGCTGTGCTGAAAGCGATCTTCACGTGGTGGAACGGCGCGACCATCGGCGTCCTGTTCACGATTCATCGACGGGCGAACCTGGTCGGCCAGGATGAATTCGGCAACCGCTACTACGAGGCGCGGGACAACAAGGACAGCTACGACGACCGCAAGCGGCGCTGGGTGATCTACCGCGGCTATGCCGAGCCGACCAAGATCCCGCCCGACTGGCACGGCTGGATGCACTACACTTTCGACGATCCGCCGACGACCTCGCCCCTCAAGCGGCAGTCGTGGGAGCAACCCCACATCCCCAACCTGACAGGCACGGTCCACGCCTGGCGGCCCAAGGGTTCCATCGCCCGGGGCGGCGAGCGCGCCAGCGCTTCGGCCGACTACGAATCCTGGACGCCGGAATAGCCATTCCCGCGCCATGTCCTTCCGCCGCCTGACCTGGACGCTCCTGGCCGCCGTGTTGTTGGCGGCCTCAGGGACGGTGTCCGCGCAGCCCGCCGGGCCACCGCCGGACGAGCCGGCTCCGCCGCCGGGCGCATCGCCAGCCGCGCCGCCGCAGCTGCGACCCGCGCCGCCTGAGGAGCCGCCGCCGCCTGGCTCGGACTCCCTGCCTGGATCGGCTGCCCCGGCGAAGCCAGCGCCGCCGCGGCGGACGCTCTACACCGCGGCCGTGATCCAGGTGCTGGACAAGGTCACCGCCGAAGGCCTGCGCTTCGAGGCCCCTCTGCACAAGTTCATCCGCTACAAAGGCCTGATCTTCCTGGTGAACACCTGCCAGACCGATTCGGAAGACCACACGACAGCGGCGCACCTTGAGATCGATTCCCGGCCGCCGGCCCTGCCAGGTCGACCGCCCAATGCGGTGAAGCTGGTGTTCAGGGGCTGGATGTTCGCCGACAGCCCCGGCGCCCATCCCTTCGAACACCCCGTCTATGACGCGTGGCTGATCGCCTGCAAGACAGCCTCCCCGGGCGCGTAGGCCGGCAGGGCGAAGAAGTCCGCTGTGTGGGCCACCGCCCGTTTCAGGCGGGCCTTGTAGGCCGCGCGAGAGATTTCCTCCGTCCCGAACTGCCCCAGGTGCGGCGTGAGGAACTGGGTGTCCAACAGCAGGAAACCGCCGGTGCGCAGGCGCCCCACAAGGTGCGCCAAGGCTGTTTTCGAGGCGTCCCGCTCCAGCGAGAACATGCTTTCGCCAAAGAAGGCGGCCCCGATGCAGACGCCGTAGAGCCCGCCGACCAGACGTCCCCCGCGCCAGCATTCCACGCTGTGGGCCAGGCCTCGCAGATAGAGCTCCTGGTAAAGGCCCCGGATCGGACCGCTGATCCAGGTCTCCGTGCGCCCTGGCCCTGACGCGGCGCAATGGGCGATGACCTCTGCGAAGGCGCTGTCGACCCGGACCTCGAAACGATTGCTGCGGATGGTGCGCGCCAGCCGGTGCGGCACGTGGAAGCGGTCCAGCGGGATGACGCCGCGGTCATCCGGATCGACCAGATAGATGGCCTCGTCGTCGTGCGTCTCGGCCATGGGGAAGATCCCCCGGCGGTAGCAGGCGATCAGGTCATCGACGGTGAAGTCCTGCACGGCCTGTCCCCGCTCGTCGGCCGTCAGCCCCCGGCCTTCATCCAGGTCTCAAGCCAGTGGATGTTGTAGTCACCGGCGATGATGTCGGGCTGGACCAGCAGCTCCTGGAACAGCGGAATTGTGGTGTCGATGCCGCCCACCACCATTTCACCGAGGGAGCGGCGCAGCCGCGCCATGCACTCGGTGCGGTCGCGGCCATGTACGATCAGCTTGCCGGCCAGGCTGTCGTAATAGGGCGGGATCGAATAGCCGGTGTACAGCGCCGAATCGAGGCGCACCCCAAGGCCGCCCGGCGCGTGGAAATCGGTCACCAGTCCCGGCGAGGGCGCGAAGGTGCGCGGGTTCTCGGCGTTGATGCGGCACTCGATGGCGTGGCCTTCGAAGACCACCTCGTCCTGGCTGAACGACAGGGGCAGGCCCGCGGCGATGCGGATCTGTTCGCGGACCAGGTCGATGCGGGTGATCGCCTCGGTGACCGGGTGCTCCACCTGCAGGCGGGTGTTCATCTCGATGAAGAAGAACTCGCCGTTCTCGTACAGGAACTCGATGGTGCCGACGCCCAGGTAGCCGATCCTGGCGACGGCATCGACCACGACGGCGCCGATCCGAGCGCGGGTCTCGGCGTCGATGGCGGGGGAGGGCGCCTCCTCCATGACCTTCTGGTGGCGACGCTGCAGGGAGCAGTCCCGCTCGCCGAGGTGGCAGACGGCGCCGAAGGCGTCCGCGATCACCTGCAGCTCGATGTGGCGGGGCTTCTGCAGGTAGCGTTCCAGATAGACGCTGTCGTCGCCGAAGGCCGCCTTGGCCTCCTGGCGCGCCGTGTCGACGGCCTCGGCCAGGCTGTCCCGGTCCAGCGCCACCTTCATGCCGCGTCCACCGCCGCCGGCCGCGGCCTTGATCAGGACCGGGAAGCCGATCTCTTCGGCGGCGGCCATGGCCTCTTCGGCGCTGGTCAGGGCGCCGTCCGAGCCGGGCACCACCGGAATGCCGGCCGCCTTGACCGCGGCCTTGGCGGCGATCTTGTCGCCCATCATGCTGATGTGCTCGGGCTTGGGTCCGATGAAGGTCAGGCCGTGAGCGCCGACAATCTCGGCGAAACGGGCGTTCTCGGACAGGAAGCCATAGCCGGGATGGATCGCCTGGGCGCCGGTGATCTCAGCCGCCGAGATGATCGCCGGGATGTTCAAGTAGCTCTTGGTCGCCGAAGCGGGGCCGATGCAGACGCTCTCGTCGGCCATGCGCACGTGCATGGCGGTGGCGTCGGCTTCGGAATGGACCGCCACCGTGGCGATGCCCATCTCCTTGCACGCCCTGTGGATCCGCAGCGCGATCTCGCCGCGGTTGGCGATCAGGATCTTGTCGAACATCGCAAGATCACTCGAGCACGAGGAGCGGTTGGCCGAATTCCACCGGCCGTTCATCATCGACCAGGATCTCAAGGACTGTCCCGGCGCGGGGCGCGGGGATCGGGTTCATGGTCTTCATGGCCTCGATGATCAAAAGGGTCTGACCGGCCGAGACCTTGTCGCCCGGCTTGACGAAGGGCGGAGAGCCCGGGCTGGTCTGCAGGTAGACAGTGCCCACCATCGGCGACTTGACCACATCGCCCCTGGGCGGGGCGGCGGCGGCGGCTGCCGGGGGCGCGCCCTGCGGCGCGGCGATCAGGGCCGGCGCGGGCCCCGCCTGGACGGTGGGGATCGACTGGACGTCCGACACTGTCAGGCTGCGGGCGACCTTGATGCGCATCCCGCCGCGCTCGACCTCGATCTCGGTGAGGCCGGTGTCGGTCAGGAGATCGGCGAGCTGGCGCACCAGTTCGACATCGATCGGTTCGTCCTGGCCGTTGTCCTTGGGCATGCAATCAAACCTTGGCTGTTCAGGCGGCGGCGCCGGCGAGTCCCGCGGCCGCTTGGACGGCCAGCTCGTAGCTGGCCGGACCGAAGCCGGAAACCACCCCTTTGGCGGCCAGGGACACATAGGTGAAGCGCCGGAAACGCTCACGCGCCGCCGGGTTGGAGAGGTGGCACTCGATGATGGGCGCCGACAACGTCTTCAGGGCGTCGAGCAGGGCCACGGACGTGTGGCCATAGCCGGCAGGATTGATCACCAGAGCCGAGGCCTTCTCGCGCGCCTCCTGCACCCAGTCGATCAGTTCGCCCTCGTGGTTGGTCTGGCGGAACACCACCTCGAATCCCAGGGCGGCCGCGCGCCGTTCGCACAGGCGGCGGATGTCCTCGAGGGTGTCGGCGCCATATATGTCTGGCTCGCGGACGCCCAGGAGATTGAGGTTGGGCCCGTTGAGCACGTAGATTGGTTTCGGCATGCGGCTCGCCGTGATTTGGCCGTCTTGTATGGAGAGCCGCTTGTCAGGGCAAGGCGCGACATGAAGCTGACGGTGAACGGCGAGGTGAGGACCTTCGACGGGATCGCCGACGTGGCGGGCCTGGTGCGCGCGCTCGGCCTGGATCCGCGCAAGGTCGCCGTGGAGCGCAACCTCGAAATCGTGCCCAGGTCAGCCCACGCGGCGCAGCCTGTCGCGGACGGGGATCGGTTCGAGATCGTGCAGTTCGTGGGGGGCGGTTGAGGCGGAGGTCACCGCGCTGCCCGTGCCCGGCTTTGGGTCGAGTGGTGTGGAGTAACACGCAGGGATTGTCTCGATGAACGAACGACGGCAAGCTGCGCAGCGGTCGCAGTGCTCCGGCGCTACCGTCTGAACAGCGCCTGTGCAATCGGGGCGGAGCCGGAAGCGCCGCTGGTCTGGGGGCAGGCGATGATCAATGACATACTCGCCGCGGCGGTGGGCGGCGGCGTGGGCGGCGCAATCGGCGGGTTCTTGGGGTTCAGTTGGCGGAAGTTGCGCAAACAATCCAGCGCCAGGCGCTCGGTCGTGTCCACCGTCCTGGTGATTGGATTTGCGGTGGGCGGGGCCCGACTCGCCGCGGATTTCAATGGACCGTCATTCGACGATCAGCTGACACAACGCAACCCGGCCTTCGCCGCCCTTCGTCGCTACTATCCTGCTGATTACCAGGCCATGGTCAGCGCCGTGCGAACGCAGGGGGTGCACGGAGACGCTGCTGCGATTCACGCCAGGATGATTCCCTTCGTGACGCGGGTCGTCGGGCAGCATGTCCGGGAGATCGACGATACGACCGCTCAAGCCACGGCCACGCTGACGATCGATGAACTTCGCCTGCTCCGCGACAAGAGTCCTGAATCTTGTGAACCGGTGATCACCGGCAAGGCTCCGCCGGTCGATCTGGTGACGCTCTTTCCCGCCGAGCTGCAGAAGCGCGACCTGCAGAACACCGCCGCCTTGCTGCAACAGGTCGCGACTCATCCCGCTCCGCCGGCGACGGCGCTGACCAAAGATCAGCCGACCCAGCTCGTCGGCGCCGCGTTCAAGAAGCTGCCGCCGGATCAACAGGCCCTTGCCGAACCGCTAATCACGAGCGGTGGGTTCCCCAAGACCAAGCCGGAGATGGTCGCGATGTGCGGCTATTACGTCGAACTCTTCTCCGCTGCATCGTCGGGGCCGCCGGGAACCTTGCGCGGACTGATGGCGTCGTCCTGACCGACGCTCCGTGCGGCGACAGTCGCGACGCTTTGGCTCGCTATTGAGCGCCGCTAGAGCCGCAGAAGTGCGACCGGCGCCAGCGCGAGTCCCAGGGCCAGACCTTGCAGCAACAACACCCGGCCGACCCGACCGGGATGGCTCCAGTCCGCCGTCAGCAGGAAAGCGATGGCGAGGGGAATCTGGAACGCCACGAGCAGCTGCCACAGATGGGCGGTGACGCCTTCGTCCTTCAATCCACGTTCAAAGCCCGTCGTCAGGGCGAACAGCAGCAGGAGGATCGCGGCCCCAGACATGACGATCGGACCCCGACCGCCGACAATCCGGATGACGTTTCTCATGACCGGCCTCTAACTCTGCAATGATATTATTCTCTGTATTATAGAGTGTAAAGTCACGCCGAAATCCCTTCGTGGCGCGCCGCCATTGACCCCCGCCATGATGGGCGTAGGTTCACCCCGTTCTCCGGGGAGCCCCGCTTGAGGGGCTGAGAGGCTGCTGACGCGGCGACCCGCTGAACCTGATCCGGGTCATGCCGGCGAAGGGAAGGGAACCCGGGCCTCAGGCCCGTCCGATCGTCGCCGACATCCGCCTTCGGGCGCCCGGGTCTTCTGGACGGTGAGGTCAGGAGGCCAGATTGAACGTTCAAACCAAGCTTCGCGACGAGGCGGACACGCGCGACACCTGGTCGGTCGCGGGGCGCAGGTTCCAGTCGCGCCTGATCGTTGGTACGGGCAAGTACAAGGACTACGCCCAGAACGCCGCGGCGGCCGAGGCGGCGGGCGCCGAGATCGTCACCGTGGCGCTGCGCCGGGTGAACCTGTCGGATCCCAGCCAGCCGCGCCTGGCGGACTTCATCGACCCCAAGCGCTTCACCTACCTGCCCAATACAGCTGGATGCTCCACTGGCGAAGAGGCGGTGCGGACCCTGCGCCTGGCGCGGGAAGCCGGCGGCTGGGACCTGGTGAAGCTTGAGGTGCTGACCGACGCGCGCACCCTCTATCCGGACATGGAAGAAACCCTGCGGGCCTTGAAACTGCTGGTCGCGGATGGCTTCCAGGTGATGGTCTACTGCACCGACGACCTGGTGTTCTGCCGCAAGCTCGAGGACGCGGGCGCGGCGGCGATCATGCCGGCGGGCGCGCCGATCGGGTCGGGGCTCGGCCTGCAGAACCGGGTGAACGTCCGGCTGATCGTGGAGCAGGCCAAGGTGCCCGTCCTGGTGGACGCCGGCGTCGGCGCGGCGTCGGACGCGACGATCGCCATGGAACTCGGTTGCGACGCCCTGATCGTCAACACCGCCATCGCCCAGGCGAGGGATCCTGTCCTGATGGCCTCGGCCATGAAGCACGCGGTGATCGCGGGCCGACAGTCCTACCTGGCGGGCCGGATGCCCCGGCGCATGTATGCCGATCCGTCATCGCCTCTAGCCGGGCTGATCTGAGACCATGCGTCCGGAAGACCACATCGCCGATCGCAAGCGGCCCTATACGGGCGCCGAGTACATTCAGAGCCTCCGGGACGGCCGGGAGGTCTACTTCGACGGCGAGCGCGTCGCGGATGTCACGACCCATCCGGCCTTCCGCAACTCAGTGCGGTCGATCGCGCGGCTCTATGACGCCCTGCACGATCCCAGGAGCCGTGAGCGCCTGACCTGCCCGACAGACACCGGCTCGGGCGGCTACACCCATCGCTATTTCCGCGTCTCGCGCTCGCGTGAGGAGCTGATGGCGGCCCAGCAGGCGATCGCGGACTGGTCGCGGCTGAGTTACGGCTGGATGGGGCGCACGCCGGACTACAAGGCGGCCTTCACCAACACGTTGGGGGCCAACGCGGACTATTACGGGCCCTACGCCGACAACGCCCGCGCCTGGTATCGCCGCGCCCAGGAGACGGTCCCGTTCATGAACCACGCGATCGTCAATCCGCCGATCGATCGCCACAAGCCCGCCGACGAGGTCAAGGACGTCTACGTCTCCGTTCAGAAGGAGACCGACGCCGGCATCATCGTCTCCGGCGCCAAGGTGGTCGCCACCTCCGCGGCCCTGACCCACTACAATTTCATGGGCCAGAGCTCCAAGACCGCCACCGAGGACCTGGACATGTCGCTCATGTTCATCGTCCCGATCGATGCGCCGGGGCTGAAGCTGATCTCGCGGGCCTCCTACGAGCGGTCGGCCCTGCGTAACGCCTCGCCCTTCGACTATCCCCTGTCGTCCAGGTTCGACGAGAACGACGCCATCTTCATCCTCGACCAGGTGTTCGTGCCCTGGGAGGACGTGATGATCTACCGCGATCCGCAGCGGATCATGTCGTTCTATCCGCGCTCGGGCTTCATGCCCGGTTTCCTGTTCCAGGGCTGCACGCGCTTCGCCGTCAAGCTGGACTTCATCACGGGCCTGCTGGCCAAGGCGCTGCACGCCTCCGGCCAGGACGACGCCCGCGGCGCCCAGACCCTGATGGGGGAGGTCGTGGCCTGGCGGAACCTTTTCTGGTCCCTGTCCAACGCCATGGCGACCAATCCCGACCCTTGGGTCGGCGACGCCGTCCTGCCGGAACTGAAGGCGGCCCTGGCCTATCGGGTGTTCGCGCCGGACGCCTTCCCGCGCATCCGTGAGATCGTGCTGCGGACCGCGACCTCGTCGCTGATCTACCTGCCGTCATCCATCAGGGATTTCCAGAACCCCGCCATCCGGCCGCTGCTGGACCAGTACGTCCGCGGCTCCCACGGGGTGGACGCGATGGAGCGGGTGAAGACCCTTAAGCTGCTATGGGACTGTTTCGGCTCTGAATTCGGCGGCCGCCACGAGCTCTATGAGATGAATTACGCCGGCGGCTGGGAGGATATCCGTCTGCAGTCCCTGACGGGCGCCGAGCGGGGCGGGGACATGGCGGCCATGAAGGCCCTGGTCGACCAGTGCATGGCTGATTACGACGAGACCGGCTGGACCGGCGACGATTGGCTGAACCCCGACGTCTGAGACCGGCCTCAGCCCGCCTTGCCGCCCGACTTGGCCTTGGTGATGGCGGCCTGGACCGCGTCCATGTCCTCGCCGGGCACCACCGTTTCGCCGATGATGAAGGTAGGCGTCCCATCGATATCCAGCAGGGCGGCGAGCTTGTGCACGTCGGCGATCTGGGCGTCGGCTGTGGTGCGGGCCTGACCGCTCTCGGTCTTGGCCGGGTCGACTCCGAGGCCACGCGAGATGCGGTCCACCGCGGTGTCATCCAGGCCATGGGTGGTCATCATGGCGCGGTATGCGCCCAGGTAGTCGCCGCCGGCGGCCTTCACCGCGATTGCGGCGCGCGCGGCGTGCTCGGACGTGGCGCCGAAGATGGGCATTTCCTTGAAGACGAACCGGACGTCCGGATTGCTCTGGATGATCTTCAACACCGAAGGCGCCGCGTTGATGCAGTGCGGACAGCGGTAGTCGTAGAACTCCGTGACCGTGATCTTTCCGCCCGGGTTGGCGACGAAGTCGCGCGGGTCGCGCTCGATGGCCTGGCGGTTCTCTCCGAGGGCCAGGCGGGTCTTGCCGGCGGCGTCCGCCTCCTTCTTGTCCTGCAGCTTCTGGATCGCCTCCTCGATCACCTCCGGATGGGCGAGCAGGTAGGCCCGAACCTTCTCGTTGAAGCCCGCGTCTTCGGCGGCGCGCGAGCAACCCGCCACGGAGAGGGCGGCGGTCAGGGCGATGGCCAGGGCGGCGAAGCGCATGGACGGGGATCTCCGGGTCATGGGGGCGGCTCTGAGCGGTCAGTGGATTGTGGAAACGAAGCTGCCCTGGCGCGCGATCGATTGCAGGTCGTCCTTGGTGGGCTGGGACACCAGGATGATGTCCGTAGCCCGGCGCCACTGCGGGGTGTCGCGCGGCAGCAGCTCGCGGGCGCGCAAGGCGAACACCCGCGCCTCCTTCAGCTGGCCGAGGGCGAAGTCCTGTTCGGCCGTCGCCAGCCTGGCCATGCCGCCATTGCCCTTGGCGTCATAGGCCTGGGCGAGGATCTGCCAGGCGAAGGGATTGTCGTTCTCGAAGTCGAGGGACCGGTTCAGGTGGGCGATCGCTTCGTCGAGCTTGGCCTTGTCGTCTTCGGCGACGAGCGTCTGGCCGAGACTGATCTGCAGGAGCGGCGCGGTCGGCTTCAGGTCCACCGACTTGCGGTAGGGCGCTTCGGACTCCTTGATGCGGCCGGCCTCGAACAGCACCTGGCCCTTGAGCTCGTAGAGGTAGGGATTGTCCGGATAGTCCGTGATCAGGCCGTCGATCAGCTTCAGGGCCCGGTCGGTTTCCGTTTCCTTGTAATAGGCGATCGCGCGGGCGTAGCGCGCCGCGAAGGACGTGTCCGTTTCCTTGAAATCGATGAAGGTCTGCTGCGGCGGATTCAGGAATGCCTTCAGCTTGGCGACCATCAGCTTGTGCCGGGTGATCGCCTCCGGCGTGTCGGGGGTCTTGAAGTGGGCGTTCTTCTCGACCCGGACCCGCAGGGCCTCAATGCGGTCCGAAGTCAGCGGATGGCTCTGGAAGAAGGGGTAGCGCTTGGCCTGGGAGAAGACCTCTTCGTAGCGAAAGTTATCGAAGAAATCGACGAGCCCGGACCCGGACTCATTGGCGCGCTCAAGGTAGGTGGCCGCGGCCTGGTCGGCGTCCGCTTCCTGGACCCGGGAATAGCCGAGGTAATCGAGGGTTGCGAAATAGTCCGCGCTGTACATCAGCGCGGCGCCGGCGTCGGGCGCCCCCGCCAGGGCCGCGGCGAGACCCAGGCCCATGGTGATCAGGAACGTCTTCATGGCGTTCTTGGCGCCTTCGTCGGCGCGCACCAGGTGGCCGCCGGCCATGTGGCCGGTTTCGTGGGCCATGACGCCGATCAGCTGGTTCGGAGTCTCCGCCTTCATGATCAGGCCGGCGTAGATGAACATCTGCTGGCCGCCGGAGACGAAGGCGTTCAGATCGTTGCTGCCGATGATGTGGACGGTGACGGCCTTGGGATTGATGCCGGCGGCCAGGAAGATCGGGTCGGTGTCCTGGCGGATGATCTCCTCGATCTCGGTGTCGCGCAAAAGCGAAACCGAGCTGTCGTCCTGGGCGCGCACGGGCGGCGCGCTCGACGCCAGGGCCGTGACCGCCACGGCGGCGCACAGGCCCAGTCGCAGGGCGGAGCGGGCGAACAGGGACAGCGGCCTGGGGCGAAGGCTGACCGAAGACATGCGTCTCGCTCCACAGGGTCCTGTGACCACGCTGGACCTGAGCCCGTCAGGAACCTAGCAACTCACCCGCCCCGGCGCCACCATCCGCGCCGCGGTGCGACCGGCGGGCTGGTCACCTCGGCCGGATCCGGTTCCGGCGCGGGCGCGGGCTCAGGCGCCGCCGCAGTGACGGCGACCGCGAGGGCCGGCGTCGGCGGGGTTTCGGCTTCGACCGCGGCGGCGGCGGCGGCAGTCGCCGCCTTGGTGCGGCGGGGCCGTTTTACGGCCGCCGCAGGCTCGGCCGCCGCAGGTTCATTGGCGGGCTCGGGCGTCGGCGCCGCCTCGACGGCCGCGGCGACCTCCACCGGCTCGGGCGCAGCGCGGGTCTTGCCGCGTGACCGCCGGGCGGGTTTGGCCGGTTCGCTCGGCGCGGGCAGTTCCACCCACATCTCCGTAGGTTCGGCCTTCACGGCCGCCGAACGTGCGGACGGACCAGGCCTGGCGGCGGGAGCGGGAGCGGCGTCGTTCGCCGGCGCAGTGATGGCCGCGACGGAGACGTCCGGCGCCGTGTCGTACCACCCGTAGGGATCCGATCCGTCCGGCGTGCGCGCCCGGGTCCAGCCATAGGCGTCCACGGGACGCCCTTCCTCCCGCGGGCGTCGGCCGCCGCGACGTCCGCGGCGGCGGCGGCGGCGGGCGCGGCTTTCGGCGTCCTCGCCGGAGTCATCGTCCTCCCCGGCGGGGCCCGCTTCGGTGGGGCCTTCATCGTCTTCGCGCGCCAAGGCCTCGGAGTCGCCGTCGGCCCGACGGCCGCCGCCTTCACCGCCCTCGTCGCCGCGGCGTCCGCGACGGCGCCGCCGACGGCGGCCCCGGCCTTGGCCGGTGTCGTCGCCGGGCGCTTCACTGGAGTCGCTGCGGGCTTCGACTGCGTCCCCTTCGTCTTCTTCCTCGTCCTCTTCGTCGAAGACATCGGGTTCGTCCGGCTCGTCAGGGAATTGGGCCAACGCGATGGCGGGGTCCACCGCGGGGCGGAACTCGCCCTCGGCGAGGCGGGAGGTGCGTTCGACTTCGTGTTCGGCGTGACCGATGGACTCGTCCAGCTGGATGGCGACATGCAGCCCTTGCTGCTGGTGCAGCCGCAGCAGGTTGGCGCGCTTCTCGTTCAGGATGTAAAGGCCCACCGGCGCGGCGACCCGCAGGTTCAGGGCCCCGGCGCCATTGCGGGCCGCCTCGACCTCGATGGCCCTGAGCGCCGACAGGGCGCTGGATTCCACCGACAGCACCCGACCGACGCCCTTGCAATGCTGGCAGACGTGAGTGGTGCCTTCCAGCACGCCGGTGCGGCGGCGCTGGCGCGACAGCTCCATCAGGCCGAAGGAGGAGATCTTGCCCATCTGGATGCGGGCGCGGTCGTCCTTCAGGCAATCCTTGAGCTTCTTCTCCACGAGACGGTTGTTCTTGGCCTCGTCCATGTCGATGAAGTCGATCACCACCAGGCCGGCGAGATCGCGCAGGCGCAGCTGCCGCGCGGCTTCCTCGGCGGCTTCCAGGTTGGTCTTCAGCGCCGTGGTTTCGATATTCCGCTCGCGCGTGGAGCGGCCAGAGTTCACGTCAATGGCCACCAGCGCTTCGGTCTGGTTGATGACCAGATAGCCGCCTGACCGCAACGGGGCCACCGGCGAATAGATCTGCGCCAGCACGTCTTCGATCTTGTGCTTGACGAAGATGGGAGTGGGCTCCCTGTAGACCTGGATCTTCTTGGATTGGGACGGCATGATCATGCGCATGAAGTCGCGCGCTTCCCGATAGCCTTCCTCGCCCTCGACGAAAATGCCGTCGATATCCTTGTCGTACATGTCCCGGATGGCGCGTTTGACGAGGTCTTCCTCCTCGTAGATCAACGCCGGCGCGATGGACTTGAGCGTCATGTCGCGGATGTTTTCCCACAGCCGCAGCAGATATTCGTAATCGCGCTTGATCTCCGCCTTGGTGCGCTTGGCGCCGGCGGTGCGGACGATCAGGCCCATGCCGTCCGGCACGTCCAGGCTCTGGATCACGTCCTTCAGTCGCTTGCGGTCCGCCGCCGTGGCGATCTTGCGGCTGATGCCGCCGCCCCGCGCCGTGTTGGGCATCAGGACGCAATAGCGACCCGCCAGGGACAGGTAGGTGGTCAGCGAGGCGCCCTTGGCCCCGCGTTCGTCCTTGACCACCTGCACCAGCATGATCTGCCGGCGCTTGATGACTTCCTGGATCTTGTAGCGGCGCATGAGGCGGCGGCGGCGGCGCGCGGCCTCCTCTTCCATCACATCATCGTCATCTTCACCGACGGCGTCCTCGCCCTCGTGCTCCCCAGCCTCGGCGCGGGCGGCGTGGTTGTTGTGATTGCCCGCATGGTGGCTCTCGTTCTCCTCGGCCTCTTCGCGCAGCAGGGCTTCCCGGTCGGCCAGGGGGATCTGGTAGTAGTCGGGGTGGATCTCGTTGAACGACAGGAAGCCGTGCCGATTGCCCCCGTACTCGACGAAGGCCGCCTGCAGGCTGGGTTCGACGCGGGTTACCTTCGCCAGATAGATGTTGCCGCGCAGCTGCTTCTTGGCGCGGCTTTCGAAGTCAAATTCTTCGACCCGGGAACCGTCCACGACCGCCACACGCGTCTCTTCGGCGTGAGCTGCGTCGATCAGCATAATCTTTGTCATATGTGGAATCTCCACGGCCTGCGCCAAAGCCGGGCTTCGGAGGCCGATGATGGTGGAGGTCGTCCGCACGCGGCGCCGCGCTGGTAGAAGCGCTGAGAATAACGGCGGGAAGCCGTGAAGAGGCGCGGGCGGGTCGACCCATAAGTTGTATCCAAGTGCGCCCTTGGGGCGCTGATAGATTGATGCGTAACGCCCGTCAGTAGCACGGCCATCACGCTGTCGTCGCCTGACTCTGCTGAGAGGCCTCGGCGCACGTGCGTTGAGTCTGCAACAGTATCACGGAAAAGAAAAGGCCGCTGGCGCAGGCGTGCTTAACCCTTTCTCTACGGGGTCTGATAGAGAAATAAGTCTGTCCCAGTTCGGGGATTGACGGGGCGACCTATGCGCGTGCGGCTGAACAGGTTGTTGAGCCTCGGCTTTGGCCGGGCCCTGACGGTCTGCGCCGCGCTAGCCTGCCTGGGCGCCGCGCCCGTGGACGGCGGCCTCAGCGGAGACGTGTTCAAGGTCCGGTTTGGCGGCGATCAGAGCCAGACCCGTATTGTCATCGAGCTCGACCGGTCCACCCACGGCAAACTCCAGGCCCAGACCGTCGGCGACCACGTCGGCCTCGTCCTGACCGAGGTGAGCGTCAGCGGCGATCGTCATGGCGCCGGCCAGGGCCTCGTGCGCAGCTGGACAGTCAATGACGAGGGGGCGGGTGCGATCCTGCAGCTGGCCCTGACCCGTCCCGCCCAGGTGTTGCGGCGGTTTCTGCTGGCGCCCAGCGACGGCGCCCCCAACTACCGCTACGTCGTCGACATCGCCGCTGCGGGCGCCCAACCGCTTGCGCCTGTGCAGTCCGCCCTGATCGCTTCGCCCGCGCTGACGCCGGCGCGCATGGACCGGGTGGTCGAGGTGGCCTCGATCCACGCCCGCAAGGTGGTGGTCATAGACGCCGGTCACGGCGGCAAGGATCCAGGCGCCCTCGGCGACGACGCCTTCGAAAAGGACGTGACGCTGGCGGCCGCCAAGTCGCTGAAGCGCCGGCTCGAGCGCGACGGCCGCTACACCGTGGTCCTGACGCGATCGCGAGACGAGTTCGTGCCCCTGGAGCAGCGGGTGCAGATCGCCCGCGGCGCCGAGGCGGACCTGTTCATTTCCCTGCACGCGGACGCCGGCGGCGATCCGGCGATCCATGGCGCGACTGTCTACACGCTCTCCGACAAGGGCTCGGACCGGGTGGCGCGAAAGCTGATCACCAACAATGACTGGTTCATCAACGTCGCGATGCCCAGCCACGACCGGGCGGTGAACCAGATCCTGCTCGACCTGACGCAACGGGCGACCAAGAACGAATCCTCGGCCTTCGCAGAGATGCTTGTGGACCGGATCAGCGACCGCACGCCGCTGGTCCAGCGCAGCCGCCGCGACGCCGGTTACGTCGTGTTGCTGGCCCCTGACGTGCCGGCCGTCCTTCTGGAAATGGGCTTCATCACCAACCACCAGGACGAAAGCTCGCTTCAGGATTCCGGGCGTCGGGCGCGGCTGATGGACGCCGTCGGCGACTCCATCGACGACTATTTCAGCGGACGGCGCAGCTTCGCCGAGCGGTAGGGCGCCGTCGCGCCTTTGCGTTCCTGACAATTAGCGCTAAGCACACCGCGCGGGCTGTTCGCGCCGCGCGGGGACTTCGTCGTTGGACCGCCTGGAACGATGGATCGCGATCACCGGAATCGCGGTGCTCAGCGTCATAGCCGTGGCCGGCTTTGCGCTGGCGATCTATGCGGCGTGGCTGTTCCACGGCATGCCGGACGCCTCAGACCTCGCCGACTACCGGCCCCCGACGGCCACCCGCGTCTACGCCTGGGACGGCACCCTGATCGGCGAGTTTTCCCGCGAGCGTCGCATCTACGTCCCCTACGACCAGATCCCGCCCAAGCTGGCTGAGGCTTTCCTGGCCGCCGAGGATCACAATTTCTTCAAGCACCAGGGCATCGACGTGGGCGGTCTCGGCCGCGCCCTGGCCAAGAACTTCATCAACGCCATCCAGCGAAAGCGGATGGAGGGCGGTTCGACCATCACCCAGCAGGTGGCCAAGAACGTCCTGCTCGGCAGCAACAAGCCAACCCTAGGGCGCAAGCTGAAGGAGGCGATCCTCGCCCGCCGGCTGGAACAGAGCCTCGACAAGGAACAGATCCTCTCCCTGTACCTGAACGAGATCTGGCTGGGATACCGGTCCTACGGCGTGGCCGCGGCGGCCTATAACTACTTCGGGAAGTCCCTGCAGGACCTCGACCTGGCTGAGATGGCCTATCTCGCCGCCCTGCCCAAGGGCCCCGACAACTACCAGCCGATCAAATATAAGAAGGCGGCGATCGACCGGCGCAACTTCATCATCAGCCAGATGCAGGACCTGGGCTGGGTCAGCCGCGCCGAAGCCCAGACGGCGATGAAGGAGGACCTGAAGGTCCAGGTGGCGCCCCAGCGGGCCGGCTATCACGACGCGGACTATTTCGTCGAAGAGGTCCGCCAGGAGGCCCTCGGCAGCATGGGCCAGCGCCTGACCGAGGGCGGCTACTACATGCGCACCACCCTCGATCCCCGGCTGCAGACCATCGCGCGCGTCGCCCTGATGCACGGGCTGGAGGTCTACGACCGCCGCCACGGCTGGCGCGGCGCCTGGGGCCACGTGGACACTCTCGACGGGTGGGAGAAGCGGGCCGCGGCCATCAGCCAGCCGGCGGAGCGGCGCACCTGGCGGCCGGCGGTGGTGGAGGAGGTCGCCGGCGGGACCGTGCGGATACAGGTGGCGGAGGGCGGCTCCGGAGCCCTCGCGCCTGAGGACGCCGCCTGGGCGAAGGCGGGCAAGGGCCTGTCTCGAGGGGACCTGGTGTTCGTTCAACCGTCGGAAAAGGGCGGCTTCAACCTGCGGCAGGTTCCGATCGTCAACGGCGCGCTGGTGGCGGTCGAGCCCAATTCCGGGCGCGTGCTGGCCCTGGTCGGCGGCTACAGCTTCTCGCTTTCCAAGTTCAATCGCGCGACCCAGGCGATGCGCCAACCCGGGTCGGCCTTCAAGCCCTTCGTCTACGCCACCGCCCTGGAAAACGGTTTCACGCCGGCGTCCGAGGTCCTGGACGCACCCATCGAACTTCGCGGCGCGAGCGTCGATGAGACCTGGAAACCGAGGAACTACGAAGACAAGTATTACGGCATGCTGACCCTCAGGAAGGGTCTGGAGCTGTCCCGGAACACCATGACCGTGCGGCTCGCCCAGGCGATCGGCATGAACAAGGTCCGTGACACCGCCATCCGCGCCGGGGTGGTCAACGACATGCTCCCGGTGCTCGCCATGGCCCTGGGGGCGGGAGAGACGACGCCGTTCAAGCTGACGGCCGCCTATTCGGCGTTCATAAACGGCGGACGGCGGGTCGATCCGCACCTGATCGAACTGGTCCAGGACCGGGAAGGCAAGACCATCTTCCGCTCCGACCGGCGAGACTGTCCCCGGTGCGACAGCGCCTATGAAGGCGAGGATCCGCCGCCTGTCCCACAGGTGGGCCGCCAGATTTTCGATCCCATCACCGCCTATCAGCTGACGTCGATGATGCAGGGCGTCGTGGCCCACGGCACCGCCTACGAGGCGCACATCCTGGGTCCCAATTTCGGGGGCAAGACCGGCACGACCAACGAGTTCCGCAGCGCCTGGTTCGTGGGTTTCAATCCCGAGATGGTGGTCGGGGTCTTCGTCGGATTCGACGACAACCGGTCCCTCGGCGAGAAGGAGACCGGCGCGGTGGCCGCGGTGCCGATCTTCATCGACTTCATGCAGCAGGCCATCAAGGGCCGGCCTGTCGGCGATTTCCGGCCGCCGCCGGACGCCAAGTACCTTGTGGTCAACGGCGAGCGCGAAGCCTTCCGCAACGGCACCGAGCCGAAGCCCGCGGCCGATGCCACCGCGGCGGGCGCCCAGCCCTTCGCGACGGTGCTGCCCAACGGCCAGGTGGTCGGCGTTCCGGGCCCCTCGCCGGCGCCTCCAGCCGCGCCCGCCAAGCCTGCCAAGCCGCCGCCTGACCTCAGCGGCTTGTATTGACCGGGGCCGCGCGCTATCTGGCCAGCCCCCTGGTTGGAAAGTGTCCATCATGAGAGCGGATGTCGCGGCTGCTTCAGCCGACATCGAGCGGTCGATCGACCTGCTCAGGAGGCGACTTTGACTGGGATCCGGCGCTAAAGCGGCTCGACGAGCTGGACGCGAAGGCCGAGGCCCCCGACTTCTGGGATCGCGCCGAACAGGCGCAGGCGCTTATGCGTGAGCGCAATCGTCTCGCCGCCCAGATCGATGCGGTGCGCCAGCTCCAGTCGTCCCTGGCGGACGCGATGGGCTATGCCGAACTGGCCGACGCGGAAGGGGACGAGGGCTCTCTGAACGAAGCGCGCGCGGAGCTGGCGGAGGTCAAGAAGCGGGCGGCGCGGGCTGAACTTGAGGCCCTGCTGTCGGGCGAGGCGGACGGCAACGACTGCTACATTGAAGTCAACGCCGGCGCCGGCGGCACGGAGTCACAGGACTGGGCCGAGATGCTCGAGCGCATGTATTCGCGCTGGGCCAACGCCCACGGGATGACCGTGGACGTGATCGAGGAGACCGGCGGCGAACAGGCGGGCATCAAATCCGCGACCCTGCAGGTCAAGGGCGTCAACGCCTACGGCTGGCTCAAGACCGAGGCCGGCGTGCACAGGCTGGTCCGGATTTCGCCCTTTGACTCCAACGCCCGGCGTCACACCAGCTTCGCCTCCATCTGGGTCTACCCGGTGGTCGACGACACCATCACAATCGAGATCAATCCTTCCGATGTCCGAACCGACACCTATCGGGCGTCCGGCTCGGGCGGCCAGCACGTCAACAAGACCGACTCCGCGGTGCGCCTGACCCACATCCCCTCCGGCATCGCCGTCGCCTGCCAGAGCGAGCGATCCCAGCACCAGAACCGCGACCGGGCCTGGAAGATGCTGAGGGCCCGGCTCTATGAGGCGGAACTGCAGCGGCGCGAGGCGGCGGCCCAGGCGGTCGAGGACCAGAAGAGCGACATCGGCTGGGGGCACCAGATCCGCAGCTACGTGCTGCAGCCGTATCAGATGGTGAAGGACCTGCGCACGGACATCGAGACGTCGGACACCCAGGGGGTCCTGGACGGTGATCTGGACGCCTTCATGGGCGCGGCGCTGGCCCAGCGCGTGGGCGCGACCCGCACGGATTCGCCCGCCGGCTAGCGGGGTGAGGCTAGGTTCAGTTCTGCGGCCGAGGCGGCGGACCTGAACCGTTGAGGCTGATCACGTCACCCATGGGCGCGGCCTCCCGCTGCGCGGCCGGGCGCTGGAACTTCAGGCTGCGGCCCTGGAAGGAGGCGCCCGTCTCCATGGCGAGCTGTTCGTGAGTGATGTCGCCATCGATGTGGGCCGTGGAGAACAGCCGGATCTGCTTGGCGGTGATCGAGCCGATCACCTTGCCGCGCGCTTCGACCAGCTCTGCGGACACGGTGCCTTCGATGTGACCGGTCTCGCCAATGGTCAGGCGCCCGACGCGTACATCGCCGCGGACCAGGCCGTCGATCTGCAGTTCGCCCTCACCAGTGATGCCGCCTTCCACCGTCATGTCCTTGCCGATGACCGAGGCGGGCGCCGGCGGCCTGCGCGCTATGACGGGTTCTTGCGGCGTCGGCGCGACAGGCGCCTTGATGGGGGCCGGACGCGCTACAGGCTTACTCGACTTGCTGAACATATGCTCCGGCCCTCAGGAACCGATCCGGGTTTTGCGGTTTGCCATCGACCCAGACCTCGTAATGCAGATGCGGCCCCGTTGAGCGTCCGGTGGAGCCCATGGCGCCGATACGCTCGCCCAGTGCAACTCTCTGGCCAACATTGACCGCGATAGCTTCAAGGTGGGCGTAGCGGGTCTTGAAGCCGGCGCCGTGGTCGATTTCGATCGTATTGCCGTAGCCGGAACGGATTCCGGTGAACGAAATCACGCCGGGGCCGGTGGCGCGGACCGGCGTCAGGAACGCGCCGGCGAAGTCCTCGCCCGGATGGAACGCCGGTCGTCCCGTAATGGGATCGAGTCTGGCGCCGAAAGGAGAACTCCTGGCGGTGTCGCTCGTCGGAGCGCCCAAGGGCGTGCGCCCGGCCTGGTCCGACAGGGCGCGCATCTCGCCCATGGACAATGCGGCATGCTGGACACGGGCGGCGAATGGCTCGTCCACGTCGAGGACGGCGGCCAGCGCCTTGGGATCCTTGCTTTCGATCAGCGGCCCGCCAAGTCCGCCGCCGGCGTTGGCCAGCGCGGCGGGATCCAGTCCGGCGAGGCGTAGCGCCAGCCGAAGCCGGTCGGCCCGGTTCTTCGCGAACGCCTCGGCCTGAGTGATCAGCCGCTCCTGGTCCATACGCACGAACCGGACCCGATCCACAGGTGAGTCAGCCGCGGGGGAAGGCAGGGGAGCAATGACCGAGGCGGGGCCCGCCGCGCCGCGCAGAGGGGCAAGCAGAAGGGCCAGGGCGCGATGGCGCTTTTCAACGGACTTCGCCAGTTCGTCGATGGAGCCTGAGGAGTCGTTCAGCTGTTCGACGGCGCTGTTCAGCCGGGCCTGGCGGTCCGCGATCAGGCGTTCATAGTAGGCGCGGGTCTTGAAGGCCGCTTCGTCGCCGACCCCGGCGGACAGAAGGTTCAGGAGCACGGCCGCGGTGGCGATCCCCAGCCAGACCGCCGTCAAAGACGCGACAGCGGCGCCGGCGGCCTGCTGGCCTGTCGTCACGACGAAGCCGCGGAATTCACCGTTGGATCGGACATAGAGATGGCGCTCTGGAAACAGGCGCTCCAGCGAACGGCGCACCTTCACCAAGCGGTCTTTGACCATGTTTCGGGGGCCCACCAACTTCCCCAGACGATATGCAACGATGTCAACAAAATAGGCAAGGGGGCTCGCGTGCCGCACGCGGCAGGAGGATTAATCTAAAGCGTCATGAATATTATATAAGCATTGGAATAAATTAGAAAATGTTAGACCTAGGCGTCGTCTGCATCCACAACGGCGCCCGGTCTGTGAGCGGCGCTGAATGATTAACGCCCTGACGGCGACGAGCAATCCCGGTGAGGGGACCTACGCAGGTGTCATAAGCGCAGCCAGCACGTCTTCGACATGGCCCTTAACCTTGACCTTGCGCCAAACCCGCCGGATCAGGCCGGCGGCGTCGATGAGGTATGTCGCTCTCTCGATGCCCATGTAGCTGCGGCCATACATGCTCTTTTCGACCCAGACGCCGTAGCGCTCGATGATCTCGCCTTCAGGGTCCGAGCCGAGCCTGAGGTCGAGACCGTATTTCTGCCTGAACCTGGCATGACTCCTGGTGGAATCCTTTGAGACTCCGATCACCGTGGCGCCGGCCTTGTCGAACTGTCCCCTGGCCTCGGTGAAGGCCTTGGCTTCATTGGTGCAGCCTGTGGTGTCGTCCTTTGGATAGAAATAGAGCACCAGCGGCCGGCCGGCGAAGTCGGAGAGCCGCAGGTTCCCGCCCTCGTCTGACGCCATGTCGAAGTCGGGCGCTTTGTCGCCGGGCTGAAGGTCCGCAGCCATGGTAATCTCCTCGTCGAGCGCGTCGGGAACTATGGGGTGTGTCATTCCAAAGCGCAAAGCCGGGGCTGAGGCGCCGGGCGCTCGCCGGAAGGAGAAAGTTTGCTAAGACCCGCGGTTCGTCATCTGTCGGCGGCGGTGGCCGGGACGATTGCGGGCGTGCTGGTCATCCTCGCGATCGCCGTCTGGCGGCTATCGCAGGGCCCGATTGCGGTGGACGCGCTGAAGCCCGCGATCGAGAAGGGACTGGCCGTCGCGGTCTCAGGAGGGCGGGCGCGGATCGGCTCGGCCGACCTGGTCTGGTTCGCCAAGGCGGGGTCCCTCGGACTGAGGCTCGGCGACGTGTCCCTGACGGACGGCCATGGCCGCCCCGTCCTGCGGGCGGCCGAGGTGGACGCCGGTGTCGCCTTGGACTCCCTGCTGCAATTCAAGCCCGTGCTCGGCCGCATCGGCGCGCGCGACTTCTTCGCCGCCGCCAGCATGTCCCCGCAAGGGCTCTACGGCCTCGGTTATGACTCGGTTGGCGCGCCCGGCAGAGGCGGCGATCTCTGGCGGGTGTTCGATGATCTGACCGGCCGGCCACGCCGCGGCAGGGACCTGAGCTTCCTGAGGGAAGCGGACCTGTCGAACGGCGTCCTGGCGTTCCGCCAGATCGGCGGCCCGGTGAACTGGCGAAGCCGCATCACGGCCGTCAGGTTCCTGAAGTCTGACGGGGCGATCTCGGCCGACGTCGATGTCGGGGTCGACGCCGCGGCGTTGAAGGCGCGCGCCTCGGCGGCCGTGGGCTTGAAGCGCGCCTACATCACCGCGGCGCTCGATAACTTCGATCCCGCGAAGGTGCTGCCGTGGTCGGGTCCGACCGAGCGGCTCTCGATCCTCGACGCCCTGGTGCAGGGCCGGGGATCGCTGAGCTGGGCGGCCGATCGCGGAGTGCGGTCCGCGGACGTGCATCTGGTCGCAGGCTCCGGCAAGGTCCGGCTCAGCGGGGCCGCCGAGGCGTTCTATGCAGGCGAACTGCGCGCCATGTTCGACCCATCGAGCGCCCGCGTCATGATCCAGCGCGCGAGCGCCGCCTCGGCGCGGGGCGAGGTGGACGCGACCGGGCGGGTTTGGCTCGTGCCGGAAAGCCGTCGGTCCGGTCCGGCGCGGATAGAGGTCGCGCTGGACGCCCCCCATTCCCGCCTGGCGATGGCGCCTCTGGCCGAACCCCAGGCTATCGACGCCTTCGCGGCCCGCGGCCGCTTCATTCCGCAGCGAGGCCGCATCGAGATCGACGTGGTCCGCGCCGTGGTCGCCGGAGCCCCCGTGTCCATCTCGGGCGTGCTTCAGCGTCCTCGCGATCCCCGATCATGGGGGGTGGATCTGACGGGGCGCATCGACGGCATGATGTCCGTGCGCCAGGCCGTCGCGGTCTGGCCTGACGGCGCCGACGACGATTCCCGCAACTGGCTGCGCAACCATGTCCCCTCGGGACGCCTGGGCCACGCCCTGCTGCGGGTGAATTTGCCGCCCGGCGCCGTCGCGGGGCGCCGCGCTGTCGCCAATGACCGGATCCGGATGAGCTTCGGCTTCGAAGACGCCGTGATCGCGGTCGACAAGAGCATGCCCGCCATCGAGCACGGCCGCGGAACCGGCCTGCTCCAGGGCGATCGGTTCGACCTGGCGATGTCTTCCGCCACGCTGAAGAGCCTCAGCCTTGGCGAGGGCTCGTTCCAGATCAATCACCTGGCCGGCGCCGACAAGCGCATCATGATCAAGGCCCGCGCGAACGGCGACGCGCGCGAGATGGTGGGGATCGTCGACGGCGTCACGTCCGGCGTGGCCAGCGCCCATGGCTTCTCGCCCCAGCGTCTGAGCGGGCGCGCGGACGTGAAATTCGCCGTGGGGCGGCCCTTCGCCGTGGCGACCGCCAAGGACTACACCGTAGCGTTCTCGGGCGTGGTCCACGAGGCAGGCCTGTCCGACGTCGTCCTCGGCATGCCCCTGAAGAGCGCCGCCGTGTCCCTCGAGGGCGGGCTCGATCGGGTGTCGGCCCACGGCGACGTCCAGCTGGGTCCCTATCGCGGACCTCTGCAATATGCGTCGAGTTTCCCGAGCGGCAGGGTCGGCACGCAGAAGGCCGAGCTCAATGGTCTGCTGGACGCCTCGGCTCTGGGACTTTCCGGACCGGCGGGATCGGTCATGCGTTTCGCCGCCAAGTTTGACGGGCAAGGCGAGGCCGGCCACGGGACCATCCGGTCGCGGGGCTTCGACGGAGAGACCTCCTGGCGGGCCGCCGGCGCGGGCCAGTTCATCGCTCAGGGAACGCTCGACGCGGCCGCTCTGCGGGCCATCGGGGTCCCGATCGGAAAGGGCGTGCCCAGCCACGTGCCGATCCGTCTGATCATGACCCGCGCCGGCTCCCAATGGTCGGGTTCGCTGGACGCTGACGCCTATTCCGGGACGCTGGCGCTCGGCGGGGGAGCAAACCGCCACCTGCGCTACGCCGCGGATCTGACGCCCGTGGAAGCCCAGAAGCTGGGCCTGGACACGCCTGGTCCCGCCGGGAAGTCGACTCCCCTGGTGGTGGACCTGGCCATGAACGGCGACGCCGGCGCCCTGGCCTATACCGTGGGCTCCTGGCTCGGCCAGGTGAGCTGGTCGCAGCCGGCGGGCGCGAGGACCCAGTACCATTGGAAGACCACATTCTCGGCCGCAGACCTCCATGCCATGGGCGTGCCCGCTTCAATCCAGCCCAAGGCTCCAGTGCCGGTCGAGGTGACCTTGTCCTCGGTCAACGGCGTCTTCAACGGCGGGGTCCAGGGGGCGGGCGGCGCGCTGAAGTTCACGGCGGCGGCGCCCGTCAATGGCCGCCGCCGGATCAGCCTGACCGGAGTGATGGACGGAGCCGGCCTGGCCGGTCTCGGGCTCGGTCCCGACGGGATGATCGCCGGCCCCGTGACGCTTGCCTCGACCCTGGATCTTGGACCGGAGGGTGTCCGCGCCGGGCGTCTGGACACAGACCTGAGGGCCGCCGCCGTCAGCGCCCCGTTCGTCGTCTGGAAGAAGCCCGCTGGGCGTCCCATGCAGATCGACGCGGCGTTCGACCGGCGCGCGGACGGGGCCCTGGAGGTCACGGTCATCCACGGACAGGGACCAGGGTTCGGCCTCAGCGGGTCGGGGATCTGGCGGCCGAAAGCGGACGGCGTCCTGCATATCGCCACGGCGAAGCTCGACGGTGCCTTCGACGGCGGGCTGGACATGGTCATGAGCGCCGAGGGCGACCAGCTGACGGCGCGAGCCCGCTACGTCGATGTGCGCCGCCTGTTGCGGCAGGAGCCGCAGACGCCCTCCGCGGGGGGCGGCGGGCCAGCCATCCCCATTCGTCCGCTCCACATCGACGCCCAGCTGGCGCAGGTGCGCGTGACCGAGCAGGGCATCATCCGTAACGTGAAGATCACTGGAGACTGGGCCGAGCCGGCGCGTCGACGCCTGGAACTGGTCGTCTCCAAGGATGACGGGGGCAACCTGATCTCCCTGCGCCTGACGCCGGACGCGGGCGGCCTCGCGGTCGACGGCCAGGTGTCGGATGTCGGGGCCGCGGCGACGGCCATCTTCGGCGTGCGTTCGTTCCGGGGCGGGCGCGCCGACGTGACGGGGCGCATGGCGGACGGCGGCGCCGACCTGCATGTGACCATGAGCCGGGTGCGCCTGATCCAGGCGCCAGCCCTGGCCCGGATCCTCACGCTCGGTTCGCTGCGCGGCGCCGCGGACGCCCTGAACGCCACGGGGATCGAGTTCAGCAAGGTCGACGCGCCGGTGAGCCTGCGCGGCTCGCGCCTGACCATCGGCCACGCCCGGGCCACCGGCATCGCCATGGGCGTCACCACCTCCGGAGTGATCGATCTGGACAACCACACCGTCGACCTGTCCGGCGGGATCGCGCCGGCCTATGCACTGAACTCCGCCGTGGGCGCGGTCCCGGTGGTGGGCGACCTGCTGGTGTCCAAGAAGGGCGAGGGGATGTTCGGCCTGACCTATTCGGCCAGGGGCGCGTTCGCTTCGCCCAAGATCAGCGTCAATCCCTTCTCCCTGGCGACGCCAGGCATCCTGCGGCGCATCTTCGAGGGCCACTCTGCCGCCGACCGCACCACAGAGCTGCCCGCGCCGGCCGGCGGCTAGACCGGGCGCACCAGCACGATCTTCTTCTTTCCGGCGGCGAGCTTGACCGCGCCATCCTTCAGGTCGGCCAGGGTCACCAGGCGGTTGGCGTCGGCCACGGCTTCGTCGTTGAGGCGAAGGCCGCCCCCCTGCGCCAGACGCCGGGCGTCCGACCTGGAAGACGCCAGCCCCGCGTCGGCCGCCAGGGCCGCCAGCACGACGCCCGCTTCCAGGGCCGAGCGGTCGACATCGAAGGTTGGCAGGTCCGCCGACAGCTGGCCCTGCTCGAAAGCGGCTTCCGCCGCCGCGCGCGCCGAGGACGCCGCCGGCGCGCCGTGCAGCAGAGTTGTCGCCGCGTCGGCCAACACCTTCTTGGCGTCGTTGATGTCGGCGCCCTGCAGCGCTTCCAGCCGGGCGATCTCGTCGAGCGGAAGCTCGGTGAAGAGCTTCAGGAACCGTCCGACATCCGCGTCCTCGGTGTTGCGCCAGAACTGCCAGTAGTCGTACGGGCTCAGACGGTCGGGATTGAGCCAAACCGCGCCCGCGGCCGTCTTGCCCATCTTGGCGCCCGAGGACGTCGTGATCAGCGGCGAGGTCAGGCCGTAGGCTTCCTTGGAGTCCATCCGGCGGATCAGCTCCACGCCGTTGATGATGTTGCCCCATTGGTCGGAGCCGCCCATCTGCAGCACGCAGCCGTGACGGCGCTCCAGTTCGAGGTAATCGGCCGCCTGCATCAGCATGTAGTTGAATTCGAGGAACGTGAGGGGCTGCTCACGCTCGAGCCGCAGTTTCACGCTGTCAAAGGCCAGCATGCGATTGATGGTGAAGTGCACGCCGTATTCCCGCAGGAACTGGACGTAGCCCAGGCGGTCGAGCCACTCGGCGTTGTCGACCATCATCGCGTCGGTCGGTCCCGATCCGAACACCAGGAACTTCTCGAAGGCGCGCTTGATGCCGGAGATGTTCGCCGCGATCTGCGCGTCAGTGAGCAGCGGGCGCTGCTGGTCCTTGTCGGAAGGGTCTCCGACTTTGGTCGTGCCGCCGCCCATCACCACGATCGGTCGGTGTCCGCTCTGCTGCAGGTGTCGCAGCAGCATGATCTGCGTCAGACTGCCGACATGCAGGCTGTCGGCGGTGGCGTCGAAACCGATGTAGGCCGAGATGACGCCCTTGGCCGCCGCCGCGTCCAATCCCTCGGTGTCGGTGCATTGGTGGATGTAGCCCCGTTCGGTGAGGACTTTGAGGAACGCGGATTTCGGGGCGGGCGCGGACATTGCGGTGGTCCTTTGAAGGGTGGCGGCGTTTAGCACGGGGATTCCTCCACGCCCAAACGTGGGCGGCAGGCAGGGTCTTCTGGCGCCAGGCTGAGGCTCATCCAGCGGCGGGCGGTGACGAAACCCATGGCCTCGTAGAAGCGTCGGGCGCCTTCGTTGAACTCCTGCATCTTGAGCTCGACCAGTTCGATGTCCCGTTCCGCCGCCCAGGCGGCGCTGGCGCGGATCAAGGCGGCGCCGACGCCCCGCCGGCGTGCGGCCGCGGCCACGACGAGGTTGTCGATCTGCACGAAGCATCTTGACACCCGGAACGGTTCGTTCGGCGACCTGTCGACACGCACCACCGCCAGACCCGACAGCTCGGTTCCAGAACCGCCGGCGACCAGAATGGCGCTGTCCGGCCCATCGATCAGGTCAAGCACCCAGGCGCGGTCGCGCCTTGGGCCCGTCGGCGTGCGGAACAGGTCGGGCCTGACGCTGCGGTGATGCTCGTCCAGTTCCTCCCACAGGGCGCAGAGCGCCGGGTAGTCGGATCCGACGGCGGGCCGGATGGGAATGTCAGGGGATTTCAAGGGACAGCTCCTTCAGGGCTTGAAGGCCGGAGACTGTCTTTGGTCTGGACATGCCGCCGGCTCATTGTCGCGGCATGACATCGACGTGACCGATCAGCCGCTCGCTAGATGCGCGAGCGACGGTAGCTTTGCAGGCTGGTCAGGGAGCCGATCATGGGCGCTAGCTACCCGCGCGAACCCGTGGCAGTCAAGGCGGAGCATGCGCGTCCTCGGATTCATGACCGGCACCTCGCTCGACGCGGTCGACATGGCCGTGCTCGACACCGACGGCGAGGAGGTCCAGGCCTTCGGTCCCGCGGGCGAGCGCAAGCTCAGCGATCCCACCCGCACGATCGTGCTGGAGGCGACCCGCCAGGCTCTGGCCTGGCCGCGAGGAACGCCCACGCCCGCCATCTTCGCCGAGGCCGCCAGGGCGGTGGCGGAGGAGCATTTCGCCGCCGGCGAGCGCTTCCTGTCCGACCAGGGCATGGACTGGTCCGAGCTGGACCTGATCGGCATGCACGGCCAGACGGTGCTGCATGAACGTCCGCAGACGGGTCGGATCGGGCGCACGGTCCAGCTGGGCGATGGAGAATGGCTGGCGATGCGCACGGGGCGTCCGGTCGCCTTTGACTTCAGATCGGCCGACGTGGCCGCGGGCGGGGAAGGGGCGCCGCTCGCGCCGATCTACCATGCCGCCCGGGCCCGGGCCTCGGGGCTGGAGGCGCCGGCGGCGGTGCTGAACATCGGCGGCGTCGCGAACATCACGCTGATCGCGCGGGACGGCGAGCTGTTCGCCTTCGATACCGGCCCGGGCAATGGCATGATCGACCTTCTGGTGCAGGCGCGCGGCGCGGGGCGTTTCGACGACGGCGGCCGCCTGGCCGCGTCCGGCCGGGTCGACGAGGGCGCGCTGAACGCGTTGTTGTCGCACGCCTATTTCGCGGCGCCGCCGCCCAAGTCCCTGGACCGCCACGATTTCCCCATGAGCGATCTGGATACGCTGTCCATCGAGGACGCCGCCGCCACGCTGGTGGCCTTCACCGCGACGGGCGTGGCGAGGGCCTTCGAGCACGTGCGCGAGGCGCCCTCCAGTCTGATCGTGTCCGGGGGCGGCCGCCACAATCCCCAGATCATGCAGGCCCTCAGGGAGCGGACGCCGGTACGGGTGCTGCACGCCGAGGACGCCGGCTGGCGCGGCGACGCCATCGAGGCGGAGGCCTTCGCCTATCTCGCCGCTCGCACCGCGCGCGGCCTGCCAATTTCATTTCCCGGAACCACCGGCGTGGCCAGTCCCATGACCGGCGGCCGGATCGTCGAGCCCTGAATGGCTCAGGTTAGTGGAAACTGTCGGCTTGGGAGCGGCGCTATGACGGCTCAACGGCTCGGTCTGGCCGCGATCGCGGCGCTGCTCGTTGGCGGAACCGCCGTCGCCGGGCCGCCGCCGGACGGGCGGATCAACGCCAGCATCGACACGGTCTTTCCCAAGGCTGTCGCCTGGCGCCGCGACATCCACCAGCATCCCGAGCTCGGCGACCAGGAGTTCCGGACCGCCAAACTGGTGGCGGACGCCCTGATGTCCATGGGGTTGGAAGTCCGCACGGGTGTCGGCGGAACCGGCGTGGTCGGAGTCCTGCGGGGCGGCAAGCCCGGCGCGGTCGTGGCCCTCCGCTCGGAGCTGGACGCCCTGCCGGTGGAGGAGAAGACAGGACTGCCTTTCGCCTCGACTGTCGTCAGCGTCTACAACGGCCAGAGCGTGCATGTGGCCCATGTCTGCGGCCACGACAGCCATATCGCCATGCTGTTGGCCGCGGCCCAGGTGCTGTCGTCCATGAAGGCGGACATCCCTGGCGTGATCGTCTTCATCTTCCAGCCCGCCGAGGAGGGCTCGCCTGACGGCCAGGAGGATGGCGCTGTGCTGATGCTGAAGCAGGGCGCCCTGCGCGATCCCAAGCCAGGGGCCATCTTCGCGCTCCACGTCGTGCCCGGGCCCGTCGGCCACATCATGACCCGCAAGGGCCCCTTGTTCGCCGGCGCCGACACCATGCACATCCAGCTGCACGGGCGCGGGACGCACGGCGCGGAGCCCTGGAACGGCGTGGACGTGATCAGCCTGTCGGCGGCCGTGGTCCAGGCCCTGAACACCATCGCGGCCCGCCAGGTCGACGTCACGGAATCCCCGACCGTGATCACCATCGGCGCGATCCAGGCCGGCGTCCGATTCAATGTGATTCCTGACGACGCCCGGCTGGAGGGCACTGTGCGCACCTACGGCGAGGCAAGGCGGTCCGACGTGATCGCGCGCATCACGCGGACGGTGAAGGACCTGGCCGACAGCTATGGGGCGACCGCGGATGTGGTGTTCGACGGCGCCACGCCCTCCGTCGAGAACGACGGCGCCTTGCTGGATGAAATCTCGCCGGCGCTAATCCAGGCCGCGGGGCCCGCGGGCGCGGACCTTCAGTCGAGGCCTGTCACGGCGGCAGAGGACTTCTCCTACTTCGCGGCGGCGGCGCCCGTCGTGGACGTTCGGATCGGGGCCACGCCGGACTTCAAGGACTACAAGAGCGCGCCCCCCAACCACTCACCACTGTTCACCGTCGACGAGAACGTCATGCGCACGGGGATCAAGACCCACGTCCTGGTCGCCCTGAAATACCTCGGCGATCACGCCCGCGGCGGCGCCAGCCATTGAAATCGAAGGGCCTGTTAACCGCAGCGCCCGATAGTGATCGAATCATTTCGAGGCCCCGGAGTCCCTTCCTTTGTTGGCGCGCGTCCGTCCCTCCCTGCCGATCGCGTTGATGGCGTTCCTGATTTTCTATTTCGGATTTCAGGCGCTCACCGGCGACCGGGGGCTGTTGGCCTGGGCCAACCGTGACGAGATCCTGGCCGCCAAGACCCAGGAATTGCGCCGCCTGCGCGCCGAACGCGCCGATCTGGAGGTGCGCGCCCGATTGTTGCGCGACGGGACCCTTTCACGCGATCTGCTCGAAGAACGTGCGCGTTCTTTGCTAGGCTTGTCCGATCCTCGGGATTATGTGATCCGCACAAAGTCCGCGCGCGCCAGCTAGGCGACGGCGCAAGAGGTTCGGGCCGCGATCCGTAACGCGGTCGAGGAGACGGTTTATGGCGCAATCGCGCACGAAAGATCCCAGGCCGCAGAAGAAATCCAACGGCGCGGCGGATTCGGTCGACAAGGCGCAGCTGCTCCAGTTCTACCGCCGGATGCTCTTGATCCGCCGGTTCGAGGAACGGGCGGGCCAGCTCTACGGCATGGGCCTGATCGGCGGCTTCTGCCACCTTTACATCGGCCAGGAAGCGGTCGCCGTCGGGGTCCAGTCGGTCAAGGAAAAGGGCGACCAGGTGATCACCGCCTATCGTGATCACGGCCATATGCTCGCCTGCGGCATGGACCCGAAGGAAGTCATGGCCGAGCTCACCGGACGCGCCACCGGCGCCTCCAAGGGCAAGGGCGGCTCGATGCACATGTTCTCGGTGGAGAACGATTTCTACGGCGGCCACGGGATCGTGGGCGCCCAGGTCTCGCTCGGCACCGGCCTGGCGCTGGCCAACAAGTACCGTGGCTCCGGCAAGGTCGCGTTCTGCTATTTCGGCGACGGTGCGGCCAACCAGGGCCAGGTCTACGAAAGCTTCAACATGGCCGAGCTGTGGAAGCTGCCGGTCGTCTACGTGATCGAGAACAACCAGTACGCCATGGGCACATCCATCGAGCGGTCGTCTTCGGAAGTCAGGCTCTATAAGCGCGGCGTGTCGTTCAATATCCCCGGCCAGGAGGTCGACGGCATGGACGTGCTCGCCGTGCGCGACGCCGCCGAGAAGGCCGCCGACCACGCGCGTTCGGGCAAGGGACCCGTGATCCTCGAAATGAAGACCTACCGCTACCGCGGCCACTCCATGTCCGATCCGATGAAATACCGGACCCGCGAAGAGATGGAGGAGGTGCGCAAGACCCGCGATCCCATCGACCACGTCTCCCAGCGCCTGGAAGCCGAGGGTTGGGCCGATGAGGCGACGCTCAAGGCGATCGACGCGGATGTGAAAAAGATCGTCATGGACGCGGCGGAATACGCGCGCTCCAGTCCCGAGCCGGATCCACGGGAACTCATGACTGACGTGTATCTGGAGGCGGCCGTCTAATGAGCGTCGAAGTTCTGATGCCCGCACTCTCCCCAACCATGGAGGAAGGGACGCTGACCAAGTGGCTGGTCAAGGAAGGCGACACCGTGTCCGCCGGCGACGTGATCGCCGAGATCGAGACGGACAAGGCCACCATGGAAGTCGAAGCCGTCGACGAGGGCAAGGTCGAGGCGATCCTGGTCCCGGCGGGGACCGAAGGCGTCAAGGTCAACACCCCGATCGCGCGCCTGAACGGCGGGGAGTCGGCTCCGGCCCCCGCACCGGCGGCGACCCCGGCGGCTCCCGTCGCCGTGGAGGTCCTGGCTCCCGAACCGCAGGCGCCCGCGGCCGTCGCCGCGCCGCCCGTCCAGACCCTGGCCGATCCTGAAATCCCGGCCGGGACCAGGATGATCAAGCAGACCGTACGCGACGCCCTGCGCGACGCCATGGCCGAGGAGATGCGCCGCGACGAAACGGTGTTCCTGATGGGCGAGGAAGTCGCCCAGTACCAGGGCGCCTACAAGGTCTCGCGCGACCTCTTGCAGGAGTTCGGCGAACGCCGGGTGATCGACACCCCGATCACCGAGCACGGCTTCGCGGGCCTGGGCGTCGGCGCCGCCATGGCCGGCCTGAAGCCGATCATCGAGTTCATGACCTTCAACTTCGCCATGCAGGCCATCGACCAGATCATCAACTCCGCCGCCAAGACGCTCTACATGTCCGGCGGCCAGATCAAATGCTCGGTGGTGTTCCGCGGGCCAAACGGCCCCGCCGCCCGCGTGGCCGCCCAGCACAGCCAGGATTACTCCTCCTGGTACGCCCACGTGCCCGGCCTGAAGGTCGTGGCGCCCTATGACGCCGCCGACGCCAAGGGTCTGCTGAAGTCCGCAATCCGCGACCCGAACCCGGTGGTCTTCCTGGAGCAGGAAGTGATCTACGGCGTCGAGTTCGACGTGCCCGAGGGCGAGGACTGGCTGGTTCCGATCGGCAAGGCCAAGATCCGCCGCGCCGGAACCTCCGTGACCATCACGGCCCACTCGCGCATGGTCGGGCTCGCCCTGCAGGCCGCCGAGGAACTGGCCAAGGACGGCATCGAGGCCGAGGTCATCGATCTGCGCACGCTGCGGCCCCTCGACTCCGACACCATCATCCAGAGCGTGATGAAGACCAATCGCCTGGTCTCGGTGGAGGAGGGCTGGGGTCCCATGGGCGTCGGCGCTGAAGTCTGCGCCCGGGTGGTGGAAGGCGCTTTCGACTATCTCGATGCGCCGCCGGTGCGGGTGCACCAAGCCGACACGCCCATGCCCTATGCGGCGAACCTGGAAGTCCTGTCGCTGCCGTCGGTCGAGAAGATCGTCAAGGCGGTGAAGCAGGTCTGCTACGCCTGAGGCCGGCGTGACGGAGGCCTTCACCTGGCGCGGCGGCGGCTGTCATTGCGGGGCGGTGCGGTTTGAAGCCGCGCTGTCCGCAAGGGTCGAGGCGCAGAGCTGCAACTGCTCCATCTGCGCCAGGACCGGCTTCGTGCACGTCATCGTGCCGGAGAGCCGGTTCCGCCTGCTTCAGGGGGACGGCTCCCTGACGAACTATTCGTTCAATACGGGCGTCGCCCGCCACATGTTCTGCCGGATCTGCGGCGTGAAGAGCTTCTATCGGCCGCGGTCCAATCCGGACGGGTGGTCGGTGAATGCACGCTGCCTGGACGAGGCGGAAACCCTCGACATCCGCATCGAAGCGTTCGATGGAAGGAACTGGGAGGCGAACGCCGCCGCCCTCGCCCATCTGAGCCGAGACGAGCCCAAGGTCCCATCATGACCGACATCCTCATGCCCGCCCTGTCGCCCACCATGGAGGAGGGCACCCTGGCCAAATGGCATGTGAAGCCAGGAGATGTGGTCTCCGCCGGCGACGTCATCGCCGAGATCGAGACCGACAAGGCCACCATGGAGGTCGAGGCGGTCGATGAAGGCGAAATCGAAGCCCTGCTGGTTCCGGAAGGGACCGAGGGGGTCAAGGTCAACGCCCCCATCGCGCGCATGAAGGGCGAAGCTGGCGCCGCTGCCCCAGCGCCGACACCGGTAAAGGCCGTGGAAGCCGCTCCAGCCGCTGCGGCGACGCCGGAGCCTGAGGCCCAGCCTCAAAAGGCGGCCGCCCTGTCGTCCGGGCGCGGCCCCCGGGTGTTCGCCTCGCCGCTGGCCCGGCGCATCGCCGAGCAGTCGGGCGTGGACCTGTCCGCCATCCAGGGCTCGGGCCCCCACGGCCGGATCATCCGGCGGGATGTGGAAGGCAAGACGGGGACGGGTCCGCGGCCGACCGCGGCGCCCAAGGCTGCTGCGGCGCCCCAGCACGAACCGCGTCAGGTCCTGTCGCTGGAGCAGATGGGCATCAAGCCCGGCAGCTACGATCTCGTCCCGCTGGACGGCATGCGCAAGGTGATCGCCAAGCGTCTCACCGACAGTTTCCGCGATATCCCCCACTTCCCCCTGACCGTCGACCTCGAGATCGACCGGCTGCTGGACGCGCGCGGGCGCATCAACACCCTGCTCGAGAAGGACGGGGTCAAAGTCTCGGTCAACGACCTGGTGATCAAGGCCGCCGCCGTCGCGCTGAAGCGCGTGCCCGAGGCCAACGCCTCCTTCACGCCGGAGGGCATCGCCCTGCATCATCACGCCGACATCGCCATGGCCGTGGCGATCGACGGCGGACTGATCACGCCAATCATCTTCGCGGCCGAGACCAAGAGTCTGGCCCAGATCGCGCGGGAATCGAAGGACCTCGCCGCGCGGGCCCGCGACCGCAAGCTGAAGCCCGAAGAGTTTCAGGGGGGCACCTTCTCGGTGTCCAACCTCGGCATGTTCGGGATCAAGAGCTTCGCCTCGATCATCAATGAACCGCAGGGCGCGATCCTGTCCGTTGGGGCCGGCGAGAAGCGGGCCGTGGCGCGGGGCGATCAGCTGGCGGTGGCCACGGTGATGACCGTCACCCTGACCTGCGACCACCGGGTGGTGGACGGCGCCATCGGCGCGCGCTGGATGCAGGCGTTCAAGACCTTGGTCGAGGATCCGGTGACGATGCTGGCCTGAGGCGGCGACCGTGTCCCTCTATGACCATTCCGCCCGGTCCCTGGATGGCCGCGAGGTCCGTCTGGCCGACTACGAGGGCAAGGCGCTCCTGATCGTCAACACGGCCTCCAGGTGCGGATTCACCCCCCAATACGCCGGCCTGGAAGCGCTTCGCCGCGCGTACAAGGACCGAGGGTTCGAGGTGCTGGGCTTTCCCTGCAATCAGTTCGGCGCCCAGGAGCCCGGCGACGCGGATGAGATCCGCGGCTTTTGCGCCACGACCTATGACGTGAGTTTTCCGATGTTCGCCAAGGTGGACGTCAACGGCCCTTCGGCGCACCCATTGTACGCCTATCTGAAGCGGGCGAAGCCAGGCCTGCTCGGCACGCAGGGGATCAAGTGGAACTTCACCAAGTTCCTGGTGGACAAGAAGGGCAGGGTGGTCGGCCGTTTCGCCCCCGCCGCCAGGCCCGAGGACCTTCAATCGGCGATCGAGAGGCTGCTGTAGACCATGGCCAATGACTTCGACCTTCTGGTGATCGGCGCCGGCCCGGGCGGCTATGTCGCGGCGATCCGCGCCGCGCAGCTCGGCATGAAGACCGCCATCGTCGAGCGCGAGGCCCTGGGAGGCATCTGCCTGAACTGGGGCTGCATCCCGACCAAGGCGCTCTTGAAGACCGGGGAGGTCTACGAACAGCTGGCGCACCTGAAGGACTACGGCCTGTCGGTCCAGGGCGCCGCCTTCGATTTCACCAAGGTGGTGGAGCGCTCGCGCAAGGTCGCCGCCACGCTGAATTCTGGCGTGGGCTTCCTGATGAAGAAGAACAAGATCGAGGTGATCGAAGGGACGGCCAAGCTCGAGAAGGGCGCCGGCGCCCCCAAGGCGGTCATCGCGCTGAAGGCTGGCGGAACGCGCACCGTTCAGGCCGCCAATGTGATCCTGGCCACCGGCGCCCGCGCCCGCACGATTCCCGCCATCGGCCTGGAGCCGGACGGAGAACAGGTCTGGACCTACCGGGAGGCCATGGTCCCCAAGGCCGCGCCGAAATCCCTGATCGTCATCGGTTCGGGCGCCATCGGCATCGAGTTCGCCAGCTTCTACCGGGCGCTGGGCGCCGAGGTCACCGTGATCGAGATGCTGGACCGCATCGTGCCGGTCGAAGACGCCGAGGTGTCGGCGGCCGCACAGAAAGCCTTTGAGCGACGGGGCCTGAAGTTCCGCGTCGGCGCCAAGGTGAACCGACTCACCAAGTCCAAGAGCGGCGTCGCCATCGAACTGGAGACGGCCGGCAAGGCCGAGACCCTCCAGGCGGAGGTCGCCATCGTAGCCGTCGGCATCGTCGGCAACGTCGAAGGCCTGGGTCTGGAAGCGCTGGGCGTGAAGGTGGACCGCACCCATGTGGTGGTCGGCGCCCATGGCTCGACCGGCGTTGAGGGCCTCTACGCCATCGGCGACCTGGCCGGGCCGCCCTGGCTCGCCCACAAGGCCTCCCACGAAGGTGTGCACTGCGTGGAGCATATCGCCGGATTGAAGCCGGCCAACCTCACGTCCCCGATTCCCGGCTGCACCTACGCCGAACCCCAGATCGCGTCTGTCGGCCTGACGGAGGCCCAGGCCAAGGAGGGCGGCCGCGAGGTCAAGGTCGGCCGTTTCCCCTTCAAGGTGAACGGCAAGGCGATCGCGGCCAGCGCCACGGAGGGCTTCGTCAAGACGGTGTTCGACGCCAAGACCGGCGCGCTGCTCGGCGCGCACATGATCGGCCACGAGGTCACCGAAATGATCCAGGGCTATGTGCTGGCGATGACGCTGGAGGCCACCGAGGCCGAGCTGATGGCCACGGTGTTCGCCCATCCGACCATGTCGGAAGCCATGCACGAGGCGGTGCTCGACGCCTATGGCCAGGCGCTGCACATCTGAAGCCCGGACTCAAAAAACGGCCGCCGCGTCGCCGCGACGGCCGCATCAGTTGATGGGCGGCCAGAAGCCGCCCTGGGAGGAACTGCGGAACTAGAACAGGACGCCGGCTTCGCCGGTGAAGCGGAACTGATCCTTCGAGGCGAAGGTCGCGCCGAAGGACGGCACGCTGGTGTGGACATAGGCCGCGTCGCCGCGGACGAAGTAGATGCCCTTCTGCCAGGTCGGGGTGACCGTCAGCGACCAGGCGCTGGTGTCCGGGCCGCCGAGCAGGGTGGGCGCGAGGGCGTCCCCGGCCGTACCGGTCTGCTTTTCATACTCGACGCGTCCCGCCAGGCTGACTTCGGACGTCAGGGAGTACTTCAGCAGGGCCGCGAGGCCCCAGGTGGCGCTCGAGTGGGTCCAACCCAGCGCTGGATTGGCCGCCACGTAGTCGTACTGGAAGTAGGGGTTGAACACCCACTTGCCGTCCGTGTGGGTCCAGATCAGGTTGTAGATGCTGCTGTTGTTCTGCGGCGTGGGCGTCGCGAAGTTTCCGCGCGCTGTGGTGGTTCCGAGATTGCCGCCGGCGGCCACGGCGATCACGTCCTTCGGACTCGCCGTCAGGGACACCAGGCCGCTGACCCAGTTGTAGACGTTGGAATAATAGCCGTCGTTCAACGACACCGAGACGCTGATCGGGCCCTTGCTGTAGTTCGCCTGGACGCCGCGGCTGACCAGCGGTTCCTGGTTCCAGAGCAGGCCGCGGTTCACGTTCATGTTCTCGAAGGTGAAGCCGTATTCGGCGCCGATCAGCGTCGGCAGCTTGCCGGCGATGATGTTGAACTCGGCGGTCGGCGCGATCTTGATATAGGCCTGGGGCAGATAGCCGAACGTCTGGCTGTCGAAGTTCTTGGAGTTGGTGCCCGCGGGGCCCGCGTAAGGCGTAGCGAGGGCCGGGAAGGAATAGGCGCCGGCCTGCAGGTAGAATTGGATCGGCCCATCGGTCTTCTGGATGAAGACCTGGGCGTTGCTCACGTCGCCGAACCCGGCGTGATCGCCGAGGCCGGTGTCCGCGTGGGTCTGGGCGTTCACGAGCCCGCTCACCGCACCGGTGATGTAGAGCTTGCCGAACGGCCCGGCGTCAAAGGTGTTGGGCTTGGGGTCGGCCGACAGGGTCGCGCCCATCGCCGGCATGCCCAACGGATCCGCGTAGGCCGCGCCGGCCGAGATCGCCGTCGACGCCGCCACGGCGAACAAAGTCAGTTTCAAAAGCTTCATCAGTATCCCCTGTATAGAGCGCGCCGGTCATGAGGGCCGGCTACGCACGTCCGGTATCGATCGGGGGCAAGCTCCCGGACTGCCGCCGGACGATCAACGCACGGCCAGGCTTTCTGGGTGGAATCCACCGAGGTGATGCGTCGTTGTGCGCCGCACACAACCGGCGCCTAATTGCTAGGCGCCCTTATGGGCCTGAGCTGAATCAAAGTTCGATACGGATGCGACCGATCCCCCATATCCGCTCCGTAAGGGCGAGGGGGATTCGTCCCGACCGTTGCGCTGCCGCCCGGCCCTCGCTAACCCTTATGAATGACCGATCAGCCAACCCAGCTGGGGCGATCCGTCCAGGGATTTGCCAGCCCCGACCAGGCCATCCTGGAGCGGGTCGCCAATCCGCATGGCGATTCCCTCTACCTGGCGCGCTTCACGGCGCCTGAATTCACTTCGCTGTGCCCCGTCACTGGGCAACCGGACTTCGCGCACCTGGTGATCGACTACGCGCCCGAGGCGTGGCTGATCGAATCGAAGTCGCTGAAGTTGTTCCTGGGCGCCTTCCGCAATCACGGCGCCTTTCACGAGGACTGCACCGTAGCGATCGCCAAGCGGATCATCGCCGTCGCGTCGCCGCGCTGGCTGCGGATCGCCGGCTATTGGTACCCCCGCGGCGGAATCCCGATCGACGTGTTCTTCCAGACGGGCGAGGCGCCGAAAGGCCTGTGGGTTCCGGATACCGGCGTTCAGCCCTATCGTGGCCGCGGCTGAGCCCGCGAACGTACGGCGATCAGCTTGCAGAGTTTCTCGAAGCGCTCGACGTAGCGGGTCTGTGCTTCCACCGATGTCCAGGGCGCCAGGTTCGGGCGGTGGACCTTGGGTTGGTGCCCCCACAGCGCCAGCGCTTCGCTGGACGAAAAGCCGGCCAGGTCCACCGCCTCGAACGACGCCGAGATCCGGTCGGCGCTCTTGATCAGGCGCTTGATGTCCGCGGGGAGTTTTGGCGGCAGGCCGAAGCGGAGATGGATGGCCCGCTCAAGCCGCTCCTCAATCGCGTGATAGTCCTGGCCGAGGGCGGACTTGAAGGGCGAGATCATATCGCCGATCACGTATTCCGATGCGTCATGGAGCAGGGCGGCGAGCCGCCAGCGCGGGTCCAGGTCGGGCTTCAGACCGCGGACGATGTCGTCGACCACCACGCAATGCTGGGCCACTGAGAAGGCGTGGTCGCCGATGGTCTGGCCATTCCAGCGCGCGACCCGCGCCAGGCCGTGGGCGATGTCGATGATCTCTATGTCGAGGGGCGAGGGATCGAGCAGATCCAGCCTGCGGCCGGACAGCATCCTCTGCCAGGCGCGGGGTTCCGGAATTTGACGCAGCTCATTTGACACCAAGACGTTCCCTGTCAGGAATGTTCGACCAGCCCTCAAGGGCGGAACAATAGCAGCCGGATTGAACATGGCGCAGACCGCGAAAGCCAGTTGGGCCCGGATCATGGCCCCTCTGTCGGGAGGAAAGGGAGACGGGGCGGTGCTGTCCGCGGCCGTGGAGCTCGCCCGACCGTTCGAGGCGGAAGTTTCGGGCGTCTACGCCCCGGCGGACGTCGCCGACCTGATGCCCTGGATGGGCGAGGGTTTCATGGGCGGTGTCCAGATCACCGCGGTCGAAAGTCTCAAGGAGGCGGCGAGCCAGGGCGAGAAGCTGGCCCGCGCGGCGCTGGAGGCCGCCACAGCCGGGCCCAGGACCTTCGTCACGCTCGAATCTCCGGTGTGGGCGTCCCTGGCCGTCGAATCGCGGCTGTCGGATGTCGTGGTCTTCGACAACGAGGCGGCGCGTGGACGCGGGCCGCTGGCCGAAGCGTTCCAGCAGCTTGTCGCCAACGAACAGAGACCGACGGTCGTGGCTCGACCGGGCCTCAAGGCCGACGGCGTCATCGCCGTGGCCTGGGATGGCGGCAAGGAGGCCACGCGCGCGGCGCGGACGGCCCTGCCGCTGCTTGAGAAGGCCTCCCGCGTGGTGATCATCGGCGCGCCTGCCGCGTCGGCCCGGGAGTTTGACCCTGAGCGGCTCAAGGCGTTTCTCGAGGCCCGCGGCGTCGAGGCGGAACTGCATGTCCTGCAGGAGTCCGGAGATGCCGGCCAACTCCTGCTCAAGGCCAGCCGGGGGGTTGGGGCGTCCCTCTTGGTCTCGGGCGCTTACGGCCATCCAAGGCTGCGCGAATTCATTTTCGGCGGTACGACCCGGAGCCTGCTTCAGGCCGAGTCGCCGTCGCTGTTCCTGTCCCACTAAGCCTGAAGTCACGGAGCGTCCGTTATGGGTCTTCATCGGATCGTCATGCGCCTCGCGCGCAATCCCGGCACCGAATTCGCGGGCGGTGACGACCATCGCGGCTACGCCCTGACCGCCCCCCTGACAGGGGAAGGCCAGCTAGACGAGGCCGCTTACGCCAAGGTGCGCGGCAAGTGCACCGTCCACCGGTTCACACCGGACGAGGATCCCGCCGACGGTCGCCTCATGCGGCGGGGAGAGCGCTGGTATTTCGACTACGACCAGGAAGACGTCGCCGATGACGAGCCGATCTACCGGCTGGGCGATCACCGCTTCGCCGTGGGGGAATATGTCACCATCACCGACGAGGATGGGCGACCGCTGACCTACAAGGTCGTCGAAGTCGCTCCGGCGGCCGCGGGCTGAAATCAGCCCCGCGCGCTGCGCTCGGCGAGGCGCTTGGCGGCGTTGAACGTCTCTTCGTGATCCTGGGCGGCCTTCACCTTGAAGGTCGCCACCACCAACGGGCCCGAACGCGGTCCGCGCGCCTGGTATCCGACAACTCGCCAGCCGTCGGGTCCAGGACGGTCGGACGCCAGGATCAGGGATGAACTGACATCCGGGCCGCGCCCCTCGCCGCGGATGACCGCCCCATTGTCGTTGGCGTCGATGGTGAACTGGCCACGCCGCATGGGGTCGCCGGCGCCGGTCAGATGAACCGTGTCGTTTTCGCTGTCGGCGTTGATATGCAGGCCGCCGATCCGGATGTTGGCGGCTTGGTCCCCGGCGTGGATCGACAGGCCGGGCAGGCTGATGTCGACCTGCTTGCGGTCGGGCCCTCCGGGTCTGGCTGGCGTCCCGACGGGGGCCGGCGTCGCAGGAGGTGTTGGCAGAAGCGTCTTCAGCTGGGATTCGATCGGCCCGAGCACGTCCCCCGGATCCCCGGGCGCCTGGAGCAGCTGGAGCTGCACTTCGGCGCCGTCGTCGCCGCTGTAGAGGCACGACTTGAGATCAGGCGCGGCGGTCTTCAGATGCAGATTGTCCTGGTCGGGGGGACATTGAAGCTGGGAAACCGGGTGCAGGGCCGCCCGCCAGCCGCCGTGGCGCAGGTGCGGCGGCGCGCACGCCGTGATCACGATCGCCGCAAGACCCAGACTCGCCGCGTACGCCGTCTTCATCGAGGTCGTCTCCATCGGCGCGAAAGTGGAAGCGACGCCTCGCGAGGTCCAGTGAAATCGCCGTAAGGCGCAGCGTCAGGTGATCCGCTTCACCGAGACGGGATCGGACGCCGGAAAGGTTTCCTCGACGCCTTCGTCGAGCAGTTCGTCCTGGTGCGGGTGCATGCCGACCTTGACGTCGTCGGGACCGGGCCCCTTGGGGCGGGGTTTGTTCGGTGCATTGACGACAGAGTCGTGGTCCTGATGCGGCCGGTTCATGGCGGTCTCCTGCAGGCGGCGTTCGTGCGCCTCTCTGAGGAGTCAACCCGGCCAGGGCGCTTACGTTCCGGCGGCCGCCAGCAGGTCGGCGAGCGACCGGGCCACGTCCTGCATCACCGGCGCCCACTGGTTGAAGGCCGGCGGATCGAAAACCTGGACCGACGGATACCAGGGATAGCGTCCAGTGCCGAGCTTGGGCCAGGCGCCGGGCGTGGAGACGAGCCAGACGGGCGCGCCGCAGGCGGCGGCGATGTTTGATGTGGCGTTGGCGGGCCCGATCATCAGGTCCAGGGCGCAGCTGAGCGCCGCCACCTCGTCCAGGTCGTTCTTGAGATCGATTCCAGGCGGAGACCAGATCTCCACGCCCAGGCGGGCCTTGGCGTCGGCGATCTCCGCAGCGCAGTCTCCATACTGCATGTTCACGAAGACGGCGCCCGGCGTCTTCAGCACCGGCGCCCACTGTTCGAAGGGCGAGAAGTACCTCAGGCGGGCGCCTTCCAGCTTCAGACTCTTCCACAGGAGGCCGACCTTTGCGCCAGGTCCCGCCTTGGCCAGGGTCTTGCGCCAGTGGGCGACACGCTTGGGGTCGGCGGCCAGAAAGGCGCGGCGGTCCGAAAAGGCCTCGGCCGAGCGCCTGAACCGCCTGAGCGGCGACGCCATCGGCGCCCAGAGGTCGATGACCTGCTGGTCCTGGATGAAGGGCGCGCCGCGCACGGTGTGGCCGTCGACCTTATAGGTGGCGTGCGCGCCGACCACCGCCTTGGGGAATGACCGCTGGAACAGGGACACCAGCCGCTTCTCCACCGCCAGGTACAGGCGGCCCTTGGGGCCCAGGGCGTCGATGATGTCAGGCAGCATGTTCCCGAACAGGATCTCGTCGCCCAGGCCCTGCTCACCCATGAGCAGCAGGGAGCAGCCTTCGATCGGAGTCTCGGGCGTCCACAGTGGCCGGTTGATCATGAAGTGGGTGACGTCGGCGAAGTCGGGATCCAGGCGCGCCTCGTAGACGTCCCATCCCTCGCCGATCCGCCCCTCATTCAACAGCATGGTCGAGCGCGCGAGGCGCATCATGGCGTTTTCGTCCTTGGCCTGGACCAGGGCCAGGGCGGCTTCGCAGTCCTCCAGGGCGCCGTCGATGTCGCCCAGGGACAGTTTGGCGTTGCCGCGGTTGTAGCGGGCGCGGAACAGCCTTTCGTCGCAACGGAGCGCTTCATTGAAGAAGGTGACCGCCGAGTCGAAGTCCCCCTGTTCGGACAACACCGTGCCCAGGGTGTTCCACAGCATGCCGTTGTCGGAATTGGCTTCGATCGAGCGCCGCAGCACCTCAATCGCCTCGCCGTATTGGTTCTGGTCGCGCAGCGCACAGGCCAGATTGTTGGCGCCGTCGACGGAATCGGGGTGGCGGGTGAGGTAGTGTTTGAAGAACTGCTCGGCGATGGGCTTCATGCCCATGCGGTAGGCCAGCCGCCCCAGATCGTTGGCCACTTCGTACTGATCGGGCAGCAGCTTCAGGGCCGCTTCGTAGCACTGGATCGAGGACTTGAAGTCGCCGACCTTCTCGCGGGCGATGGCCAGGACATACCAGGCATGGCCATTGTGTTCGTCCTGGGCCAGGGCCTTCAGGGCGGCCTCGGCGGCCTCCTTGGGTTGTTCGTTGCGCAGCAGGTCGATGGCGCGGCGGAGCGGCGGCTGCCCGGCCAGCTGCTTCAGTTCGCTGATTGCGGCATTTAGTCGCGCGAGCGCCTGCGCCGACCCGCTGTCCCCGATGGCGTCCCCCGACATGCGCGGGCGCGCCGGAGCGAGCGTAATGTCTTCCTGCAGAAGGGCCGCCGGGGAAACCATTCCCTTGGCGGTGGGGCGACGCGGCATGGGGACGATCGATTCTGGATTGTTGCTCAACGCCTGAGCAGTGACCGGTTTATGCTTAACGCATCGCTAAACGGGACCCTTCTGCCGGCCCTCAAGGCTGCGTTAACTTGCTGAACCTAGGATTTGAAAATCGCATGCCGCACCTTGAATGAGGTCGGTGATTCGGGCGCGAGAAGGCGCCATCGGCCGAAATACGGTCTTTGGGAGCGTCGATCGTGCCACTCAAATTGTCGCTGAAACCCGGCGAAAAGTTCGTGCTTAACGGCGCAGTTGTTCAGAACGGGGACCGGCGCAGCGTCTTGCTGCTCCAGAACAAGGCGTCAGTATTACGTGAAAAGGACATCATGCAGGCGGAGGACGTCAAGACTCCCGCCCGCAGGATCTATTTCCCTTTGATGATGATGTACCTCGATGAGGCGGCCGCGGACCGTTACTACGACGAGTTCGCACTTCGTCTCACCGAGTTCATGGGAGTCATCAAAAATCCGGGTGTGCTTACAGAGTGCGTAACGATTTCCAAGCATACCATGGGGCGCGAGTACTATAAGGCGCTGATGCTGTGCCGAAAGCTCATTGAGTACGAGGACGAAAGGCTGGGGAATGTCGCTTCAGGCATACCAAAAGGCCTCGGCGCAAGCTGAGAGCCCCCGAGAGGCGGAGTACCGACTGTTCGGCCAAGTGACGCGCGCCTTGATGGACGCGGCGCAGGTCGACACTAGGGACTTCCAGACGCGAATCGACGCCCTGGACTGGAACCGGCGCGTCTGGACCGCGCTCGCTACAGACTGCTCCACGGAGTCCAACGGCCTACCTGTGGAAGTCCGCGCCCAGATCATCTCCCTGAGCCTGTGGGTCAGCCGCCACACCAGCGCCGTCATGCGGCGCGAGGAGGAGATCCAGCCGCTCATCGAGGTCAACCGGATCATCATGCAGGGCCTGACCGGCCGCGCCGAAGCGGCTTGACCCCCGCTCAAGGGGCCTGGGCCGGCGGCTCGAGCTCCGAATAGAGCCGGCGCGCCTCTTCCGGAAGTCCGCGCCGCGCGCCAGGCGCCTCCACCTTCACCGCGATAACCCGCCCACCCAGGGCGAGGACGAGGCCGTCCCCGGGCCGCACCGTGCGGCTGGGCTTGTCGAGCCGCGTCTCGCTGGCACCGCGGATCAGGCGCACCCGCCCTTCGTCGATGAAGCGCGTGGATTGGGCGCGGGTCTTGAAGAAGCGCGCGCGCCACAGCCAGACATCCACGCGGCAGGAGTCCTCGAGGCTCAAGCGCGCGCCCGGCGTTTGCGGCTCCGTCTTTGGCGCACGGGCGCCGGTTTGAGCGCGGCGAGGGCGGCGAATGGCGAATGGGGCGCGGGCTTGGCGGGGGGCTCGGCGGACTTGACGCGGCGGGCGCGCCAGGCGGCCGGCTTTCCGGCGGCGACATATCCGAGGCTTCGCAGGATCTCGGCGGTTTCCGCGGCGCTCCAGCCCAGCCCCGCCGCGTCCTCATCCGACAGGACCGCGCCGCCGTCCCGGCGCGGGGCGGCGCGCAGACGCTCTTCCAGCCGCTCCAGCAGTTCCACCGGCGCCGCGTGGCGGCCAATGGCGCGCAGGCCGCGGGCGGACAGGGCGGGCGTGGAGGGCGGCGGCGAGGGCAGGGGGCTGATCCGGTCCAGGGG
>FTHA01001193.1_pt1 | contig 54758 bp, 49 predicted proteins | sample 1640771 | NCBI WGS metagenome assembly FTHA01 (sample SAMEA3914789, study PRJEB12502) | metagenome | biome: forest; material: soil | place: Canada | collected 2011-07-03 | depth 0.3 m | reverse complement strand
GACGAGGCTCCCAAGCCAGGCCATGACCACGAAGACAACCATAGACCAAGGTCGGAAGAGCAAAGACCCGCAACCACGGGAGAAATCAATTAGACAACATAATACATGACTGACGGCTTGGCGCGCGTCGGTGCAGCATCTGGCCATGGCGCGGCACGGTGGCGGTCGAGGGCGTGGCGCACCACGTCACCCCGCGCGGCAATCTCCGTCAGGAGGTGTTCTTTTCGGACGACGATCACCAGACCCGCCGGACGCTGCTGGCCCGGCCGAAGCCAATCGGGTCGGGGAGCCGGCTGCGGCCTAGGCCCGGACCTATTTCATCGCCAGATGCTGGGCGAAGAACGGCAGGACCTTCGCCTGGAAGCGCTCGGCGATGTGGTTGACGTGGTTGCCGTCATAAACCTCGAACTGGTGCGCGACGCCGAAGCGGCCGAGCTCCTCGTGGATCGCCGTGTCGTCCTTCACCAGAGAGTCCTTGTCGCCGACGTCCGCGGCGATGGCGGTCATGCTCTTCAGGCCCCGCGCGTATTGCGGAACCATCACCAGCGGCGAGTTGGCGGCCCACTTGGCCAGCACCAGCGGATCGATCGCCCCGTCCTTGTAGGCGAAGTCGACATAGAAGGGCGGCTTGTCGGGGGCCGGAGACCAGGCCACGGCGGAGGCGACCCCAGCGCGCGTGCCGAAATCGGCCTTGGCGGCGCCGTCCAGCGTCAGCTCGGCGATCTTCTTGGCCGCCTCGACCGTCTCGGTGCGCGGCGTGACGCAGCAGGCGCTCATGGCATAGAGGCTGGACCAGACCTGCGGATACTTCATCCCGATCTTCCAGACGCCGTAGCCGCCCATGGAGTGACCCGCCAGGCCCCGGCTCGCGCGCTTGGCGATCGTGCGATAGTGGGCGTCGACATAGCCCACCAGGTCCTTGGCCACGAACGCTTCGAAGTCGCCCACCGTCGGCGAGCTCGAATACATGCTGCCGCCCTGCCGGGTGTCGGTGTCGGGCACGACGATGATGAATTCAGCGCCCTTCCTCGACGACGCGAGCGCCGCCTCGGGGACGTGCAGGAAATCCGAGAAATATTGTCCGGTGATCGAGAAGCCGTGGAGGAAGTAGATCACCGGATAGCGCCGGCCCTTGGAGGCGGCGTAGCTCGGCGGCAGCACCACGAGCACGTCCCGGTCGGCGCTGTTTCCTTCGAGATTGCCCTCGAGCGACGCGCCATGGACCTTGATGTGCTGGACCGGCGCCCCTGGCCCGGTCGGGGGCACGGGCGGAAACGCCTGCGCCATCGCCGGTTGGATCAGGGCGAGGGATAGGAGCGCAGCCCCGGACAGCGCGGCGACGATGCGACCGATCATTGAGTCCTCCTGTATCGTTGGAGAATGCGTAGTCGCTATGTTGACCGTGTCAATCGCACCCGGTCAGCGGGCGGCTTTCGCCTTGCCGGTGAAGCGCGGGCTGGTCGACCGGATGTAGTTGGTGATCGCCTCGTTCCCCTCGTGGCAGGCGTATTCGTAGATCCGGTAGCCGTCGTCCCGCGTCCAGGGGAACGCCATCTTCCACGGGCCCGTGAGCACCTCGGGGTCTTCCACCCAGGCCTCGTACTGCAGCGTGTCCGGCCCGGTCGGCGTCAGGTGCTCGACGATGCGCAGCGAGCGGCTGGTTGGGACCGGCTGGTTGCCCGGCCCGACGATGACCATCGGGGATTCGCCGTTGAAGTTGGTTGTCTCGATGACCAGCGTCCGGCCTTCGAAGTGGCCGCGCGAGGCGCCGAGCCAGGTGCTGATCTGTCCGGGCGGCGGAGGACGGCTGTCCAGGGGGATGATGCGGGTCTCGTGGATCAGCTCCAGCTGGATCGCCACATAGCTGGGGGCCTGGAAGATCCGCACGCCGTTGTTGTACGGGAACGGCAGCATGGAGGCGGGCAGGCCGCGGGTGATGCAGCGGTCCAGCGAATTGAAGTCGTCCAGGCTGTCGAACACCTTCTGGGACCAGCTGCTGCGCATGGCCGACGCGCGGGCCTTGCCGGCTTCGGTCATCGGTGGGATGCGCCCGTTGGCGGGGTCGGTGATCAGCGAGGTCTGCCGCAGCGGCTCGCCCTTGCTGGGTTCGAGCCAGTGGCCGGTACCGATCTTGCCCGCGGCCTCCTCGCGGTCGTAACCCTTCGTCGCCGCGGCCGCCGCCTTGCGCGCCGCCTCGAACTCCTCATCCGTCATCAAGGCCCGGTCGCCGAACTTCTCCGGGCGTTGGAACGGTGTGCGGCCGACGGATTCAAGCGGCCACGTTCCGCGAAGGTCGGGATCGCCCCACGGCGTCCTCGGCGGCGTCCAGGATCGGGCCCGCGCGGCGGGCGCGGCCTGGGCAAAGGCCGCAATGAACAGCACCGTTAGCGCAAAGCCTGCGATCGCCTTGCGCGCTGTCATCGGACCGCCCTCAGCCCGCCGGGGCCTGCAGCTGCGGGGGCATCTTGAAGCCGCAGTTGTAGGTCTTGCAGACGGTGATGGTGTGAACGTACCTCAGCTTGCCCTTCTCCACGCGGAAGGTGTGGATGTCCGGCAGCTGGCTGGTCCCGAAGGTCAGCCACACCGACACCGCGCCCAGGGCCTCATCGACCACGTAGCGGCGATCGGTCAGCTTCTGGCCGCTCGGCACCCCGACGTTGCAGGTGTCTTCAGGGGTCGCCACGCCCGGCGCGCCCTTGCCGGTGTACAGGCCCCCCTCCAGCCGGACGCAGGGGCTGCCCCATGGCACGGCCACGGTCTTGTCGTTGAAGTAGTCGAGGTAGGCGTCGGCGGCGGCGATGATCGTGGAGCGGCTGTCGCGCTCCGCCGCGGGGATCTCGCTCCAGGTCTCTGCGCTGGAATATTTCAGCGTGTTGGCCGCGTTGAACAGCCAGCCCTTGTCGTGGTCGGTGACCAGCGTCTCGATGTTGCCCACCTGCCCGCCCCGGGCGGACAGGAGCGTGCCCAGCACATAGGGGTGCGCCGGATCGGTGATGACCACCTCGACGAAGGCCGAACAGCTCTGCGTGTCGAGCAGGGTCCGGTGGAAGTCGATCTTCTGCGGCTTGGAGATGACGCCCAGGGCCATCGTCGCCACCTCGTTCTGCTCGGAATACTGCACCCACAGGCCCATGGGGATCAGGGCCGTGTCGCCGGCGGTCTGCGCCTTGAGGTAGGCGTCGGCCGCCGCCTGCAGGTCGGCCCGGCTGCAGGTGAACTGGGCGAAGGCGGGCGCGGCCGCCAACATCAGGCCACACGCCAGGACGGAGCCGACCAGGCGCCCGAACATCGACGCGCCTGCACGGGCGCTTTCACGGTCACGGGCAACGGCCATCATCAACCCCCCTTCTATTGCTTGTTGTACCCCTCTATTGCCGATCGCGCCCTCCCTGTCACGATGGGGCAGCTTCGCAACCGTCGGCAGAGCGTGAGAGCTGACAAGCCACCGGGTTGCCTGTAGCGATGCGGGCCGCGCCCCAGAAGCGCACCCAGCATAGGGATGGCCTTCATGCGAACCCGGATCGCCTTGGCGGCGTGCGCTGCGCTGATGGCGTCGGCCGCCCATGCGCAATCCGGCAAGACGAGGATCGATCCGGGCGACTGGCCGCGGTACACCCGCGATCCGGCGGGCGCCCGCTTTTCCCCCCTGGCGCAGATCAACACCGGCAACGTCTCCGCGCTCGCCCTGGCCTGGTCGTTCCGGCTGCGGCCGGAAGGCGGCGGAGCGATCGTGTCGGGGACGACGCCGATCGCGATCGCAGGAACGCTCTACCTGCCGCTCGGCAATGCGGTCGTGGCGCTCGAAGCCGACTCCGGAAAGGAGATCTGGCGCTATCCCGTCGCGACCGGCGCGGCCCGTCGCGCGGTGTCGTACTGGCCCGGCGACAGACAGCATCAGCCGCGGATCTTCTTCTCGAACGGCAAGAGCCTGATCGCTCTGGATGCCAAGACTGGCAGGATCGATCCCCGCTTCGGCAAGGACGGCGAGGTCGACATGGGCGTGCCCTACGGCTCGCCGCCGACGATCTACCGGAACGTCCTTATCGTCGGCGCCAACACTGCGGAGATGCCGGTCGGCGACTCCGGCGACACCCGCGCCTTCGACGCCCGCACGGGCGCGAAGCTATGGGAGTTCCACACCGTGCCGCAGCCGGGCGAAGTCGGTCACGAGACATGGCTGGATGACGGCTGGAAGCGTCGTTCCGGGACCAACGTCTGGGTCTGGTACATGACCATCGATGAGGCGCGCGGGACGCTCTACATGACGGTGGGAGGCCCGTCGCCAAACTACTACGGCGGCGATCGTCCGGGTGCGAACCTGTTCGGCAATTCGGTGGTCGCCATCGATCCCGAGACCGGCAAGCTGAAGTGGTGGTTCCAGACCATCCACCACGATCTGTGGGATTCGGATCTGCCGGCGCCGCCGGTCCTGCTCGACATCAAGGTGGGCGGCAAGACGGTCCACGCCCTGGCTGCAACCGGCAAGACCGCCTTCATGTACATTCTCGACCGCGTCACCGGCAAACCGGTATTCGGCGTCGAGGAGAAGCCCGTCGCGGCCGCCGACGTCCCGGGCGAGTGGTACTCGCCGACCCAGCCGATCCCGGTCAAACCCCAGCGGCTGGTGCGCAATGACTGGACGCCCGCCGACATCGTCACCGCGGCGGACACCAACGAAGCCCACGCGGCCGCATGCCGCGAGCTGCTGCAGGCGTACGGCGGGACGTTCTTCAACGCCGGCGCCTTCACGCCCTTCTTCCTGCATGAGGAGGGCGGACCGGTGAAGGCCTCGATCAGGATCCCGTCGAACGGCGGGTCCAACTGGGGCGGCAGCGCCGTCGATCCCAGGTCCGGCTACGTGTTCGTCAACACCAGCGAGGCGGCCGCCATCGGCTTCATCGAAAAGCGCAAAGCCGGCGCCGACTACGGTCGCGGCACCCAGGGATCAACCCAGCTCTATGACCGCGCCAGCCTCAGCGGCCCCGGCGCCTACACCGGCTTCAACGCCAGCTACAAGGACGAGACCGGCCGCACGATCACCCTGCCTTGCATCCGCCCGCCGTGGGGCCGCCTCTTCGCGGTCAACGCCAATACGGGGGAGATCGCCTGGCAGACCCGCCTGGGGGTGAGCGACGACCTGCCGCCGGGCAAGCAGGATACGGGGCGGTACAACGAGCTGGGCGGACCGATCACCACCGCCGGCGGCCTCGTCTTCATCGGCGGGTCGGACGACCGCCGCTTCCGCGCGTTCGAGTCCAGCACCGGCAAGCAGCTCTGGAGCGTAAAGCTGGACCACAGCGCTCAATCGGTGCCGATCACCTACCGCGGCAACGACGGCCGACAGTATGTGGCGGTGGTCGCCGCGGGCGCCGGCGGCGTGCGGACGCCGGGCGCGAAGCCCGCCAACGACGAAGCCCTCATCGCCTTCGCCCTGCCGAAATAGAGTTGGAGCCGTCATGCACACGCGACTGAAGACCGCCCTGATCGCCGTATCGCTGCTGGCGGCGCCGGCTGCGCTCGCCGCGCCGTCGGTGAAGCCGGTGTTCGCGCAGGGATCGATGAACATCTATCGGCGGTTCCCCGTCGAAGACCGCGCCAAGATGGTCGAGTTCTACGACAAGGTCCTGGGACTGAAGCCGCTGCAGCCGATCAATCTCGGCGGCGGCCTGCAGATGATCCTGTTCGGCATCGGCAGCGGACAGATCAAGCTCGCGGCCGGGCTGAAGGAAGGACGCCAGGTCCACCTCGGCGACGTGAACGAAGCGACGGGCATCCGTGTCTTCACCCTGTTCTTCCCCGACGAGGCGGCGCTCACCGCGCGCTTCACGGCCCTGGGCTACCCTGCGCCGGCGTTCAAGGACGCCGGGGCCGGCCGGCGCGCGGCGCTGGTGAAGGACCCGAGCGGCTTCAACCTGGAACTGGTGATCGTCCCCAACGCGCCGCCCGAGACCTACGCACGGGTCGAGGTGGGCGTGAACGTCTCCGACCTGCAAAGGAGCCGCGCCTTCTACCGCGACTTCGCCGGTCTCCAGGAACTGCCGCCGGTGAAGGACGCCTTCCTCGGCGTGACCAAACATCCCTACCGCAACGGGCAGACCACGATCGACCTCTGGTCAGTCGGCAAGGCCCTGCCGGCCGATACCGGCAGCGCCGGCGTCCAGTACGTGATCAGCAACATCGACGCCGTCGACGCCGAGGCAAAGGCCCGCAACATCACCGTGGAGACCCCGCTCGGCGGCGTGGCGGGCTTCAACATCCGCACCGTCTGGCTCAACGATCCGGACGGCGTCACCAACTACTTCTACCAGCTCGGCGCGCGGCCCGCCGCGACGCCGTAGGCTGCTACTTCGCCGCGGCCTCACCACATAGGCGGCGATGTCGGCGATCTCCTGTTCGCTGAACTGGTCGCCGAATGGCGGCATCGAGGATTGGCCGTTGGTGACGCGGCTGACGACCAGGGCGGTGTCCAGGTTGGCGTCGTGGTCGAGCGACGGACCGATCTGCCCGGTCGCGCCAGCGTCCGCCAACGCGTGGCAGCTGCCGCATGTCGCGCCCGTGAACAGCACCTTGCCTTTCGCCGGGTCGCCGGCGGCCGACGGCGCGGCGGCCTGGTTGGCCAGGGCCTGACCCAAGGGCGCCAACACCAGACCCAATGCGGCGAATCCTGCCGCCGCCACTGCACTTGCCCGAATCACGGCTCCTCCTTCGAGCGTCGACCCTGCCTACGACCCAGCCCCTTCCCTCGCGCCCGGGCTAGGCCAGAATGAGGCGGCGGCGAGCGAGCCGCATGGAGGGGCTGCGCGGATGACGATCGAGACGCCCGGGCGACCTAAGACATCGGCGCTGATCGACCGAGCGATCAGCTTTGTCCGGGAACGAGGCGCGGGTGTCGGCCTGGAGATCCTGGTCAATTTCGTCCTGCCGTTCCTGATCTACAACTATGGCGAAAAACCCTGGGGCCAGGTCCCTGCGCTGATGGCGGCCTCGGGCCCGCCGATCGCCATGGCCCTGTTCGAATTCGCCCGCCATCGCCGGGTCGACGCCTTGTCGATCCTGGTCCTGGCCGGGATCGGCCTGTCGCTGCTGGCTTATCTCGGCGGCGGCTCCGTCCGCTTCCTGCAACTGCGCGAAAAGCTGGTGACCGCCTTGATCGGCTTCATCTTCCTGGGCTCGGCGGCGATTGGGCGCCCGCTGATCTACCAATTGGCCCGCGCCACCATCCAGCGCCGCAATCCCTCCGAGCTCGGCGAGTTCGAGGCGCTGAAGGACAATGTCTACTTCCGCCGAACCATGACGGTCATGACCCTGGTCTGGGGGACCGGCCTGGTGGCCGAGGCCGCGCTCGCCGCCGTCCTGGTGCTCACCCTGTCGGTGCGCCAGTACCTGCTGGTGAGCCCTGTGGTCGGCTATTGCACGTTTGGGGTGCTGACCCTCTGGACCTTCCTCTACGCCCGGCGCCAGCGTCGCAAAGGCGCCGCTCGCCGGGCCGCCGCCGCGGAGGCCGCGAGGGCGAACCGGGAAGCCGAGGCCGCCGCTGGATAGGCCGAGCGGCGCCGCGTCCTCTCTTCAGCCCTCGCGCTGCATCCGCGCCTGGCGCGCGACCTCGGCCGGCGATGGATGCTCCTGCTGGAACGACCCGGTTTCGATCGCGCCCGCCCGCTCATAGACGCTGATGGTGACGCCGGTGGTCGCCACCGTGCTCGAGATGAGCGTCAGCGCGCCGGGTCTGGCGCCCTGGCCAAACAGGCGCTTGCCCGTGCCGAGGACGACGGGGAAGGTCATCAGCTGGAAGATATCGACCAGGTCGTGCTCCAGCAGGGTCTGCAGCAGGACGCTGCTTCCCTGGGTCAGCAGGTTCGGCCCGTCCTCCTCCTTCAGGCGGGTGATCGCGGTCGCGGCGTCCCCCTTCAGGGCGATGGAATTGTTCCAGGTCAGCGGCTCGGTGGAGGTCGTGGCGACATGTTTGGTCGCGGCGTTCAGCAGCGCCGCCGTGGGATCGCCGGCCTCCGCGTACGGCCAGTGTGCAGCGAAGATCTCATAGGTCTTGCGCCCAAGCAGCAGGTCGAAGGGCTTGGAGAAGGCCTCGCCCATGAACTGCCCCATCACCTCGTCCCAATAGTGGGCCGTCCATCCACCCAGGGTGAAGCCGCGCGTGGGATCCTCGGTCGGCCCACCGGGCGCCTGCATCACGCCATCGAGGCTCACGAAGGCGGCGGCTATGACTTTCCTCATCTCTCGGCTCCTTTTCGCGTTCAGCCCTAGGACGGCTCCATGGTCCCCGATCCGACAACCGACCGGCGATTTCGGCTCTTGACAACATGTCCGTACATTTGGCGTCTAGCGACCGGCCCTTCCGCGAGTCTGGTGGTTGCTTCAGTCCGAGCGCGGGGGTCTATGGGGAACGATCCCCAGGAGGATTCATGACAGACGCGCCCACCGCCCCTGCGTTCCAGACCCGTCTCTTCATCGGCGGCGATTTCGTGCCCTCGCTCAGCGGCGCCGAGTTCGAGGTCTTGAACCCGCACGACAATTCAGTTCTCGCCATGGTGTCGGAGGCCCGCGCCGAAGACGTGGATCGCGCGGTGGCCGCCGCTGAGGCCGCCTTTCCGGTCTGGTCGCGGATGTCCGCCTCGGACCGGGGCCGGCTGATCTACAAGCTGGCCGACGCCATCGAGGCCGATCGCGACGCCCTGTCCATGATCGAGACCCTCGACACCGGCCATCCCATCCGCGACACCCGCAACCTCGACATCCTGCGCACCGTCCAGACCTTCCGCTACTTCGCCGGCATGGCCGACAAGAACGAGGGCTCGGTCATCCCGGTGGACGCGGGCTTCCTCAACTACGTGATGCGAGTGCCCCTCGGCGTGGTCGGGCTGATCGCGCCGTGGAACTTCCCGCTGATGTTCACCAGCTGGAAGATGGGCCCCGCCCTCGCGGCCGGGAACACCATCGTCTTCAAGCCGGCCGAGCTCACCCCGCTGTCCACCCTGCGCGTGGCCGAGCTCGCGGCCCAGGTGGGCTTCCCCCCCGGCGTGATCAACGTCATTCCCGGATTCGGCGCCGAGGCCGGCCAGCGCCTGGCCGAGCATCCGCAGGTGGCCAAGATCGGCTTCACCGGCTCGACCGCCACCGGCCGCAAGATCGTCGAGGCCTCCGCCGGCAACCTCAAGCGCGTCCAGCTGGAGCTCGGCGGCAAGGGCGCCAACATGGTCTTCGACGACGCGGACCTCACGGCGGCGGTGAACGGCTCGGCCTTCGCCATCTTCCACAACCAGGGGCAGGCCTGTATCGCCGGCTCCCGGCTGATGCTGCACGAAGCCATCGCAGACGAGTTCCTCGAGCGGTTCCTGGCGCTCGCTTCCTCGATCCGGATCGGCGACCCGCGCGATCCCACCACCGAGATGGGCCCCCTCACATCGCGCATGCACCAGGAGAAGGTCCTGCGCTACGTCCAGATCGCGCACCAGGAAGGCGCCGAGATCCTGCTGGGCGGCAAGGCGCCCGAGGCGCCGGGGCTTGGCGACGGCTGCTACGTCCTGCCCACCGTGGTGAGGGCCCAGCCTCAGGACCGGGTCTGCCAGGAAGAGGTGTTCGGCCCGTTCGTGGCGGTCACCACCTTCAAGGACGATGCGGACGCGCTGAAGATCGCCAATGCCTCGACCTACGGGCTGGGCGGCGGTCTGTGGACCCAGAACCTGGTCCGCGCCCACAAGATGGCCCAGGCGATGGAGACCGGCATGGCCTGGATCAACTGCTACAAGCGCTTCCATCCCGGATCACCCTTCGGCGGGATCAAGGACTCCGGCTACGGCCGCGAGATGGGCTTCGACGCCATGCACGAATACACCGAGGCCAAGTCGGTCTGGGTCAACGTCGACGCCAATATCCCGCCATTCTATCCGCGGTAGGCGAGCGCGGGACGCGTCTGCTTGACGGGTTGGCGGCGCGGAGTCACCTCTGCAGTCCAGAAGCCGGGCCCCAGGAGTTCGCGCCGTGATTGGAAACGCTCAAGCATTCACCGTGGGGCAGACCCACGGAATCCTGAGCCGCACTGAACACGAGATTGAGAGTTCGAGCGACCAACTCGGATGGTCGTCTCTATACGTCTCGATGCAACACGAGCGTCCGTACAAGGACTCGTTCGCGGCCGTCGACGACCACCTGATCATTGTCCACCGCGATGGGCCAGTGCGCGTGCAGCGCTGGCTGGGCAAACACGAGGTCGATCGCGTGGTCCAGCCCGGCGGGCTGTTCGTCCTGCCGGCTCAGTATGAGTTCGCGGTCGAACTTGGTGGACCCCTGTCGACGATCCATCTCTATGTCCGGGGCAGCCTGGTCCGCGAAGCGGCCGAGGAATTGGGCCTGGAGACGTCCGGACTCGAAATCCAGCCGCGGCTCGGCGAACACGATCCCCTGATCGAACACGCCGCCTATGCCGCCTGCGAGCTGGTGCGGGGGCAGGTTCGCGGAGACTGGGTCGCGGAGTCGCTGGGCAGGACCCTGGCGGTTCAACTGGCCTGCCACCACTCCAACGCGGCGTTGAAATCTGCGCCCCGGCTCCAGGGACTGCCGGCCCGCCGTCTTCGGCTGGTGATCGACTTCATCGACGCCAATCTCAGCGACGCCATGTCCCTGAGCGACATGGCCGCCGCGGTCGCGCTCAGTCCGATCCACTTCGCGCGGCAGTTCAAGAAGTCGACCGGTCAGAGTCCGTATCAGTACCTCCTGGGCGCCAGGATCGAGGCGGCCAAGCGCCTGCTGCGCTCGGATCTGGCCATCGCCGAGATCGCCTTTCGGTGCGGCTTCAGCCACCAGGAGCACCTGACCCGGATCTTCGGCAGGATGGTGGGCGTCACGCCGGCCGCTTACCGCCGATCCATTGGAACCTGAGCGGCGCTAAGTTCGTGCAGGACAACGGCCCGTTCGTGCAGGACAGGTCACTGCGATCGGCCTACCCTGAGCGCTCGATACTGGCCCTTCGTCTGAAAGGGGCCCGGAAGCGGGATAAGAGATGGCCGTCACGAATTTTGGCTCGCTCAAGGACTACCGCAAGGGCGGCGTCCAGATCATCAACGACGATCCTCGCAACTACGTCTTCTCCAATCTGTTCGAGGTCGCGTCCAACGCGGAACCCTATGCGCGCATCGCCATAGGCAAGAACTTCGAATACGTCGTCGAAGTGGCTCGCGCCGAGGGGCTGTCGCCCTGGTATGCCTGCGCCCACGACGAGTTCGTCGTGGCGATGGATGGGCAGGTCGAAGTCCATCTGGTGAAGCTGGCCAATCCCGGCCGGCTGGTCGATCCCGACAGCTCCGGCGCCCACAGGCTGGCCGATGAGCCGCCCGACGGCCGCAAGATGGGCCGCATCGTGCTCGGCCGCGGACACATGGCGTTGCTCCCGGCCGGGAGCGCCTACAGGTTCATGGCCGAGACCGCAGCGGCCATCATCTTCCAGACGATCCAGGGGCCCGAGACGATCGAGAAGTGGGCCGAGATCTGTCAGACGAGCGCCGCCTGACGGCGCGCAAGCGGAGAACCCCGATGGCCATGCGTGAGCAATCTTCGACGTCGGGCGGGGCGTCGACCGCGCGATCCGACACCCGCATCCTGGAGATCGACAACCAGACCGGCTTCCGCGCCTTCCAGGCGGGAGGGTTCGGCTTCAAGCGGGACGAATACTTCGCCCGTATCGAATGGCCGGGCGGCGCCCACATCATGCCGATCGACGCGTTCCTGCGAGCCCTGATGCGGGACGTGGCGTGGGGGTTCTTCTACGGCGTGGTCAACTTCGACGGCGTGTTCGGCACCATCAACCACTATGGCGAAGTCACCATGTTCGCCGGCCGCTTCAACGACGCCTATCGCAGCGCCGGACGCGACCACGAAGAGCGCTTCCAGTCCCCCGCGCTCATGGACGTCTTCAAGGCGATCCTGTCGGACTGGACCATCGAGGGATACGACCCCTTCGCCGCGCCCATGGAGACCGGGCTCCCCTGGGGCCAGAAGCAGGGATCCAACGACGCGGCCATCGAACGCATCCGCGTGACCGCCCGCAGGATGGTCGGCTTGCCTGGCGATGCTCCATTGCGCACGGACGCGGCTGGCTATCCGGTCAATCGGCAGTTCGAGGACGTGGCGCAGGATGCGCCTCTGGTCGAGGCCGAGCCGGGCTTCGAGAACGAAGTCAGCGCCTTCAATCTGTTCGCCTATCTGTCGCGGTCCGACGTCACGTGGAACCCCAGCATCTGCTCGGTGGTCCGCGACAGCCTGTTCTGTCCGACGTCGGAGGAGTTCATCCTGCCGGTGGAGCACGGCAACGACCGCTGCGAATGGTTCCTCCAGCTCTCCGACGAGATCCTGTGGGAAGTGCGGGACAAGGAGACCGGCCGCCCACGCGCGCGGGTGTTGCAGAGAGCCGGCGACATCGCCTGCATGCCCGCCGACATCCGTCACCAGGGATACTCGACCAAGCGGTCCATGCTGCTGGTCTGGGAGAATGGCTCGCCGAAGATCCCCGAGCTGATCGAGAAGGGTGAAGCGCCGGTCGTCTCGGTCTCGTTCTGAGCGTGCTTCACCGGAGCTGACGGAACGTCAGCGATCGGGCGCAGAACCGGCGATTCCTGGGCTGTCAGTCATAGAGGGCGATGAAGCGGCATTCGATGCTGCCTCTGGGCACCGCCCGAACGACCGTCTCGTCGTCGAACGCCGTGTGCATGGCGTTCATCGCGTCCGGGCACGCGGAGTCGAACCCCTTGAAGACCAGAACTTCGTCGGGCGTCATCGCCGGGAAGTAGGTCCACTGATGCAGCGGCTCGAAGCTGCAGACGCGCGACTGGACCACCGCGTTGCGGCTCCCTTCCGGCCCGTGGAACTCCATCGGGATCATTTCGGCGGTCGAGACGCTGCGGCCGTCGCAGATCGCCAGCGGCATGTCCTGCGGCGGCTCGGTGATCACCCGCCAGGTCTGGATCAGGGCGTGCCGGCTGTAGGGGGCGACGACCTGCCCGGTCACTTCCAGCGTCATGTCCACCATCATCCGCGCCTGCGCGGGAGCGAAATCCAGGTGGGCGAAGGCCGCGGTCGTCAGCCAGCTCCTGTGGGCGGCGCGATTGCTGAACCGGATCTGGGTCGTGCTGAACTGGGGGACGACATCGCGCGCGCCGCTCAGGCGCTTGATGAAAGGCGCGAGCTCGGCGGCATAGGCGTCGTTGATCGCCGGGACGTCTTCGCGGTGAAGGGCGTTTTCCGCGATCAGCTCGGCCCGGCGATAGCGGACGATGTCACTCGGATGCTCGACCAGGAGAAAGCCTTCCCGGTCCAGCGAAGGGGGCGGGTTCGCGAGCCGGCCGTTCCGGACGTGCACCCGGCGCCGCTCGACGGTGAAGTCGAACGACGTGTCCGTGTACGACATGACAATCCGATCAACGCCGGCGCCCACATAGGGGATTTCCGCTTCGATGCCTGGGGCCGACCGGGGGTCGACGGTTTCGAGGGGCGCGGCGCTCAACACGGCGAAAGTCTCCAATCCAGCTTCCTGTTCGGCATCATGTACGGACATATTGGTCAGCACAAGGCGGCCACTGGAGTCGCCAGAGGGCTTTGCGGCGAGGCCGCTCCTGTGACAGGGTTTCTCGTTGCTTCAGGCGCAGGTGTCCGTATAGGCGACGCCCGCGGACCAGCCCCTACAGAAGGCCGGGTCGCATTGTGGCTTGCAGGGAGTGGTGCAACACGCGAGCAATCGACGCTTTCGGCTGGATCAGGAGCTGCCCATGCGTCAGTTCATGTTGACGCGTCTCGAAAAGGTGGTCTCGGGACCGGGCGCCGTCAGCGCGATCGCGGAAGAGCTCGATCGACGCAACGTGACCCGGGCGGTGCTCATCACCGGCGCCTCGCTTGGCCGTTCGGCGCTGCTGTCACGCGTGACCCAGGCGATGGGCGCCCGATGCGCCGCCGTCAGCACCGGCGCGGCGCAGCATGCGCCGGGCGATGCGGTGCGGGCGATGACCGACCTGCTGGAGGCGGTCGATGCGGACGGCGTCGTCAGCTTTGGCGGCGGCAGCGCCATCGACAGTGCGAAGGTGGCGGCCGCAAGCCGGATCAACGGCCGGGACATGACCCGCGAGGCCGGCGCACTCGATCTCGCCCGCGCCTTCGACCCCGTCGAGGGCCCAGGCCTGCCCCACATCGCCATCCCGACCACCTTGTCGGCGGGGGCCTTCACGCCGGCCGGCGGCGTCACCGACCACAGCGGCGTCAAGCATGCCGTGATCGATCCTCGGCTCCAGCCATGTGTCGTGATCCACGACCCCGAGCTCTGTGTGGAGACCCCCGACCAGCTCTGGGTCACGACCGGAATCCGGGTGCTGGATCACGCCATCGAGGCGATCTACGCGAAACGGGCGCACCCGCTTTCGACAGCGTTGGCGATCCGCGCGATCCGGATGATCGTCGAGCACCTGCCGCGTTCCCGCGGCGCCGACAGCGAGTCGATCGAGCATCGCGGACACTGCCTCGACGCAGCGTGGCTGTCGCTCTACGGTGGCTTCAATACCGGGCTCGGCCTCTCGCATGCGCTCGGGCATCAGATCGGCCCGGCCTGGAACGTGCCCCATGGGGTGACGTCCTGCCTGGCGCTGGCGCCGTCGATGCGCTTCATGGCCAATGTCGCGCCGCAGCGTTTTGCAGACATCGCCGAGGGCCTCGAACTGCCGTTCGACGGCGCCCGCGGCCCTGAAAGCGCCCTCCGATGCGCGGACGCCGTCGAGCGCTTCGTCGCTCAGTTCGACGTGCCGACCCGGCTGCACGAGCTTGGCGTCGACGCTGATGGCGCGGTGACCATCGCCGAGGCGGTGCAGCACGAACTCGAGCTCTTTGACGCCGTCGATCGACCCGTCACGATCGACGAGATCAGGGAGCTGCTTCGCGTCATCCACCGGTAAGGACGCAATATGACCGGACAGCTTGGCGTTGGGAGCCGACGGTCGACTTCCGCTGCGAAGCGCCCCGGGATTTTCATCCAACTTTACACGCGACGAACACCGGAGCAGTGTTGTCCGGATAGGTAGGTTCGGGCGGGCGTGACGGGCCCGCTCGCCGCCGGAGTTCGGCATTGGGAGGATCCGGAATGGCCGCCGCCGAGGCTGAGGTGAACTACGTGGCGCCGATGAACGAGCGCCCCTTCGTCGACGTGAACGACTTTTCCAGGAACCGCCTCGATCTCGAAGCGCACCGGGTCCGTATCCAGGACGCGCGCGACCTTCCGGGGGCCACGGCGCTGGATCGCGAAGGCTTCGTGCTGGTGCGCCAGCGCCTGCCCGACATCGATTTCCGCGATCACCAGCAGATCGTCGACCGCTACCTGCCGCGGATGCAGGAACTGATCGAAGAGGTCACCGGCGCGGACAAGGTCCTCATGTCAGACGGTCCCATCACCCGCTTTTCCTCGCCGCTGGAAAAGGGCGTCGTGCGGCCTGCCGGCTTCGCCCACACCGATTACACGGCCAAGTCGGCGCGTGACCTCATGCGCCTGTCCTTCGATCGGCGCCTTGAGCCCGAAGCGGGCTATGCCGAGACCCGGTCGCTGCTCGCCGACTCCGTGGACCCCCCGCCCGGCCAGGAGCCTGCCTATCGGCGGATCCTCGCCGTCCAGACCTGGCGGGTCCTCTCGCATCCGCCCCATGACATGCCCCTCGCCCTGTGCGCCGCGGACTCGGTGTCGGGGGAAGACATCGTCGAGGCCAGCTTTGGGGCGTCCTTCTCGGACTTCAGCGAGGACCAGCTCGAATTCTCGCTCTACCGGTTCAGCCCCCGCCATCGCTGGTCCTGCTTTGCCGACATGGAGCCGGACGAGGTGCTCGTCTTCGTCGGCTACGACTTCAGGAACTACGATCGCTCGCGCGTGCTGCACACCGCCTTCCGCGATCCAGCCTGTCCGGCGGACGCCATCGGCAGGTCGAGCGTCGAGGCGCGCAGTTTCGCCCTGTTCCGCGACTGACCGGCGGGGTCAAACCCTTTCGATGGCGAGGGCGGCGCCCTGGCCGACACCGATGCACAGGGTCGCGAGCGCCCGCTGGCCGCCGGTCGCCTCCAGCTGACGTAGCGCCGTCAGCACCAGCCGCGCGCCGGAAGCGCCAAGTGGATGCCCAAGCGCGATGGCTCCGCCGTTCGGGTTCACGCGCGGATCGTCGTCGGCAAGGCCGAGTTCGCGCAGGACGGCCAAGGCTTGAGCGGCGAACGCCTCGTTCAGCTCGATGACGTCGAATTCGCCCAGTCCGAGCCCGAGCCGGCCGATCAGCCGTCTCACCGCCGGCACGGGCCCGACCCCCATCACCCGCGGCTCCACGCCGGCCGTCGCATAGCCGAGGATGCGTGCGCGCGGGGTCAGGCCATGGCGCGCGGCAGCCGCTTCTGAAGCCACGACCAGGGCCGCGGCGCCGTCGTTTATCCCCGAGGCGTTTCCGGCAGTCACAGTCCCGTTGGGACGCACCACGGGCCTCAGCTTGGCGAGCGCCTCCAGCGTCGTCTCCCGAGGGTGCTCGTCGCGGTCGACGATCCTGGCGCCTGTCTTTCCGGGGATTTCCACGGGCATGATCTCGCCCCGGAAGAATCCCGCGTCCGCGGCCGACTTCGTCCTCTGCTGACTTCTCAGCGCGAAGGCGTCCTGGTCCTCCCGGCTGATCCGATAGGCCTCGGCGACGTTCTCGGCGGTCTCGGGCATGGAATCGACGCCATGGCTGTCGCGCATCGCCGGATTGACGAAACGCCAGCCCATCGTGGTGTCCTCGAGCTTGGCCGCCCGCGAGAAGGCGCTGTCGGCCTTGCCCATCACGAAGGGAGCGCGGCTCATGCTCTCCACGCCGCCGGCCAGGATGAGCTCAGCCTCCCCGCACATGACCGTCCGGCCGGCATAGCCGATTGCCTCGAGCCCGGACGCGCACAGACGGTTCACAGTGACGCCCGGCGTCGTCACCGGCAGTCCGGCCAGCAGCAGGGCCATGCGGGCGATATTGCGGTTGTCTTCGCCCGCCTGGTTGGCGCAGCCCATCACCACCTCGTCCACGGCAGCCGGATCCAGCCCAGGACTACGCGCAATCAGGGCGCCCAGTGGAAGGGCGGCAAGGTCGTCGGCGCGCACCGGCGACAGTCCGCCACCGTAGCGTCCGATCGGCGTACGAACGCCCTCATAGATGAAGGCTGCGGTCATCCAGGTTCCCTTGTCTTATCGATGTCAGTTGTAGACCGCGGAGCTGCGGGCTTCGAAGCTCTTGTGGAGGCCGCGCGGATGCCCGCGTTGGCGAGGTCGCCGTAGGCGAACGCCTGTCGCCAGTCCGATATGGCCGAGGGGATGAGGTCGAGCGCGCGCTTGGACGCGGTGATGGCGTCGGCGTCGAAGCCGGCGATCCGGCGTCCCAGGGTGACGGCGTCCTGCAGCAGGACCTCACGGGACGTCACCCGGTTGATCAGGCCCCAGCCCAGCGCCTCGGCGGCGCCGACACGGTCGGTGGTGAGGATCATCCAGGCGGCGCGCTTGCGGGACAGGGTGATCTGCGTGGACGGGCCAGCCAGCGCCGGATAGACGCCGAAGCCGAGCTCCGGCATGCCGAACGTCGCGTCCTCCGCCGCCAGGGCGAGATCGCAGCCGTTGACCAGGGTCAGGCCGCCGCCGAGCGCAGTCCCGTTCACCGCCGCGATGAACACCGCAGGATGCTGGCGCACCGCGAGGATGACTTCCGCCCATTCGCCGAACGCCGAGTGGTCTCCCTCGGCCATGTCCCGATCCCGCTCCTTGAGATCGATCCCCGAGCAGAAATGCCGGCCGGCGCCGGTCACAATCACCACGCGGCAATCTTGCGCCTCGCTCAAGCGGTCCAGCAGGGCCCGGCGCGCCTGCCGATCCATGGCGTTGGCCTTTTCGGGCCGTTCCAGGGTGAGCAGGGCGCATGCGCCGTCGATCCGCAGCGACACCCCGCTGGGATCAGGGTCAGCCGCGTCGTCGATAAGAAGGTCCATGATCCTCCTTCGGGTCAGTCGTCGTGGAAGGTCGCGAACCCGTCGACCGCCTCGCGGCGGGTGACCAGCGCGTTGGCCGGTTCGTCCGGATCGGCGTGGCCGAGCGCCATGCCGCACACGATCATCTGCGTATCGGGAATGGAGAGATGGCGGCTGACGATCGCCGGATAGTTGGCGATCGATTGCTGCGGGCAGGTGTCGAGCTCGCGTCCCCTGGCGGCGACCATGATGTTCTGCAGGAACATGCCGAAGTCGAGCCAGCTTCCCAGCTCCAGGTCGCGATCGATGGCGAACACCATGCCGACGGGGGCGTCGAAGAAGGCGTAGTTGCGCGCCCGCTGGCGGCGGCCAGCCTCGAAGTCGCCGCGCGCGACGCCGGTCAGCTGGTACAGTCCCCAGCCGGTCTCCCGCCGTCGCTCGAGGTAGGGTGAGCGCCAGGAGGTCGGGTAATAGTGATACTCGGGCCGCTCGGGCTCGTCGGCCAAGAAGGCGCCCGTCAGCTCGGCCCGGAGCCGCGCGAGCGCCTCGCCGGTCAGCACGTGGACCCGCCAGGGCTGGATGTTGCTGCCGCTCGGCGCCCGGGCGGCGACCGAGAGGATCTGCCGGACGATCGCCCGCGGGATCGGCCGGTCCAGGAACCCGCGGATGCTCCGCCGCGACAGGATCGCCTGTTCGACGGCATTGCCCGGCGCGATGGGTTGGGGCGCCTCGGCGGTCGTCATCTCGTCCATACTCGCGGTTCCCCCAGGCCCACCTCCACCATTTCGATGCGCCGTCCCCACGTGCCCTGCCCTTCGATCGTCCGCAATATGTACGGACAACGACTAGGGCGATGCGTGGAGCCCGACAAGCGCCGCGTCGCCCTAGCGGTCAAAGCCTGTCCGCGCCACACTCTGGCCCACCGCTTCAGCGAACGCGAGCAGGCGGGAGTCACCTAACGGCCGCTCGGAGAGTAAGAGGGGGCTGAAAGCCCCACCCATAGCCGCAGCCACAGGACGGAAACGACGATGCAGCTCTACCGCAACGGTTCACGACCCTCGCAGAAGGGGTCCCCCGCGACCTTCACCGGTACGGTCCGTCTCGACCCGCTGAACACCGCGCCGGCCCCGGCGCGCGTGGCCATGGCGAGCGTCACCTTCGAGCCGGGCGCCCGCACGGCCTGGCACACCCATCCCCTGGGCCAGACCCTGGTGGTCACCGCCGGTGTCGGCTGGACCCAGTGCGAGGGCGAGCCGATCGTGGAGATTCGCGCCGGCGACGTGATCTGGTGCCCGCCGGGTCACAGGCACTGGCACGGGGCCACGGCGACCACGGCCATGACCCATATCGCCGTCCAGGAGGCGCTCGACGGCAAGTTCGTCGACTGGATGGAACACGTCACCGACGAGCAGTATCTGGCCGGGTCCGTCCAGACCTCTTAGCGCGTCAACGACCGCTGGACGCGGCCTCGGTCTCGAAGCGAGAGCGGGCCTGGCGGATCTGCTCGTGCCGCTCCTCGGCCCAGCCAACCAGCTCCGCCAGTGGCGCCAGCAGGGTCCCGCCCAGGTCGGCCAGGCGGTACTCGACGCTCGGGGGCTTGGTCGGGAACACATGACGGGTGATCAGCCCGTCACGCTCCAGGGTCCGCAGGGTCTGGGTGAGCATGCGCTTGGAGATGTCCGGGACGCTCCGCTGGATCTCGCCGAACCGGCGTGAGCGGACCGCCAGGGATATCAGGATCAGCGTCGTCCACTTGTCGCCCAGGCGGTCGAGCACATCTCGGATCGGACACCGCGCGGCGTCCAGGCCCAGCGTCTGCCAGTACTCGAAGCTGGCGAGCAGATGCTCGATCCGGGCGGTTCCCTCGGCGTCACCTTGTCCCAAGAAAGTGCCTCCTTCCGCGCCCCGATCAAGGTCTCTAACGTAGACCTGTACTCAGTTCGAGACCAACTGATTTCTGTGCGCCGGCAGGTGCGCCGAGGGAGATGACGCAAATGTATGCAGTGACCGGCGCCACCGGACAGCTCGGCCGTCTGACGGTCCAGGCCCTGTTGAAGACCGTCCCCGCCGACCAGATCGTGGCGGCCGTGCGCGACCCGGCCAAGGCCGCCGACCTCGCCGCCCAGGGCGTGGTGGTGCGCGAGGCGGACTACGACCGGCCGGAAACCCTGCCGGGCGCGTTCAATGGTGTCGACAAGCTGCTGATCATCTCGGGAACCGACGTCGGGCGGCGTACGCCGCAGCACCGAGCCGCCATCGAGGCCGCCGCCAAGGCCGGCGCGGGCCTTGTCGCCTACACCAGCGTCCTGCGCGCGGATGTGTCCAAGCTGGGGGTCGCGGACGAACACCGCCAGGCCGAGGCCATCCTGACGGCCAGCGGTGCGCCATGGGTGCTCCTGCGCAACGGCTGGTACACCGAGAACTATACGGGCTGGATCCCCAGTGCGGTGCAGACGGGCGCCCTGCTGGGCGCCGCCGCCGACGGACGGATCTCCGCGGCGACGCGTGCCGACTTCGCGGCCGCTGCGGCCGCCGTCCTCACCAGCAGCGTCGGACAGGCAGGACGCACCTACGAATTGGCCGGGGACGACGCCTTCACCATGGCCGAGCTCGCCGTCGAGATCGCCCGGCAGGCCGGCGTCCCGGTGGCCTACCAGGACATGCCTGAAGCGGCGTTCCAGGAGACCCTGACGAAGATCGGCCTGCCGCCGCCGCTGGCGGAAATGCTCGCCCGCTCCGACACCGCGGCTTCCAACGGGGACCTGTTCGACGCAGGGCGGCAGCTCAGCGCGCTCATCGGCCGGCCGACGACGCCTCTGTCGGACGTCATCACTTCAGCGCTGAAAGGGTAGGGCTACGATGCGCAGATCCGCCCTCGCCGAGGTCGTGCTGATCCCTGGAGCGCTTGTCCTGGCCGCCTGCGGCGGCGCCGCAGCGGCGCAGGCTCCGCCGCCCTCGGCGCAGGTGCGTTCCCCCGAACAGGTCTACGCGACCACCTGCGGATACTGCCACGGCCACAACGTCGGCCCGGTCCTGCGCGGGCGCGGCCTGGCGGCTCCCGCCATCGTCTCGATCGCCCGCCATGGCCGCGGGGCCATGCCGGCCTTCCGACCGACCGAAATCAGCAACGCCGAGCTGGAGGCCCTGGCCCGTTGGATCCAGGCCAGCCCGGCGGACGCCAAGGAGCACGGCCAATGAGCCAGGTCGATCGCCGCAGCCTTCTCACCGCCGGCCTCGGGAGCGCGGTGCTCGCCGCCGCCCCCGCCGCCATGGCCTCCCCGCTCACGGGCCCCCGTGTGCTGCCCGCCGGCATGAGCCGGGCGACCTTCCGCAAGGTCGTCGACGAGCTCGCCGCCATCGTCGGCCGCGAGTGGGTGTTCGCCGATGCCGACAGCAGCGCGCCCTACCGCAAGAGCTTCACCCCTGATCCCCGCGGCGAGCACGTCCCCTGCGGCGCGGTCGCGCCCGCCTCGGTGGAGGAGGTGCAGGCGGTCCTGAAGGTCGCCAACCGCTATCGCCTGCCGCTGTGGACGGTCTCGACCGGCAAGAACATGGGCTACGGCATGGCCACGCCCGCCAGCAGCGGCCAGATGGTGTTCGACCTCAAGCGCATGAACCGGATCGTCAACGTCGATCCGGAGCTGGGCACGGCGCTGGTCGAGCCGGGCGTCACCTACCAGCAGCTGCACGACTATCTCGCCGAGCACGACATCCCGCTCTGGATCGACGTGCCCACCGTTGGACCCATCGTCTCGCCGCTCGGCAACACCCTGGACCGCGGCGTGGGCTACACCCCCTACGGCGATCACTTCATGGTCAGCTGCGGCATGGAGGTGGTGCTCGCCGACGGCCAGATCCTGCGCACCGGCATGGGCAGCATCCCCAATTCCACCACCTGGCAGGCCTTCAAGTGGGGCTACGGGCCCTATGTCGATGGCCTGTTCACCCAGTCCAATTTTGGCGTGGTGACCAAGCTCGGCCTCTGGCTGATGCCGCGCCCGCCGGCCTACAAGGCCTTCATGGTCCGCCACGACCAGATGAGCGATGTGGCCAGGATCGTCGACGCCATGCGGCCCATGCGGCTCAGCAACCTGGTGCCCAACGTCGTGCTGATGATGGGGGCCGCCTATCAGCTGGCCATGTTCAAGCGGCGCGGCGAGCTGTGGGACAGCGAGACGCCGATCACCGACGAGGCGGTGTCCAAGGCGGCCAAGGCCAATGGGCTCGGCATGTGGAACACCTACTTCGCGCTCTACGGCACGGACGAGACCATCGCCGCGACCGAGCCGATCGTCAGGGGCGCCATGGCGCGGGCCGATGGCGTGGTGCTTTCCGACGCCGAGATGGCCGGCAATCCTTGGTTCGAGCACCACAAGCGGCTGATGAGCGGCGGGCTGACGCTGGAGGAGATCGGCATCGTCCGCTGGCGCGGCGCCGGCGGCGGCATGGTGTGCTTCGCGCCGGTGGCCCCCGCACGGGGCGCCGAGACGGCCCAGCAGACCGCACTCGCCAAGGAGATCCTCGGCCGGTACGGCTTCGACTACATGGCGGCCTACGCCATCGGCAGCCGCGAGCTGCACCACCTGATCTTCCTCTGCTACGACAAGTCCGATCCCGAGCAGGAGAAGAAGGCCGACACCTGCCACCGCGAGATGGTCATGCGTTTCGGCGAGCGCGGATGGGCCAGCTATCGCACCGGCGTCACCTCCATGGACCTGGTCGCGGCGCAGTACGGCCAGGTCAACCGCGATGTGAACAAGCGGCTCAAGCGAGCGCTCGACCCGAACGGCATCCTGGCCCCTGGCAAGTCGGGGATCTGGGCGTAGGCTCCTATGCATGCGGGAATTTCGGATCGATGTGCCGGACGCCGTCCTCGTCGACCTCGGGGAGCGTCTGGCGCGCACGCGGTGGCCAGAGCCTCTGCCGGGCGCCGGCTGGGAGCACGGGCTGGATCACGCCTACCTGCGCGCGCTGTGTGAGCATTGGGCCAAGGGATACGACTGGCGCGCGCGTGAAGAGCGCCTGAACCGGATCCCTCAGTTCGTGGCCGAAGTCGACGGCGTCGACATCCACTTCCTGCACGTGAAGTCCAGGATCCCCGGCGCCAAGCCGCTGCTGATGCTGCATGGCTGGCCGGGCTCGGTCATCGAGTTCGAGGACCTGATCGGCCCGCTGACCGACCCCGCCGCGCATGGCCTCGCCGGCCCGACCTTCGAGCTGGTCGTCCCGTCAATCCCGGGCTTCGGCTTCTCGGGCAAGCCGCGCGAGCCCGGCTGGGGCGCGGACCGGACGGCGGCCGCCTTCCACAGGCTGATGACCGATGTGCTGGGCCATCGCCGCTATGGCCTGCAGGGCGGAGACTGGGGCGCGATCCTTGGGACCCGGCTGGCCGCAGCCTTTCCGGACGATCTGGTCGGCCTGCACCTGAACATGCCGTTCTGCTATCCGCCGAGCGCCGACGACCCGCACCTGCCGGCGTTCAACGCCATGGTCCAGGCCGAGACCGGCTATCTGCAGGTGCACAACACCAAGCCCGACGCGCTCACCCTGGCCCACGCCGACTCCCCCGCGGGCCTGGCGGCGTGGATCCTCGAGAAGTTCCATGCCTGGAGCGACTGCGACGGCGATCTCGACCGCACGTTCGGCCGCGATCGCCTGATCACCAACCTGATGGTCTATTGGGCCACGAACAGCGCCCCCAGCGCGACCCGGCTGTACTTCGAGGGCGCCCACGACACGCCGCCGCTGTTCCACCACGCGCGCATCCAGACGCCCACCGGCATGGCCGTGTTCCCCAAGGAGCCGTACCGGGTTCCGCGACACTGGCTGGAGCCCAAGTTCAACATCGTGTCCTGGACCGAAATGCCCCGGGGGGGCCACTTCGCGGCGCTGGAACAGCCCGCGCTGCTCATCCAGGACATCCAGCACTTCTTCGGCTCACTCTGAATTCCCCTCTCCCAGAGGGAGAGGAAGGGGCCCGCGCGATAGCGCGGGAAGGTGAGGGGGTACGCCCTCGAAAGCTTTTGACCCTCATCCTCCCGCGCTATCGCGCGGGCCCCTCCTTCTCCCGCAGGGAGTAGGGATCAGGTTGGCGCCGGCGGAATCTTCTTGCATGTACCCAGCGCGGGAGAGCCGACCCGGCTGGGCGGCCCGAGGCCAAGGGAGAGCTGGATGTTTTCGCATATCATGGTTGGGACCAACGACCTGGACAAAGCCAAGGCGTTCTACGATCCGGTGCTCGGCGCCCTCGGCGTTGAACCGGCAGCCGTCAACGGCGACCGCATCTTCTACCGGACCCCGACCGGCACGTTCGTCGTGACGAAACCGATCAACGGCGCGCCGGCCACCGTGGCCAATGGCGGCACCATCGGCTTCGGCTGCGCCACCTCCGAGCAGGCGGACGCTTGGCACGCCGCCGGTGTCGCCAATGGCGGGACGACCTGCGAGGATCTCCCCGGCGTTCGCGAGAGCGCCATCGGCAAACTCTACCTCGCCTATCTGCGCGATCCCGACGGCAACAAGCTCTGCGCCCTGCACTTCATGAGCTGAAGGTCGGCCCAGCAGGGCCTCGATCCGCTGGGCGACGCCGTCCTCGTCGTTGGAGGCGGTGACTTCGTGCGCGGCCGCCAGGACCTCCGGATGGGCGTTGGCGACGGCGACGGCCCGGCCGGCGAAGCGGAGCATGGGCAGGTCGTTGGGCATGTCGCCGAACGCCATCACTTCCGACCCGTCGATCTTCAGCGCGTCGCACAGGCGCGCCAGCCCGGTGGCCTTGGATACGCCGGCGGCGGCGATCTCGATGATCTTCGGCCCGCCGGAGTGGTTCACCTGCGCCCGTCCGCCCACCGCCTCGCGCACCAGCTCGGCCAGGATCTCCGCCTCGTGGTCGGGGTGGTGCGCCAGCAGCTTGGTCAGGTCTCCGTCGCAGAAGGCGTGGACGTGGTCGACCCGCGGTGTGGAGTCGTCCTCCGGAAAGGCGGGGAAGTGGGGCTCGTACGCAAGGCTGTGGCCGTGCTCCACGGCGAAGGCGATGTCCGGCAGGACGGCGCGTAGCACGTCGGCCAGCTCGCGGGCGATCTCCGGCGCCAGCCGCTCGTGGTGCAGGATCGTGCTCGCGGCGATGTCATAGAGGATCGAGCCGTTGGAGCAGACCGCCATGCCGGTCACTCCGCCCGCCCGCGCCAGGCTTTCGATGTAACGGGGCGGCCGCGCCGTGACGAAGGCGAACGCGAGGCCGGAGTCTTCGGCGGCGCGGATGGCGTCCCGTGTGCGGGGCGAGATCGTCCCGTCGCTGCGGAGCAGGGTGCCGTCGAGATCGGTCGCGATGAGCCGGACAGTCGCCATGGAGCAGTGTAGCACGCCGAATCGCGTCGCCATCCAGCCTCTGCCACTCTACGACCGTTGTTGTTATCAACGAATATTGGCGACGTGGAGGAAGCCGCAATGATCGTGAACCCGCTTCACCCGGTCTTCGCCGCCGAGCTGGTCGGCGCCGACCTGACGCAGCCGCCCACCCAGGACCTGGTCGACACGGTCGAGGCTGCGATGGCCCGGTACGGCGTCCTGGTCGTCCGCGATGCGCATATCAGCGACGAGCAGCAGATCCGCTTCAGCCGCGCCTTCGGCCCGCTCGAGATACCGAGCCGGTCGGCCGGCGCTCCGGCGCCCCGCCGCATGGCGCCCGAGCTGTTCGCCGCCGGCAACCTCGATTCGGATGGGAATGTCCTCCCGTACAAGTCGGGCGCGAAGAGCCTGGCCAAGGGCGCGGAGCGCTTCCACACCGACAGCTCGTTCCACACCATGCCCACCAAGTGGTCCGCGCTGCTCGGCGTCGAGACGCCGCCGCCGAGCGTGGGCGGCGACACCTGGTTCGTCGACTCGCGCGCCGCCTATGACGACCTGCCCCAGGCCATGAAGGACCGGATCGAGGGCCTGATGGGCGTCCACGACTTCTGGAAGGGCCGCCAGCTCGCCGGCCTGAAGGGCGAGATCACCGAGGAGCAGCGCCGGACCGTGCCCTTTCCGCCGGTCGAGCATCCGCTGGTCCGCACCATGCCGAACGGCCGCAAGACCATCTTCGTCGGCGGCCACTGCGTCGGCGTCAGGGGCATGCCCGACGACGAAGGCCTCGCCCTGGTCGAGGCGCTCTACGCCCACGCCACCCAGGAGAGGTACATCTACCGGCACAAGTGGCGGCAGTGGGACATGACCATCTGGGACAACCGCTGCGCCATGCATGCGGCGACCCCGCTGTTCAGCGACGCCTACCGCCGCGACATGCGCCGCACGACCATCAATGAGTCCGGACCGGAGAGCTCGGCCGTCGAGGCCATGGCGGCTGCCGCCGAACGGGGCTAGGGCCCCGGCCTGAGCAGCCCGAAGAACGCCGCCGCCTTCTCCCCGATCGTCATCGCAGTTTCGATGTCATCGAGCCGATGGTCGGCGCCGGCCACGATCTGGAGCGTGTAGGCCGCGCCGGAGTCCGTGAGGACCTGTCTGGAACGATCCTCCGAGCTGTAGGCCGTCCGCGACAGGCCCTTCTGCCCGCGTCCGCCGGCGACGGGGACATTCTGGTCCTCCGCGCCATGGATCGAGAGGATCCGGGCGCCGCGGGCTGCGGGGCAGCGGGAGGTCTCCAGATTGAGCGGTCCGGAAACCGCCACCGCGGCCGCATAAATACGGGTCTCGCACACGATGCGCTGGGTCATCATCGCGCCGTTGGAGTGTCCGATTCCATAGACGCGGCGGGGGTCGATCCCATAGCGGCCCGCCAGGTCGTCGACGGCGCCGGTGATGTACGCGACGTCGTCCACGTTGTTCTGCGCCGACTGTCCGCAGCACCCGCCGCCCGCGTTCCAGCCCAGGAACCGGCCTCCGAGGTTGCGGGTCACCGGGGTCCCGTTCAGGTAGACGACGATGAAGCCGTTGCGGTCGGCGACGGCGTCCATGTTCAGTCCGGTCTCGGACTGCCGGCTGGCGATGCGGTCGGCGTTTCCCAGTCCGCCGTGCAGCACCACGACCAGCGCCCGCGATCCCACCGGGGGCAGGCGGTCGGGCGCATGCACGATCATCTCCCGCCCGCCGTAGGCCTCCACGACGGAGTCACGCGCCAGTGCGGCTGTCCCATGCAGGCCGGTCAACAGCATCGCCCCGGTGAGCACAGGCGGCGCAAGGTGTCTGGACAGGGCCATGACGAGGTTCCGGATTCGACAGCCTGTACGACGAGCGCTCTACTGTCGCCTCACGATTGTGAATGGCGGATGTCCGTCGGGTCGTCCGCTTCCTGAGGAGCGCACTGCATGAACCTGCAGCCCGCGAAGTCTGGCGATCGCCTGTTCTTCATGGGCGCTGCGATCGGCTTCGCGCTGCTGGTCTTCGCCGGTTTCGCCCGCACCTTTTATCTGCACGCCCTGTTCCGCATGCCCGCGCCGTCGTCGTTCCTGGAGTTCCACGGCGCGGTGATGACCGGGTGGATCGTGCTGCTCCTGGTGCAGGTCGCGCTGATCTGGATACGGCGCACCAGTCTGCACAGACAGCTCGGCCTCGCCGCCATTGCCTATGCGACCGTGATGATCCCGATCGGCTGCATGGCCACCCTCGGCGCGGCCCAGCGCGAGGTGCGCGCCCACAGCCCCGCCCAGCTGTCGCAGCTCAATGTCCTTGGCCTGGAGCTGACGCAGCTGCTGCTGTTCGCGGGCTTCTTCGGTGCGGGGATCTGGTTTCGCCGCCGCGCCGACCTCCACAAGCGCCTTATGGTGCTCGCGACCCTGTGCATCCTGCCCAACGCGATCGTCCGTCTGACGCTGCTGACCCAGGACGAGTTCCTGACGACGAACTTCGGCATCATCGGTGTCTGGGCGCTGTTCGTGCTGTGTGTGGTGGTGATCGATACCCTCCGCAATCGCAGGCTCTATCCGGCTTTCGGTTGGGGCGCCTTTATCGCGGTCGCCGCGCTGTACCTGTCCTGGATGGGAAGCCGGACCGCCGTGTGGGACCAGTTCTGGACCAGGACCTTGAGTTGACGCCTGGGCGCCGAGATATGCACCGCTCTGCGCGGCTGGGCTCAAGGAGAAGCTGAAGCGCCTCGCTGCGGGCGCTGCGGGCATAGCTGAACACGACCTGATGGCCGGCCCGCGCCAGGATCGCGCCGAGCTTGGCGGCCATCAGACCCGAACCCAGGATCCCGACCCGCATCGGACTGCCTCCGTTGGCTCAGCGGCCGACCCGCGCCTGCAGGTTCGCCGGGTATCGGGCGCCTTGCACGGGGGCCTGCGAGACGGCGCTCTCGATATCGCGCAGGTCGTCGGCCGTCAGCTCGACGTTCGCGGCGCCGAGGTTTTCCTCGAGCCGATGCAGCTTGGTCGTGCCGGGGATCGGGACGATCCAGGGTTCCTGGGCCAGCAGCCAGGCCAGCGCGATCTGCGCAGGCGTCACCTGCTTCTGCGCCGCGATCTGGCCGATCCGATCCACCAGCGCCTGGTTGGCCTTGCGCGCGTCGGGCGTGAAGCGCGGCACGATGTTGCGAAAGTCGGTGCTGTCGAACTGGGTGGTCGCGTTGATCGCGCCGGTGAGGAAGCCCTTGCCGAGCGGGCTGAACGGCACGAAGCCGATCCCGAGCTCCTCCAGGGCCGGCAGGATCTCGGCCTCCGGCTCGCGCCACCACAGCGAATATTCGCTCTGCAGCGCGGTGACCGGCTGGACGGCGTGGGCGCTGCGGATGCTCTGCACGCCCGCCTCGGACATGCCGAAGTGCTTCACCTTGCCCTGGGCGATCAGGTCCTTCACCGCGCCGGCGACGTCTTCCATCGGCACGTTCGGGTCGACGCGGTGCTGATAGAACAGATCGATGCGGTCGGTCCTGAGCCGCTTCAACGCGGCGTCGGCGACCTGCCGGATATTCTCGGGCCGGCTGTCCAGGCCGCGGTCCACCACCCCGCCCGGGAAGCCGAACTTGGTGGCGATCACCACCTGGTCCCGGAAGGGAGCCACAGCCTCGCCCACCACCTCCTCGTTGATGAACGGTCCATAGGCCTCGGCGGTGTCGAACAAGGTGACGCCGCGCTCGAACGCCGCGCGGATCAGCTTGACCGCGTCCTGCGTGTCCGTCGCCGGGCCGTAGCCGAAGCTCAGCCCCATGCAGCCAAGGCCGATGGCCGAGACTTCCAGGCCGCCCGTTCCGAGTTTGCGCGTCTGCATGTCTTTGGTTCCTTCGCTGGAGCAGGGACTGGGGCGTGGAGGTCCACGAGCCTCAGTCGCTGCAGCGGGAAGGTAGGCCGTGCGCAGTCCTGTGATTAGACGCTAAGATAAGCATGGACCTATATCTGGAGTTCATGAATGCGCCGCGAGGAGCTCAGCGACCTGACCGCCTTCCTCGCCGTCGCCGAGGAGCGGAGCTTCACCCGGGCAGCGGCGAAGCTGGGCACGTCCCAGTCGGCGCTCAGCCACACCGTCCGCCGGCTGGAGGCCCGGCTCGGCTTGCGGCTGCTGATGCGCACCACCCGCAGCGTCGCGCCGACCGAGGCCGGTGAGCGCCTGCTCGAGACCCTGGGGCCGGCGCTGCAGGACATCGAAACCCGGTTGGACGCGCTCAGCGCGCTGCGCACCAAGCCGGCCGGCACGATCCGCATCACCACGACCGAGAGCGCGGCCGAGATGAACCTCTGGCCGGTCCTGGAGCGGTTCCTGCCCGAGCATCCCGACATCAAGGTGGAGCTCGCCATCGACAACGCCCTCACCGACATCGTCGCGGGCCGCTACGATGCGGGAGTCCGGATCGGCGAACAGGTGGCCAAGGACATGATCGCCGTCCGCATCGGCCCTGAGATGCGCTTCGCCGCGGTCGCGTCTCCGTCCTACTTCGCCGGGCGCCCTCCGCCGACGACGCCCCAGGATCTCGCCCACCACATCTGCATCAACCTGCGCCTGCCGACCTCGGGCGGCTTTTACGCCTGGGAGTTCGAGAAGGACGGGCGCGAGCTCAGAGTCCGGGTCGACGGGCAGCTCGCGCTGAACACGATCGGCATGATCCTCAGAGGCTCGGCGGCGGGGCTGGGCATCGCCTACCTGCCCGAGGATTTCGTGAGGGCCCACATCGAGGACGGCCGGCTCGTCCAGGTGCTGCACGACTGGTGTGCGCCGTTCCCCGGCCACCACCTCTACTACCCGAGCCGCCGCCAGCTCTCGCCGGCGTTCGCCCTGCTCGTTGACGCGCTACGCTATCGCGAGCCCCCTCCACCCTGACAACGCCGTCGCGTCCCAACGGCTCCTTCGCTACAACGCCCCTCCAACGGCGACAGCGCGAAGGCAGCCAGATGGACATGCGGGTGTTGGGCGGGACGGGCATGCGGGTCAGCAGCCTGTGTCTCGGGACGATGATGTTCGGGCCGATGGGAAATCCGGATGGGGACGAGTGCGTGCGCATCGTCCATCGCGCCCTCGACGCGGGGATCAACTTCATCGACACCGCCGACGTCTATTCCCGCGGCGTGTCCGAGGAGATCGTCGGCGCGGCGATCAAAGACCGGCGCGAGCACGTGGTGCTGGCCACCAAGTTCTGGAACGTGATGGGCGATGATCCCAACCAGCGGGGCGGTTCACGCCGGTGGATCGTCAAGGCCGTCGAGGACAGCCTGCGCCGGCTCGGGGTCGACTACATCGACCTCTACCAGATGCACCGGTTCGACACCGCCACCGACATCGACGAGGTGCTGTTCACGCTCACCGAGCTGGTCCGCCAGGGCAAGATCCGCAGCTTCGGCTCCTCGATGTTCCCGGCCGACCGGATCGTGGAGGCCCAGTGGACGGCCGACCGGCGCGGCTATCAGCCATTCCGCTGCGAGCAGAGCTCCTACTCGATCTTCGGGCGCGACATCGAGCGGTTCGTGCTGCCGGCCTGTCTGCGCTACGGCATGGGCATGATCGTCTGGAGCCCGCTCGACGGCGGCTTCCTGTCGGGCCGCTACCGGCGGTCGGAGGACTTCACCGACGACACCCGCATCGCCCGCTTCTCCAGGATGTTCCACGGCGGCTTCGATCCGCAGGAGGCGACGATTCGGCGCAAGCTGGAGCTCGTGGACGAGCTCGCCAAGCTCGCCGACGAGGCGGGCGTCACCCTGGCCCAGCTTGCCATCGCCTTCACCATCGAGCACCCGGCGGTCACCTCTTCGATCATCGGCCCGCGCAAGATGGAGCATCTGGAGACCATCCTCGCCGCCGGCGACCTGAAGCTCACGACCGAGACGCTCGATCGCATCGACGCCCTGGTCCCGCCGGGCTCCTCGCTCAACCCCCTGGTCGACCTGCCGAGCGGGACCGACCGGGCCAGCCTGCGGCGTTCATAGCGCCGGGGTCGAACGCCAACGATTCGTTGACGCCGCAATGACAGCCGGTCATCTCTCCCCGCGGAGGAAAGCCCATGAACAAGCCCATCGTCCGCGTCGGCCGCGACGCCTTCGTCCCTGTCCAGAGCTACCTCCACACCACCGTGACGCCGCTCCGGTTCGAGGCGGAGGTCTATGACTGCGAGGTCCTCGGCGAGGTCCCCCGCGAGCTGAACGGCAGCTTCTACCGCTGCGGCGGCGACACGCTCTATCCGACCATGCAGAACGACAACCTCAACAATGGCGACGGCGTGATGGCCGCCTTCCACTTCCAGGACGGCTATGTCGATTTCATCCAGCGCTATGTGAAGACCGAGCGCTTCCTGCTGGAGCGCAAGACCCGCCGCCGGCTCTACGGCGCCTATCGCAACGCCTACACCGACGACCCGTCCACGGCGGCCACCGATCGCGACAACACCGGCAACACCACCGCCTGGGTCCACCACGGCAAGCTGTTCGCCCTGCGCGAGGACAGCATCCCCTATGAGCTGGACCCGATCACGCTGGAAACCCTCGGCATCGCGCAGTTCCGCGGCCAGCTGCGCACCCGGACCATGAGCGCGCACCCGAAGATCGACCCGGTGACCGGCGAGTGGTGGAGCTATGGCCAGTTCTCCGAGAAGCGCTTCGAGGGCGAGATGTCGCTGCATGTCCTGGACAAGGACGGGAAGGTCACCCGCGAAGAGGAGTTCACGCTGCCCTATCCCGGCATGACCCACGACTGGGCGGTCACCCGCGAGCACCTGATCTTCCACATCCTTCCGTACACGGTCGATGTCGAGCGGATGAAGGCCGGCGGCGACTTCTACGCCTACGACACGTCGCTGGATCCGATGTTCGGGATCATGCCGCGCAGCGGGACCACCAAGGACATCCGCTGGTTCGCCGTTCCACACGCGGGCGTCGCGCATTTCATGAACGCCTTCACCGAGGGCGACAAGGTGCACGTCGACGGAGCGACGCACGACGGCCAGTTCTTCACCTTCTTCGAGGAGGTGCACGGCCGTCCGGCGGAGTTCAAGCCGGGCACGTTCTCGCGGATCAGCTTCGATCTGGCGACCGGTGAGGTGACGGTGCGGCCGATCACCAATGGCGCGTCCGGCGGCATGCCCAAGATGGACGACCGGTTCGCGATGCAGCGCTATCGCTACGGCTTTTCCACCATCCGGGGCGGCCTGGTGCGCTACGACGCCGAGACAGGCGGGCGCCAGGAGCACGAGACGGAAGGTTCGACCCAGGAGCCGGTGTTCGTTCCCCGCCGGCCCGACGCGCCGGAAGGCGACGGGTTCCTCCTGGCCGTGGTCACCCGGCCGGACAACCGGGCCGACCTGCTGATCCTCGACGCCATGGACCTGGAAGCCGAGCCGCTGGCCACCGTGCGCCTGCCGTTCAGCCAGCCCTGGCTGTTCCACGGCTCCTGGATGGACGCCCCCAAAGCCAGCCTGCCACGTTAGCAGAGCCTGCAATACGGGTATGTCCGATCGCCCCACGTCCCGCCGCTCAGTGATCGGCGCCGGCGGCGCCCTCGCCGGTCTCGCCCTCGCCCCGCGGGCGGGGCGCGCGGCGGAGGCCCGGCGGCCGAACATCCTGTTCATCATGGCCGACGACCTCGGCTACGCCGACGTGAGCTGCTACGGCCGGCCCGACTACAAGACGCCCAACATCGACCGGCTCGCCGCCGAGGGCATGCGGTTCCTTCAGGCCTACGCCAACTCCGCCGTCTGTTCGGCCACCCGGGTCGGGCTGATCACCGGCCGCTACCAGAACCGCCTGCCGATCGGCCTCGAAGAGCCGCTGGGCAAGCGTGACGTCGGGCTGCCGCCCGGGCTCCCGACACTGCCGGCGCAGCTCAGGAAGGCCGGCTACAGCACCGCCCTGGTCGGCAAGTGGCACATGGGCTCGCCGCCGAAGTACGGTCCGCTGCTCAGCGGCTACGACCATTTCTGGGGCTTCCACGGCGGCGGACTCGACTATTTCGACCACGCCAAGGCCGACGCAGACCTGTGGGACGACGACCGGCGCGATCCCGAGCCCGGCTACATGACCGACCTGATCGGCCAGCGCGCGGTGCAGATGATCGGCCACTTCGCCGACGCCGGCCGCCCGTTCTTCCTCAGCCTGCATTTCAACGCGCCGCACTGGCCCTGGGAGGGCCCGGACGACGAAGCCGAGTCCCGGCGGATCAGCGGCAAGGCCGGCGGCATCCTGGATTTCGATGGCGGCTCGCAGAAGACCTTCGCCGCCATGGTGACGCGGATGGACTTCCAGATCGGCCAGGTGCTTCAGGCGCTCGAAGCCAGGGGGCTGGCCAAGGACACCATCGTCATCTTCACCAGCGACAACGGCGGGGAGCGCTACTCGGACAACTGGCCGTTCGTCGGCCGCAAGACCGAGCTGCTGGAAGGCGGCCTCAGGATCCCGGCCATCGTGCGCTGGCCGGGCCAGGTCGCCGCCGGGACCGTCTCCGACCAGGTGATGATCTCGATGGACTGGATGCCGACCTTCCTGGACGCCGCGGGCGCAGCGCCCGACCCCGCCTATCCGCCCGACGGCGTCAGCCTCATGGCCGCGCTTCAGGGCGCGGCGCCGGCCAAGCGGACCCTCTACTGGCGCTATCTGAACCTGGCGCAGGAGGCCTGCCGCGACGGCGACTTCAAGTACCTGAAGATCCTGGAGAACACCTTCCTGTTCAACGTCGTCGAGGACCCGCTCGAGCGCGCCAACCTGAAGGACCGCCTGCCTGAGGTCTACGCGCGGATGGTCGCCGCCTTCCGCAAATGGGACGCCGGCATGCTGCCGTTGGATCCGAAGGCGGGGACCTGGGGCTTCACCGGCGCCCAGGCGGCCGACCATTTCGGCGTCAAGAGCAACATCACCCTGGGCGACTGACCCCGCGCGGGGATGGCGTTTCGGCCGGGGACGATCTAGGCTCATTTGACAGCGTCAACGGTCGATCGAGACCGCGGCGCGAGCAACTGAGGAGCCCCGGGCATGGCCAAGGACAACAGGATTACGCTCTACGACCTGCAGCTGCGCACTGGGGCGACCATCAGCCCGTTCGTCTGGGCCACCAAATACGCCATCGCTCACAAGGGCTTCGAGATCGACATCGTCCCCGGCGGCTTCACCGGGATCATGGAGCGCACGGGCGGGCGGAGCGAGCGGCTCCCCGCCATCGTCGATGACGGCAAGTGGGTGCTCGACAGCCGCGAGATCGCCGAATACCTCGACGCTGCCTATCCGGACCGGCCCCGGCTGCTCGGCGACAAGGACGCCCAGGTGCTCTCGCGATTCCTGGAGAACTGGCTCTGGAGCACGGTGCTGCGCGAGTGGATGCCGAACATCGTCAAGGACTATCGCGACCTCTCGCTCGACGTCGACCACGAGTACATCACCAAGACCCGCACCGCGCCGGGCACGACGCTGGAGGCGACCCAGGCCGGCCGCGAAGACCGCCTGCCGCTGATCCCGCCCAAGCTGGAGCTGCTGCGCACCACCTTGCGCGAAACCCCCTGGCTCGGCGGCGACTCCCCCAACTACGCCGACTACCGCGCGCTTTCGGTGTTCCTGTTCATGGCCTCGGTCGCCACCACGCCGGTGCTGACCGAGGACGACCCGCTGCGCGACTGGATCGACCGCGGCTTCGACCTCTACGGCGGCCTGGGCCGCCACCCCGGCCTGCATCCCCTGTTCGGCCTCAAGCTGCGCGAAGGCGACCCCGAGCCGTTCAGCAAGGCCCCCGCCATGGGCGGCCTCGCCAAACGCAACCACGGCCCCGACTCCACCCGCGAAGAAACCGAGCGCATGCAGTCCCGCCTGCGCGAATCCGCGCCTGCCTGACTATCTCATCCCCCCTTAGTTCCCTCTCCTTTAGGGAGAGGGAGGGGCCCGCGCGGCAGCGCGGGAAGGTGAGGGGTTTCGGCGGCGAGGGCTTATCCCTCACCTTCCCACCGACCTGCGGTCGGCGGGCCCCTTCCTCTCCCGACGGGAGAGGAGAGTGGACGTGGGAGATGAGATTAGCCCTGGCGTCTGCGTGCGGCGCGGGCGCGTCGGACGACATCCATGGAGATCAGCTTGTCGTCGTGGGCATGGAGCAGGGCGGCGACGTTGCGGCCCAGCTCGTCCACGCCGTAGGGCTTGCGCAAGATCGGAAACTCGTCGCCGATCGTCTCGGCCGCCTGGCTGTAGCCGCTCGCCAGCAGCACGGGGATGTCCGGGTGCTGGTCCCGCAGCCGGCGGGCCAGTCCGACACCATCGATTTCGCCGGCCATGACGATGTCGCTGAAGACCAGGTCGGGCGGCTCGCCGCCCTCGATCATGGCGAGTGCGGCGCTGGCGTTCCCCGCGAGCTGCACATGGTATCCCATCTGCGTCAGCAGACCCTGCGCGACCTCCGCCACCTCGGGATTGTCCTCGACCAGGAGGATGTCGGCGCCCGCTATCGGACCGGCGTGATCGGTCGTTGCAGCGGTTGAGCTGGTCGAGCGGGCCGGTCCGTCCGTGTTGCGCGGCAGGTAGAGGGTGAACCGCGTGCCCTGGCCGAGCTCGCTTTCGACCGTGACCTCCCCGCCGGCCTGCTTGGCGAAGCCGAACACCTGGGAGAGCCCCAGCCCGGTTCCCTTGTTCACCTCCTTGGTGGTGAAGAAGGGCTCGAAGATGCGCGCCAGGATGTCCGGAGGAATCCCCACTCCGGTGTCGGCGACGCTGATCGCCACGAACTCGCCGTCCAGGCGCGGGCCGGCTCCGGCCTCGGCGGTGAAATTCCGCGCGGAGATGGTCAGCGCACCCCCGGCCGGCATGGCGTCCCTTGCGTTCACCCCCAGGTTCAGCAGGGCCAGATCAAGCTCGCCCTGATCGACCTCGATGGACCAGAGGTCCGGCGGCAGGTCGACCCGCAGCTGGATCGACCGGGGCAGGCTGGTGGAGACGAGATCCTGCACGCCCGCCAGCCGCTCCGCCACCGGAGCCACGGACGTCTGCAGGCGCTGCTTGCGGGAGAACGACAGCAGGTGGCGGGTCAGCGCCTCGCCGCGGCGCGCGGCGATCTCGATCGCCTGGATCGCCTTCAGCAGGCCGGCCGGATCGCCGATCCTGTGGCGGATCATCTCGGCCTGGCCGCTCACCACCATCAGCAGGTTGTTGAAATCGTGCGCCACACCGCCGGTGAGCTGGCCCAGCGCCTCCATCTTCTGCGCCTGGCTGATCTGCTCCTGGGCCTTCTGGAGCTCCGCCTCCGCACGCTTCCTGTCGGTGATGTCGCGCGTGATCTTGGCGAAGCCGACCAGCGTCCCGGTTTCGTCCCGGATCGCGTCGATCACCACGTTCGCCCAGAACCGGGAGCCGTCCTTGCGGACGCGCCAGCCCTCGGATTCATACCGCCCATCCCTGGCGGCGGCGTTGATGCCCACCAGCGGAAGGCCGGAGGCGCGATCCTCGGGCGTATAGAATCGCGAGACGTGCTGGCCGATGATCTCTTCGGCAGCGTAGCCCTTGATCTTCTCGGCGCCGACGTTCCAGTTGGTCACGATGCCGTTCGGGTCGAGCATGTAGAGCGCATAGTCCACCACGCTGCTGACCAGCAGGCGGAACTGTCTCTCGCTCTGACGCAGGGCCTCCTCAGCCACCTTGCGCTCGCTGATGTCGCGCGTGATCTTCGCATAGCCGATGTGCCGGCCTTCATCGTCGTGGATCGGGTCGATCACGACGGACGCCCAGAACTCGCTGCCGTCCTTGCGAAGCCGCCATCCCTCGCCTTCGAAACGGCCTTCGCGGAGCGCCTGCTCCAGCGCCCTGGCGGGAAGTCCCGATGCGCGATCCTTCGGCGTGTAGAATGTCGAGAAGTGGCGTCCGACGATTTCGGAGGCGCGGTAGCCCTTGATGCGCTCGGCCCCGCGGTTCCAGTTGACCACGACGCCGTTCACATCGAGCATGTAGATGGCGTAGTCGACCACGCCCTCGACCAGATAGCGGAACCGCCGCTCGCTCTCCATGAGCGCCTGCTGGACCGCCCGTTGCTCGGTCATGTCGCGCGTGACCTTGGTGAAGCCGATCAGGTCGCCGTGCTCGTCGTCCAGCCGGTGCAGCGTGGCCATGACCCAGAAGCGGCTGCCGTCCTTGCGGATGCGCCAGCCTTCGCTTTCGGCCCTGCCCGCCCGTCGCGCCTCAGCCAGCAGCCTCTCCGGCAGGCCCGCCTGGCGGTCCTCGGCGGTGAAGAACCGCGCGAACGACTCTCCCTGGATCTCGGCGGCGGAGTAGCCCTTCATCGCCTCCGCGCCGCGATTCCACGTCGCCACGCGCCCATCCAGGTCCAGCATGTAGACGCCGTACCCGGTAATGCTTTCGACCAGCGTTTCGAAAGTGCGATCACCGCCAGGCACGGAAGCCCGCCTGGAAATCCGCCCTGCGTTTTCAGCCATTGCGATTCAAAGCCCCGCAAAACCCCGTGGACAACGCCGCCCCGAACGCGCGGGTCCGGCGGGGGGTTCCCCGATTGCAGAATGTTGCATTACGCAACGGACCTGCTACGCAGCATTCGACGGCGGTGGCGCAGGAAGCGGTTCCATCGGATCCAAGGTGGCGGGTTCGAGTCCCGCCGGGGCCGCAAGGCCCCGTAGCTCAGCCGGTTAGAGCATTGGACATGCCGCTTCCGAACATTCCCCGCCGTCGCCCTCTCTTTTCTGTTGCGTAGCGCAACATGCCTCGATATACGCGCCGTCCCGTCGTTTCGGCGGCGGGGTTCGATGGTGGCGTAGGAAGCGGGTTCATCGCTCATAACGAGGTGGTCGGAGGTTCGAATCCTCCCGTGCGGCGCAAGTTGCACGTAGCTCAGTCTGGTAGAGCACCTTCCGCTTCCGCCTGTTCCCCATTGAGCTCACTCTCCGGTGGCGTAGCATCACGGTTTCTTCGGGTGACGGCAGGCGGGCGATAGCTGCGCACCGTGTCCTCGTCGAGAGGACGTGCCGAGATGCGTTTTTCCCCGGAGGTCGTCGGCGGCGGCGACAGGTATCGGGTTCTTCGTCACCCCTGAAAGGGCGGCCGGAGCGCAAGCTCAACTGGGTCTGGACGCTGACACGTCCGGCGAAAGCGCCCTCCCGATCCGCCCATTCCCCGCCGACAACTTTTTCGACCCAGCTTGTTGCATTATGCAACAAGCTGGACTAGAAGGCGCCGGTCTTCGGGACGCGGCGGGCTGCTGGCCTGGGCGCCTCGACGATCCGACGCGGGAATGAAGAGATCCATGACTTCGACACTGAAGCCAAACCGCCCAGAGGGTTCCAACCCCACGCCCTGACGCCGATTGGCGCTCGGGGTCTGGACGTCTCGTCCATCCCCGATCGGCCCCGCAATCGACGTCAAAAGGAGGCGCGCCATGCGCTTCAACCTCTTCGCCAAGCAAGCTGTCGCCACCTTCGAGGGCGCGCCCGCCGTCAGCCTGAACGCCGAGCAGAAGCTCCGCCGGTCCGTCCTGTCGTGCCTCCTGTGGGAGGACGAATTCTATGAGGATGGCCAGGCGATCGCCGACCGCATCGCGGCGCTGGCGGCCGATGTGGCGCCGGGCGTCGTCGCCGCTTTGGCGATCGAGGCCCGGGAGGCCTTCAATCTGCGCCACGCACCCCTGATGCTGCTCTGCGCCCTGGCGCGGACCGGGTCGGGCACGTCGCTTGTGTCTGAGACGATTGGGCGCGTCATCCAGCGGGCCGACGAGCTCAGCGAGTTCCTGGCGCTGTATTGGCGGAATGGCCGCAAGCCGCTCACCAAGCAGATGAAGAGGGGGCTTGCCGCGGCCTTCGCCAAGTTCGACGCCTATCAACTGGCGAAGTACGACCGCGATGGCCCGGTGAAGCTGCGCGACGTCCTCTTCCTGGTGCACGCCAAGCCGAAGGACGAGACCCAGGCCGCCCTGTGGAAGCAGGTCGCCGAGCGGTCCCTTCCCTCGCCGGACACCTGGGAGGTCGCCCTCTCTGGCGGCGGCGACAAGCGCGAGAGCTTCGAGCGCCTGCTGGTCCAGCGTAAGCTGGGCTACCTGGCCCTGCTCCGGAATCTCCGGAACATGGACCAGGCCGGCGTCGACGAGGTCCTGGTCAAGGACGCCATCCTGGCGCGTCGCGGCGCGGAGCGGATCTTGCCGTTCCGCTATGTGGCGGCGGCCCGGGCGGCGCCCCGGTTCGAGCCCTGGCTCGACCAGGCCTTGGCCGAGGCGGTGCTCGAAGGGGCGGGGTTCGAAGGCCGGACGATCGTCCTCGTCGACGTGTCGGGCTCGATGGACGCGCGCCTTTCGGCGAGGTCGGACCTGACCAGGATGGACGCGGCCGCGACCTTGGCCTCGATCATCCCGGGTGACGTCCGGGTGTTCACCTTCTCGAATGACGTCGTCGAGGTTCCGCCTCGGCGCGGCATGGCCGGGGTGGACGCGGTCGTGCGCTCCCAGCCGCACACGGGCACCTTGCTCGGGGCGGCGGTGGAGCGCGTCAACGCCTTGCCGCACGAGCGGCTGATCGTCGTCACTGACGAGCAGTCACACGATGCGGTTCCCGAGCCGAGGGCGGCCAAGGCCTACATGGTCAACGTCGCCAGCGCCCGGAACGGCGTCGGCTATGGTCGCTGGAACCACATCGACGGGTTTTCCGAGGCCGTCCTGGGCTTCATCCGTGAGCACGAGCGGCTCATGAGCGAGGCCCGTCAAGGATGACACCGGAGGTCCTTCGGCAAGCGGCTATCACCCTCTTCGGCGAGCGGGGCTGGATGTCCCGTCTCGCCGAGTCCCTGGGTGTGGACCGGTCATCGGTGTCCCGCTGGTTCGCGGGCCTGCCGGTGCCCGGTCCGGTCGCCGCCGCCGTCGAGGCCTGGCTGATCCTCTACCGGTTGACCGGCCGCCGTCCCTTCGAGTTGGACGAGCTTGGACAGGTCGGCCAGTCCGGCCCCGAGGACGGCGCGCCCATCCATCGCCTTCGAAAGTAGCGTCATGTTCCTCTCCATCGCGACCACCCATCATCCCGCCACCGACCTAGGCTTCCTCTTGCACAAGCATCCCGAGCGCGTGCACGAGACCGAGCTGCCGTTCGGCAAGGCCTTCGTCTTCTATCCGCAGGCTGAGGAAGCCCGCTGTGAGGCGGCTCTGGTGCTGGATATTGACCCGATCGGCCTCGTTCGGGGCAAGGGCTCCTCGGACGGCCTCCTGGACCGCTACGTGAACGATCGTCCCTATGCGGCTTCGTCCTTCCTGTCGGTTGCGTTGGGCCGCGCCCTGCGCACGGCCATGTCCGGCGCGTCGCGCGAACGTCCCGAGCTGGCCGAGACCGACATCCCCCTTGAGGTGGTGGTCACACCCCTGCCGGCGCGGGGCGGCATGCGGCTGGTGCACGAGCTGTTCGAGCCGCTGGGCTGGGCCGTCGAGACAGAAGCGGTAGTGGGCGGCGGGGCGCTGACAGACAGGACGCCCACCTATGTCACGCTGAAGCTGACCGGTGTCGCGCGCCTCAAGGCCCTGCTCAACCACCTCTATGTGCTGATCCCTGTCCTGGACGACGAAAAGCACTACTGGGTCGGCAAGGACGAGATCGAGAAGTTGCTCAAGCGCGGCGAGGGCTGGCTGGACGGCCATCCGGCCCGCGACCTGATCGTCCGTCGGTACCTGATCCACCGTCGGGGCCTGGCGCGCGATGCGCTGGAAAGGCTTGCCCCGGAAACGCGCGACGAAACCGCCGAGCCCGAGACGCGCGTGACGCGGGAGACCGCCATCGAGGCCCCCCTGCGGCTCAACGACCTGCGCATGGACGCCGTGGTCGAGGTCCTGCGCGCCAGCGGCGCCCGGGCCATCGCCGACCTGGGTTGTGGCGAGGGGAAGCTGCTGCAGCGGCTCGTTCGCGAACGCTGGGTCGAGCGCCTCATCGGCGTCGACGCCGCCGCGCGCGACCTGGAATGGGCGTCCAGGCGGCTCAAGCTCGACCTCGCGGGCGCCCCGCCCGAAGGCCGCGTCACCCTGCTGCATGGCGGTATCACCTATCGGGATCGCCGCTGGGAAGACGTAGACGCCGTGGCGTTGGTCGAGGTGATCGAACACCTGGACGCCGAGCGCCTCCCGGTCCTGGAGAAGATCGTGTTCGGCGCCGGGCGGCCGGCGACCGTCGTCGTGACCACGCCCAACGCCGAGTACAACGCCCTCTTCCCCAACCTCGCGGCGGGCGCGTTCCGCCACCCGGACCACCGGTTCGAGTGGACGCGCCCGCAGTTCGAGGCGTGGGCGACCCGCTTGGCCGAGGCTCATGGCTATGCGGTGGCGTTCAGCGGCGTCGGGAGCGTCGATGAAGCCCTGGGCGCGCCGACCCAGATGGCCATCTTCACTCGTGGGGGTGCGGCATGAACCTCGACATCCCTGACTTCGCCCTGGTGGTCCTGATTGGCGCTTCGGGGTCCGGCAAGTCCACCTTCGCGGCAAAGCACTTCGCGCCGACCGAGGTGCTCTCATCCGATCGCGCCCGTGGCTGGGTGAGCGACGACGATACCGATCAATCGGTCAGCGCCGACGCCTTTGAGCTGGTCCGCGCCGTCGCCGAGAAGCGGCTGAAGCACCGCCGGCTGACCGTGATCGACGCCACCAATGTTCGCCCGGCCGACCGCAAAGCGTGGATCGAGATCGCCCGCCGCTGGCATGCGTTGCCGGTCGCCATCGTGGTCGACCCGGGGATCAGTGTGTGCGTCGAGCGCAACAAGGGCCGCGCCGACCGGCCTTTCGGCGCCAGCGTGGTCCAGCGCATGGCCTCGGAGATCCGCCGCGGTCTGGGCGGTTTGCAGCGTGAGGGCTTTCGACAGGTCTGGAAGCTGACCAGCGAGGCCGCAATCGAGGCGGCGGTGGTCGACCGCAAGCCGTTGTGGACCGACAAGCGCGCCGACTGCGGACCCTTCGACATCATCGGCGATGTGCACGGCTGTGCAGCCGAGCTGGAGGAGCTGCTGACCGCGCTCGGCTACGCCGTCGCCTGGGGCGAGATGTTGGGCGAGCGGACGGTCGCCGTCACTCCGCCCCCGGGGCGCAAGGCGATCTTCCTCGGCGACCTCGTCGACCGCGGCCCCAACGCGCCCGACTGCCTGCGCATCGCCATGTCCATGGCGGCGGCCGGGACCGGCTACTGCATCCAGGGCAACCACGAGCGCAAGTTCGGCCGCTGGCTTTCAGGCCGCAAGGTGACCATCGCCCACGGCCTGCAGCAGACCATCGACCAGTACGAGCTGGCCGATCGCGGCTTCAAGGAAGCCGTCGGGCCTTTCGTCGACGATCTGCGCAGCCATCTCTGGCTCGACGGCGGTCGCCTGGCGGTCGCGCATGCCGGTCTCAAGGCCGAGATGATCGGCCGTGGCTCCGGCGCGGTGCGCGAGTTCGCCCTCTACGGCGAGACCACCGGTGAAATCGACGCGTTCGGCCTGCCGGTCCGCGCCGACTGGGCCGCCAACTATCGCGGCGAAACGACCGTGGTCTACGGCCACACCCCCGTGCTCGAGGCGCAATGGGTCAACAACACCCTCTGCATCGACACCGGCTGCGTCTTTGGCGGCAAGTTGACCGCCCTTCGCTGGCCGGAACGAGAGCTGGTCGAGGCGCCCGCCCACCAGGTCTGGTGCGAGCCCGTGCGTCCCCTGGCGTCCGCTGCAGACGCTCGCTCCCCCCAGGCCGAGGCTGATGATCTCCTGGACATGGAAGATGTCAGCGGTCGCCGCTGGATCGACACCACCCTGCGCGGTCGGGTCGTCGTGGCCGAGGAGAACGCGGCGGCGGCGCTGGAGGTGATGAGCCGCTTCGCCCTTGCGCCCCAGTGGCTGGCCTATCTGCCGCCGACCATGTCGCCGAGCGAGACCTCGTCCGCCGACGGCTGGCTGGAACGGCCCGAGGAGGCCTTCGCCCACTACCGCGAACGGGGCGTGGCCGAGGTCGTCTGCGAGGAAAAGCACATGGGCTCGCGCGCGGTCATCGCGCTGTGCCGCGACGCCGACACGGCCCGCACCCGCTTCGACGCGGCGGCCGGCGAGGGCGGCGCTGTCTGGACCCGCACGGGTCGCAGCTTCTTCAGCGATGCGGCCACGACGGAAGGTCTGCTCGACCGGCTCCGCAGGGCGGCGGACGCCGCCGGTCTCTGGGACGAACTCGCCAGCGACTGGATGCTGCTCGATGCGGAGATCATGCCCTGGTCGGCGAAGGCCGGCGCGCTGATCGACACTCAGTACGCCCCGGTCGCGGCGTCCTCACGCGCCGGCCTCGGGGCCGCCTCGGCGGCACTGGCCCGGGCGAGCGCGCGCGGCGTCCCGGCCGAGGCGCTTGCGACCCGTTTCGACGAACGTGCAAACCGCGCGGACCTCTATGCGCGAGCCTGGGAGCCCTATGTCTGGCCCGTCTCCGGCATCGACGATCTTCGCGTCGCGCCGTTCCATCTCCTCGCCAGCGAGGGGCAGGTCTGGTTCGACAAGGATCACATCTGGCACATGCGATTTGCGGATCGCCTGGCCGCGACGGGCGAGGCAGTTGTCGCGCCGACCCGCTGGCGGCTGGTGGACCTCTCGGACGCCGAGGTCTGCGCCGACGCCGCGGGCTGGTGGGAGACTCTCACCACGACCGGCGGGGAGGGCATGGTCGTCAAGCCGCGAGACTTCATCGCCCGTGGGCCGAAGGGCCTGCTTCAGCCGGCGCTGAAGGTCCGCGGACGCGAGTACCTGCGCATCATCTACGGACCCGAATACGATGCGCCGGAGCATCTGGAGCGCCTGCGGGCGCGGGGCCTGACGGGCAAGCGCAACCTGGCCCTGCGCGAGTTCGCCCTGGGTCACGAGGCGCTGCGCCGCTTCGTCGCCGGCGAGCCGCTGCGCCGGGTGCACGAATGCGTCTTCGCTGTCCTCGCCCTGGAGAGCGAGCCGATCGACCCGCGCCTTTGATGACGCTCCGAAATCTCCCCGACAGCTTCTCCGCGCAGACGGTCGCTGAAATCGACGACAGGCTCCAGGCCATCTGCCTGGAGCCTGAGGTTGAAATACCTTTGGCTATCGAGAGCGGCAGCTGAAATCGGGTCCGCGCCGACCCGTCCCCTCCTAGCGCGGCCCGTCCTCCTCCAGGAACGCCTGGACGGCCTGGAACAGCAGCATCCGGTTCTTTTCCATCATCACCTGGTGGGTGCCTTCGCCGATCAGCACGTATTTCTTCCAGGCCGCGTGGGTCAGCTGCGGGAACAGGCCCTGCGAGCGCGCCGGCGGGGTGTCGCGGTCCCACTCTGCCTGGATCATCAGCGTGGGCGCGGTGATCCTGGCCGGGTCGTAGGTCGGCTTTCCCGCGCCCCAGAAGCGCTGGAAGTCGAGGAAGACGCCGTTCGGCGCGCGCAGGGCCGGCGGGCTGGCGCTCGCGGATTTCGGATCGGTCGCCCAGGTGGCCTTCTGCCACTGGTCGAACCACGCCGGGGGAAGGATCTCGGCCTGCTGGTCCTGCGGCACGCCGTTCAGCCAGCGCTTCAGGGCGGCCTCGCGCGTCACCAGGCGATAGGCGCCCAGCGTCGCCGACACGGGAACCGGTGTCGCCGCATCGCCCGCCTGCGCCAGCCACACCGGGGCATAGAGGACCAGCCGGTTCACCTTGTCCGGCGCCTGTGCGGCGAAGCCGGCGGCGATGGTCGTGCCCCACGACCAGCCGGCCACGTCCAGCCTGGTCAGATGCCGGCGGGCGAGCACCCAGTTGGCCACCGCCGCGTAGTCGGCCACCGCATCGGCCGTGGTTTCCAGCGGCGCATTCGCCTCCGCCGGCTGGTCCATCGCCGCCGGACGCGTGGAGCGGCCATAGCCGGGCAGGTCGAGCAGATAGACGTCGAAGCCGCGCCGGGCGATGTAGTCCATCCACGACAGGCCGCCGAGCTCCAGGTCGAAGGCGGCGCTCGCCGGATAGGTGGCGCCGTGAACGAACACCACGGTCCGCTCCGGCGAAAAGCGCGTCATGTCGGCCGGATGCTTGTTGCGCACATAAATCTTCAGGCCGGCCTGCGGCGAGGCGACCATCGCCTCCTCGGTCACCAGCCGCACCGGCCCGCCAGGCCCGGGGCGGGCCACGGTCCGGGCGTCCGCGGCGGTGGCGATCAGTCCGGCCGCCAGGGCGAGCAGCAGAAGGGCGACGGGATTGCGGGCGGGCGCCATGGGCTTCCTCCGGACGTTGCCGGCGATACCATCACGAGACGGCGCTCCAGACCATCCGCAGTCTGATGAAGCCCACGGCGCGGCCGCCGGTCTTGGTGATCAGCCCTTCGCGAGCGGGTCGGCGTGACGATGGACCAGCTTCCAAGCCCCGCCTTCACGGCGGAACACCTCCGTGATCCTCAAGTCCATCGGCGTCGGACCGTCCCGGCCCTCGGGCTGCACCTTGGCGTGCTGGATTCCCGTCCAGAACGCCAGATCGCCGCTCTCATCGGACTGCAGGACCTCCAGGCGGCTTTCGCCATTCGGTTGGAAGCTTCGGGCGCCCCTGGCGTAGCTCGACGCCACATCGTCCGCGCCCTGCAGCCAGCCGCCGCCGGGGCCGAGGAACGTGGCCGGGGATCGATCCGTGGTGATGCCGGCGAGTGGACCAGCGTCGCCGTTGACATAGGCGCTGGCCGCAGCCTCACGCGTCTTCATGAACTGACCAAAGGCTTCGGGACGAGCATCCATGACCATCTCCACCGGGTTGGAAGTCCACTGGAAATCCCGGCGCGACGTCCATCGTTCCCTACTGCGGCAGCGCGAACACCGTGATCGTCCCGCTGGCGTTGATGGCGACGTACTGTTTGCCGCTGCGGCCGCGATAGCTGATCGGGTTGGCGTTGGCGTTGTTGGCGAGGGTGGTTTCCCACAGCTGGGCGCCGGTCTTGGCGTCGAAGGCGCGGAACCGCTTGTCGTTGGTGGCGCCCACGAACACCAGCCCGCCGGCGGTCACGGTCGGGCCCGCGCTGCCGGAGTTGCCCAGCACCTGCCGGTCCTTGGGCAGGTCGTCATAGAGGCCCAGCGGGACCGCCCACTTGATCTCGCCGGTGTTGGCGTCCACCGCCGTCAGCCTGCCCCACGGCGGCTTGTAGCAGGGCGCGGTCGCGCCGACCGCGCGGCCCTTGTCGTCGTACTTGCCGCTCAGGGGGGCGTTGAAGGCGAAGAACGGCCCCTTGCCGTCGACGCTCGCCCGCTCATAGGGCTGGTCGGTGAACGGGGCGTCGAAGCTGTATTTGACGTTGGGGTCCTTCTTTTCCACCCAGCCCACCAGCGAGGTGCTCTGGGCGTTCACATAGACCCAGCCGGTGGTCGGATCGGCCGCCGGGCCGCCCCAGTTCACCCCGCCGGTGCCGCCCGGCAGCTGGATGGTCGAGCGCGGCGGATCGCCGTCCTTGTGGAACATGAAGGGGGTGAACGCACCCGCGTTGTAGAAGCCGCCGGCCTTGTCCCACATCGCCTGGCAGGCCGCGGCGTGCTCGGGCGTGGTGTCCGCCGCCGTGACCATGTCGTCCTTTGTCATCGACACCCGGCTCAGTGGCCCGGGCTTCACCGGGATGGGCTCGGTCGGGCTGTAGTACTCCCCCGGGACATCCCCTTTGGGCGCCGGCCGCTCGACCACGTCGAACAGCGGCTTGCCGGTCTGCCGGTCGAACTCGAAGAACCAGCTGGTCTTGCCGACCTGCACGATGCCGGGGCGCCGCTTGCCGTCGACCGTGAGGTCGATCAGCGGGCCGGCGCTGGACATGTCGGAGTCCCACAGGTCGTGGTGCACCGTCTGGAAGTGCCAGCGGTATTTGCCCGTCTTCAGGTCGAGCGCGTCCAGCGAGTTGCCGAACACGTTGGCCCCGGGCCGGCTGCCGCCCCAGTAGTTGGGGGAGGGTGAGCTGACCGGGATGAACACCAGCCCCCGGTCCTCGTCCACCGGCGCCGAGAACGCCCACATGTTGGTCCCCGAACGTCCCCACCAGCCATCGCCCCAGGTGTCGTGGTACGGCTGTCCCGGCAGCGGCACGGTGTGGAATTCCCAGAGCTTCTTGCCGGTGCGCGCGCTGAAGGCGCGTGGATCGCCCGACACGCCGAATGGGTCCTCCGTCGTCGCCGCGCCGATCACCGCCACGTCGCCAGAGATGGTCGGGGTTCCCCCGTAGCCGACGCCCACGTCGGCATAGCCGCCGTCGCCGAACGCCTTGACCACCTCGCCGGTCTTGGCGTCCAGCGCCAGCATCCGCGTGTTGAGCATGACCAGGATGCGCGCCGGAGTCTTCGCATCCCCCGGCCAGTAGCCGACGCCGCGCATCGAGGGGCCGGCGAAGGGATTGCCGGGATCGCGCGGCTCGGTATGGACCCAGATCTCCTTGCCGGTGTCGGCGTCGACGGCGACGATCCGGTTGGCGGCGGGGAAGTACATCACACCCCCGATCACCAGCGGCGGGGCGGTGTTGTAGCCGCGCAGGGGATAGGTCCAGGCCAACGCCAGCGTGGCCACGTTCGCCCGGTTGATCTGGTCCAGCGGCGAATAGCGCGTGGCGGCCAGGTCGCGATTGATCGTCCGCCAGTCGCCGTCGGGAATGGCGCTCCGGGCCTGGGCCCCGCTCGCCACCGCCAGGGCGGAGATCGCCGCCAGCCCGACGCCCGCAAAGCGCTGCAAACTCGCCATCCAATGTCCCCATCGGCGCGGGACGAAGACTGCCGCCCGCTGTTCCTTGCGCCTGGACCTAGAGGGAGTTCATTCATTTGACAACGTCAACGTTGACAGGTGCGCCGCGGCGCTGTTTCACCGTCGCGGCCGAACGAGGAGTAGGCGTAGTGCCGGAGCGCAAGATGGTCAGAGTTGCAAGGCTGGGACTGGCGGCGCTGGGGGCTACGCTGGCCCTCGCGGCCACAAGCCAGCCGTCCGGCGCCCAGCCAGCCGCAGCGCCGGCGGCCGATGCCGCCGCCGCGGCGAAGATCGCCAAGGGCCGCGAGCTGTTCGCCAACTTCGGCTGCGGCAGCTGCCACTCGCTCTCCGACGCCGGCGCGACCGGCCATGTCGGCCCCTCGCTCGATGGCGACGCCAACCTGACCGAGGGGTTCATCGTCAGCCGGGTCGCCAACGGCCAGGCGGGGATGCCGGCCTTCGCCGACCAGCTGAGCCCGGAAGAGATCGCCGACCTCGCCGCCTACGTCGCCCACGTGGCCGCCAGGTGATCCTGGTCACCGGCGCCGGCGGGTTCATCGGCCGTGCGCTGGTGCGCCGCCTCCTCAGCCGCCAGCCCGACGCGAAGCTGACGCTGGTCGATGTGGCCCTGGCTGATGCGCCTGCCCAGGCGCGGATCCTCGAAGGCGACCTCGCCGACCCGAAGGTGCTCGGCGCCGCTCTGGATCCCCTTCCTTCCACCATCATCCACCTGGCGTCCGTGCCCAGCGCCGCCTCGGAACGGCAGCCGGAGCTGTCGCGCGCGGTGAACCTGGACACATCGCTCGCCCTGTTCGACCGCCTGGCGCAAGCCGAGCGTCCCGTGCGCCTGGTCTACGCCAGCTCCATCGCCGCGATGGGCTCGGTCTTCCCCTCGGCGGTCGGCGACGACACGCCTCCGCGTCCCACCCTCACCTACGGCGCCCACAAGCTGATGGCCGAGACGGCCCTGACCGACTGGTCGCGCCGCGGCCGCCTGGACGGGATCGCCCTGCGCCTGCCCGGGATCGTCGCGCGTCCGGGCCAGGCCGGCGGTTTCGGGTCGGCCTTCTGGAGCGACATCTTCCACGCCTTCCTGCGCCGCGAGCCCTACGCCGCGCCGGTCGGACCCGAGGCGACCGTCTGGCTGATGTCGGTCAAGGCCTGCGTGGAGGCCCTGATCCACGCAACCGAGGTCGCGCCGTCCAGCCTCGGCCCGATCCGCGCCTTCAACCTGCCCGCGCTGCACGTCCGGATGGCCGACCTGCTCGCCGCGATCGCCGCCCGCTCGGGCGCCCCCGCCGACCTCGTCAGCTACGCGCCCCAGCCCGACGTCGAAGCCCAGTTCGGCCGCTATCCGCCGCTGGCTGCGCCGGGCGCCGACACGCTGGGGTTCCGCCACGACCAGACACTCGCCAGACTGGTCGACAACGTCCTGGAAGACCTGGTCGCCTGAGCGATACAGTCGGGGCGTAGCTGAAGCGAGAGGGCCAATGCCAATCCAGGATGAGACGGTCGCAGAAGGGGTCGAGGTCCGGCAGACGGGGGACGGCAAGTTCCAGGTCGAGGCCCGCACCGCCACCGCGCGCTTCTTCGTCGACGAACCGGCCGAGGTCGGCGGCCTCGGCTCCGGCCCCACGCCCTACGACCTGCTGGCCGCGGCGCTCGGCGCCTGCACGGTGATGACGCTGCGCCTCTACGCCGACAAGAAGGGCTGGCCGCTGGAGTCCGCGACGGTCCGGGTGCTGCACCGCCGCGGCGAGCCCGAGACCCGCGAACGCTTCGCCCGCGAGATCGTGCTGGTGGGCGACCTGTCGCAGGAGCAGCGCGCGCGGCTGCTGGAGATCGCCAACCGCTGCCCGGTCCACCAGACCCTGGTCCACGGCTCGGACGTGATCACCGTCCTGACCGAAAAGCCCCGCCCCGGTGGCCTCGACCCCGAACCCACCGATCACCTCTGCCACATGGAAGACGCCTGCGAGGACTGACCGCGCAGGCCGGTGCGCATCCACCGCAATAGAGGACTCAAGCCGATGGCCACGATCACCACCAAGGACGGGACAGAGATCTTCTACAAGGACTGGGGGCAGGGCCAGCCGATCGTCTTTCACCACGGATGGCCGCTCAGCGCGGACGACTGGGACAGCCAGATGCTGTTCTTCCTGGCGCAGGGCTACCGCGTCATCGCCCACGACCGCCGCGGGCACGGGCGCTCGACCCAGACCGACCTCGGCAACGACATGGACACCTACGCAGCCGACTGCGTCTCGCTGGTGGAGCATCTTGAGCTGCGGAACGCCATCCACGTCGGCCACTCCACCGGCGGCGGCGAAGCCATCCGCTACGTGGCCCAGCATGGCGGCGGCCGTGTCGCCAAGGCGGCGATCATCAGCGCGATCCCGCCGGTGATGCTGAAATCCGCGTCGAACCCGGGCGGAACGCCGATCGAGGTCTTCGACGGCTTCCGCGCCGGCATGGCCAACCGCGCCCAGTTCTATCGCGATATCCCCGAGGGCCCGTTCTACGGCTTCAACCGCCCGGGCGCGAAAGTCTCCCAGGGGATCATCGACAACTGGTGGCGCCAGGGGATGATGGGCGGGACCAAGGCCCACTACGACTGCATCAAGGTCTTCTCCGAGACCGACCACACCGAGGACCTGAAGAAGATCACCGTGCCGGTGCTGGTGATGCACAGCGAGGACGACCAGATCGTCCCGTTCGCCGATTCCGGCCCGCTGTCCGCCAAGCTCCTGCAGAACGGGACGCTGAAGATCTACAAGGACCTCCCGCACGGCATGCCCACGACCCACGCCGACGTCATCAACGCCGACCTGCTGGCCTTCTTCCGGGCCTGACGATCCGGTGCTCTGAAGGACGAGGCGGGTGGGCGTCGATCAGGATTATTTCGTTCTGTCGCCTAAAGCGCCAGCAAGAAGGCATCGAGCTGATCGAAGGTGCCGGTCCAGCCGCCCGTCATTGACGGTAGCACCTGCGCGAAGGACTCCAGCTCCTCCTTGCTTGGATTGATCGGCTCCCAGGTGAGGGTCACGCGCGTGCCCGCACCTTCGTCATTAAATACGACCGTGGTCAGCATCGTGCGAGGCCACGGCATTGGGAACTGTGCGGGTATGATGTCGCCGGCCTCATTGGAGAAGCCCTGCTCCCACACCAAGCGACTGGGCGGATCGATCTCCCGATAGATGTTCTTACCCCAGCTGATGCTGCCGTCTGGCCCCGTCAGTTTGGAATGGAGGTAGCCGCCTGGCTTCAACTCAAAGTGCTTCACCTCGGACGTTGCGCCCACGGGCGTGAGCCAGCGGCCGAGTTGCTCAGGCTTGGTCCATGCGTCCCAGACCCTCTGGCGGGAGGCGCCGAACACACGCGAGATTTCGAATTTGTCGGACATCACACCTTCTCCCCCTTAGCCTCTGACTTCAAATACGCGTCGAGCCGGTCAAAGCTCTCGCCCCACATGTCGCGAAGGCGCTCGATCCAGAAGGCGACTTCATCGAGCGCGCCGGGTTTCAGCCGCCTCAATCGCGCTTGGGCGGACTGCCGCGTCTCGATCAGGCCGGCTGTTTCCAGCACCTTCAGATGACGAGAGATCGCGGGCTGACTCATCTCAAACGGTCGGGCCAGTTCCGTAACGCTCGCCTCGCCCAACGCAAGCCGGGCAAGGATCGCGCGTCGCGTCGGATCGGCCAGGGCGGAGAGGCTGACGCTCAATCGATCGTCCATAAGCAGTGAGATATATAACTATGCTGTTATATAGTCAAGGCATGGGGCAGAAGGGTGTTGCGACGGTGTTCGCTGAGGTGCGGGTCGGCTGCACCCCAAGGACCGCAATCGGTCACGAACTGCCCTTCGGGTCTTGCCAGACAGCCGCCATGGGGCCGCCTGGGAGCCGGTGCGTCAGGCCGGGCTCCGAGCGTCAGATGTTGAGATGCGGCGGCGGCTTTGGTCAGCCCAGCTCGGCGGCCGAGTGTTGGACCAGCCGCGGGGAGGGCCTCGGGGGGCCGAGCGGCGCGGGGCAGTCGACCCAGTCCGTGTGCTCCTCGATCCGCACCAGCGGCAGGTGGATCGCCGAGGGGTGCTCGGCATCGTGCCAGAGGGTCTGGCGGGCGACCTGGAAGTCCTTTTCGGTGCAGCTGTTCAGGTCGACGAATGCCTGGGGATTGCGGTCCAGGTAGGGGAACTTGCCGCTGGTGACGACCACGCGGACCCGGTGCCCGGGCTTGAACACGATCGAGGTGGCCCGCAGGTCCAGCTCGTAGCGCTCGATCTGGCCGGGGGTCAGGGCCTCGGGCTCGGTGCGCGAGCGGCGGTAGCGGGCACGGCAGACCCCCTCGGTGACCAGCATCGAGGAGCCGTCCGGCCCCACGTCGTGCAGCTCGACGAACCAGTCCGTGTCGGTCGCCGACGAGGCGGCGAATAGCGTCGCGGTCACCGGCCCGCTCGCCTCCATCGCCTCGGCCAGGGGCGGGGTCGTATAGACCAGCACGTTGGAGCCTAGCAGGAACAGGTTCAGCGCGTTCCTGCCCGCCGACACGTTGGGCGCCGTGTACGGATTGTCCGGATCATAGGTGAAGCCGTCCGAACCCTCGGACGCCGCGGGCGCCGCCGTCGACAGGCCCCCCTCGGCCCGCAGGTGGAACGGCGTCGGGGTCATGCCCGGCGGCGGCCACGACGGCTCGGCCCGCCAGCGGTTCTCGCCCATGACATAGAGCGTAACCCGGTGGTCGGCGAAGTTCGCCCGCGCCTCGCCCTTCAGCCAGTGGCCGGTCCAGGCCGCGACCAGGTTGTTGTAGTCGATGGCCGCGCCGGGGAAGCGGGTCTGCCCAGCCATCTCCTCGCCGAAGCCGCCGTGCCGCCAGGGCCCGATGATCAGCCGCTGCGCATCGCGCACCGCCGGGTCGGCGGCGTGGACGGACACCAGCTGGAACTGCCGGATCGAGTTCCGCAGGAACGGGTCGTACCAGGCGCCCACGTGCAGCAGCGGGACGCCGATCTTCTCGGCGCGCTCGGCGGTGACCGAGGACTCATCGAAATAGGCGGGATCGTCGCGATGGCGCAGCACGTCCGCCCACAGCATCGGGAACCGCCGCTGCAGCGGAATGTCCGTGATCGGCAGGGTGCGATACACCCGGTCGCCGGCGAGCATGAACTGGCCGATTTCCGCCAGCGCGGCGCCGCGCTCGCCCTCGGGCAAATGCCGTGACAGGTCGGCGGCGTTCATCACCGTCCAGAAGCCGACCTCCAGCCGGAACGCGCCGTCGATGAAGCGCTCCTCGGTGAACACGTCGGTGGCCGGCTGGGCCGCCATGCCCGCCTTCATGTGCGGCGGCGCCGCCATGGCCGCGGCGATGGTGGTGTGGCCCATGTACGAGACGCCCCAGGCCGCCGCCTGCCCGTCGCACCAGGGACGCCCGGCGAGCCACTCGATCGTGTCGGCCCCGTCGCGGTGGACGCCGGTCCCGTCGTTCATCATCACCCCGGGATAGTTGCCCTGCGAGCCGTACTTGCCGCGCTTGTCCTGCACCGCGACGACATACCCCTTCAGCGCCAGGTCACACGCGCCATAGGGATTGGACGGGTCGTTCATCGGCGGAAGCCCGCCCTTGCCGTACGGCGTGCGGGTGACCAGCACCGGCAACGGCCCGACCGGCGGCCCCAGCCCGTCGGGCGACGGCATATAGACGTCGGTCGCCAGCCTGACCCCGTCGCGCATCGGGATCATCACGTCCTTGTAGACCAGCACCGTCGTCGGGCTCTGCATCCTCGTCTCCTCTGGCGGCTCTCGCGGCGGCTAACGCAACCTATAGCCGCCGCCCACCTGCGCCAAAAGCTAACTCCGTCGCGTCGACGCCAAAATAACTCCGTCATCCTCGGGCTTGTCCCGAGGACCCATAAACGCCGCTCTTTCAGATTGCCCGCGGCCTACGCCAAATAATCCCTGGATTTCAGACGCGCCGCGCAAGATCTGCACTTCCTGTGTTCATGGGTTCCTCGGGACAAGCCCGAGGATGACGATTGGAAGGTCCTCCGTCGTTGCTTTTCGACCCCCGAAAGCACTTACCGCCACATCCCCCGCAGCCGCTCCCCCACATCCACCCGCAGCGGCGCGATCGGCGCCGGCGAGGGCGCGGCCTCGGGCGCCACGGGCCACGATGTCTTCTCGAACAGTCCCAGCAGCCCCTTGGGGATGAACCGGGTGCGCGAGGCGTAGACGTGGCGGTCGCCCAGCGCCTGCTGCCCATGCGTGAAGAACCGTTGCGGCAGCAGGATGTGCAGCTCGTCCTTGGCGCGGGTCATCGCCACATAGAGCAGCCGGCGCTCCTCCTCGATCTCGGCGGTCTCACCGGTCCCCAGGTCCGAGGGCAGGCAGCCGTCCACCGCGTTTAGCACGAACACCGAGGTCCACTCCTGCCCCTTGGCCGAGTGGATCGTCGACAGGATCAGGTAGTCCTCGTCCAGCAGCGGCGTCCCGGCCTGGTCCGACGTCGCGTCCGGCGGGTCCAGCGTCAGCTCGGTCAGGAAGCGTTCGCGCGACGCATAGCCCGCCGCGATCTGCTCCAGCTGCAGCAGGTCTCCCAGCCGCACCTCGCCGTCCTCGTGGATGCGCTCCAGGTGCGGCTCGTACCACTGCCGCGCCCGCTCCAGCTCCGCCGGCCAGCCCAGGTCCCGGTCGGCGAGATCGGCGACCAGCGCCAGGAACCCCTTCCAGTCCGCCCCCACCCGCGCCGGCGCCGGCGCGG